>Ga0105249_10004310_pt1 | contig 12302 bp, 12 predicted proteins | sample KBSS44metaG_FD_81522 | JGI IMG/M metagenome (GOLD analysis project Ga0105249, IMG submission 81522) | Switchgrass rhizosphere microbial communities from Kellogg Biological Station, Michigan, USA - KBS S4-4 metaG | ecosystem: Host-associated > Plants > Roots > Rhizosphere > Soil | place... | reverse complement strand
GGCGCGGCGGCTCGCTCATCCAACACCTTGATTCCGAACCTTCCGCTGCCGTGAACCACCGCCAGCGCGGCGTCACCGAAGCTCACTTGGCCACGATCGCGCCCGATTCTCTCCTCGCTGACGCCGTCGGGCTTGCGACGCAGACCTCTGGCCCGCGAACCCCGAACCCCGAACCTCTTCTCGTCAACTCCAGCCATCACCAGGCCATCGCCACTCCCGGAGACGGTCTGCGCATCTCTGCCCGTAGCCCGCAGGATGGCGTCGTGGAAGCCGTTGAGAATGCTCCCGGCAGTCCCGGCGGCTTCGTCTTGGGGGTCCAATGGCATCCCGAGCGCACCTACGACTCCAGTCCCGCTTCCCGTGCCCTGTTCTCCCGCTTCATAGCCGAGGCCGCCTCTTGGGCGCCCAAACCCAACTCTGCTGAATAGACCGGGATCGTCTGCAAATGCCCTCGCCGCTCAGCCCGGAAGCCATCGCTCAGCTCCTGCAACCTTACGTTGGTGAAGCAGCTATTCCAGACCAGGTTTACCCGCAACTCGCTGTATATCTTGAGCTTATCCTCAAGTGGAATGCTCGCATCAACCTGACGGCGATCCGCAACCCCGAACAGATCGTCCGCCGCCACTTTGGTGAGAGCCTCTTCGCCGGCCTGCATTTGCAAGCGACCGAATCTGATAATTCCCTGCTGGATTTGGGCTCCGGCGCAGGATTTCCCGGCATTCCCATTCAACTGCTTCGCCCCGAATTTCCCGTAACCTTGGCCGAATCGCGCACCCGCAAGGCTGCGTTTTTGCATGAAGTGAGTCGCACCCTCGGATTAAAAACCACGGTATGGTCCGACCGCGCCGAAGCCATGCCGTCAACGAGCCGCTTCCATACCGTGGCACTTCGTGCCGTAGACGAGATGAATTCAGCAGTCGCTGAGGCCGCCCGCCGCGCTACCAACCGAATCGCAATCCTGACAACCCGTCTCGCGGTGTTCGCAACCCTTCCATCGAATTTTAAGCTCGCTGAGCCGGTTCCCCTTCCGGATTCCCAGGGCGGGATCCTGCTCATTGCCGTCCGAGCCTCTGAACGTTAGCAATGTTCCACGTGGAACATTTCCTTCCCGCCTCCCGCCGACTATCCTCCAACCTGAACCAGTGTTCCACGTGGAACATTTGTGTGATGGCCGGGCTCAGGCTGAAGCTTTCTCCACAGCCGGCCAGCTTTCTGCACAGGGTATGCGTTTGCCAATCTTGACCGGCCCCGCTACCCTTGCCTTGGATCACCGTGTCGACATCACCTACAGAACAGATCGCACCCGATGCCTCCGCTGAAGCGGAGACCGCCAAACCAGCTCAGCCCGGCAAGGTCATCGCTGTCGTCAATCAGAAGGGCGGGGTTGGCAAGACGACCACGGCCATCAACCTGGCGGCTGCACTGGCGTTGGAAGGCTTGCCGACGTTATTGATCGACTGCGATCCGCAGGCCAATGCAACTGGTGGACTTGGTTTTGGTCGTAGTGATGAGCGGTTGTCCACGTACGATGTGTTGACGGGTGCGGCGAGTATTGCGGAAGCTTTACAAGCTACTGATATAGAAAGACTTAGTGTGGTTCCAGGCAGTAAAAATATGATTGGGGCCAACCTGGAACTGGTCTCCGCAGAGCGGCGCGAGTTTCGGCTACGCGAGGCCATTGAGCCGGTTCGCGGACAGTATCGTTTTATTGTGTTGGATTGCCCGCCAGCGCTGGATCTGCTGACGCTCAACGCGCTGGTCGCCGCCGACGGCCTGTTGGTGCCGATGCAGGCAGAGTACTTCGCGCTCGAAGGCATCTCCGAACTGATGCAAACCCTGGACCGCGTGTCGGGCGCGTTCAACCCGGGATTGGCGCTGGAGGGTGTGTTGCTGACGATGTATGACGACCGCACCAACCTCTCGCAGCAGGTGACCGAGAACCTCCGCAATTTCTTTGCGGAGAAGTTGCTGACCACGACGATCCCACGCAATGTGCGCCTCGCCGAGGCGCCGAGCCACGGCAAACCGGTCCAGCTTTATGACGCGCGTTCACGCGGGGCCGAGGCCTACACGTCTCTGGCACTGGAGCTGATGGAGCGCAACGGGATTGCGCGGAAGCATAAGGCGGAGGCGAAAGAGAGACCGGCGCCGAAGTTCTGGCCATATAGGTGAAGTAGTTGTTAGTTCTCAGTTGTCAGTTCCTCAAGGAGAACGCAACGCATGTAACAATAGTTGTTACATATTTAAAGATGTCCCGGGGGCTAAAGCCCCATCTTTATAAGGGGCTGAAGATGCCCGGACTTAAGTCCGGGCCTATCTCAGAGGCAACGGCAATGGTTGAGATTCCAGTGGCGAGGTTCAAGGTTCGAGCAGGGTGCGAGGCGCAAAGATGTCCCGGGGGCTGAAGCCCCGTTCTTTATAGGGCCGAAGATGCCCGGACTAAAGTCCGAGCCTATCTCAGAGGCAACGGCAATGGTTGAGATTCCAGTGGCGAGGTTCAAGGTTCGAGCAGGGTGCGAGGCGCGAAGATGTCCCAGGGGCTGAAGCCCCGATCTTTATAGGGCCGAAGATGCCCGGACTAAAGTCCGGGCCTATCTCAGAAGCAAAGGCCGAAACAAATGCGGGGAATCCTTCGCTGCGCTCAGGATGATGGCAGCGCGAGAGGTGGAGATGACGATGAATCAGGTGGATGTGAAGAAGCGGCCGGCGCTGGGCAAGGGAATTGAATCGCTGCTGGGGCCGCGGCCGGCGGGACCAGGCGGATTCGGGAATTCCCAGGTCCCCAAAGGCGAGGGACCTGGGGCACCCACCGTTGGCGGTGATGCGGGAGTGGTGAATGTCGCAGCATCGGCTCCGGTTGAGGCCAACGGCAAGCCGCTGGAGATTGCGCTCGATCGCATCGACCGAAACCCGAACCAGACGCGCACTACCTTCGACGAGGCAAAGCTGGCCGAGCTGGCGCAGTCGATCACCGCAACTGGAGTGGTTCAACCTGTCGTCGTGCGTGAGCGAGCCGGTGGGCGTTACGAGCTGATTATGGGTGAGCGCCGCTGGCGCGCCTCGCAGATTGCGGGGAAGCAGACCATCCCGGCGATCGTGCGCCAGGTGAGCGACGAGCAGGCGATGGAGATGACCATCGTTGAGAATCTGCAGCGTGCGGACCTGAACCCGATGGAACAGGCGCGCGCTTATGCGCGGCTCAGTGCGGACTTCAAGATGACGCAAGAGCAGATGGCGCAGCGCACCGGCAAGGACCGCGCCAGCGTCGCGAACTTTCTGCGCCTGCTGAAGCTGCCGGAGAGTGTCCAGCTGCAGGTGGAGGCGGGCGAGCTGAGCTTTGGCCACGCGCGCGCGCTGCTGGCCGTGGACGGCCCGATGGCGATTGCGGTCGCGGCGACGATCGTCACGAAGGCGATGTCCGTACGGCAGACCGAAGCCTTCATCCATGGATTGCTAAACCCGGAACAGAAACCCAAGAGGACCGCGCTGGCGCCACGGGTGCAGGATCCGAACGTGGCTGCGGCGGAGGAGAAGTTGCGCCAGCGGCTGGGGCTGCGCGTAGAGATCAGCGACACCGGCGGACACGGAGTGGTGGTGATCCAGTACACGAACGTCGACGAGTTCGACGCCATCCTGAGCGCGCTGGGCGAATAGGTAAGTGCCGGGACCGATGAAGTCCCGGCCTATCCCAAAGCAAGTACGGATTATGCCTACTGTTCCGGAGCGGGGGGCAGGACCGGGGCGGGAGTGCCATCGATCCTGGCGGCGAGATGAGCCAGGATGAAGCTCCATGCGCCGTGGCTGTCGAAGATCTCGCGCAGCTGTTCCGCGCCTTCACCATGCCGTTCGAGCCGGGAGTGCTCCAACTCAACGACTGTTGCGTCGGAACCATCGGACCGAAAGCGGATCTCGACCTCGCTGGCCTTGGCCATGTCGAGCGTGGGATCGGCGACCCAGTCCGGTGAATCATGTCCGGGGCCTACGTGCCAGGAGAGGCGGACGCGGTGTGGCGCATCCCAGGCGAGGACCTTGCCCCAGTCGCAGTGTGCGCCGTCGGCGTTCTGTTCAAACCAGCGACCGCCGACGCGCGGCTCAATAAAGATGGCGACGAACGGGCTCTTGCCGATGTGATGTGACGCGGGCCACCACGTCTCCATCTGCTCCGTAAAGACAGCGAAGGTGCGTTCGATTGGAGCCTTCACGCGAATTGATTTAAACACGCGTAGATCAAGTTCTGCGGCGTTTGCCATGTTTCTCTCCTGGTTTGTCTTGAGGTAGTGTTGCTTCGGCGGCTTCCTGAAAGGCATTGAGCGCCGTGGACCACATGCGGTCGAAGTGAGTGCGCAGCCTCTCGACCCCTTTGGGGTCCAGCTGATACAGCCGCCGCGTTCCGTCGCGATGGTCGGTGACGAGGCCTGCGTCTTTCAACACCTTCAGGTGTTGCGAGACGGCCGGGCGCGTGACCGGCAACCTGCCGGCTAGCTCATTGACCGCCATTGGGCCCGCGGCCAACTTCTGGAAGATGGCCATGCGGGTTGAGTCAGCGAGCGCTTCGAGTCCGGCTTGTAGGTAAGTATCCACTTACCGTTAGTAGTAACTTACGGATGCGGGCGTGTCAAATTAAATTTCGCGGTGTTTGCCCGTCCATTCACAAACGGCACATCCATGCATGGCCGTTACACTGGTAGCTGACCGTCTCTCCATGCAAGCCACTTCGTTTGAACTTCGTTACCGCTTCTGGATCCTGCTCGCCCTCTTCGTGCTGGGCTTTCTTGCGCCGTGGAATTACGTACTGCATCTGGATGGCGCAGGCCCCAACACCCATCTCTGGGGGCAACTGGCGATTCAGCTATCGCGCGCCGGGATGAATATCTCGGCTGCATTCAACGCGATTCTCGCAGCGGGCATCGTGCTTGCCTTTGCCGGCGCCGCGCTGTGCACGTGGGCCTCGGCCTATGCAGGCCCGCAGCTTCTACATAGCACCGCAGTAGATCGCGACACGCTGGCCGCGGATGGACCGTATCGCTTTCTGCGCAACCCCCTCACCCTGGGGTCGTGGTTGAACGCGCTGGCGCTGGCACTGCTGATGCCGTTCACCGGCGCAATCTTCGCTTTGGTGCTGCTGATCCTCTTTCAGCTGCGCCTGATGCTCGCGGAAGAGGCGCAGCTTTCAGCGCAGTTCGGCCAGACATATGCGAGCTACTGCGCCAGGGTGCCGCGCTTCCTTCCGGTGCCACGTTCCGGTATCACTGCATCCGGCATGCATGCACGTTGGGGACACGCCGCGCTCGCAGAGATCTTTCTCTGGGGAACTGCGATCTCCTTCGCAGCCTTCGGATGGCAGTACAACGCGCACTTGCTGATCCAGTGTGTGCTGGTCTCTCTGGGAGCAGCGTTGATTGCGCGCGGGGTGACGATGCCGTCGGCCGCTCCCGTGCAATAAGGCTTCATTACGAAAAAAAGGAGCAGCCTCTCTCGAGACTGCTCCCGTCTGTCTGGATGCAACCGCTGGCCCCGGATGCTTCCCCTGGAAAACTTTTTGGGGAGGGCCCGCTGCTGCGGATGGGCCGGCCCAATTCGCGCCGACCCGTCCACTTGATTGACTACTTCTTGGGCGGAGCGATGGTGTCCTTCGCGACCTTGGCCACGCGGAACTTCACAACGGTCTTCGCCTTGATCTTGATCGGCTCGCCGGTCTGCGGGTTGCGGCCCATGCGCGCCTTGCGCTCTGCCTTCACCAGCTTGCCGACACCGGGGATGGTGAACTCACCGTTCTTCTTGGTCTCTTTGACGGCGAGATCGGCGAGCAGCTCCAGGCCCGCGGCAGCCTGCTTGTTGGTGATCTCGAGCTTCTCCGCCATCGTGCGTACCAGCTGAGTCTTGGTCATTCCCTTTGCCATAATGTGTTGCTCCTTTTTGCTGAATCGTGTTCTCTTGGTGCCGGTTCGCGGCTCCCGCTCTCGCCCTCCGGCGGCCATTCGCGAGGATAAGAATCGCGAAATCGCCAGTATTGATGCGGGTGCGGAAAAACGTACCGCAATTCACAATCAGCCTTTCAGCGCAGCTTGTCAATGGGTTTTTGGCGGTTTCCACAGGTTTTTTGCGGGTTTTTCCGGTTTTTGTAGGTTCCCCGTCAAAAACCGGCAAATTAAGCCCGTTTTCGGCTTTTGTTGAGAAGCCTGAGCGCATCAGTCGAGCAACTCTTCGCGCGGTCGAAAGGCGTGTTCTGGTTGTGCACTTCGCAACTTATTGGGGCCTTCACCAACAATTCCCGTATTCAGAAAATGGACCAGCGGCGCGGCCAGCTTGAACCGCTGCACGATCTGCTTCAGCAGGTCTGGCCGGATGGCGAACTCTGCCGGCAGCGTGATCCCCACGCCCCACTGGCGGCAGACCAGAAGATCGAGTGCCGGCGAATCGGTGGGGAAGCCACGCGGCGCGCGCGTGAGCTTGCGGCCGTCAAACTCATTCATCAGGGCCTTCAGCTTTTTATTCGCCAGAATGGAGCGCAGCTCTTTGTGGTGCTGCTCAATATGGCGGCGGATGAGGAGCAGTTGGTCCGCGGTCGGCATGTACGCGCCCGCCGCGATCACGGTCTCCTTGGGGCTGAAGTGGAAGTAGAAGCCGGCGCCGGTCGTCTTCTCGAGCCCAGCCCTCGCCCACCATGCAGCCGCATTCGTCTTATAGGGCTTGGCCGGCAGGCCGCGCGAGGCATCGAAGCGGGTATCGCGATAGATGCGCATCATGGCCTTTTGCGGCGGGCGGATGTGGTCTGGCGCAAACTCGGCAAACGCATGGTTCACCTCATCGATCAGCGCGTGCATCGGCTGCTTCACGTCGCGCTCATAGATTGGCTTGCGCGGATCGAACCACATGCGGTCGTTATTGCGTGCCAGACTGCGCAGAAACTTCAACGCCGCGGGGGAGAATGTGACCGCCATGCGGCAACTATATTTCTTAAGCCCCGGTGGATTTCTTCCGCGGTGTCTACATTTTGTTTTCGGGCGAATCACCCCAAAGTAATGTTCTCCGGGGAGGCTGCCGATAGACCCACTATCCGCGTGCGAACTCCTATGGGACGCGACGCGAGAAAGATACGTGGAGTGTTCCTTGATTAGGTCCCACATCCTTCCGGTTGCCGGCAGCCTGGCGCTTGCAACTTTGCTCATCGGTCATCCGCTGCAGGCACAGAGCATGGACGACCTGAACCTGCAGGTGCATGGTTACGCCACGCAGGGCTTTCTGTACACCAATCAAAATAGTTGGAACGGCACTGACTCCGAAGGCGGCAGCGCCGCCTGGACCGAGGCCGTCGTTAATCTCTCTGCGCAACCGCAGGAGAAGCTTCGCATCGGCATACAGACCCGCTATTTCCTGCTCGGGGACTATGGCAACCAGATCACGCTGGACTGGGCCCAAGTTGACTATCGAGTGAATGAGCATCTCGGCTTTCGCGTTGGCAAGGTGAAGAGTCCGCTTGGGCTTTTGAACGAGACGCAGGACATTGACCCCGCGCACCTATGGGCCCTGCTGCCGCAGTCGGTCTATCCCATTTCCAGCCGCAATTCACTGTTGAGTCACTTTGGCGGAATCGTCTACGGTGCTGTGCCCTTGGGCGAGTCCTTCGGCAAACTGGAATACCGCGGTTACGGTGGCCAAAGAATCCTCTCCAGCTCTGACGGTTTCTTTCAGCAATTACGCGATCTCGGCTTCACCCTTCCTAACGGCACCACCGGCCCCACACTCGGCGCAACGCTCACCTGGCACACGCCAATCTCAGGACTCAAAATAGGGGCCAGCGAGGAATACGACCATGAGACCGGCGAACTTGTCCTTGCGGGCATGCAGGGAACCATAGAAAATGGGCCCTTCCGCGCGCCGTTTTACTACGGACAGTATGAGAAGAAGCGCCTGATGATTGCAGGAGAGTATGAGCGGCTTCGGCTGAACTCAACCTCGCGCTTTCCCAATCTGCCTGCCTTCATCAATCAGATTGACGTTCGGTCGTTCTACGCGATGAGCAGTTACAAGCTCACGCGCAAATTTACCGCCGGCGCGTACTACAGCTACTCCATGAACATGAAAGCTCCGGTGTCGAGCTCGCGCTTCCAGAAGGACTGGGCCGTCTCCACCCGCTATGACTTCAATCCCTATCTGTACGCCAAGGCCGAGCAGCACTTCATCGACGGCACGGCCTGGGGCTTCAACGCTTCTGACAATCCCGCCATGCAGCCCACCGCACGCATGACGATCCTCAAATTTGGAGTGAGCTTCTGATGAAAACATCTCTCCGTCTTTCCGTACTGCTCCGGGCATTGCTGTTCCCTCTGGCGACGTTGCTTCTGCTCGCCACGCCGCAGCACGCCCATGCGCAAGTGGTCGTCATCGCCAACAACAGTGTCTCCGCCAATGAGATCTCGCGCTACGATCTGCGCGACCTCTTCACCGGCGCCGCTTCCAGCGTCAAGGGCGGCACCAATGTGTCGCCTGTGCTGTTGAAGGGCGGTCCCACACACGAGGAGTTCCTCAACCTGTATGTCGGCAAATCGGACGCTGCATTCCGCGCAGGTTGGCGCAGCCTTCTCTTCTCCGGCCAGAGCACCATGCCCCGGACCTTCGACTCCGACGCGGAGATCGTCGAGTACGTGGCGCGCACCCACGGGGCCGTCGGTTACATCTCCCGCTCCAGCTCCCACACCGGCGTAAAAACGCTGGTGGTCAAGTAGGCAGCCATGGCTTCTCTCGCAACAGTCCGGCACAGCATCCGCACCCGCATCCTCGCGGTGCTGGGCGTGATAAGCGCAGCGTCCATCGCTCTGCTCGCGGTCATCGAATTTACTGCGCTCACCACCCATCGCCACACTGAGCTGGTCTCGCAGACTATCTTTCCCGCTACGCTTGAGTTGCAGCAGGCACAGGCCTCCTTCGCCCAGCTGCAACGGCACTACAAGGAATCGGTAATGCTGGAAGACCAGAGCGCCCTGGCAGAAGCTGATCGCGAGGCGACCGACACAGTCGCGAAATTGAATCATTTAGCCCGGATGCTCTCCGGGTCGACACCTGAACTTGCTCTGCGCGCCTCCGGGATGGCAGGACAGCTATCGGTAAATTCGTCGCGCGCGCACTCGGTTTATCAGCTCATGATCTCCAGCCGCGGCAACATCAATGACGGCCTGCAGGCAGGCGCAAGCGCGGTGACTGCGGATAACAACCGGCTCACCGACTCAATGCAGCAATTGAACGAAACGCTGGGCGAACTTGGACATGAGGAGTTCCGCCTCACCTCGCAGTGGTCGGTCTGGTCACGCGCTGCTGGATGGGCCGGCCTTGTGCTTAGCCTGATCGCCTTCGGACTTACCTGGTGGATTCTCGAGAACCAGGTCATCGCGCCGCTCGACCGCCTGGGTCGTCGCATGAAAGACATCGCGCAGGGTGAGGGAGACCTGACCGGACGAGTGGATGTGCGCGGCCACAATGAGCTTGACGAGGTTGGCCGCTGGTTCAATATTTTCATCGCGCGCGTGGAGCAGATAGTCATGGAAGTCACGGCCGGCGCACGTGCCGTCACCGACGCTGCCACCGCGCTCTCCGCCATCGCGGGTGAAACCGCCACGCGCTCAGCAACTGAGCACGACCAGGCCGCGAGAATCGCCGACACCATGGCGGAGATCTCCGTCTCCGTGCGCCAGATCAGCGAGACCACGCAGACCGCCGCGCGCGATGCCCACACCGCGGAGCAGAACGCCAACTCCGGCGCCGACACCATCCGCACCACCGTCACCGCGATTCAGCAACTACTCGCGGATAGCCAGCAGACAGCCAGCAAGATTGAGGAGCTGGGCCGCGCCACCGATGCCATCGGCGCAGTCACCGGCGTGATTGACGACATCGCCAGCCAGACCAGCCTGCTCGCGCTCAACGCCAGCATTGAGGCTGCACGCGCCGGCGAACACGGCCGCGGCTTCGCCGTAGTCGCAGGCGAGGTACGCCGCCTTGCCGAACGTACCAGCCGCGCCACGCAGGAGATTGAGCAGACTGTCCGCACCATTCAGAGCGGCACTGCCGAGGCCGTACAAGCCGTGCGCTCCAGCATGAGCCAGGTCGAGAGCAGCGTTGCGTCGGCGCGCTCCGCGGGGGATGCGCTGGCCAGCATTCTGGAAGGCTCCGAGGCCATGCAGCAGATGGTTACAGAGATTGCCGCGGCCTCGGCGCAGCAATCGCAGGCAACGCAATCGGTCAACGGAAACGTGCAGGAGATCACCCGCATCATCGAGCTGACCACCGTCAGTTCATCGCGCGCGGTTGAGGCGTGCACACGCCTTTCCTCGCTGGCCGCCAACCTCAATCACCTCGTTGGCGCGTTCAAAGTCCGCGCTGCTTCTCCGGCATAGTGGAGAACACTTACTTCCCGATACAAAACGTAGAGAAGATCAGCCGCAGCACATCCTCATTGGTCGTCGCACCGGTTAGTGCGTCCAGCCCGCGCAGCGCTTCGTACAAATCCAGCAGCACCATCTCATGCGGTGTCGCGGCGTTCACCGCCGCACTCGCCGCATCCAGCCCACGCAGCGCCTGCTCGACGGCCTGATGCTGTCGTAAGTTCGTCAGCATTCCCGACTCGCGCAAACCGCATTCATCGCCCGCAACCGCACGCACAATCGCCGCGCGCAGCTCCGCGATTCCCTCGCCTGTTACAGCCGACGTCGCAATCGCATCGCCTCGCGCAACACCGCTACCACTCACCAGATCCGTTTTGTTGAACGCAACGATGTGCGACCGCCCCTGCAACTCTATCGGCAGATCAATCCCGCCTCCTACATCCACGCTCGCATCCACCACCATCAGCACCACGTCCGCATCCGCCATCGCCTCGCGCGACTTCGCAATCCCAATCCGCTCCGCCTCGTCCGCCGCCTCACGCAGACCCGCGGTATCGATCAGCTCGACCGGAATACCTTCGATTGCCACCGTTTCGGTTACAAGATCGCGCGTCGTACCGGGCGTGGCCGTCACGATTGCACGCTCCCGCTCCACAAGCCGGTTAAACAGGCTCGACTTGCCGGCATTCGGCCGCCCCACAATCGCCAGCCGGAAGCCTTCGCGCACCACGCGCCCCACCGCAAAGCTCCGGGCTAATCGCTCAAGAGGCTCGCGCACTGCTACAACCCTCCGCGCAATCTCCTCCGCCGGCATCACATCGATATCGTCTTCAGCAAAGTCGATCCCCGCCTCCATCGCCGCGATCAGCGCGATCAGCTCCGCCTTCGCCGGAGCGATTTCGCGAGCTAAAGCGCCGCCCATCTGCCGCGCCGCTACGCGCGCCTGCTCCATCGTGCTCGACTCGATCAGATCGCCGACCGCCTCTGCCTGCGTCAGGTCAATCCGACCGGCCAGAAACGCCCGCTGCGTAAACTCACCCGGCTCCGCCAGCCGAGCGGCTGGTTCCCCTTCGCGGTGCGCCCAACAGCACTGCCGCACTACATGCTCCAGCAGCACCGGCGCGCCGTGCATCGCAATCTCGATCACGTCTTCGCCCGTGTAACTATGCGGCGCCGCAAAATACGTCGCCACCACCTCATCCAGCACGCGCACGTCCGATTTGTCATTCCGCAGCGTTCGATCCCGCTTCGTGGGATCGAATGTGGAGGAATCTGCTTCTCCATCGATAACATCCGTCGAACCAAGATCCACCAACTCCCCAAACCGCGCCCGCCCCGCCTCCAGCTCATGCCGCAACCGCAGCATCGGTGCCGCAATCTCTCGCGCGCGCGGCCCACTCAGGCGCACAATGCCGATCCCGCCCCGCCCCACCGGCGTCGAGATCGCAACGATCGTGTCTTGATCAAATCCCGCCATCTCTACCAGCTTAGCGGCTCATCTCTTCGCAGTTGTGCGCGAATCCCAGGGCGCCTCAGCTCTGCCCCGCCGGCCCCGGCGACACCACCGGAAGTCCCACGCCGCCCGCGCGTCCGCTGCCGGCGTTCATGCTGCCGCGCAGCCCGCCCAGAATCTGCGTCATAAACTCATTCGCCGCTCCCGGATTGTTTGGCAGAAAGATCGTGTTATTCCCGGACTTCGTGCCAATGTCCTTCAGCGTGTCGAAGTACTGCGTCAGCAGCACGAGAGCCATCACGTCCTCCGCCGTCGCGCCCGGAACGCTCTCGCGGAAGTTCTCAATCGACGACCGCAACCCATCGATGATCGCCTGTCGCTCCGCCGCAATGCCCTTGCCCTGCAGCGCCTTGCTCTCCGCCTCGGCCTCCGCCTGCTTCACCTTCAGAATCTTGTCCGCCTCGCCCCGC
>Ga0105249_10004309_pt1 | contig 12302 bp, 10 predicted proteins | sample KBSS44metaG_FD_81522 | JGI IMG/M metagenome (GOLD analysis project Ga0105249, IMG submission 81522) | Switchgrass rhizosphere microbial communities from Kellogg Biological Station, Michigan, USA - KBS S4-4 metaG | ecosystem: Host-associated > Plants > Roots > Rhizosphere > Soil | place... | reverse complement strand
CGCTCGACCAGCGCCGCCAGGCCAGTCGCGTCGTGCAGGATGTATTCAGCCGCTTTCAAACGTTTGTAGACCGTCCTCAGACCTGATCATAGGCCCAAACCGGGCTCTCGGCAGTTCCGCCGCATTTCGGAAGTGGGTGTCCTGTCCGCTTACACCAGGGCGGACAGGACACCGACGAGCTGGCGGGTCTATTTGACCGCAATGCGACGCGGCTGCGCCTTCGGTTGCTTCGGAATCACGATCTCCAGAACACCGTTGCGCCCCGCGGCGTTCACGTTATCTGCATCCGCCGTGTCCGGGAGGATAAATCGGCGGTGGAATCGGCCGAGCCGGCGCTCGAGGCGCTGCTGTTGCGGTTGCTCGGTGCCGTTGGCTCCGACAGCCTTCTCCTCTCTGCGATTGCCGGACACTGTCAGCACACCGGCGTCCAGGGTGATCTCGACATCCTTCGGATCCACTCCCGGCACGTCCAACAACAACTGAAAACGATTGCTGTATTCCCGCACGTCAACCGCCGGACTCCACTCCGAAGTCGCGCTGTTGCTGTCGGTATCGCTCAGGTTGCCGAACACCCGATTGATCTCGTTTTGCAGCTGAGAGACCACATTCCAGGGTTCATAACGTACAACGGCCATGGCACTTCCTCCTATGTCAGCACGGTGTTACACGAGGTTGGTATGGGCAACCGGGTTGCCTTCCGCGCCATATAGGGCGTGCCGGCCGGAGTTCAAGGGGCCCTGCACCGCTGCCGCCTCTTGAACTTTATCGCGCTCTGAATATCATTGGCACTCGTGCATGCTGGGTGCCAATCTCGGCAAGGGATGCCTTTCGGATCAATGAGTTAGGATGTAACGCATCGAATTGTGGAGGACAATACGATGGACAGACGCCGCTTTCGCAGGTCGCTCCAAGCTGAGCAATTGGAGCAGGCCCGGATGTTGGGATGGACTCTATTGATGATGTTTGTAGTGGTCCAGATCGGGACGGGGTGAGGAGGCAAATCGCAACAGGCCCCGTTGCGCCGGCAGCGCGCGGGGCCGTGTTGCTTTAGTGTGACATCGCTGCCCGCTCGTCGGAATGCGGCATTGGCCACTCCGTTGTGTCGGATGTTGAGGTCGTTTCTCGGCTGAGCGCAAAGATCGGAAGACGGCCGCAGCGACTCCACTGTGCGGGATTTCTGGCTAATCCGTACGGCAGTCCGCGCAGATTACCGGGCGCGCGCAGATCGTAGATCCAAGCATCCTGGGGTAATCGTCCAAGCCAACCGCGGATTTCTCTCAGGCTGCGCGACGCGACGTATACATGAATCGCGTGGGCATAGCGGCGCAACCAAACACGCCGGGCCTGGGCGGCTAACGTGACGTTCCACAGCGAGGCATGTCCGGGACGGCTGTAGTGATCGAGCCGCCTCAGAAAGTCCTGCAATCTCCGATCAATGTACACAGCGACGCGCCGATCCGGGTCGATGCACCATACCGGACCTGGCAGTCCGCGTGTTCTGCCTGCTTCGGCAACCCAACGCCGACCTTCGTCATCGACGGCCAACGTCAAGCAGGGTCGAAACAGGGCCAATGGCTCTTCCGGATGCCAACAACCGGTGAAATCGATGTTCCCGATGGGCGTGCCGGACAGGCCGCAGGTGGTCTGCAGGAGTTGACGCATTTCGGCGGTGAAAAATCCCTGCCACCGGGCGCTGATGTGGCGCAGCGATTCAGGCTGGATGCCCGGCAGCGCGACCATGTGTTGTAAGTGGGTCACAACGCTGCCGCGGCGGACGGCGGGAGAAGGCACTGATGTGTCTCGGGTCGACATGATGAGTACCTCATTGAACAGCTATGTTGAGTTAACCAATCTCCTCGAGTTTGCGATGAGAAATTCTACGTACGGGGATGCGTTTTTCAAGGGGGAATGAGCTGTGGAAATCTGTGCGATCGCCACCAGTTAAGCCGCCTTCATTGCGGCGGCGACAAGGAGAGATGGGTGAGCGCGAACGAACTGATCGGCACTACGCTGTTGCTCTACGGCTTGATCAATCCGATTGGGGTCATTCCGGTCTACCTGGGTCTGGTGCAGCGGATTGCGCCGGAAGCGGCACATCGGATCGTGGTCGTCGCCGCCGTGGCGGTCGCCTGCCTGTTGGCGACGGCCGCCGCTTTCGGTCGCCAGATCCTGAGCTTCTTCAATGTGGGTCTGGATGCTTTCCGGATTGCCGGCGGCCTACTCACTCTGCTGATCGCTTTCGAGATGTTCCGCGCCCACTATGGCGCCTTTACGCAGACGTTCGAGGAGCGCGCCGAGGCGGAGTCCGACGTGAGTGCCATTGCGATCACACCTCTCGCATTTCCTCTACTGGTGGGGCCGGCTGAGATGAGCGTCATGATTACGCTGTCCAACGGTCATGCGCAACCATTCCACAAGCTCTTCCTCGTTGTGGCGGCGGCATTGGCGACGAGTATGGTGGCGGTCACATTGTGGCTCGCCTCACCGATCAAGCGCGTGTTGGGAAGTACAGGGATCAATGTGGCCACTCGCTTGATGGCGCTCATCGTGGCCTCCGTAGCGGTTGATTTCATCGTGACCGGGTTGAGGAATATGTTAGGCGGGATATTCGTTTCATCGAAACCATAAAAGGTGGACGAGCCACCACGTCGCAGCGGCGATCAGGGCCGCGGCGGGGATCGTAACGACCCACGCGACTACAATGCCGCGCGCGACTCCCCAGCGGACTGCTGAAATTCTCTGCGTTGCTCCGACTCCAATGATGGCCCCTGTGATGGTATGGGTGGTTGATACCGGCACTCCCAGACTGGAAGCCAGAAACAACGTCAAGGCGCCTCCGGTCTCGGCCGCAAATCCACCGACAGGCTTGAGTTTGGTAATCCGCTGTCCCATCGTCTTCACGATGCGCCATCCGCCCAGCAACGTACCGAGCGCCATCGCACTGTAACAACTCAAAACAACCCACAATGGCAGTTGATCGCGCGAGGTGACGTGAGCGGAAATCAGTATCAGCCAGATGAGGCCCATGGTCTTCTGCGCATCGTTACTGCCGTGGCCGATGCTGTAAAGAGCCGAAGACACCAGTTGCAGCCGGCGGAACCACACATCGACGAAGTAGGGCGAGCGTCGGAAGAACAACCAGGACACCGCAACCAGGATCAGTCCTCCCAGCAGCAGCCCGAGCAGCGGCGAGAGTACGATGAAGATCAGTGTCTTGGAGATTCCTGCCAACACCAACGGGGCTGTGCCCGCCTTGGCCATGCCTGCGCCGACCATGCCGCCAATGAGCGCGTGGGAGGAACTGGTCGGCAGCCCGTAGTACCAGGTGATCAGATCCCAGAGAATCGCGCCGGCCAGCGCGCTGGAAATCACCGCAGCATCGACAAACTCCGGCGCCAGAATCCCCTTGCCGACGGTGGCTGCAACATGCAGCTTGAAAATCGCGAATGCCACGAAGTTGAACATCGCGGCCCAGGCGACCGCCTGATACGGTCGCAATACGCCGGTTGAAACGACGGTAGCAATCGAATTCGCCGCGTCATGAAATCCATTCAGAAAGTCGAATGTCAGGGCGAGCCCGATCAGGATCACGAGCACCGGGAAGCTGATGGAGAGGTCCATGCTCAGTGGGTCAGCTTGGATGTGAGGTCAGGCATTTTCCAGGACCACGCCTTCGATGATATTGGCGACGTCCTCACACCGATCGGTCGCCGACTCCAGCAACTGATACACCGTCTCGAGCTTCATGAGTTGCCTCACATCGCTTTCTTCACGGAACAGTTTTGAAAGCGCCGTACGCATCACGCGGTCTGCCTCCGACTCGAGGCGGTCGATCTCATTGCACAGACTGAGCGCCTGAGCGGACTGGGACATGTCAGAAAGCAAGCCCACGGCCTTCTGCATCCTCAGACAGCACTCGTGAACCAGGTCGGCGAGCTCACAGGCCTCAGGAGTGAGGTTGCGAACGTCGTACAACTGGAAGGACTCCGCTGTGTCCTGGATCAAATCCAGTACATCGTCCATCCGCGAAATCAGACGATGGATGTCTTCCCGGTCCAACGGAGTGACGAACGTTCGGTGCAGAAGCGCGACCGTCTCATGCGTGATGCTGTCCGCCCGATTCTCGATCTCGAGGATCTGGTTGATGCGCTCCTCGCGCTTGTGCTCCTCGCGGGTGAAGCCCCTCAGCAGCTCGGCAAGCACGGCACTGCCGGCGACGACCAACTGAGCATGCTGATCGAACAGCTCGAAGAATTTCGGTTCACGTGGCATCAGCCTGGAAAGAAATAGCACCGTGCGACCCTCCGCTGCCCATGGTGGAGCATAGCGTGAAGCGCCCAGGTGGGGTATCAGTCACGCTCGCCGCAGCTGCCACTGCTGCGGCGAGCGTTCACCACCGCCCTCTCACCGATCCTGACAAACGGAAGGCCGAAGTGGTTTTCGGGATGGGCAACGCGGTTTCAGTGCCCGAATAGACTCAAGAACGCAGCGCCCGGCGTACCCAGACCGGTCACATTGTCCCAACCCGCATGGGTGCTCTGGGAGGTCGAACCGGAATAGTCATCGAAGGTGCGGAGCTTGTCGGCCGTGCCTGCGCTGGCATCAACGCCATTGTTGTAGTTGCGACGTGCGACCGCCGTTTTAACCGAGCCGACGTCATAGAACCCGTTCGGATGGGCGTAGAACAGCGGATTGGCAAAGCCGTGCGGGTGGCCGGCTGACTGGTCCGCCAGCGCCATGATGCCCGCAAATAGCGGGCTCGCGAGGCTCGTCCCGCCGATGCGATATTCGTCGTAGCGCACGCCTTCGGGAAAAGTTTGTGTTTGACCGACCAGCAACCCGGTTTGCGGATCGGCGAGAGCGGCGACATCCGGGACGCCTCGCCCCTTCAAACCCAGTCCTTGTTGATAGGCAGGTGTGCTGAAAACAGCACTGACACCGCCGCCGGCGCCATACAACCAACCTGTTCGCGTACACACGAGCGTTGCGCTGATGCAGGCGTAGTCGCTCGTGCCCCAACCGGTTTCGATCACGCGCTGGTTGCCTGAACCGACACCGAGCGCCGTGCCTCCAACGGCCGTGACCCAAGGGCTGGATGCGGGCCAGTCGGTCGTCGCAAATCCAAACGTGCTCGATTCATCGCCGTTGTCACCGGAGGAGAAATAGACGCCGATTCCCTCGATGGCCGCCTGTATGAGCGTGTCCTCAACCGGTTTTACATAACCCGGCGGTAGGAACTCGGTGGTTGAGAACCCATACGAGTTGGTCACGATCTGTGCCAAATGCTGATCGACGACGTGATTGAGCGCGGCATCCAGATCCTGTCGGTTGTTGGGTGCCCCGACATAGACAATCTTGGCACCGGGTGCCATTCCGTGGACCGCCTCCACGTCCAGGGTTTCCTCGCCGTACCATCCCTGTGGGTCTTGCTGGGGATTCTGTGGACGCTTGTACGTGCCGGGGGCCACGACCTGCACCAGTTGAGATGGGTTCATGGTCGGCAGGCCACGATTGATGGACCATTGATTGACGTCCGCCAGAATGGTCGGCGAGGCATAGGCGTCAATGATCGCCACCGTCTGTCCGGATCCATCGAGCCCCGATCCGGCCAGGCCGTATGCGCCCTTGATCTGATCGGGGGTGTAGCCCTTCACTGTCCACGGCACGTTGCTCAATGGAACCGCGGTAAACCCGGCCGGGAAAGCATAGGGGGAGAGAATCTCCGCCCAGAAGTTGGATAGCGGGGGTGCATTGCGAAATCCCCCTGAAGGGGGCGCTTTCGAATCGGCTCGACGATAACTCTGTACAAACTGATAACTCTCATCCAGTCCGATGACCGACTTCACCGTCGCGGCCAATTCCGCAGGGACCGACAGATCCGATGTCGGTGAGCGAAGCGCGTGGCCCTGTATGTTGTAAATGCCGAACGGCGAACCAAACGCCGCTTGCGCCTGAGCTACGGTGCCCTCGGCGTTGATGTAGTGGTTGTTCTGAGGGATGTAGGTGACGTCGAAGCCCTGGCTTTTGAGCCAATTCCGCACTTTGGCGGTGTCCGCGGCGGAGGGCGCGAAACGGCTGCGAAACTGATTCGGGGTGAGATATTGCCCGTACGAGCTGCTGTGCGGATCGGTTACCGCTTGCGCAAGACTCACCGCGGCGTCCGGGTCGGTCCAACCGAGATAGACGCGAAAGCCCACTGCGGTCTGGGGATCCGCCGCGCTCTGCGGTTTGTTTGACTTCGCCCAACCTGGAACGCTTCCCTGAAGCGTACTCGTCTCATGTGATGTCGTTGCCGCGCTCACGGTGCTCACGGCCAAGAGAATGCTGACTGACAGAGCTTTCATGTTCTTGCTCCCCTGAGAGTGCCCCTAGTGAGTGAAATCGTCTCACAGGTGGTAGCCAAATTACCAATCGCGGCGTATTCTGCCCGCGCAGATAACAAGTCAACGCGCTGCGGCTCGGTGGGAAGTCGACATTCGGCGCCAGGGAATGCTCAACCGCTCGGGCTCAGCTCGAGGGTGTGTCGCTGCGCAAAAAACGCGACTGGGAGAGCATTCCATGAAAATGCATTCTGTTGGAATTGGCGCCTCAGCGGCGGCCGTATCGGTCTCGGTCCTGTGCGCACTGTCGGCCCCGACCGCCCATGCGGACGGCACGCCCCGACCGCAACCCATGTACAGCGATGCGCAACTCATTTCGTCCAGCGCGACACCGCCCACCGAAGCGCAGTGTGAATCGGTCGGCCGGCGTTGCTTCAACCCGCAGTCGACCCAGGCGGCCTATCGGCTCGCGCCCCTGTACGCGCAGGGACTCACCGGTGCGGGGCAGACCATCGCGATCGTCGACTCGTTTGGCAGCGACACGATTGCCCATGATCTGCATGTGTACAACCAGGCCTTCGGGCTCCAACCCATGTGCGGCGAGGAGGGTGTGACCTGCGCGCCGGGTATGCCCAAGTTCACTCAACTGTCATTGCAGGGGTCGCCAGCCACGAAAGCACCGCCGCCCACGAGCAAGAGTCCCGCGCAGGAGGACAAGTCGGCGTGGGCCCTCGAGGTGTCTCTGGATGTTGAGACCGCGCATGCGATTGCCCCGATGGCCAACATCATTCTCGTGACCACACCGACTGCTGAAACATTAGGTGTGCAGGGTTTTCCGCAAATGATGGCGGCGGAAGACTATATCGTTCAGAACCATCTCGCCGCGGTGATCTCGATGAGTCTGGGAGCCGCTGAGGAGTCCTTCGCGAGCACGCAATCGCTGCTCAATCTGCGCTATGCATTCACACACGCCGCGCAGAATGGGGTCACGGTGCTGGCCGCCTCGGGCGATGGCGGGACCGAAAACGGCAAGAAGAATCCGGTCGGTAAAGGCGGATCGGTGATCCCGTTTCCGACCGTCGGCTGGCCAGCATCGGACCCGCTCGTCACGGGTATCGGTGGGACCTATCTGTGCACGAATGCAAACGCAGCCGCGAATGGACCCAGAGTCGTGACGGGAGGGCCGCCGGCGAGCTGCGCCTCCCATCCGGGTGAAGCCGAAGTGGGCTGGACGTTCTCGGGAGGTGGGTTCAGCCACGTATTCGCCAAACCAACCTATCAGAACGTACTTCCCGCGGGATCGACTGCCATCACCACGACCCGCGGCGTACCGGATGTTGCTTTCCAAGCCAGCGCCGGCACCGGGGCTCTGGTCTACATTACGCTGCCCCCTGACGGTAACAGTGGTCTCATTTGCGGTTCACTACCCTGCAGCACCGGCTGGTATGACATCGGCGGCACGTCGCTGTCGACACCACAGTGGGCGGGACTCATCGCCATCGCAGCCCAACTCAACGGCGGCGGGCTGGGTCCGATCAATTCCGCTCTCTACAAGATCGGCGCGAACCCGGCACGCTACGCGCAGGACTTTTATGACATCACGAGCGGTTTGAACCAGGCCGATCCCGCAGTTCCCGGCTATCCGGCGACGGCGGGTTGGGACCCGATCACGGGCCTCGGGTCCCCGAACGCGGCGAATCTGATTCCGGATCTAGTGGCGGCGGTGCACGGAAACTAGACCAGACCATGTCATGACGGGTCTGCGGCGGGTCGTGATATCGTCCCGCCAAAATGGATCGCTACTGGTCTCTCCAGGGCCGCCTTTCGCCGCCCGTATTCCGGGTCGCTCTCCTGGAGCGTCCCGCGCTCGCACGCCTGCTGAACGAAGGACTCGCGCATAAGGCTGTGCTCGTCGCTGCGCCCGCCGGTTACGGCAAAACAGCGCTCCTGTCGCAGTGGCGAGCGGTTCTGCAGTCCCGCGCCATCCCCTGCGCCTGGATCACCCTTGCGCCATCCGATAACGATCCGGCGCAACTCCTCACCTTCATAATCATGAGCCTGCTCACCGCCGGCGTACCGGTCGGCACGCTCGAGCATCTGGCGGAGCAGTGGTTCGCGGACACGCCGGTTGAGGCCGCCGTGGCAAGCCTCATTGCCCAACTGGCGCAGGAGCACCGCCCGCTGGTTATCTTCATTGACGACGTTCACAACGCGCCGCGGGCCGTAGCACAGAAGGTGTTGGTTCCGCTCCTGCAGTCCGGCCTGGCCCACATCCACTTCGTGCTGGCGGGAAGGGGCCGCGCCCCCGTGCCGTTGGCAAACCTGAGATCTCGCGGTGACCTGCTGTCACTCGAAGCGGATGCCCTGCGTTTTGATGACGCAGCGCTGGCTGCTCTGCTGCCGCGACTGACGGCAGCCCAACGGGAATTGCTGAGCACACGCACGCAGGGCTGGCCCGTGGCGTTGCAACTGGCGCGTCTGTGGCTGGAGGCGAAGCCCGAGCGGGTTGAGTTGATCGAAGGGTTTTCCGGCCACACCACGGAGGTCGCGGAATTCCTGACCGAACAGGTGCTGGCGGACCTGCCGCCCGCCATCTCCAACACACTCGAGTTGACTTCGCCACTGGACGCCTTGTGTGCGGAAGTAGCGGCAGCCATTACCGGAGAACGCGATTCCTGGCAGCAACTGATCGAACACCCCTCGCTGGTGCATCTGGTAGTGCCCCTGGATGAGGACCGCTCGTGGTACAGGCTGCACCAGCTCCTGACCGCCCATCATCGCGATCGTCTGCACCAACGCGCTCCCGCTCTGGAAACTCAATGTCACTCCCGGGCATCAGCCTGGTTCGAGGACAACAACATGCGTGTGGAGGCAGTCCGCCATGCCGCGGCCGCGGGTGATGTCGCACGCGCTGCCGCGTTGGTGGAGAAAGCGGGCGGTTGGCGGCTGGTCATTTTTGGCGGCTCGAGCCTGATGCGCGCGCTGTTGGCAGAAATCCCCGCCAATCGCCTGGCAGAATTTCCCCGTGTCGAGCTGTATCGCGCTCTACTGGACGCCAAGCGCGGCGCTCTGCGGGCTGCCCGGGCTCATTTCGAGGAGGCGTTCCGTATCCTGACGCGGCAGGGGAATGCCCCCTCTCCGGCAACGCCCACGGGCCGGGATCTGCTCGTCACCCGCCACCTGTTGGGGCGCTATCAGGACCTGCCGCTGCAAGCCGGGGACCTCGACGCGCTCGATGCGGAGCTCGCACAGGTGGATGAGGTCGAGGACGATCTCGTCAGGGCCGCGCTGCTCAACACGGGATGTTTGATAGGCCTGGGGCTGGGCGAGATGCACGCGGCCCGCCGCGCCTGCGAGCGCGCTGTGGCCGAAATGCGTCGACTCGGTGCCGTGCTCGGAGTCAACTACTGCACTCTGCACCTGGGGCTCGCCACGCTGCACCTGGGACACCGTCGCGAAGCGGAAGCCATGTTTCGCGAAGCAACGGAGCTGGCCGAGGAGAATTTCGGAATCGACAGCGGCCTGCGAGCTGCTGCCGATGTGCATCTGGCGGTTGCGTTGGTGAAGCGTGGGGACCTGGAGAGCGCCGCCCAACTGTTCAATCGATCGCTGACCCAGGTGGAGACCCTGGATGGCTGGCTCGATGTCTATGCCGAGTCGTATGAGGCTGCCATCGCCCTGGCGCTGGCCAACGGGGACAGCGAGCTCGCGGCAAGCTACCTGCGCCGCGCAACAGCCACCGCTGAACGCCGCAACCTCCCGCGCCTCGCATCACTCTCCACCGCCCTGCGAGCGCGAACCCTGCTGCGTTCGGGACATCTCGGTGAAGCAAGAAAGCAACTCGGTGCTCATCAGCAGCAATGGCAGAACGAGCCTTTCCACTGGCGTGAAAGCCATCTGTTTGGTGTTGTGCAGGCCGAAATTGCAATCGCCGCCGGCGACACGACAGTTGCATGTGAAGTGCTGACGCCGCTGATTGCAGCTGCACGATCGCAGGCGCGGGTTCGTGACGTCCGCTCAGTCAGATTCCTCAATGCCATCGCGCTGTATGCAAGGGGCGGGCACGACCAGGCAGTGGCCATGGTCGTGGAGGATCTCGAGCCGGCGCTGAGTGAAGAGGATTCACAGTATCTCGTCGACTTCGGGTCCGTGGCCGTGCCATTGCTGCACGCCACGCGCCAGTGGATGCGCGATCACGCGGCAAGCTCTTTGGCCAGGCAGGCTCTCGGCCGTGCATTGGGCATGGTCACGGGTGGGCCGGAGCGCCCGGCAAACACTGCCTCGTTGAGCAGTCGCGAGCTCGAGGTCCTGGCGGAGCTGGTGCAGGGTTTACCGAACAAGGTTATTGCCCGCGCGTTGCAGATGACCGAAAACACCGTGAAATTTCATCTCAAGAACATCTTCCAGAAGCTCGGGGTTCAGTACCGCACCCAGGCGATCCGGGTCGCCCGCGAGCGAGGCCTGGTGCGCTGACCATCCCGGGTGTGACTTTTTCGTCCTACCCGAAAGAGTAGGGTTGTCGCACCCTGTCCCACTCTTTGCCGTCTTTGACGGTTTTGGCCCCGGCACGCATCGTCGGCTCATGAGAGAGCCATGCAGAATCGGTGTCGATGTAGGCGGCACCAATACCGACGCAGTTCTGTTGCGCGGACGATCGATCCTCGCCAGCCACAAGGCGCCGACTTCGGCGGATGTGGGTACCGGAATCGTGCAAGCCATCGGCGATGTGCTGGGTCGCGCGCAGATTCCGAGCCGCGATCTCGCGGGTGTCATGATCGGCACGACGCACTTCACCAACGCCTTTGTTGAAGCCAAACACCTGAGTCGCGTCGGCGTGATTCGTTTGGGTGCACCGGCGACCCTGTCGATTCGACCGTTTGCCGATTGGCCCGCACACCTGCTCGATCTCGTGGGAGGGGCCGCGCAGATCGTGAGCGGGGGCTTCAACTACGACGGCCGTCCGATTGGTCATCTGGACCCTGAAGAGCTGCGTCGCATCGCGCGTGATTTCCGTGGTCGTGGCATCAGTGCAGTCGCCATTTCATCCGTATTTGCGCCCGTCAATGCCACACAGGAGGTCGAGGCCGCGCGAGTCATCCAGGAAGAGATTCCGGATGTACACCTGACACTGTCGCACCAACTCGGGCGCATCGGACTGATTGAGCGCGAAAATGCAGCCATCATGAACAGCGCACTGCTGGGCATGGCAGAGCGTGTCGTCAGCTCCTTCCGCAAGGCGCTCGCCGAGTTGGGAATTACCGCTCCCTTTTTCGTGAGTCAGAACGACGGCACACTGCTCAGCCCTGACAGCGTCATCCGCTTTCCGGTCCTGACCTTTGCTTCGGGCCCGACCAACAGCATGCGGGGCGCGGCCTTCCTGTCGAACCTGACAGATGCCCTGGTGATGGACATCGGCGGTACGACGACAGATGTCGGAGCGCTGGTGAATGGCTTTCCCAGAGAATCCTCCATCGCCGTCGACATCGGGGGCGTGCGCACCAACTTTCGCATGCCGGACCTGCTGTCGATCGGACTGGGTGGCGGCAGCCTGGTTGTTGATGACGGCCGGCGTGTGCAGATTGGTCCGCGCTCCGTGGGCTTTCGGATTCTATCGGAAGCACTCGTATTCGGCGGTAATCAACTGACGGCGACCGACATTGCGGTGTCCGCCGGGTACGCCGATATCGGCGATCGCGACCGCGTAAAGAACCTCGACAAACGCCTGGTCGCGCGCGCCGTAGATGAGATCCATCGCCTCGCGGAAGAGGCCCTGGACCGCATGAAGACTTCAGCGACCCAGGCAAAGGTCGTGTTGGTCGGCGGCGGCAGCGCACTGATCAACCGTCAGCTGGCAGGAGCCGCGGAGGTCATTGTTCCAACCCAGGCGGGTGTGGCCAACGCCATCGGCGCTGCCATCGCGCAGGTCAGCGGAGAGGTCGACAGAATCTTCTCGTACTAGAAGCTCGGTCGCGCGCAGGCGCT
>Ga0105249_10004306_pt1 | contig 12304 bp, 7 predicted proteins | sample KBSS44metaG_FD_81522 | JGI IMG/M metagenome (GOLD analysis project Ga0105249, IMG submission 81522) | Switchgrass rhizosphere microbial communities from Kellogg Biological Station, Michigan, USA - KBS S4-4 metaG | ecosystem: Host-associated > Plants > Roots > Rhizosphere > Soil | place... | reverse complement strand
TGCTCGAGCGTCTCATCGGGCAGCCGCTGGAAGTCACGGAATTCCTGAACCTGGCGATTGCGATCACGGCCGCGGTAGCCGAAGTACACGCCCGCGGCCTGATACACAAGGACATCAAGCCCGCGAATATCCTCGTCGATCGCGCGGGTCACGTGCGTCTCACCGGCTTCGGGATCGCCTCCCGGGCGCCGCGCGAGAACCAACTGCTGCAACCGCTGGAGATCCTGACCGGCACTCTGCCATATATGGCGCCCGAGCAGACCGGCCGGATGAACCGGCTGATCGACTCGCGCAGCGATCTGTATTCACTCGGGATGACTTTCTATGCGCTGCTCACCGGCAGACTACCCTTTGCGGCTGACGATGCACTGGGTTGGATCCACTGCCATGTAGCCCTGCAGCCCCCTTCGCCTCGTGAGCACCGGCCACTGCCTGAGCCACTCGCTGACATCATCCTGAAATTGCTCGCCAAGTCGGCCGAGGAACGCTACCAGAGCGCGGCGGGTCTGCAGGCCGATTTGCAGCATTGCCTGGCTCAGTGGCGGCTCCAGGGCAGTATCGATGCCTTCGCGTTGGGCCAACACGACGCACCGGACCGCCTGGCTTTCCCCGAGAAATCATACGGGCGCGACCGGCAGCTCGCGGTCTTGCGTTCAGCCTATGACGGAGTGACCGCCGCCGGCACACCGATCCTCATGTTGGTGTCAGGATATGCCGGGATCGGCAAGTCTACACTCGTGAACGAGTTGCTGCGGGACCTCGTCGAGGCGCGCGGATGGTTTGCTGCCGGCAAGTTCGATCAATTCAGACGGGATATCCCCTATGCCACGCTGATGCAGGCGTGCAGCAGCCTCGTTCGTCAGCTCCTCAGCCGTGCGGACGCGCAGATCACACAATGGCGCGAGCGGATGCTTGCTGCTTTGGGCGAGCATGGTCAGCTCATCATCAGCCTGGTTCCTGAGCTCGAGTTGGTCGTAGGTAAACAGCCACCCGCTCCGGAGGTTCCCCCACAGGATGTGTTGAACCGTTTCCGCAGGGTGTTCCGGCGTTTCCTCGGGGTATTCGCGCGTCCCGGGCATCCGCTCGTGTTGTTCCTCGACGATCTGCAATGGATGGATGCCGCGACCGCTGACTTGCTGGAGCACGTGCTGACCGAGCCTGAGATACAGCACCTCATGGTCGTGGGTGCGTATCGGGACAATGAGGTCGCTGCCGCCCACCCGCTCGCCTCACGACTCGAGCGCTTGCGAGGTTGTGGCGCCAGAATGGAGGAAATCGTCCTCGGCCCGCTCGCACCCGATGATGTAGGCCACCTGCTGTCCCATGCTTTGCATTGCGCGCGCCAGCACGTCGAACAATTGGCGCGTCTCGTATTTGAGAAGACCCAGGGTAACCCCTTTTTCGTCATCCAATTCCTGACCACTCTTGAAGAGCAGGGCCTGCTCACGCGTGACCCGGTCAGCGCGGCGTGGCACTGGGATTTGAAACGCATCCAGGCGCAGGGATTCACCGACAATGTCGCGCATCTGCTGGTCGCGAGGCTGAACCGTCTGGCGGCGCAAACCCAGCAGGCGGTGGCGCGGCTTGCGTGTCTGGGCAGCGGCGCCGATCTGGAAATTCTGATGAAGGTGCTCGAGAGCCCCGAGCAAGCCGTCCACGAGGTGTACAGGGAAGCGGTGCTCGCGGGACTCGTCATTCACGTCGACGACGCATACCGATTCCTGCACGACCGCGTTCAAGAGGCCGCTTACGATCTCATCCCCTCTGCACAGCGGCCGGCGTTGCATCTTCGTATCGGCAGAGCGCTGTTGTCACGGATGCACTCGCAGCAGATCGAGGAGCACGTATTCGACATCGTGAACCAGTTGAATCAGGGACGCGAGCTGCTGCCGCAAGGGCACGAGCGCCGGCAACTCGCCGAGCTCAATCTCCTTGCCGGCAAGCGCGCCAGACAAGCGAGCGCGTATTCGACAGCGCTCACTTACCTGGTCATGGGTTCCGCGCTGCTGCCGGAAGAAGACCTGACACAATTGCGCGACCTCGCCTTTGCGCTGCAATTTCACCGCGCGGAGTGCGAATTTCTGACGGGTGATCTCGGAGCTGCTGAAACACGGCTGTCGGCTCTCGCGGCGGCAACGAGCAACTCTCGCGAGGGCGCCGCAGTATGCTGCTTACGCCAGACACTGTATCAAACCCTGGCACGCAACGACCGCGCGGTCGAGGTGTGTCTGCAATACCTCCAGCAGGCCGGTATCGCGTGGCAACCCCGCGCAACGGAGAAGGAGGTTGCACAGGAGCTCGCGTGGTTCTGGCAGCGGCTCGGCGGCCGCGCCGTCGAAGAGCTCATCGAGCTGCCGCCTCTGTCTGATCCGCACCAACAGGCCATTCTCGATGTGCTGGCCTCGGTTCTGGCGCCCGCTCTGCTGACCGACACGAATTTATTCCGCCGTGCCGTCGGCCGCATGGCGAATCTCAGTCTGCAGTATGGCAACAGCGACGCGTCCCTGCTTGCCTACAGCTATCTCAACTTCCTCGTGGGCAACGGGCTCGGCGACTACGCGACGGGTTTCCGGTTTGCCAAGCTCGCCGTGGATCTGCTCGGGAAGGGTTTGCGCCGCTTCAAGGCGCGCGTGGAGATCGCCTTTGGCGCAACAGCCATTCCCTGGACGCAGCCGCTGCGCAGCGGACTGCCCTGGGTACGCCGCTCCATTCAGACCGCCCAGGAATGCGGCGACCTGACCTTTGCATGTTACTCGTGGGTTCTGTTGATTCCGCACCTGCTGAGCGTTGGTGAGCCGCTGGAGAGCGTGCAGCGGGATGCGCAGCTGGCCCTCGAGTTTGCGCGCAAGCTGCACTTTGATCCGATGATCGATCTGCTTGAGGCGTACGTGGGCTTCGTTCGAGCCATGCGGGGCGGCACCGCGCAGCTCGGCAGTCTGAGCCACGAATCCTTCGATGAGGAGCGCTACGAGCGGCGCTTGGAAGAGGATCCGAATCTACGGCACGCGGCGCAGTGGTATTGGCTCAGCAAGTTGCAGGTGTACTTTCACGCGGAGGATTACCCGGCCGCGGCGGCCGCCAGCTTGAATGCGAAGCGGAATTTGTGGTTATCGTTGACGGTGTTTGAAGCGAGCGAATATCACCTGTACGCGGCGCTCGTACAGGCAGCGCGCTATGAATTCTGCTCGGCCGAGGAGCGGCTCGACTGCCGGCTGCGCCTGGCCGAGCACGCCAAATCGCTGGGAGCTCTGGCTGCCAACGGCCCGGAGAACTTCGGCGCCAGGGCAGCTCTGGTAGCGGCCGAGATGGCGCGGCTCGATGGCCGGGAGCCGGATGCGCAGTCCCTCTACGAGAGGGCCATACGTATCGCGCGAGACAATGGATTTGTGCAGATCGAAGCGCTCGCGTTCGAGCTGGCCGCACGCTTCTACGCGCAGCGCGGACTCGAAATTGTCTCCCACACTCTCCTGCGCAATGCGCGTTCGTGCTATGAGCGCTGGGGTGCCGTGGGTAAAGTGCGCCTGCTCGAGCAGCGCCACCCGGGTCTGCGTGGAGAGGCCTCTCTGCGGCTTTCGGGCTCGACGATCAGAGCCCCCCTTGGAGAGTTGGACGCCGAGTCGGTATTCGGTGCCGCGCAGGCCGTCTCCAGCGAGATCGTGTTGGAGAAGCTGCTCCAGAGGCTGCTGCTGATCGCTGTCAGGCACGCCGGCGCCGAACGGGGGCTCCTCGTTCTGATGCGCAATGGCCGGCCGCTTCTGGAGGCAGAAGCCACCACAACCGGTCCCGACACCGTGGCTGTCAGCGTGAAGGAGGTGGAAATCACCTCCGCACACCTTCCGCAGACCATTCTGAATTTTGTGATCCGCACTCAGGAGAGTGTGTTGCTGGACGACGCGATCACGTCCAGTTTGTTTTCCACCGATGAGTATGTGCGCCAGCGCCGGCCGCGCTCGGTATTGTGTCAGCCGCTTGCCAAACAGGGCCGGCTGGTTGGCGTACTGTATCTCGAGAACAAGCTGGTGGCCGGCACCTTCACGGCGCGGACGGCAGTGCTCGATGTGCTCGCGGCGCAGGCGGCCATCTCGCTGGAGAACGCTTACCTGTATGCCGACCTGCATGAGCGGGAGAGCCGCATCCGGGGTTTGGTCGATTCCAATGTTGTTGCAATTTGTTTCTGGGCCTGTGGTGGCCGCATCGTGGATGCGAACGAGGCATTCGCGCGGCTCGTTGGATTTTCGCGCGCGGAGTTGATGTCCGATGACATGAACTGGCGCGAGCGGACCCCGCCGGAATATCGCGCCCGCGACGAACAGTGGCTCCGGGAGTTGCGTTCGGGTAAGGCGGCAGCCCCCTACGAGAAGGAGTATCTGCGGCGTGACGGCACCCGGATACCGGTTCTCGTTGGTGGCGCTCTGCTGGAGGGTGAGGAGGAGCAGGGCGTTGCTTTTGTCGTTGACTTGACTGAGCGCAGGCACGCGGAGCTGGAGCGCCAGGCGCGCCGTGTGGCCGAGGCGGCGAACCGGGCCAAGGGCGAGTTTCTGGCCATGATGAGCCACGAGTTACGCACGCCGCTGAATGGCATCCTCGGGTACGCGCAAATACTGATACGCGACGCGCAGCTGAGCGCACGGCAACGTCAGAGCGCAACGGTGATTCGGCACAGCGGTGAGCATCTGCTGACATTGATCAATGACATCCTGGATCTTGCGAAGATCGAGGCAGGGAAGCTGGCTCTCGAATGCGGCGCCGTGCACCTTGCGAGCTTCCTGCGTGGAATACACGAGATCATTATCGTTCAGACGCAGGAGAAGGCGCTCGAGCTGGTTTGGCAGACAGCGCCGGATCTGCCCGCGGCAATTCGTGCCGACGAGCGGCGGCTGCGCCAGGTCCTGTTGAATCTGTTGGGCAATGCGGTGAAGTTCACCGATCGCGGCCAGGTCAGTCTCATGGTCAGCTGCCCACAGCCGGGACGGTTGCGTTTTGACGTACGTGACACCGGAGAGGGGATCCGGGCTGATCAGCTCGGTGTGTTGTTCCAGCCATTTGAGCAGGTCGGTGAGGTTCGCCGAGGGCTGCAGGGTACCGGGCTCGGTCTGGCGATCAGCCGGCAGCTCGTGCGGCTGATGGGCGGGGAGATCTCGGTCGAGAGCCAGCCGGCGAAGGGCAGTCTGTTCTGGTTCGAGGTGGATGTTCAGGCAGTCCGGATCGAGCCGGCAGTACGCGCGCCCGGCGGGGTGATGACCGGTTATGAAGGTCCGCGCAAGACGCTGCTCGTGATCGACGATGTAGCAGAGAACCGCTCGATGCTCGTGGATTTGTTGGCGCCGCTCGGCTTTGCGATCAGCGCAGCGGCTGGCGGAAGCGAGGCGCTCGAACGCGCGCAGCTGATGCCTGCGGACCTGGTGTTGACTGACTTGGTCATGCCGCAGATGGACGGCTGGGAAACAATCCGCCGCCTGCGTGAGCTGCCGGGCATGGCACAAATTCCTATCATCGTAGTGTCTGCCGACGCCTCGGGGGGACATACGCAGGAACTTGTCAGCGCGGGAGCGGATGCCTTTCTGAGCAAACCGATTGATGCGCAGGACCTCCTGAGTAAGATAGTTGCGCTGTTGAAGTTGCGGCCGATCTACGCATCAGGCGATCACCCGCTCGAGCGGCAGCGCGCCGCAGAGGTGGCAGTACCGCCTGTGCAGGAGTTGGAGCTGTTGCATCGCCTGGCCGAGGAAGGCGACATGCGGCAGATCGTCAGATGGGCCGCGCGTGTCGCCGGGCTCGATGAGCTCTACGGTCCTTTTACCGACCAAGTGCGTAACCTGGCCAGCCAATACCAGTCGCGTGCTTTACTGAGTCTCGTGGAGCAACATCTGGCCTGCCGCGACTGAGCCTGGCCCTGCCCATGCGCGCGCGCAAATAGTATAGTCGGCGGCAGCTCTAACTGACGGTGGGCGACTCATGGCTAAGGAAGTCCGTCTCGCAGATGTCACGATCACTCTGGATGATGAGGGCGACGGTGTTCCAGTCCTTCTGCTGCACGGCTTTCCTGCTACCAGGCAGCTTTGGTCGGGTGTTGTGCCGTCGTTGACGGAAGCTGGTTTTCGCGTTCTCGTTCCCGATCTCGTTGGTTACGGCACTTCAGATGCGCCACCGGGCGTCCGTGTGGACATGGCAGCCCAAGGGCGGTGGATGCTGCAGCTTCTCGATGCACTCAGAGTAGACCGCGCGGTGGTTGTGGCCCACGACGTTGGCTCGGCGGCTGCCCAACTCATGGTGGCGAGCGCATCACGACGCGTGCGCGGTCTTGTGGTGTTGGATGGTGTGTATGAAGACGAGTGGGCAATGGAGGCCATTGCAAGTATCCAGGCTTGGAATCCCCAGGACGCGCACCGCCTTGCGCCGGTTCTGGCCCGGCGACTCGACAGGGGTGGTGTGTTGAGCGAAATGCTTGCGGCCTACCGCGGGGAGCAGGGTGGGCAGCGGCTGATTCGCGCCGCACGGGACCTGGATTCGCAGCAGACAGCCCGCATCGGCGAGTCGCTCCGCCACAGCGGTGTCCCGGCATTGGTTCTATGGGGAGAGCGCGACACTTTCCTGTCGATGGACGAGGTGGGCCGGCCGCTGGCAGAGCTGTTAGGTGCAGCTTTGATTCCGCTTCCAGGCGGGCATTTCACTCCTCTGGATTGCCCCACGCAGGTTGCTGCGGCACTGCGCGAATTTCTTACGCGGCTACCTTCTTAATGCGAAACCAGCCGGCTGGTAATACGTCCCACGTGCTCGCCCTGATACCGGCACATTTCCAGCTCGAGTGCAGTCGGCATCCGCAGCTCGGCTCCAGAGCCCGTGACACAACTCGCGCCGTAGGGGGTACCGCCGGTGACCTCCCTCATGGTTGCGAGATCTTTGAACGTATAAGGCAATCCCACGATGATCATCCCGTGGTGCAGAAGCGTAGTGTGAAATGAAGTGATGGTCGTCTCCTGCCCGCCGTGTTGACTGGCGGTACTGCAGAAGACGCTTCCAACTTTTCCAACCAGCGCGCCGCGTGTCCACAGGGGGCCGGTCTGGTCCAGGAAATTTCTCATCTGCGCGGCCATATTGCCAAAGCGGGTTGGGGTGCCGAACACCACGGCATCGTAGTTCTCCAACTCAGCGGGATTGGCAACCGGTGCGGCCTGGTCGACCCGAAAACCCGCAGCGATGGCCGCATCGCGTGGTACGAGCTCTGCAACACGTTTGACGGCTACGCTGACCCCAGGAACGCGGGCGGCTCCCTCGGCCTGCGCTGTGGCCATCCGTTCGATATGTCCGTAGCTGCTGTAGTACAGGACGAGGATGTTGACCATCGGGAAATCCTCGGCGGGAATTTCGGATAGCGAAATAACTTTCGATATCAGGCTACTGGCCCGAACCGTGGGCGTCAAGCCGCGCCGTGCGTCCGCTGGAGAAAGTGCCGCAGGATCTCATTGTAGGTTTGCGGCTGGTCGAGGTTGGGCAGGTGACCGGCACCGGGAATGATCCGGTGCGCGGCGTGCGGCAGCGATTTGCCGAGGGCCTCACCGGCCAGCCTGCGGCTGCGAAGGTCAAATTCGCCGTTGATCACCAGGGCTGGATGATGAATGTCCTGCAGCCGCGGCCGAGTAAGGGTCTGCGCGGAGACGGGGGCCGTCAAATCTGCGCCCGCGTAACGTGCGAGCATGCGACTCAACAGCGCGTGCGCGGTTTGATCTTGGGTTCGCAGACGGCTCAGGGGGTGAGTGGCCCAGCTTCGCCGGACTGCCTCGATGCCCTCGCTGCGCAGTGCTGCTGCGTACTGCGATAGGGGTACATCGTGGGCGGTGAGATCTCCGCCGGGCCGCATGTCGGGTGGGCCATCAAACACCAGGCAGCTGATGGATTCAGGAACTACACCCGCGAGGTGCTGCAGAATTCGTGCCCCTTGGGACATTCCGACAAACGTTGCGCGCTGCACGCCCAGATGCCGGCACAACACCTGAATGTCCGCAGCATCGTCTGCCAGGGACGGCATTCCAGAAGACAACCCGCAGCCACGCCGATCGAATCGGATCAACCGGAAGCTGCTCGAGAGAGCGTCGACCTGCGGCTCCCACATGTCCAGATCGAGAGTCCAACCGTGGATCAACACGATTATCGGGCCACTACCCTCGTCGCGGTAACGCAGCCGGGCGGCTGACACATCCAGGAAGCGATCGCTGCCCATGGTGCTGCCGCTGATCAGACCACCGCGCTGAGTGACAGCCCCGGCAGTCCCGCCAGGTCCTTGGAGATCTGCCGGCTCACCTGTTGCAGCATGCTCAGCCGCTCGCGCACCAACCTGGCTTTGGATACTTTCTTTGAGTGGCTCGAGCTGTTCAGCGCGGCGACTACTCTGCCGTACTGGTCCAAAACCGGCACCGCGAGCGCTACAACTCCGTAGGCGAGCTCGTCCTCGACAGCCGCATAGCCGCTACGGCGGGACTCCTCAATCAACTGGCGCAACTTGACGGGATTGGTGACCGTCCGATCCGTCAATGCGGCCAGTTCCGCGGTGGCGAAGTATCGGTCGAGGTGTTCCGCAGTCAGGCCCGCGAGAAGCGTGCGCCCGGTCGAAGTTGCGTGGGCAGGAAACCTGCTTCCAACATGGGCCTCGAGCCGCAGCAGCGTGCGCACGGAAGTACGCGCGACGTACACGACGTCTGTTCCATCCAGAACGCACAGCGCTGCTGAATCGTTGGTCGCCCGGGCGAGCTCCTCCAGATGCGTCCTGGTCAGATGCTCGATATTCATTGATTCGAGGTAGGCGGCTCCAAGCTCCAGCACCTTCGGGCGCAGCAGGAAGTCGCGCCCGTTGCGTTTCACATAGCCGAGCTCCTCGAGTGTGAGCAGACAGCGGCGCGCAGTAGCCGCGGGTATCCCGGCGCTGCGTGCGACATCGCTCAGACTCAATGCCGCGTGGTCACGCGTAAACGCACGAATAACCGCGAGACCCTTGCCGAGACCGCCCATCGCCTCGCGGCGTGGCTGGCCGTTCTTTTGCCGTGACATCCGGGCAGTTTATTTCGGTATGCGAAAGGCGGGAAGCGTTTTCGGCTGCGGCCGCTTGACGCGCCGTTGCCGGCGGGTCCACGATATTCGTATGCCGAAGTAAAGTTCGATATGCGAAAAACGCAAAGGAGGAGTGCCGCAGTGAAAATCGGTGCTCAAACGAATCGCAGCTCCGCCATATCCGCCTCCAACGAGACCACGATTCTCGTGCGCGGCCGCGACCTGGTGCAGGAGCTGGTGGGTAATGTCAGTTTTACTGATCACTTCTGGCTCCTCGTGACGGGACAGCCGCCATCGGCCGCACAGCGGCGCGTGCTGGATGCAACATTGGTGGCGATCGCGGAGCACGGCTTGGTGCCGAGCGTACAGGTGAGCCGCATGACGCTTGCCGCCGCGCCGGAGGCGTTGCAGGGGGCCGTTGCCGCCGGGATTCTGGGCTGCGGCTCGGTGGTGTTGGGCTCGTCCGAAGCGGCCGGAATTTTTTACTCGCAGATCGCTGACTATTCGAAAGAAGGCGCGGCTGTCGAAGACGCCGCCACGAAGGTCATCGAGGAATACAGGCGCAGCCGCCGCGCCATTCCAGGTTACGGACATCCCCTTCACAAGGAAGCTGACGCGCGTGCGCTGCGGTTGCTACAGATTGCCGAAGAGGTGGGCCTCGCCGGGCAGTTCGCGAGCATCGCGCGCCTCGTCGAATCATGTCTGCCGCGGGTGCTCGGCAAACCTTTGGCGCTGAACGTTTCAGGCGCGATTCCGGCGGTGCTGTTGGACGCGGGATATCCACTGCAGGCCTTGAAGGGTGTACCCATCCTCGCGCGTACGGCCGGGCTGATCGCACATCTGCTCGAGGAGCAGCAACAGCCGATCGGTTTCGTGATGTCGCACGCCGCGGCCGGAGCGGTTGACTACAGCGGTCCAGCTCCGGCCGGGTTCAAACGAACTGATGGGTAACGGCACCGTGTTACGGGCAATGTCAGGCGTGCTGCAGGGCGTTCGCGTCATCGAGCAAGGTACGTTCATCACCGGACCCTGTGCGGGAATGATGCTGGCAGACCTTGGCGCTGACGTGGTGAAGATTGAGAGTCCTGAGGGAGATCCTTACCGCAGCTATCAGGGAGATCAGTATTCGCCGCACTTCCAGGCCTACAATCGCAACAAGCGCAGCATCGCTGTAGACCTGAAGAGTCCCGCCGATCGATCGCTCTTCGAGGGGTTGGTGCGCGAGGCCGACGTCTACATCCAGAACTTCAGGCCCGGAACCGCCGAACGCCTCGGCGCCGGCGTGCAACGCCTGCGGGACCTGAATCCGCGGCTCGTGTACTGCTCGATAAGCGGCTTCGGGTCAAGCGGACCGTACGTTGAGCGGCCGAGCTACGACTCGGTGGCGCAAGCCCTGAGTGGCTTCCTTAGCGTGGTGGTGGATTCGCGCAAGCCCCAGTTTCTCGGGCCTGCGCTGGCGGATGCGATCACCGGACTTTACGCGGCCTACGGGATTCTGGGTGCGCTGGTACAGCGCGGCCGGACCGGGCAGGGCGCACTCGTGGAAGTATCGATGCTCGAGGCCATGGCGCATTTCACCGTCGAGCCTTTCGCAGCGTTCTTTGCGCTGGGACAGAATCCAACCTCCAGCGATCGTCCGCGGCTGGCGCAAGCTTACATCCTGCGAACGGCTGATGGGCGACTGCTCGCCATTCATCTGTCCTCGTTGGAGAAGTTCTGGGAGGGGCTCACTGCCGCCCTGTGTGCACCAGCGCTGTCCAGCGACCCACGCTTTGCCGCGCGCCAGGCACGGATCGACCACTACGAGGCATTGGGCACCGAGCTCGATCGACTCTTCTCACAGAAGAGCCTCGCTCACTGGATCCAGGAGTTGGGACGTAACGACGTTCCGTTCGCGCCCATCAACAGTATTGAGGATGTTGTGAACGACCCGCAGGTCGGACACCTCGGGCTGATCGTGCCCGTGGATTCGCCGCATGGAGCCGCTCACGCAGTGCGTCCTGCCGTGCAGTTTTCAGGACAGCGGTGCGCATCCGTTCGGGCAGCGCCGCTGCTGAACGAGCACGGCGCCGCGATTCGCGGGGCGCTGGGTAAAGGCCAATGTTGGCCAGTGGAGGCTTAGGCTCGGATGCGTTGACTTTTGTCAGGAAGACAAAGTAAGACAAGGGGGACCGATGCTATTTCCGACCACACTCGTGGGCAGCTACCCACAGCCGGAATGGTTGATCGACCGTAAGCGCCTGGCGGAACGCTTTCCGCCGCGGGTCCGCGCCCGCGAATTGTGGAGGGTGCCGGAAACACAACTCTCCGAAGCGCAGGACGACGCCACCATCGTCGCTATCAAGGCGCAAGAAGACGCCGGCCTCGACATCATCACCGACGGCGAGATCCGCCGCGAAAGCTACTCCAATCGATTCGCAACCGCCCTGGATGGAGTGGACCTCGACAACCCCGGGACGGCACTCGATCGCAGCGGCCATCCGAACCCCGTGCCCCGGGTAGTGAGCACTATCAGACGGCGCGAGCCGGTAGGTATCAGCGATCTACAGTTTCTGAAGCGGCATACTCAACGTAAGGTGAAGGTGACCGTTCCTGGTCCTTTCACGATGGCGCAGCAGGCGCAGATCGACTTCTACGGCGGCAGCCGCCAACGCGCGGCGATGGATTACGCCGCCGCGGTGAATGCAGAGATCCGCGACTTGTTCGCTGCAGGGGCGGACGTCGTCCAGATCGACGAACCATACATGCAGGCGCGCCCGGAAGAGGCGCGCGCATTCGGCCTCGAGGCACTCAATCGCGCGCTGGATGGTGTCATGGGCACGACTGCAGTGCACATCTGCTTCGGCTACGCGGCGATCATCCACACGCGTCCCAGCGGCTATTCGTTTCTGCCGGAGTTGGCTGACTGCGGTTGCAAGCAGGTATCCATCGAAACGGCGCAATCGAATCTGGACTGCAGCGTCCTCGCGAAGCTGCGCGGCAAGAAAGTGATGTTGGGTGTCCTGGACCTCGCCAGCATGGAGATCGAATCAGCTGAGCAGGTGGCTGCCCGCATCCGGCGTGCACTGCCGCACTTCGAGGCCGCGGACCTGCTCGTCGCTCCCGATTGCGGCATGAAGTACCTGCCGCGCGAGGTCGCGTTCGGCAAGCTGCAGGCCATGGTGGCCGGTGCACAGATCCTGCGCGCCGAGCTGGGACCCAAAACATTACAAAACTAACGGGAGATCCAGGTGCACACATCGAGAGGGGGGGTGGTACGGGC
>Ga0105249_10004302_pt1 | contig 12307 bp, 11 predicted proteins | sample KBSS44metaG_FD_81522 | JGI IMG/M metagenome (GOLD analysis project Ga0105249, IMG submission 81522) | Switchgrass rhizosphere microbial communities from Kellogg Biological Station, Michigan, USA - KBS S4-4 metaG | ecosystem: Host-associated > Plants > Roots > Rhizosphere > Soil | place... | reverse complement strand
GTCAAGTGGCACATGCCCGATCACGATCACAAGAACTTATACAATTACAGATGCATGTGGTAATACACAAACAGCAGTACATACGATCACAGTAGATGATAATACCAAGCCGTCGATCACCGGATCGATCACAGCAACAACCATAGAAGGCTGTAGTATCTCGGCTGCACCTGCGGCCAAGACAACTGTGGCACAATTGGAAGCATTAGGTCTATCAATAGGCGATGGCTGTACATCGGATGAAAATCTGCAAGTATCACATAGTGATCAATCAAGCGGCACCTGCCCGATCACGATCACAAGAACCTACACAGTCACTGATGCATGTAGTAATACCCAGACTGCTGTACATATGATCTATATAGATGACACAACACCGCCAACAGTGACCTGCAAGAATATCACTGTTCAATTAGGCTCGGGTGGAACTGTTACAATAGCTCCGGCTGATGTTAAGAATACGGCCTCAGATAATTGCGGAGCACCTACTCTTACACTTGATAAGTACACATTTGGCTGTGCTGATCTTGGCCCAAATACAATTACATTAACAGCTACAGACGGTTGCGGCAACACAGCTACATGTACAGCTACGGTTACTGTACAATCCTGTACGGAAACAATTGCCAAAGTGAGTGCACAATCTGTAAAATATCAGGATGAAGTAACATTGTATGCCGAAATAACAGCAAATACTTGTAACATTAGTGGCTTAGCTGGCAAGGTTCAGTTCTTCATTGGTAATACACCAATAGGTGATTCCGTACAGGCCTTTGCTGTTCCGAATGGTGAACCAGGATATCCGGGTACATTGAGGGCGACACTTCTATATAAGGTAACTCAATTGCCAATTAACGGCGGTAATGACCCCTGGATCGTAAAAGCGGTATTCAAGCCGAGCACAAATTATTATTGTGGAAGCAGTGAGGATACCACCAAGTTATTCGTTAAACCAAGAGACGCCTCATTCGTTGGAACTGGCTATTACATTGGTGATGAATTTTATTGGACACCGACGGAGACGAGCAGTACTGCTTCTGTGCTTCTGGTAGCAGGAGTGAAAGATAACGCTTCACCTTCGGGTGATGTTAGAGGTGCAAAGGTTTCTTTCTTCTATGTAAATGGTGGTACCTGGACGCCAGTGTCGAATGGAGTCAATTTACCAGTAAATCTTGTGGATCCTCTTGACGGCACTTATGGAACGGCCAGTGTACCGGTACAATTAAATATCGGAAGCCAGAATTCAGGTAGCTTTGTTATAGGGGTATTGGTTTCGGGCGGCTATATTAACCGTAAGGATGATCCAGGTGTTCTTTCACTGATTACCGTTACTAAACCGGTGCCAGGAGGCTATATCTGCGGTGGTGGCAGTACGCTTAACACTTCCAGTTCGAATGGCTGGATTAGAGGTGCGGTCGGTCGTCCGACCTGTTTCAGTATGGATGTCAAATTCACAAACAAGCTCACCAATCCGCAGGGGAAGGTTAATAATATCATTGTCCAGAGCTGGTACAAATCAGATGGTACACTAGATAGTAAGGTACATACTTACATGATCAACAGCACAGCTATTTCAACATTTGCAGTTGGTCAGAATGCTACAACTTATGGACCGGGTTACGCAACATTCAGCAGTAAAGCAAATCTTATAGAAGTTTTTGATGGCTATACTGTTTCAATAGAAGGTGGCGCCAGCTTACAGGTAACAATGAATGATATGGGATTACCGGGCACCAGGGATTCGGTCGCTATCACATTGTATAGGAAAGCAGGTGGAGTTTGGATATCCACTAAGTGGGATGGATCAAAGACAGTAAAACAACTTTTGAACAAAGGCAATATTTATGTGTCAACTTCGGGTCAGCCAGCACCTGTTACTTCCGTTTCACCCGGTGGCATGAAATCGACTGCAGAAGTAGAACAACAGCCAATAGTTGTAACACCACTTACTGCCAAAGCATTCCCGAATCCAAGTGAAACACATTTCAATGTGTTTGTAGAAAGTGGCAATGCGAAAGATGATGTACAAATAATGGTTTATAATACAAGTGGTGTGTTGGTTCACCAGGCAAAGGGGACTGCCAACCGCAATTATAAGTTTGGTGATGGTTGGGTAAGCGGAATGTACTTTGTACAGGTGAGACAAGGTGACGAACTGAAAACACTGCAGCTCATGAAACAATAACTTAGGAACGGGTTCTGAATATCACAAGACCACTCCATCGAGTGGTCTTTTTTTATTTATACAGGTTAACAATAAAGTTTCATCACTAAGATATCTGGCAGTTTTTTTTACTATTGATTGCTGACAAAATAAATAATTGAAAAAATTTTAACACACAGTTTGAATCATAAAAAAGCACCCTGGCTGCAGTTGAGAATATGATTAGCAATAATTATTCTCTTATATGATCTCTGATACTATGAAACAGGTTAGGCATTATCATCTTCAAAAAGAGATGATCTTTATAGAGACAATTACCATTTTCCGGAGATTTATTTTAGTGATCCTTGCAATTCTTTTGTTACTCGTGTTTGTCATGTAGTAGTGATCACTCTTAGTATTTACATTTGACGTCCCAGTCAGAATAAAATCATTTTACGAAAGCGGCTCCGGTTTTGGAGGTTTGGATTTATCTGCAGGCAATGGAATAAATTCTTTATTATCAGTTGGTGGCAGGATGATGCGGCCCTGCTTCCAATCCTCCTTCGCTTGTTCAATCCGCTCTTTACGGGATGAAACAAAATTCCACCAGATAAAACGTTCGCCCAAAGGCTCCCCACCCAACAGCATCAATGTTGAATTTTCTTTTGCCCGTATAACAGGATCAGCTGTTTTGGCAAATACCAGCATTTGCCCTTCATGATAAATAGCTCCTTCTGCTTCCACTTTGCCTTTAACAATATATAAGGCTCTTTCTGAATGTTCTTTGGGGAGACTCAAGCTTGCTCCTTCATCCAGGATCACATGTAAATAAAAAAGTGGTGAATGTGTTTTTACATCATTTTTTAAACCATAAGCATCGCCTGCAATAAGGCGCATCCAAATACCTTTATCTGTATAAACAGGAAGTTGATCGGGTTGATAGTTTTTAAATGAGGGCCCGGCTTCCTCATCTTTTTCAGGCAGCGCTACCCAGGTTTGTATCATTTCCAATTGCCCGCCTGCTAAAGATGCCGGGTCTTCAAACCGCTCAGAATGTGCAATACCACTACCCGCAGTCATCCAGTTCACCTCACCCGGTTTGATGATCTGTTCTACCCCAAGACTATCCCGGTGTGTAACCTGTCCGCCAAACAAATAACTTACTGTAGACAGACCAATATGCGGATGCGGAAGCACATCCAATGAAGATATTTTCTCCGGCGCTTTTTCAACCGGACCGGCATGATCTAAAAAAATAAATGGACCTACCATTCTGCGCAATCGAAAAGGAAGAATACGTTTCACTTTCATCGATTCGCTGATCGCTGCATAACGGGCATCTATAACCAGATCAGGCATGGAGCGAAGGTAGAATATTCAAAGATTCAGTGCTTAGTACTTATTTAGTATTCAGTATAGAGACAGGAAATGGGGAGTAATGTTCAGTATTTAGTATTCAGACTGGGAAGAGGTTGTGGTGTTCGGTGTTTTGTATTTAGGCTTAAAATTATTTGCAGGTTCAATTTCCTGATTGAACTGATCACCAATTGACTCCTAAAAGTATTCCGTCTTTCCATTTAACGAAGTTCAATCTTTTATTCTCAAAATATTCCATTGTCAAATTGGTTCGATTGATAACAGGCTGAATATCGAAGTCATTAAAAACTTTATGTTGCCTGGAAGCCAACTGGGAAGCGATCTCAGATCTGTGCTGCATCAATAATTTTGTAAAACGCATGAATACTTCATAACCGCGAAACACCATATCACTTGGCCGTGCATATATTTTTAAAGCAAAATGATTACTGATGCTTAAGCTTGTCAGGTCAGTACGGGAATTGTAAAAGGGCGTGCCGTACACAATTTCCAATCCTTTATATTCAGGCTTTACAAAATTAATAGTATGCCAGGTGCTCATACCCATTAATGTCATTTCATAAGATTTGCTGATAGAAGCCAATTGGGAAGAAAGCCGGGTAGCAAAATTTTCGTCGAGGCTGCCTGCAATGCACAAAAATTTTTTTGTTGAATCTAAATAGGGCGTCAATTGACGTACCGTGAAATCCTCGGGCAGGTCAACATATTTTAATTTCAACGGAACCGATGCAGTTGTTTTGGCGGCTTCTTCGAAATAAGATTTTATTTCATCTTCTCTTGCACCCGCTTTTCGAAATACGACCAGTTGATTAAGCGGGTAATATTTCTGAATGTATTTATACGTTCCTTCTACCTGCGTTTTAAGCGTAGGAGTGAGCTGTACATAGAAAGGATTAGCCGTCACACCACCATTAACCGGGGCCGTTGCATTGATAAGCGGTATATTTCTTTTTAGTGCAGCATCCGCCATCATCCTGATCTCAGCACCGGAAGGTTGCGCTATCATAAGATCGACACCATCCATTTCAGGTGAGTTCAGTTGTTCATTCAGGGATTCAACGGATGACCGGGTATCATAAATATAAACATCCAGCCTGGCGCCTTCTTTTACTAATGAATCAATGGCGAGTTGCACACCTTCGTAAAACTCAAGACCCGGATTGATAAATTTTGGAAAGTTTTTGTCATACCTGTAATTGCCCATCGCATCAAATGCTGAGTCGAGATAAACAGGTGTGAAGACAGCGATCTTTAACTTTTCAGTATTGCCATTTTGGGCCCATAGTGAAGCGTTAACCGAAACGATAAATAAGAAAAAAGAAAATAATTTCTTCATAGTTGTTTATTCAATTCTCAGCATTTAGTATTCAGTACTTAGTACTTAGATATAATCTCCGTCTAACGACTATTGACTACAGACTATCGACTTTTTTCATCATTCCCACTCGATAGTAGCCGGTGGTTTACTGCTTATATCGTACACTACCCGGTTTATTCCTTTCACATTATTGATGATTTCGCTTGACACGGCAGCCAAAAAACTATAAGGAAGATGTGCCCAATCTGCTGTCATACCATCAACACTGGTTACGGCTCTTAATGCAAGGGTATATTCATAAGTCCTTTCATCACCCATAACACCTACGCTTTTGACCGGCAATAAGATAGCACCCGCCTGCCAAACCGTTGCATAAAGATTGTTATCTTTCAAGGCACGTATATAAATATCATCCGCTTTTTGTAAAAGCTCAACTTTCTCTTCGGTGACTTCACCCAAAATCCTGATCGCTAACCCGGGTCCCGGAAAAGGATGACGGTTGATCATGTCTGCCGGTATGCCCAATTCCAGGCCAACTTTTCTTACTTCATCCTTAAATAAAAAACGCAAAGGCTCTACCAACTCCAAATGCATTTGTTCCGGTAATCCACCTACATTATGATGTGATTTAATAGTTGCAGAAGGTCCATGTACCGAAATACTTTCTATTACATCCGGGTAGATGGTTCCCTGGCCCAGCAGTTCTATTCCTTCGATATGTTTTGCTTCTTCCTGGAATATTTCAATAAATAAGCGGCCGATCGTTTTGCGTTTCAATTCAGGATCCTCTTTACCGGCTAATCCAGTGTAAAACCGGTAACGGGCATCCACACCTTTTACATTCAAGCCTATATCAGCATAAGTTTTTAAAACTTTTTCAAATTCGTTTTTTCGCAGTACCCCATTGTCTACAAATATTCCATGCAAACGATCGCCGATAGCCTTACTGATCAGTGTTGCAGCAACTGTTGAATCCACACCACCACTTAAAGCCATAATCACCCGCCTGTTGCCAATTTGCTTTTTTAATGCTTCAATGGTATCCGTAATAAAATGCTTTGGTGTCCAGTCTTGTGAACAGCCACAGATATTAACCAGGAAATTCTTTAAGATCTTTTTTCCCTCAGCCGAATGATATACTTCGGGGTGAAACTGCAAACCATATAGTGGAGAATGAGGTGTTCCGTTTTGTAATTTTTTAAAAGCTGCAACCGGTATACTTTCAGTTGTTGCCAGCAATTCAAATCCTGTTGGCAACTCAAGTATTGTATCTGCATGGCTCATCCATACCTGGCTTTGTTCGGTTACTCCGGCCAGCAACCTATCTTCTTTTTGTTTATGCAAATGGGCACGGCCATACTCACGGCTATTGCTTTTTTCCACACGACCACCGAAACGTTTTGCGGTGAGTTGCGCACCATAACAGACACCCAGCACCGGCAATTTTTCGATCATGGCCTGAATATTCACATCCGGTGCATTCGCATCATTCACTGAAAAAGGTGAACCGGAAAGAATGACTCCCTTCAGTTCAGGTGAGTATGTGATCTCTTTATGCCAGGGAATTATTTCGCAATACACATTTGCTTCCCTTACCGCACGGGCTATGAGTTGAGTATATTGAGAGCCAAAGTCAAGGATTAAGATTTTTTCTGTCATTTGCTGCGAAGGTAAGAAACCGGGATGAGTTGATAACTACTCTGCTCTGACAAACAAATATTTGGGAATTGAGGTGGTATTGCCGTAACTCCCATCACCTATACCTCCGTTTGAAGTCACTATCTGTGGAAGAACAGAAAATAATTTCCATTTTTTCGAAATAATAAAATTCAATGCAGCAGATTCTGTTTCAAAATAATTGTAAATAATGGAATCACTATTGATCGAGTTAAAACGCTCTTTTTTTATTTTGTTATAATGCGGATCATTTTCATCAGGGAGCAAATCTCTTACAGATTTTAAGTTATTGAGCTCGGCAGCCGCTGCTACACCAGCATCGGGATTGATTGTATAGAAATTTACTTTCTTCTCTTTATTCCATCCCGGATTGAGATATACGATAAGAATTTCTGGATTTTTGGATTCCTGAGCCGTAATGACACAATATGAAACGAGCAGTGTAATAAGTGTAAAAGTTTTTTTCATAAAAAAGGTTTCTATCAAATTAAAAAACTCTGGCTAAATCAAAAGTTAATATTCAGAATATCTATCTTGTGTTTGTATGGAGATCAAAGACGCAACATATCTTATCAGTAATCCATCTGTCGATAAATGTCCTAAGGCAGACCGCCCGGAATTTGCTTTTATCGGTCGCAGTAATGTTGGCAAATCATCGCTGATCAATATGCTTTGTAATAAAAAAAATTTAGCAAAAACATCAGCAACACCCGGTAAAACACAACTCATCAATCATTTTGAAATTGTTTCAGTTAATAACAAGTCCTCAAAAACTTCAAAATGGTATTTGGTAGATCTGCCGGGTTATGGATATGCTGTTACATCGAAAAAGAACAGGAAGTCCTGGGGTAAAATGATAGAAGATTATATCCGCAAAAGAGAAAACCTTATTTCATTATTTGTACTTATTGACAGCCGGCATGAACCGCAGCAATTGGATATTGACTTTATAAACCAGTTAGGAGAATGGCAAATTCCTTTTGCAATTGTGTTTACCAAAGCTGACAAAAATAAGCCCGGTAAAACAGTAAGACAGGTACAGGAATTTTCCGATGCCGTTAAAAAATACTGGTCTGTATTGCCACCCATTTTTGTGAGTTCTGCCTTAAATAAGCAAGGCAGGGCAGAGCTGCTAAGCTATATAGAGCAAGCAGCAGGATTTAATTAGTGAGCGGTGGAAAATAACACGGAAGAGGTACATAAATTTTGGAATTTATACAGTATTTTTATCCTCAATTAAAAGCCATTAATGAACAGGATAATTTCCGAAAGACGCCTTGTAGTCATTCTTTTTGTATTAGTTTTTATTACATTTTCTTTCGCCCATGAAGACAGTAAGCAACTGGAACAGATTTATTCCGGTTTGAAACCCTTGCCCGGCGCTGAAGTGACAGCTTCTCAAACTCCTGATACCTACATTCAAAAAGAGGAGACTAAAAAACCTCCTGAGGAGGATGCCAATCTCCGCTAATTTTGCTGCTGAAATAACGACCTATTTTAATGTCCAGGTATTTGCTTTTATCGGGTTTGGTATTACTATTATCACTGGAAAGTTTTCCACAGGATGATGCGCAACAAAGTGACGCCGAGAGAAAAGCAGATTCAATATTGAATGAATTTTTTAAGAACAAGGATAATAATCCAGGCACGGAGTATGGAATTGATTCAGCAAAACTGGAGCAGGCCGAATCAAAATACATGGATAGTTTTTTGCAGATGAAAAGAGATGAAAAAAAGGAACTACTTCACAAAAGAATATTACAGATCTCTATTGGTCTCGCATTACTGGCAATCTTGTTCATAGGTTTTGGGAGAAGGAGGGTGATTAACAGGGATAATCGTTCACCCCATAGATAGATACAGGTAAAACAGCAGGCAAAACATTTTTAGTTCACGATCTTATTGGCGCAGCTGCTGCTTGCAAACGCTTCCGGCTTTGCTTTAAATGCGAAGCCCATACCGAGGATATAACCCATTGCTTCTTTAAGCGCATCATTGCTTTTAAAGTGCGGATTCGTATTAATGTCTGCATGCACTTCCATATCCACATCGTAAACGGTAAACAGATCGCAGAGCTCATAAGCGATCTCAATACTTTTTGCAACTTCCATCAGCATTCTTTCTTTAATAGTGAACTGCTGCTTTGTTTTTTCATTGTGAATGAACATGAATCCGCCATGTCCTTCCCGCAAAAAAACGATTACGGTTGCAAATTCGGTTTCACGTCCTTTTACCTGGGAGTCGGTGCCGATGCAGACTTTTAATTTAAAGCCACTGGCTATTTCACGCTGAATGGCTTTTTCGACTGCTTCATGAATGGGTAATCCGATAGGGTCGCCATTAAATTTTCTCCAACGCATAAAAAAAGGTTTTCCTAAGATACAGGAAAACCTTTTAAAATACAAAGGGCACGGACTAATTCCCGCCGAAGACGGGATTAAAGGCATTATTGCCTGATGAATTTTTCGATCCATTCACCTTCTTCGCCGGTAAAGCGGATCAGGTACATTCCATTCACCAGGTTAGCTGAAGTAATTTTATTAACGCCACTGCTGATGTTACCATGGGTTACAATTCTGCCATTCATATCATGAACAGTATATTGGTAAGTTCCCGGGCTGCTTACAGTGATCGTATTAGTGTAAAGAATATTTCCGGCAAGTTGTGGTTTATGCTCAACCCCTGCACCACGCAGGCTAACAACGTTGGAATAATATTGGCGTCCGTTATCAAATGTTACATTCAAACGGTATTGTACACTGTTTGAATTAAATGGTGTATAAGCAAATGCACGAGCCTGGGCATCGGCCTGATATAAAGGACCAAAATTTCTGCCGTCTGTTGATATCTCCAACGCAAGATCGGTTACCTGTTCGTCTGCATCGATTATCCAATTCAGTTGATGTTTGTTCCCATTCAATGAGCCAGTCAATTCAAGACGGCGCAAAGGGAGTGGATTACCTGTTGTAAAGTTGCCTTGCAGTGAATAAGATCCCAAACTTGCATAATCGGGCACATATATATTTCCTTTTCCTTCAACCCGAAGGTAATACGCACCTGCATTCAGAAATGTATCAACCGAAGCGCTTAATAAGCTGGCAGGATTATAAATGCCAAGTTGGGTTTGTGCATTGTCAAATAATGTTACCTGTATATCCAGGTTAGAACCTACATCGCCTGCGCCGACATTATAAGGGGCTGCATTTAACACAAGACGTCCGCTTACGGGCATCGTAAACTTGAACATATCCTGGTCAGTATCTTTTTCAATGATTCCTTGCGTTGTGAATTGATTATTGCTGAATGTTTGATTACTTGCCTGGCTGAATGAGCTGCTGAAATCATCCGTACGATAAACTATTCCATTGGCAGCCGCGAGGATGATATTCATATCATTTTGGATCTGGTTACATCCATTAGGGTTTGGACCAATATACCATGTTGTAGTGTTGCGGTAATAACCCACACCCATTATGGGCGCCCATCCTATTTCTCCACTGCCTGTGCCGGAATTGTAATCGGAAACATAATTGCAATTGGCATCATATACTGCCTGGTGAAATAATCCAAGCGTATGACCACATTCATGTGACGCCGCTTCGGAAATGAATTTGACGTTGTTATTTAATAAAGCGGTAAATACAAAACAGGGAGTATCATCGCCCCAGGTAAAAGAACCGATAAAAGCAACACCACCGGCCCCATTGCCATACCATGAGTTAGTGATGGTAAGCAATACTCTCATTCTCTTAGTGGCGGGAGCTGCATTAAATTTTGTTTCGTCTGTTGTTACATTTACTTTAAAAGGGCGGTAATCTTCTGCAACACGATTAAATATTTCAGTGATCTGTGTTGAATTCAGCGTTGCTGCCTGGCACACAATAGGACCATTTAAATTCCAGCTCGTTCCGGATACGGTGTACCCGTCAAAGTCGAGCAGTATGGTAGGTGTATTGCTTGGTGCGGACGGCAAGCTGCTTAAAACAGGTACCTGTGCTGCAGATACGAGGGCAAGTACCATTGCCGGTATCATGAGTACAGATTTGATGGTGTTTTTCATACTAAGTCGGATTTAGGTTTGATTCACAGGGACGGATTAAAAACGGGTGGACTGGATGGATTTAAGATTTTTATTCGTTGACTATATCATTTAATTTCTTTTTTACAAAGGCATAACTGCCGTCTTCTTTCTGCTGCAATTCATACACATCAGCATGATCAAAGCTCATGATGCGACCAATATAACTCACTGTGCCATCATCATTAGTTCTTTGCGTAAATGTGAGTCGTGCGCCATTGAAATTACTGGAACGGATCACTACACTTTTGATCGTGTTATTGTACTTGCTGGCAGTTGAAACAATCTGGCCGTTAAAGTTGAATGCTGATCCTGAATTTCCAAGATCAGAAGCGATGGCTTCACCATTGGAACTTTTCAGCAGCTCCTTTAAAGACTGGATATTTACTTTAATGTTGTCGGGTAATGAGCCGAATAATTGCGGCTTTTTGTAATTGGGTTCAGATAAGGGGGCAGTTTCTTGTGCATTTGACTTAACTGCTCCTATGAGCAGCACAATAGCTACGCATAGCGGTTTTAGGTTTCTCATTGGACATTAAATTTAAAGTTCTTAAAACTTTTTTATGACAACTGGATTAGGGCTGTCATTTTCACAGGGTGGATGCTGATACAATGTTTGCGATTATTTAAACGAGATGCAAGCAACTCTAGTGCAAAGAATATAAAATCGGGTGGTAGTACTTTTAGTGAATCGTAGAAAGCAAATAAGGTGCTCGTAATATTTCGGAGCAGGCCTCGCATCAATACTGCCCGGTACTTAGTAACACCAATGTACATGCTTCGATTGTTTCAATCGTATGATCCGCTGCAATGGAGGCCAGTTCGGGGTTTTCGGCGCCAGGATTAAAAATTAAACGTTTGGGCTTAAGTAGAATTACATAATCATAATACTCTTGCTGGTGAAATCGATTCAAATAAAATGTGATCGTGTTGATATTTTCAAATTTCTTTTTTTCTGTTTCTATTATTACATCATTGATCATCCCGCTTCTTTTGCCCACAGCAAAAACAGGATGCTGGTATTGCCGTAAACGTTTTACCGCAAGATTACTATAACGGGCCGGGTTAAGTGATGCGCCTAATACGAGAGTTGTTTTTTGTTGCATGCCAAAGTAGATTCAATAATGATTCCAAACTCACCTGGTTAAAAATGCAAAGTTCGTGGTATAATATGTATGTGAAGAATATTTATCCTTAAAGTCTTATTGGTCCCGTCACTTTTGTTTCTGAGCCATCTGCCAGGAAAATATTAAATGGCTTCTTAAGCCAGGGACCAAGCTCTTTTCCATAAAGACTTGCTGCATTCAGTTTTATATCAAAGCTAATAGCAGGGTAAATATGCCAGGGCTTATGGATGACACGAAATTCGTTTGTTGAGAACTTATTGACTTTTGTATAACCCCAGTAATGATCCAGGATGAATTCCTCAAGTGTTTCCGGGTCGTATCCGACCGGCTCTGTATCAATGATTGCTGAGATATAATTCGCCTCACCACCGTTATCGATAGAATATACAACCTGCATTTTATTATCCATCTTTTCAGTCTTGTGTTTTAACGGCAATGCCCGGAAGTTTTCTTTATAGAGCCAGCCGGCAACGGTTCCGATTAATTTTGAAGGGGCAATTTCTTTTATAAACACGACTCCTTTGCGCCAATGATCGTTTACTTTTCTCTTTACGTAGAAACGAAGATTCAATTCGGGAAAACTG
>Ga0105249_10004298_pt1 | contig 12314 bp, 11 predicted proteins | sample KBSS44metaG_FD_81522 | JGI IMG/M metagenome (GOLD analysis project Ga0105249, IMG submission 81522) | Switchgrass rhizosphere microbial communities from Kellogg Biological Station, Michigan, USA - KBS S4-4 metaG | ecosystem: Host-associated > Plants > Roots > Rhizosphere > Soil | place... | reverse complement strand
TCGCCGATGACCATGACCGGTATTGGCACTCTTGCCCCGTTCGCTGCGCTGCAGCGGTTCCGTCCGGTTACTGAGGCACTTGCCTCGTCCCTGCGAGCCTGCTGGGATGCGTGCTTGTGACCCGGAGCGGACCTTCGCATCTTCCTTCCTCCCGGTCAGTGGACCCGCTGGCCTGTGATCTGCCAGGGCCCGGGATTGGGCACCGCGAGGCCGTGCCGAGTGAGGCTCCGGGCGCGGATCACGTCGCCGAGTATCGTGACGAAGCGGCAAATGCGCTCGCTGCGATCGCGGGTTTGCCGCACGCGCTGCGTGAGGCGGCGACCCTTTTCTTCGTGCACGAGTGCTCGCACCAGGACATCGCAACGTTCCTGGGTCTCTCTGTGCCGACCGTAAACAACCGGTTGCACGCAGCACGTAAGCAATTGAGACGGAGGATGCTAACCATGCTGAAGGACACACTCCAGGCGCACGGCCTGCCGGACGATTTCGCCAATCGCATCGGCCGCCTGGTCGAAGCACGCGGGAGCGTCGTGGAGGCGCTATTCGATCCAGGCGCAACGCCGGACATACTCGCGGAGCTTGCTGTGAGCGACGAGGCGAACAGTCGCGCCGTCAACGTGCACGTGGTCCAGCGCATGGGCGACGGGCGTGTGCGCGGCGTCGTCCATTCGAGCGCGGGCGCGCTCCCGCGGGGCGCGACCGTGTTCAGCCCGGGCCGCACCAGCGTCGCGCCAGTCACCAGTCTACCATTCAACCCGATCGTCCCGCTTCTGGCAGGTCCGTCACCGCTCGCGACTGCACAAGGCAAGCTCGCCGAGACGGGAATCAAAGCTATCGACGTGATGTGCCCGATTGTGGCGGGCGGCTCCATTGCCCTCGCCGGCGAAATGGGTGCGGGGACTACTGTCGTCATGGAAGAGATCGTGCGGCGTCTCAGCGGTGGTCGCGACCGCGTCTCGATGTTTGCCATCCTAGCGCCGCCATCGGCCGAATGGCCACGCGCACTCGAGCCGGACTATTCGCTGGCCGCCGAGCTCAAGGAAGAGGGTAGCAGCGAGGGTACCGTCGGCGCAGTACAGACCTTCTTTTTCCGCTCCGAGGGCGGACCATGGACAGCAGAAGCCTTGGCGACGCTCTCCCCTGTTGACACCGTCGTTCATGTCTCGCGCGCGCGTATCAAGTCGAAGCTCTATCCCGGTATCGACGTGCTCACGTCCCGCTCAGGGCTATTCGAGACAGGTGCCGTCAGTGTGGAGCACGCGAAGATCGCTGAGCGCGTCAGGGCGGCGCTAACCCTGATGTGGGCAGGCGATGGCTTTGCCAATTCGGAGACCACCGACTTCGTGCTCGCTCGCACGCGCAAGCTGCAGAATTTCTTCGGCCAGCCATTCTTCTTCGCCGAGCCTTGGACCAAACGGCCCGGAAGTTATGTGAGCCTCGCAGATGCGCTCGAAGGCTGCCGGGCGATCCTCGACGGGGAATGCGATGATCTACCGGTCAACACATTCTATTTCGGGGGCAGTCTCGCGGAAATCCGTGGACGCGCGAACGGGAAGACATAGCGCGAGCGGCCGGAGTTGAGACCCGCGTTCGATGTCGCTCATGGCACACAGCGCCAGTTCGCGGCGATGTGCTCATTGTCCGGTAGCTGAGGTCGAGCGGTCGCTGACCGGCGGGGCGAACGCGACGCGAATGACCCAGAGCAGCCGTCGTTATTCGGCGGCCGCTGGCGCATGTGCGCGTCCCCGTGAGGCGCTTGGGCAAGCGCCTCGTGGCGGAATCTGCCGCTCACAAAGCGCACGACCATACTTTTCTTGAAGCTTGAGCCAAGGCGGACAAGGGAACTGTGCCAAGTCACTGTCGTTCTCCTAGTGCGGTATCACTCCAGGAAGAAGTTGCGATGAGACGCCCTCCATGAACACTGATCTGCGCCCCCTTGCCGGCAAGCGAGTCCTTGTTGTCGAAGACGAGCCACTGATCGCGATGGATTATGCCTCGCATCTGACGGAAGCTGGTGCCCAGGTCATCGGCACGTTCGCGAGCGTGCGCGACGCAATGAGGTTCCTCAGGTCATCCGCCAGTGCATCAACGCTCGATGCGGCGGTGGTGGACTTCGTCTTGGCGGACCGCAACAGTGAGCCGTTGCAGGTGGCGCTGAAGCAGCGCGACATTCCCTTCGTGGTGGTTAGTGCCTTCCCACGTCCGCTGGTGAGGACGGAGGCCAGCGAACGCATACTGCAAAAGCCGGTGTCGGCAAAAACTCTTTGCGACGAGCTTGGCAACGCGTGCCGCGCAGCCTGAACCATCACCCAGCCGACTGGGTATCCGCGACGCGCACCCTCGTGTGCGTCGATCGGCAGTCTAGCCACAGGGCTCTTGGCTACGGGTAGAGCAACCGTGCCCGTCGGAGGGTTTGGAGCATTCGCATGTGGTACAGCGGCAACGTCGCGGTTTACCCGCGCAGCACGCCTGCCACGACCTCGACAATGCGCTCCTTGTCCGCGAGCTTGGTCAAGACCGGTGCGTTGGGCCACTTGAGCATGATTTCGGGGCGCGCATCTCCTGTATAGAAGACAAAAGGAATGCCGTTGCGTGAAAGCCGCTCGCAAACAACTGAACAATCGTCACGACCAAGATTGATGTCGACCACCGCAGCCGAAAGGCCTGGCACGTCAATCATGCGCAAGGCTTCCTGGGTATCGGCGGCCGATGTGATGCTCGCTCCCGCAGCGTTGAAAGCGGCGTGAATCTCCAACGCAATCAACGGTTCGTCCTCGACGATCAGGATGGATCGACCGGAAAGAGGTCTGTCATGCAGGCTCATGGGCGTCCTCGGGCGGGCAGTATTCGCTCGTCTGTACGAGGGTACCAAGCGAACCGCTGAGCTCGTAGATAACGCCGGCCAGCGCGAACTGGATTTGCGGAGGCACTTCAAAGTGCTCCGCCATCACTTGTTCAAGCACAGCGCTTCCAAACCCCTTCTGCGTTGGCGTCCACACCGGCGGCCCACCCTGTTCCTGCCAACGGAAAGTAAATTCGTTGGAACTGTTCAATGCGTGCTTGGACCAGCAGATGTGGACCCGCCCAGTCGCGTTCGACAGTGCCCCATGCTTGGCCGCGTTGGTGGCAAGTTCATGCAGGGCAAGCGCGAAGTTCTGAGCCGCCCTCGCAGTCAGCATCAGGCTAGGCCCCTCCACCTTCACACGACCGGCGTAGGGGCTGATCTCGGCGCGCACGATCTCGGCGAGATCAGCCCCCTGCCACTCCTTGTCGATCAGCATGACGTGGGTCTGCCCGAGCGAACGCAGACGGCTGACCACCGCTGCTTCCGCATCCTTGACGGTTGACTTGCCGGCGAAGCTCCTCGACACCACGGCCAAGACAACGGCGAACAGGTTCTTCGTGCGATGCTGGATCTCGCGTGTCAGGAGCTCCTGCCGCGCCTGAAACTGCTTCTTCTCGCTGATGTCACGGGCGATCTTCGAGGCGCCGACGACTTTCCCCGCCGGATCCTTCAGGGGCGATACCGTCAGCGAAATATCAACGAGGCTGCCATCCTTGCGCCTGCGAACCGTCTCGTAGTGATCGACGCGTTCACCGCGGCGGATACACTCTAGAATACGGACTTCCTCGTCGTGCCTGTCCGGCGGAATGAGGGTTGTGATTGGCTTGCCGATCATTTCGTCAGAGGTGTAGCCGAACAGTTGCTCCGCTCCACGATTCCAGGTCGTGATGACGCCATGCAGGTCTTTGCTCACGATGGCATCGTCAGAAGAGTCGACGATGGCAACCAGCCGTTGGGCGGTGTGCTCCGCCAACTTGCGCTCGATCAGGTCTGCTGCCTGCCGAGCCAATACATCCAAGAGACGAAGGTCACGTTCCGATGGTTGATGAGGGTTGCGCCAGTGTGTCGAGATCATCCCTAGCAGGTGACCGTCCCGGGAGACCAGTGGCGTTGATTGTACGGCACGGATGCCGGTTTGGCGGTAGGTTTCGAGGTCCTCGGAGCCCGCCATGAAGTCGCTCAATTCGATGTCCGGGACGATCGATCGATTGCCGGTCGCCAGTGCGACGCCGCATGTGCTTCCCGATCCCGGCCGTACCCACTCCCAGAACGCCGCCGCGGTTGGATTGAACCCGCGGTAGGCCAGGAGCCGAAGTTCGCCTCGCTGCGGATAGAACATCTGCATGCTCGCAAAGTCGGAACGCATGATGTCCACAGCCGCGTCGAGGATCCTTTCGTGCAGCACCTCGACCTCGGTCGCGGGGATCAATTCGGTGCTGATTTTCTGGAGCTGTTGGGTGGCGGCGAGTTCCGACACCAATTGCCGTTGCGTCTTGCGCAACTCCTCCTCGGCACGCCTCCTCTCCAAGCCGAACCCGAGCTGGCGAGCAATCGTCACGGCAAGATCGACCTCGGCGGCGCTGAAAATATGCGGTGCCTCGTAGTAGGTCATGAACTTGCCAATGAGCTCACCTTTTACAACAAGGGGAATGAAGGCGAGGGCTCCTATCCCCTCCGCCCTTACGGTGTTCTTGAGAGACTCCGGGAAGTCGGCCGTCTCGACATTCTCAACGCAAAGCGGCTGCGGGTCTTTGACATCGCGCGTCCACGGTGAGTGTCCTTCGACAGCCCGTCGGTACGTATCAGATAGGCCGCGCGAGGCGGCAAAGCGCATGATCCCGGTATCGTCGAACAGCAGGATCGACGCTCTCTCGCAACGGAGGGCGCGGATGATGGCGTCGAGCGCCGCCTCGCAGATGTCACTTTGTGATCCGGCCCGATAGAGCCTGTCAGTAAAGCGATACATCGCCGCCTGCTCATCCATGCGCCTGGAAAGCGACGTATCAGCGTTCTTGATGTGCGAGATATCCACCAACACGTTGATCGCCCCGGTTACCTCGCCAGATGCGTCGAGCACTGGGGTTGGATGCGGGATGAAAGGAACGCGGGTGCCGTCAGGCCGCTCAACGATCGCTTCCATCCCCCGGATGGGGCGCTTCTGTTTGAGCGCGAGCGCCATCGGGCTCTCGTCATGGGGCAGCAGCGTTCCATCAGGGGAGTAGAGCCTGTAGGCTCCGGAGAACTTAGTCTTGCCAAGGTCGGGGCGGCGACCCCAAAGCGCAGCAGCCGCCTCATTAAAGGAGTTGATACGGCCCTCGGCATCCGTCGTGTAAGCCGCTACCGGCAGCGCTTGAAGCAGCTCCCAAGAGAAGCCATCGACAAACCCTAACGGCAAAGCTGCGGCGGCCTTGCCATTGTTAAGTGGTTGAGCAAGGCTCTCTTGTTCCACGGGGTGGGTCGGATCAGGCGATTGGCGTTCGCCCGCTGAAGACGTACTCACGGCCCCTCTCCCAACGATTGCCCTGATACCTTGGAAACGCTGCAACCCCCTTGTGTCAACAACGTTTAACGCCGAAGCCTCAGCTTGGGTTCCTTCGAGACCACCATCCGTGTCGACCCGACGAAGTTGATTCGGCGCAGCTGTAGCCGCGTAGATCATCATCGGCGCGCTGGCCGTTGCGGGGGTCGTCGTCGAAGTAGAAGATCTGCAAGCACACGCTGCTGCACGTGCTCGCGGCGGCTTTTGGCACCAATCGCCCGTTCGCCGCGCTGCGGCGATTCCGTCAGGTTTCGGAGACACTCCGGACGTCGCTCATGCCGGGTCGCGGCAATAGTGACCGCGGCAGCCTGGACGATGCAGGGCCCCGAGGGATGGGCGGGTATTGGAACTGCGCTTTCGCTAACAAGGTTTAGCAAAAGGGCTTTGCTGCGGCGCGTAAGAACCTGCGCGATCTCACGGACCAGGAGCGCGAGCGCTACGCCCCGTACGCCTACGTCAAGTTCGAGCCGTACGGCGAGGACCGCCCGCCACTGACCGGCCGCTACTGGACGCAGGCGCAGCTCGATCGTGCCGCCACAGCAGGCTACGGCACGCTGGGGACGATGGCCCCGTCCACTGATAGTCAGTGGCTCAGCTGGTAGAGCACCCGATTGTTAATCGGACGATCGCAGGTTCGAGGCGTGCCTGGGCCAGCCATCTCTCTACACGGCACCGAGACCGAGTTGCCGCCGAAAGCGCAATAAGCCAGCGACGCCGCTACCGCTCCAATGACTCCTGCAGTCGCGCTGCTTCGCCAAGCTTGGTCTTGATCAGTCTCCTGAGTGTGTCCAAGTCCTGAGGCTTGAAGGCTCGCTTGAGCAGCCAGCGCCTGCCCCCAGGCCGCATGACAAGCAGGAAACCCCATTCCTTCTCGATGCACCGGCGCACCTCACTCCAGGGCAGGGAAGTCGATGCGCCCGTCGCGTCCCGCGTCACGACGCGCTCGGAATCGACAAGATAGCTGAGCTGCTTGTGCTCATCGCCAAGCCGGCTGAATTGGCGTGCACGCAGCACGAAGGGCACAAGCCCAGCGAGAAGGAGGATCGGCGCCATAGTCAGGGCGTCCTGCCAACCCAGTGCGATCTCCTGACCGCTAACCCACAGGAGCGCTAGGGCAAGCGGCAGCAGGACAACAACACCAGCTAAGCGATAGAGATACGCCTGCCAGTGAACGGCGCGAAACTGGTCCGCCATCGTGAAGACGGTACGTCCCGTGATGGTCCACTGGTCCTCCATGTCTGAACCTCGCGTCTTAGAGCGCCTATCAGACTCAAAGTCGTCCCCTACTTATCACGGGCGCCGTAGGCCGCGCGCTGAACCTCCCAAGTCCTGCTGCGGGTGTGGCGCACACATCCCACATCATCTCGTTGGACGATTCGGCTGCGCGTTTTGGCCCACCCGGACAGGCGCAGGACGCCTGCCGTTTCCGCCTTCTTTGATTTCATCGCCGAAGAGATTGCTGCACTTAGGCCAATTCTGACTGGGTGAGCCCGACTGGGAAAGCCGAGGGACCGCTTTTGACCCATCTCTGACGAAGTTGCGTCCACGGCTTTTTCCGCGCGTGGGCCTCAGTGGCGCCTCGACCGGCCCGGCTGGTGTCAGTTGTCGACCCAGTCCAAGTTGGTCGGTCGGCTGCCCGTCTGGAAGAACTCTCGCGCCGCGGCGAGAGCATCCTCTTTGGGGACCAGCGTCGAGCGATGGAACTCCGAGTACCCGTCGCCGTACTCATATCCGATCTCGCGCTTGTCGTTCCTGCGGGGACCGCGACTTTGCGCACCGGACAGTCCGTGCTGGTAGGCGACCGTGGCGTCGTCGGTCCGCCGCCCAAGCCCGATCCACAGCTTCGGCGTCACGTCGGCCTCCGGGTCGGCGTAGATCGTTACGATCCGCGGCTCCCGCGCGGCTCGGAACTCATTGTCGAACCGTCGAAGCTCGTCGAGCAGCTCCTCCTCGGACGCGGGGACGATGTCGTGCCCCCGCCCGTCGGCGAGCATCGGCCGCGCCATCGGCCTCCCTCCTTGATACGTCATTTGTCTCTGAAACATACACAGCCCCGCGGCTGAGGTGTAATCGCATCTTCTATTCTCGCGACTTGCCGCGCTTGCTCGCAGCAGTTTTTGGCACTGTTCGACCGCTGCACAAGTCCGGTAGGTTTCGGGAGTGAACCGGACGTGCCCGGCGTGTCGTCCCGACAGCAGGTTTTGACCCTAAACGGACGCCGCAGCCCACACGACTTCTAGTTCACGGAGAATGCCGACGGGGAGTTCTTCTTGACCCGGAAGCGCCCGAAACGTTGCCGTGTGCAGCGTAGGAATTGGATCGAGCAGCTTGATCTGCTCATCCAGCCAGCGGCCCAGTTCGTCATAACCGGCATCGATCCCACCGTGACCCGGATGCGTTTCCAGCGGCACGATCCCACGATGAAACTTGGCTTCCCACGCTCTGAATATCGCCCAGTACCGAAGCTCTCGCTCCATAAACTGGGCGCTCACCGGATAGAGGCGAAAGCGGTCAACAAAGTCGTCGGCTCGTTCGTCATACAGGGACGCGAAGTAATGGGGAGCACCGCCGAAGTCGGCTGTTCCCGTCCTGACCCCGTCATAGAGATCCCTGATGGTGTGAACTCTCTCAGAGCGCATCGTCGAACAGCCTAAGCGCCGACAACCAAATTCGTCAATGTCGCCTTCTGGCACACAGCGCCAGTCCGCTGCGGTGTGCTCATTGTCCGGTAGCTGAGGTCGAGCGGACGCTGACCGGCGCGGACGAATGCGACGCGAATGACCCCTAACGGACGTTCTACGGCCAACCTGCAGCGGTTTCAGTGGAAGTGGCAGTTTCTGACCTTGCAACCGTTCGTAGACTCGATGCACCCTCGTCCACAGAGCTATACGGGGGTGTCCTATGCGGCGCTTTATCGGCTGTCTCCTTTTCGCAGCCGTTCCAGTGCTTGGCTTTTTCGGTGCCGCCTGGAGCTGGCTGTTCGGCATGGCGTTGGTGGGCGTGATAGGCTACTGGTTGATTCAGCCCGAGGTGTTCACTCGTATGCGTGAAGCGAGCGTGTTGCGACGCTCCCTCTTCCCCATCACGACGTATATCGCCGCCGTGTATGTCGGCCAACTCGTTGTGTGTTCAGTGTTAATCCTGGTCGGGCGTGGGTTCGGTCTGCTGTTAGGCGCGTGAAATCTTAAGGCCGTCATTCAGAAGACGCCCTCAGCTACCCGCCAGATCGCATCCGGAAGCACGCACCGGCTGGGCGACACTGTAGACGGGGCAAATAAGCAGTCTCAAGGGAGCAGTCCTCTCTGGTAGGAGTAGGACATGGAAGTGCTCTTACGGGGTCCAATCAAAGCGGGACGGTTGAAGGTAACCGCTCCGGATGGCCGGACTCATGTCCTGAACGGCACGGCTGAAGGACCAGAGGCCAGCATCGGGATAGCCGATAAGAGGCTTTTGCGGCGTATGCTTGTGATGCCGGACCTGTACCTTGGCGAGGCCTACATGGAGGGTGCGCTGACGGTCAACGAAGGGTCGCTCTACGACGTCCTTGATTTCTTCGCCTGCAATCTGATGTCCCGACTGCACGATAGCACCGCCACCGCGCTTCCCAGCTCGTTCCAGAACAACGTCGTCGGTCAGTCGAAAGCCAACGTGGCCCACCACTACGACCTCAATCGGAAACTCTTTGAACTGTTTCTCGACCGCGACCTGCAGTACTCGTGCGCCTACTTTACGAGCGAGCGCGAAAGTCTCGAAGACGCGCAGGCGAACAAGAAGAAGCGAATTGCCGCAAAGCTGCTGCTTGAACCGGGCATGCGCGTACTCGACATCGGCTGCGGCTTTGGCGGACTGGCGCTAGACCTCGCCCAGGGGTTCGATGTCGAGGTTGTCGGCCTCACTCTGTCCGAGGAGCAATGGCGCGTTTCCCAGGATCGGGCGAGAGCCGTCGGGCTCGACAAGAGAGTCGTGTTCAAGCTGCTCGACTACCGCGAAGAAACCGGCCGATATGATCGCATCGTTTCTGTCGGCATGTTTGAGCACGTTGGTCAAAGCCACTACGACGAGTTTTTTCGAAAGATACGTGAGCTTATGACCGACGACGGCGTCTGTCTGCTCCACTCGATCGGCCGCATGGCACCTCCTGGCTCAACATCGCCTTGGCTGATCAAGTACATCTTCCCCGGTGGGTACGTGCCATCGCTTTCCGAAGCCTTGGCTGCAATCGAACGGGCAGGTCTCTGGATAACCGATGTCGAGGTCCTCCGCCTCCACTATGGCGAGACGCTCAGGCACTGGCATCAAAGATTTCAAGCCAATCGCGACAAGGTGCGATCGCTCTATGACGAGCGCTTCTGCCGGATGTGGGAGTTCTACCTGCAGCTTTGCGAGGTCGGATATCGGCGGCTCAATTGGATGGTTTTCCAGGCGCAGATCGCCAAGTGCCTGACCACTGTGCCGCTTACCCGGACGTACCTGGCACGCTGGGGCGATACCAAAGTCAACCCGTGTACCCCCGTCTGAAACTGGCACTGACCGCCCGTTCAGTGCGGTGCAGCGATTCCGTCAGCTCTGAGCGGTACTTGAGCCCTGCTCCGCGTGTCAGCCCCACTCCCGCTCCTGACCTGGCAGAGAAACTCGCATGGGCCTTCCTCACCAAGCTGGAGGGCTTTGCTCGCGTGTCAGCGAGCTTTCGGCGAACTTGGTGGGTTTACTCACCTTCGGCAGCTCTGCCCGTCTCTGTTGCCAGTTTGTCGCTTCACCCAAGGCGAAGAAATAGCCATCACGATGGCGCCGGGGCGGACAATCGGCGTTGCCCATTACTTCGGCGCAGCCGGTGCGAACTCTAAAGCTTGTCCGCTTTGGCGAAATGATATTGGCAAGCGTATAGCTCACCGGTCTGGAAGTGATAGGTCGCCTCGATGTCGAAGGCGAGCTTGATCTTGTCGCGGGCGGTCGCGGCTGCGGTCTTGGTGCGAATGCGCAGCGCATCCGGGTCAATCTGTGCCGACTCGGAGCGGGAACCGCGAACGCGATAAGTGGTCTTCTTGTCTGTCGCAGACGCCCAGAGATCATCGATATCTCCGGGCGATCTCACGTAGATCGTGATCGAATCGCCCGTACCCCGGCCTTCGGCGTCGATTCGAGCATAAAAGCTGAGGTTGGCCCCGCCTTCCCGGATCGAAATGCTGCTCGGAAGCTGTAGGTAGCCTTCAAGCCAGTAACGCTTGCCAGCGTTGGTGTTGGTACACATCTCCGCAAAGCCCGGGATGATACGCCCAGGTGTGAAAGTCGGGCTAGGCGTGACAAATTTCTTGAGCGACCCGCCAGGCTCACCTTCGCCCTTGCAATCGGGCAGCCAGGAGAACACCAGGACCACCGCAGCGACTCTAGCAAGCATGGTAACCCTCCCCTAATGCCTCGCTCTCCCGCATGTCATGGGGCGAAGACAAAGACGCGAGAGCGTTTCAGTGCGGCCGCTCACCGGCCCTGCCAGCACATCGGCGATCTGCTCCAGCGCCTGCTGCGCCTCCGGAGGCGGCGGAACGGGTGCATCGACGCCTCGGATTGGCCGCAAGCGCATGCCCCTCGATGCGACGGACACCTCAGGTTTCCGGGCTCACCGACCGCACCCGTACGAGTTCGCCGGCTTCCACGTTGACCGACCAAAAGTTGGGCGCCTCCAGCGTGAGCGTGATCGGGGGTACCGGCGCCTCAAGCAAGCGGTCGAGCCATCCGCTCGGCGCGGGTCGCACGAGCTTCAGCGTCACCTCGACCTTGTCGTTCTTGTTGAGCACCTTTGCCTTGTAGGCGTCCTGCTCGACCCACTCGGGGAGGTTGGGAACTCTTTCACGCAGTTGGGCAAGAGTGGTGATATAGCCACCCAGCTCGGTCTCATATTTTTTGCGCAGGTCGTTCAGCTGGTCATAAAAGCCATTAAGCTGGCCCTCCGGCGTCAGCGCCTTGCCGTTGCTGTAGCTCACTGGGTAGAAAACGATCGTGCCCCTCCAGGCCGAGCGCCCGGCCACCACCAGCGCCGAGAAGGGCGTCTTTGTCCTGGGAGCCTTGAACTCGGGGTTGAAGAACGATGGCTCAGCCGTGTAGGTGGCCTCGAAGCGGGCGCTCAAACCGGTCTTGAGGTTCTTGACGTCGAGCTTTAGCGCCACGACGGCAGCGTCGCGCGCGCCGCCGTTGGCGATGGTGACCGGCACTGCGAGCACTTCGAACCCGCCTGATGGCCTTGTCTCGACGCTAGCGGTGGTGTCGCGCGCGTAGGTCACCACGCCGGGAACGTGAACGGAAAGCTCGGCCTGCTTGAGCGACGTCTCCCACAGGCTGAAGGCCGAAAAGACGAGTGCCACAACCGTCCCGATGGCCGTAATCCGACCGCCCCAGGAGTGCCTGGTAACGTGCATTGCGATCTCATTCGCGTCCGTCCCAGCGGGAGGGCGGCGGAGCATTTGCATGACTGGACTCCCTCGATACTTCCCCCAAGTGCCCGCTCGACCGATCCACCGCTGACCGAGCTTCGGCAGTCGTCTTAAAGGGTTGGCGCCTCCAAGGCAAATGCGCGGCCGCCGCCTGCCCCGCGACGTTGCAGAAGGGCTTGCGCCAAATACGGATTGGCAGTCCAACTGGTTTTACGCTCGGTGATAACAAGTCTGTGAGCCAGCGGAAGCCTGGTCGGTCGTTGTGCCACAAGGTCGTCCGCGACCCTGGACGTTCCGCTGGCGCCGGAAGATGACCAGTGGTGGCTTGGTCCGAATTGGCGCCAACTCACCGTCCGACACGGACGCCGGCCACGACCGCTTTTGGCACTGAGCGCCCGTTCAGTGCGGCGCAGCAATTCCGTCAGCTTTCAGAGGTACTTGAGACGTGCGTTGCGCGTCAGCCGCACTCACACTCATGACCCTTGGGGACCTGTGCGACGCCCGG
>Ga0105249_10004292_pt1 | contig 12323 bp, 8 predicted proteins | sample KBSS44metaG_FD_81522 | JGI IMG/M metagenome (GOLD analysis project Ga0105249, IMG submission 81522) | Switchgrass rhizosphere microbial communities from Kellogg Biological Station, Michigan, USA - KBS S4-4 metaG | ecosystem: Host-associated > Plants > Roots > Rhizosphere > Soil | place... | reverse complement strand
GGAGCCGGGTTCGCCGCGAGAAATCGGCGAGCAGGGTCGTCTTGCCGTAGCCGGCGTCGGCAATGACGAAGACCACCCGGCTGTGGATCTTGACGTCGAGCCAGTCGAGCAGGCGCCTCCGCGCCAGGGTTTCGTCGCGGAGTGCCGGTGCCTGGATCTTGCCGGGCTGGATCGGATACGTCACGCCGCCCCTCGGCTGGACGCGGACGCGGTCGGGCTCCGCGATCACCGCGCGCCCCGGGCCGACCGCGATCGGCGCACGCGTGGGCGACCTCCCTCGTGGACCGAGCGTGACCGGATCGGGCGGCGCGAACGATACGGACGACGCTCGGGGACTGTCAACGAGGCGGAGCGAGGGCTGGTCCGGCATGCCCGCATGGTGCCGACCGAGCCTCATCGGCCGCTTAGCTGCGACGTCCGGCGACATTCCCCGCCACTTCGTCAGAGGTTCGGCGCCAGTTCTCCCACCTGAAGCACCGGCGCGGCGAGGCTATTGCGCCTCGTCGACCAGGAGCGGCCGGAGGATGAATCCATACGTCTTGCCGTCGGGACCACCGAGGGTCAGGCCCTGGACGCCGCCTTCGATCCCGGTGAGCGCGAGCGCCGCGACGTCCGTGGCGGTCATCGTCCGATGCGGAAGGACGGGCTCGCCGTTGCCGTTGCCGGCGCCCGGCTTGAAGTCGCCGGGCTTGATGAGCGGCCACGGCCATGGGAGCGTGCCGGCAGCAGCGGCGTCACGCTCGATCAGGACGCCGCGATAACGCTCCGGCTGATACACGTCCGATCCGATCGATCCGCCCCGGTCGAAGTCCTGGAGGCGAGCTGCGAGCCTGGCAAAGGCCGCGCGCGCGATCACGTCGGGTCCGGCCTCTGTGTCGATTCCGAGCCCGTTGACCGCGACCGTCTTGTCGACGCCGCCAGCGTGGATCGTGAAGACCGTATTCGGGGCGTCGGCAATTCCGTTCGACATGTAGGTCTCGCGCGCGGCGCCAAGGCCGCCCTGGATGAGCGCGAACTCGAGCAGCTCCTGGACCTGGTCCTCGTCGAGCGACGCCGTTCGCCACGGGAGGCCCTTGACGACGCCGTTCGCGTCCGGCTCCGGGACGACGGTCGGCGCCTGCTGGAAGACGACGACGCCGTTGCCGTAGAGCGTGAACTCGGGCGCCTGGTTCGCCAGGAACTCGATCGGGACGAAACCACCGCCGTGCTCGATCCGGAGGATGACGTCGGTCGCCGCGGTCGAGTGCTCGATCGCTCCGACGGCCGGAGTTGCCGATGCGGCCGCTCTCGGGCTCTCGCTCGGGCTGGTCGATGGCGCTGCAACGCTCGCGGAGGGTGGAGCCGTGGTCCCGCACGCGGTCGCGGCGACAGCGACGATCACGAGGGCGGTGCGCGTCGTCAGGGCATTCAAGGAAGGTCGACGGACGGCGCGACGGGGCAGCGGCAGGTTCGGCATGGGCTGTCCGACGTCCGAGGTCGGTGTCGAGTTCCCGGTGCCAGTCGGGGCCACGACGGCGGGCCATCACGAATTGACTCACGGCCTTGCATCGCGCTCCTCGGGGTGTAAGGTGGCTCGTCTGGAGGCTGATCGGACGGCGAGTGCGCGCGATCGCCGGCAAGCCGGCCAGGGGGGACGCGTTGGTGCCTGGTCCGAGGCCATGAGCCGCCTGCTCGCGACGGCACAGCCCGTGCGTGCTCGCGCGCTGACGGGAACCGCTCTCTTCCTGATGGCCTCGGCACTCGTTGGGTGCCGCCCCGGCCTCTCGTTTCCCTCCGAGGTGACCCAGCCCGATCAGATCGGGCTCGTCGTCTCGGTCAAGACGGACGCTGATCTCACCGCCCATGTCGTCCTGGCGAACGGCGATGCGCTGGTCCTGGGACGCTCGGATCGGTCCCTCGGCGGACTGGGCGAGCTCCTGTTCCTCGGGAGCCGGCCGGGTCGTTGGTACCTGGGCGGTCACAAGAGCGAGAAGCCCGACTGCTACTGGATCGCCGCGAGCAGAGCCTATTCGGAGCGGGACAGCGTGGTCCTCGCCTTCGAGGACTGGTCCGGCGTCGGGATCCGCCTGGCAAAGGTGCCCGGGTTCGACGACAGCAAGCTCGTGACTTCGGATTCCCAGGGCCGGCTGATCTACTCGTCCATCGGCCCGATTTCGCTCTGCGCTGATGTGGAGGGCCGCATCAGCGGCCCCCGTTGATCACGATGGGGAGGGGCTTGAAGTGAGAAACGGCGCACGGATCCTGACGGTCTTGACGGCGATCCTCCTTGCCTTCCCGCTCCCGGTTGCGGCCACGAACGCCCCGCCGACGCGTGCGCTCGATCCCGGGCCGACCTTCGATGCGCCGCACGACACGTTCCAGCCGGGCGACGTCTTCGTCGGAGCGAACTCCGGCAAGGTCGAGTGGCGCCTCCCCGATGGAACGCTCAACAAGATCATGGATACGGGCACCAACTCCGAGATGACGGGAATGGCGTTCGACTTCGCCGGGAACCTGTACGCGACGGCGTTCGGGGCTCAACAGATCTTCAAGTTCGACACGCACGGAAATCTCGTTGGGCCGTGGGGCAGCGGCTTCAACGCGGATCCTGAGTCGATCGTGTTCAACGCCGACGGGATCGCCTATGTCGGCCAGGCAGACGGACTTCGGCGGGTGCTCAAGTTCCTGCCCGATGGGACGCTCATCGACACCTTCGCGATGGCGACAGAGGATCGCGGGACGGACTGGCTGGACCTCGCAAGCGATCAGTGCCTGATCCGCTACACATCCGAAGGCACGCAGATCAAGCAGTTCGACGCCTGCACGCGGACCCAGCTCCCCGACTGGGGGGTCCTGCCCGATCGTCCCAATATCGGCTTCGCCCTCCGAATGATTGGCGACGACACGGTGCTCGTCGCTGACTGGATGGACATTCGTTGGGTTGACTCGAACGGCGGCGTCATCCGGACGTTCGATGCCCCCAATCAGGACAACTGGTTCGCCCTCAACCTCGATCCCGACGGAAAGACCTTCTGGAGCGCCAACTACTTCACGGGCGTGGTCCACCGGTTCGATCTCACGACGGGCGCGGTCGTGTCGACCTTCACCTCGACCACCGGTCGAGCGTCCGGGCTCGCGGTGTTCGGAGAGTTCCACGCCGGCGCGACTCGCGATTGCGATTCCGAGGACATCTCGGGTGCCTTCGGACAGATCAACCCCACTCCCGCGACCAGCGAACGCGTGACGGTCAAGTACGACGCTCGGATGCTCGCCCAGCAGGACTCCATCGCCATCGCCCAGGCGATGGCGCAGAAGGTGAAGGACCGGGCCGAGGCAACGTTGCTCGCATACCAGGCCTTGGACCTGCCCATCCCAGCCGCCGTACGGGTCGACATCAAGTGCCATGTCGGGTTCCTGTGGTTCGAACGCGACGGACGGGTCGGAGAGCGAGGAGTTCTCGACCTGAAAGTCGACATGATCCGCAACGAGCTTGCTGATGCTGCGAAGAAGGGCTTTCCGCCTGGCGAGGCCTGGAACAACCCCGGCAAGTGGTGGAAGGACACGATCGATCACGAGCTCTTCCACATCGTCCAATACGAGACCGCAAACCTTGCTGCCGAGGTTCTGGAAGGCAATCACACGAAGCTCGAGAGCATGGCGGTGGCCGGTGAGGACCTGATCGCCGACGTCGACGACATCGCCGCCACGTACAACAGGCTGGTCGGGGAATTTGCCGACCTCCGCCCCCACGCGTCGCTCAGGGAGACCGGGCTGCCGTCCGACGACAGCTATCGCGCCGCGTCCGTCCTGCAGTACTGGGGCGAGCGATACGGGCCGCCGAACGACCCGAACCTGGAGCATCGCGTGGCCCAGTTCCTGATGAAGGTGATGACCGCGCCGAACCTGGATCAGACCCACGACTTCGGAGCGACGATCGGCTACAACTGGACAACAAACACGTACGGCGACGCCGACCCGGTTACCGCCCTTCGCGATTACTACCTCGCCCACTACGCCCTTCGCGCGAACAATGTGTCTGCGTCGTCGAACGCCGCATACGCGATCCTCGATGCAGAGACCGGCCATGGGCTGGCAGCGGGCCACCCTGCACTGAACCAGGCGGTCTATCCCCCATTCAACATGCTGAATCGTCAGCTCACGATCGTGCCTGGCGTGAACACGTTCAGCCTGCCGCTCGATCGGCCCATGTCGGGCGATGTCTGGGAATTCACCTTCCCGGCGGGTACGACCGACCTCGCGTTCCACCTCGACACGTCGGCTCTCGGCGGATTCAGGACGGCGATCGTTCCCGTCAAGCCGAATGAGATGTTCACGATCGACCCGGATCTGATGTTCTCCGGCCCAACCACGTTCTCGCCGATCGACAAACCGGTACGGGTCCTCGGGGCAGAGCGCGTGGCACTCGTCATGGTCCTCGAGCGGCCGTGGTTCGGTGGGAATCTCGAGCTGAAGGTGACGCCGCTCCAGGGAGCACCCGGCGTGACGTTCCTCGCGCCGGCGGCCCACCAGCTCCGGACGGCGACCTCCGGCCCGATCGTCTTCAACGTGCGCGCCACGATCGCCGGTCAGCCCGTCACCGGCGACCTGCCTCGATCGGTGTTCGGGGTCCGGGCCGGCGCGACCGTCGCCGACGTCCGAACGGTCGACTTCCGCGGGGACTCGTATCACATCGAGGCATGGGCGCCGGCCTCTCTCGGGGCGGGCACCTACCCGCTCACGCTCACCTTCAATGGACAGGACTTCGCGGGCGGCAACCTCGTGATCGGCCCGACCGCGCCTCGCACCACGCAGCAGATCTCGGCCGCCACGACCGCGCCACTGGGTCAGGGGCAGACGGCGAGCGCCTCGGCGCCCGTTACGCCGGGTGCGAGCCTGGCAACGTTCCACATCCAGTGGCCGGGTTCGACCTTCGATCTCACGCTCACGAGCCCGGGCGGTCGGATCATTCCGTCGACCTCGACGGACCCGGACGTCACGGTGGTACGAACCGCGACCACGCTCGACATGACGGTCGCGACACCGCAGGCCGGTGTGTGGAGCTGGCAGATGCGCGGGACGACCGTGCCCGTGCCAGAGCCCGTGACGTATGCCCTGACCGAAGCCGACGCCCCACTCGCGGGGTCTCTGTTCGTGGCCGGGCAGGGGCAGGCCGGACTGCCGATCGATGCCCAGCTGTCGTTCTCCGAGCCCGCCGCGTCCCTCGTCGGCGCCACCGTGGTCGCCGCCGTGACCGATCCCGCCGGCACGGTGCGCCGCTTCCAGCTGCGCGACGACGGCGCGAGCCACGATGCCAATGCCGGTGACGGTGTCTATGGCGGCCTCCTGTGGGCCACCGACCTGGCCGGCAACTACGTCGTGAATGTCACGGCGACGGGCAAGACCGCCGGTACTGCCGCGGTCCAGCGATTCGGTTCGGTCGCCGTGACGCTTGGCGCGAAGGTCGATTCCGATGGCGATGGCGTCGCCGACGCTGCGGAGCCGATCTTCGGCATGAGTCCATCCAACCCCAACGACGGCGCGACCGATCAGGACGGCGACGGCCTGACGCTGCGTCAGGAGCTCGTCGCGGGCAGCGATCCGGGCAGCTGGGACGGCGACGGCGGGGGCGAGAACGATCGATCCGAGGTCGCGGCCGGCCGCCAGCCGGGACTTGCGGACGACGACGTGGCCCTCGAGCCGCCCGCGCTCAGCGCCACGGCCATCGACGGCCGAAAGGTCTCGATTTCGACTCGGACGACGGCGGGCACCGGCTCCGTGCATGTCTTCCGAATCACCCAGACGTCCTCGACCGACATCGGCCTCCATCCGGCTGATGGCACACCCTTCGTGGACGGCCCGCTCACCGCGGGTCAGTACGGCTATCTGGCCTTCACGGTCGGCGCCGGCGGCGCGGAATCGGCGCCGACGACGTCCGCGCAGGTGACCGTGGGCGACGACGTCACCGCGCCGTCCGCGAGGATCACGCTGAACCAGGGCAACTGGGAGATCTCCGTCGTCGATGTCCCGGTCACGTTCACCGACCTCAGCGAAACCCCGACCCAGATGCGCCTGGCGTTGTCCGAGGCCGCCCTCACGACCGCGGCCTGGATCCCGTTCACGCCATTCGCGTCGGTCGAGATCCCTCCGACTCTCGGACAGCAGTTCGTCTATGCCCAAGTGCGCGACGCAGCTGGCAATGCAAGCCCGGTCACGAGCAGCTTCGTGTTCCTCGTCGACCGGAATCCACCGACCTCGCAAGCGGGCGCATTGCCGGCGACGTCGTCCGGATCGTCGGTTGCTGTGCCGTACACCGCGTCGGACGACCTGAGCGGCGTCGCGTCCGTCGAGCTCTGGGCCCGTTCACGCGTCACGACCGGTGATCCATGGGGCGCCTGGACCCTGTCCACGACCGGCACGACGTCCCCGCTCACGTACACCTTCCCGCTCCCGGCGGGCTATTTCGAGTTCTACACGATCGCGATCGACCGCTCCGGCAACCGTGAGTCCGCGCCGGCGGTCGCGGACGCAACGACCCAGCGAACGGGCGACGGTACGCCGCCGACTGCTCCCGGATCCCTTGCCGCGTCCGCGACGCGCTACGACCTGGTCACACTGACCTGGACCGCGGCGACCGACAACATCGGTGTGACGAAGTACACGATCAGCCGCGGTGGGACGCCGATCGCCGTCGTCAACGGATCCGTGACGACGTTCGCGGATCGTTCGACCGCGCCGACGACCGCGTACGCGTACACCGTGAACGCCAGCGACGCGGCGGGCAACACCGGCCCCAATTCGAACACCGCATCCGTCACGACGCCGGCCTACGCGGCGCCGCCGGACAGCCAGGTGCCCAGCACCCCCACCAACGTCACGGCCAGCATCACGAACTCGACCTCGAACGCCTACAAGCCGATCTCGGTCAACTGGCTCAAGTCGACCGACAACGTCGCGGTGGCCAGATACGCCGTGTATCGAGACGGGATCCAGATCGGTATCGACGACGCCACCGGTTCCACCGGTGAGACCTACGTCGACCGCTCGAGCGAACCTGGCCGGACGTACGGCTACACGATCCGGGCGGTCGATCCGTCGGGCAATCAGTCCGCCGCCTCGGCATCCGCGACCGTCACGACCCCGATCTGCACCAGCTTCTGCTCGAGCTTCCTGCTCCGGCCGAGACTCGACGTCTTCTACAGCGGGTTCACGGCGGTCCCGACCGGCCCGTTGTACGCGCAGCTCGACGAGCCAATCAGCGACGGCGATACCACGTACATCGTCGGCCCGACCTCCGGAATTGCGATGGCCACGTTCGCGATGCTCGGGCCCAGCGGCCCGGTCTACGCCGCAACGGTGCGGTTCGCGGGCCGCCAGGCAATCACCGGCGGGAAGGCCGGGGTCATGAACGCCCGGGTCGAGCTCTACGATGGCATCACGCTCGTTGCCACCGGCGTCACCCGCAGTCTCACGACCTCGTACATCACCTACACCCAGACCTTCACGGGTCTGAGCATCAGCTCGGGCACCAACCTTCGGGTCCGGATCGTGCAGCTGTCGCCGGGCACCTCGACGATGCGGAGCCGATTCACCTTCCTGGAGACCACGATCACGTTCCAGCCGCCCGACACCTCCGCGCCCTCGAAGCCGAACGGCCTCTCTGCCGCGGTTGTCACCGAGACGCGAACGCGCGTGACCTGGACTGCATCAACGGACGACGACGGGGTCCAGGGCTACCTGCTGTACCGCGGCGGCGTCCAGGTCGGCGCCTTCTCGATCAACAGCCTCGGGTACAACGACTCCGGCCTCGCGCCGAACACGACGTACAGCTACACGGTTCGCGCGGTCGACGCCGCGGGAAACCAGAGCGCACTGTCCAACGCCACCTCCGTCACCACGCCGCCGGTCCCGGCTGATACCACGGCGCCGTCCAGTCCGACGTGGATCTCGGCAACGCCCGCATCGTCGACCCGGATCAACCTCGCCTGGAACCCGTCGACGGACAATGTCGCGGTCCAGGGCTACTTCGTCTTCCGGAACGGCGTCCAGGTCGGCTCGCTTCCGGTCGGCTCGACCTCCTATTCGGACACCGGCCTCACACCCAACACGCCCTACACGTATTCGCTCGAGGCAATCGACGGATCCGGCAACCGGTCGGCTCGCAGCGGCAACGCCACCATCGGCACCCCGCCATGAGACCGGCTTCTCCCTGGAGGATTGCGCACCGGCTTCCTCGCTGAGGATCGGCGGCTCGCCGGCGCATCGGTCACGATCAGCGCGCTCGCGATCGTCGTGCCGGTGAGCCGCCCGGCCGGTTCATCTCGCGACTCGCCCCGACGATGTCGCGTACATCCGGACGACCTTCGTCACCCGACGTGAGCGGTGCGCAGGGTCAACGCCGACGAGCGGTCGGCCCTATCTGATTCGAGATTCGTCGGGGAATCTTGGTACGACCGTGGGTTTCGTCGCCAAAACCTGCTTGACGCCGACGCTATTCTCGCCCACATGAGTTCCGGGTCCGAGCCCGGCTCGACCCGTCGGTGCGCACCCTCCTGTCGGCGCCCACGGATCGACCAGCTCGCGCGGGGGGCCGCGACACAAACCGGGGCGACCGCGCCTAACAGGAGGAACAGGCAAGCGTGTTCCAGGACCGCAGCCTCACCTGCCGCGACTGCGCAGGCGAGTTCACGTTCTCCAGCGGCGAGCAGGCGTTCTTCGCGAGCAAGGGCCTGCTCAACGACCCCCAGCGCTGCCCGGCCTGTCGGGCTGTCGCCAAGCGCGCCCGAACCACGGGCGCTCCGCGCGAGTTCCACGCCGCGATCTGCGGCAGCTGCGGAGGCCAGGCGATGGTCCCGTTCGCTCCCCGGAACGACCGACCCGTCTATTGCAGCACGTGTTTCGACAAGGTCCGGGCCGGCACCGCGACGGTTACCGCCAGCGTCTGACGCCCTCATCCTTCGGTCGGCGCGTCCGTCACCGCACCAGAGGCCGACCCGAGCGGGTCGGCCTCGCCGATTCCGGGTCTAGACTTCCGCCCACCCGTCCGCTTGGAGGAAGTCGATCCGCATGGGCGTCATCATCATTCGCGAGATGGTCGGTCGCAGTCCGACCTCATGGAGCGACGCGGCCCGCCAAGCCGTCGAGACCGCCTCGAAGACCGTCCGCAACATCCAGACGGTCGAGGTCGTGAAGTCGAGCGCACAGGTCCGCGACGGCGAGATCGTCGAGTACCGCGTCGAGGTCAAGATCGGGTTCGAGTACGAGGGCTGATCGCCAGCGTCAGTCGTCGAAGAGCAGCTGGGCGCCGGTGCCGCGAACGGCGACGGCGTCGTCCGGGTTGAAGAGCCGGCACGTCCGAAGCGACAGGCAGCCGCATCCGATGCAGCCGGTGAGCGCGGATCGGAGCGTCTCGAGCGTCTGGATCCGCGCGTCGAGGTGGCGCCGCCAGCCATTCGAGAGACGCTGCCAATCGGCCTTCGTCGGAGTCTTGTCGGTTGGCAGCGTCCGGAGCGCCGTCGCCACCTCGTCGAGGCTCAGGCCGATCTCACGCGCCGCCCGGATGAATGCGACGCGGCGGAGGGTGGCCCGAGCGTAGCGACGCTGATTCCCGGTCGTTCGCTCGGCCGCGATCAACCCCCGCGATTCGTAGAACCGCAGCGCGGACGTCGCCACCCCGCTGCGTCCGGCGAGCTCACCGATCGTGATCGCGTCTGCCAGCTTCGGCATGGCCGCAGTGTATCCCGGGAACGACCCTTGACTTCAACCGCACTTGAAGTCCTATGGTCGTGGCATGAACAGCCAGACCACGTCCCACGCCATTCGCGACCGCGCGATCGAGCTCATCGGGCTCATGACCGGCGACGAGAAGCACGACGCAAGCGCGACATCGACGCTCGACGTCCTGGTCGTCCTCTACGACCGGATCCTGAACGTGAGCCCGGCGACCATCGGAGATCCGACGCGGGATCGGTTCCTGCTCTCGAAGGGACACGGGCCGATGGCCTACTACGCGGTCCTCGCCGCGACCGGCTTCATCGATCCGGATGTCCTCCTCTCGTTCGGCACTTACGCGTCGATCCTGGGTCGCCACCCAGACCGGAAGCTGGTGCCGGGCGTCGAGATCTCAAGCGGATCGCTCGGCCACGGATTGCCCATCGCGGTCGGGCTCGCCCACGGGCTTCAGACACGCGGCGGCGCGTCGGCCGGGGCCCGGGTGTTCTGCCTCGTCGGCGATGCCGAGTTCGATGAAGGCAGCAATCACGAAGCGGTCGTGCTGGCCGGCCGGCTGGGCCTGCAACGACTCCATGTCGTCGTGATTGACAACGGCTCGGCGACGTACGGGTGGCCGGGCGGGATTGCCGCCCGGTTCGAGCTAGAGGGCTGGTCGACGCGAACGGTCGACGGCCGGGACCGCATCGCGCTCGAGGCCGCCTTCACCGCGGCGCACCCAGGGCGGCCGCATGTCGTGGTGGCGACCATCGCGGAGCGGGCGTCATGACCTCCGTCGTCGCCCCGTCCGATCGCCCTCGTGCGGCCTTGCCCGACTCCATGCGCGAACGATTCCATCGGATCGCTCCGACGCTCCTCGACACCGATCCGAATGTCGCGATCGTGCTCGCCGACATCGGCACCGACGCGTTCGACACGGCCGCCGCGGGCCATCCCGGGCGAGTGCTGAATGTGGGCATCCGCGAGCAGCTCCTGATCGGTGCCGGCGCCGGCCTGGCGCTTGCCGGCTACCGCCCGATCCTGCACACCTACGCACCCTTCCTGGTGGAGCGTCCGTTCGAGCAACTGAAGCTCGATCTCGGTCACAACGATCTGGGTGCCGTCCTGGTCAGCGTCGGGGCGAGCTACGACGCATCGGCGGCCGGCCGGACCCACCAGGCGCCCGAGGACGTCGCTCTTCTCTCGGCGCTGCCGGGCTGGCGGATCGACGTTCCCGGCCATCCCGACGAAGCCGAGGCCCTGCTTCGAGCGGCGGCAGTTCGCACGGACCGGACCTACCTCCGGCTCTCGGAGCTCGCGAATCGGAACGCCGTCCGCGAGGCCGTCGACGGGGCCGCTGCAGGTCGGATGACCGTGGTGCGACGCGGCCGCGGAGCGACGGTGCTGGCGGTCGGCCCGATGCTCGATCAGGTGACCGAGGCGGTCGCCGATCTCGACGTCACGGTCGTCTATGCAACCAGGATCCGGCCATTCGACGGAGCCACTCTGGGCGCGATCGTCCGCGAGCCCGAAGTCATCGTCGTCGAGCCCTACCTCGAGGGCACGTCGGCGGCGGTCGTCTCGGATGCTCTTCGTCGTCAGCCGCACCGGCTCCTCTCGATCGGCGTCCCGCTCCACGAGCCACGCCACTACGGCGAGCCGGCTGAGCACACGGCCGCGTTTGGCCTGGACGCGGCCGCCATCGGGCGACGGATCAGGTCCTTTCTCGAACAGCCCGACGAGGACGAGGCGCGACCCGGCTCAAGCGGCTGACGCTGACGGGGGTCGGTTGCCCGCGGAGCTCAGCCCGCCTCGGCGTAGCGTTCGCCGGCGTAGGAGACGAAGCGGGTCTGCTTCTTCTTGAAATAGAGCTGGATCTCGCCCGTCGGGCCGTTGCGATGCTTGGCGAGCTTCAGGTTGATGACCTCGCCGTCCTGGTCGCCGTCCTCGGACGCACGGTCCTTCTCGCGCCAGAGGAAGCAGACGAGGTCGGCGTCCTGCTCGATCGCCCCGGATTCGCGGAGGTCCGACAGGCGCGGCTCCTTCGACTCGCGCATCTCCGGCTGGCGACTGAGCTGCGACAGGGCGATGACCGGGACGCTGAGCTCGCGGGCGAGAGCCTTCAGGCCTCGCGAGATCTCCGAGACTTCCTGGACGCGGTTCGCGTCGCGGGTCGTCGTCTGGGCCTGCATGAGCTGGAGGTAGTCGACGATCACGAGGTCGAGACCGGCCTCCGCCTGGAGCCGGCGGGCCTTCGTTCGGAGCTCCATCGTGCTGATGTTCGGCGTGTCGTCGATGTACACCGGCGCCTCGGACAGGGCATTCATCGCCGGGGCAATGCGGGCGAAGTCCATCTCCTCGAGGAAGCCGGTCCGGAGCCGCTGGCTGTCGATGTTGGCGACGCTCGAGAGGAGCCGCAGGACGAGCTGCTCTTTGCTCATCTCGAGGCTGAACACCCCGACGCTCTTCTTCTCTCGAACCGCGGCGTGCTCTGCGATGTTCAGCGCGAAGCTCGTCTTGCCGACGCTGGGACGGGCAGCCAGGATGATCAGGTCGCTCTTCTGGAGGCCGGTCGTCAGGGCGTCGAGATCCGCGAAGCCCGTCCGGACTCCGCTGATCTCGCCGCGGTGGGCGTGGAG
>Ga0105249_10004289_pt1 | contig 12325 bp, 10 predicted proteins | sample KBSS44metaG_FD_81522 | JGI IMG/M metagenome (GOLD analysis project Ga0105249, IMG submission 81522) | Switchgrass rhizosphere microbial communities from Kellogg Biological Station, Michigan, USA - KBS S4-4 metaG | ecosystem: Host-associated > Plants > Roots > Rhizosphere > Soil | place... | reverse complement strand
TGCCGGACGGGCAGCGCGTCGACGCCGACCGGCCGGCCGTCGTCGCCGCCGCCGACCGTGCCGGGCAGGTCGAGCACGTCGCGGCCGTGACCGATCCGTTCGCCGCGGGCGCGGTCTCCGACGACGGGCGGATCGCGTTCGCCGAGATCACCTTCGACGTGCCGGCGCAGGCGGTCGACCCGGCGACGTTGGCGGCGGTGACCGCGGCGCTGGCGCCGGCGCGGGACGCCGGCGTCGTGACGGAGCTCGGCGGTGACGCCGCGTTCATCAACGCCGAGTCGGGGACGTCGAGCACCGAGGCGATCGGCCTGCTGGTCGCGCTCGTCGTGCTGGTGGTCGCGTTCGGCACCGTCGTCGCCGCGTTGGTGCCGATCGTGCTGGCCCTGGTGACGGTCGCCGCGGGCCTCGGCGGTGTGGCGCTGCTGGCGAACGCCCTGGACGTCTCCGGAGCGGCGCCGACGATCGGCGCGATGATCGGGCTCGGGGTCGGGATCGACTACGCCCTGTTCGTCGTCGCCCGGTACCGGGAGAACCGCGCCGGTGGCCAGGACAACCGGTCCGCCCTGTCGAACGCGATGGCCTCGTCGGGCACCGCCGTGCTGCTCACTGGCGGCACCGTCGTCGTTGCGATGACCGCGCTGACGGTGACCGGCCTCGGGTTCCTCACGTCGATCGGGCTCAGCACGGCGCTGGTGGTGCTTTTCGCCGTCGCCAGCGCCCTGACCCTGCTGCCCGCGATGCTCACGCTGCTCGGCGACCGCATCGACGCGGGCCGGCTGCCGCGCCGCCGCCGGACCGCCCGAACCGCTCAGGGTGCCCTGAGTGCCCTGGGCGCCGGCGGCGTCGACCGGCGGCCGCAGGACACGCTCTGGTGGCGCTTCGCGCACCGGGTCTCCCGGCGGCCGCTGCCGTACCTGCTCGGCGCCGCGGTTCTGCTGCTCGCCCTGGCCGCGCCGGCGCTGTCGATGCGGACCGGTTTCCCGGACGCGGGTGACGACGGGACCAGCGCCTCGCACCGCCGCGCCTACGATCTGCTGGCGGAGGGCTTCGGCCCGGGTGTCAACGGCCCGCTGCTGCTCGTCGCCGACCTGCGGGAGCCGGGCGCCGAGCTGGCCGACCTGCCCGCGCTCGCCGACCGGGTGGCCGCCGACCCGGGGATCGTCGCCGTCGGCGCGCCGTGGGTGTCGCCCGCCGGGGACACGGCCGTGCTGCGCGCGGTCCCGGTGACACCGCCCGCCGACGCGGCGACCTCCGCGACGCTCGACCGGGTCCGCGGCCTCGTCCCCGGCAACGTCGCGGTGTCCGGCCTGACCGCCATGACCGACGATCTGACCAGCCAGCTCGCCGACACCCTGCCGATCTTCATTGGCGCGATCATCGTCGCGTCGTTCCTGCTGCTGATGGTGATGTTCCGGTCGCTGGTGCTGCCGTTGAAAGCCGCCGCGCTGAACCTGCTGTCGATCGGCGCCTCGTACGGCGTCCTCGTCGCCGTCTTCCAGTGGGGGTGGCTCGGCGGACTGTTCGGCCTGCACGAGACCTACCTGATCGCGTCGCCGATGCCGACGATCTTCTTCGCGGTGCTGTTCGGGCTGTCCATCGACTACGAGGTCTTCCTGCTCTCGCGCATCCGGGAGGAGTACGACGCGACCGGTGACAACGCCGAGTCGGTGGCGCGCGGCATGGCCGGTACCGGCCATGTGATCACGTCCGCGGCACTGATCATGACGGTGGTGTTCCTCGGCTTCGTCCTCGACCCGTCGCCGCTGGTCAAGATGCTGGGGCTGGGCCTGTCGGTCGCGATCGTCCTGGACGCGACGGTCGTCCGCATGATCCTCGTCCCCGCGGCCATGGCGCTGATGGGGCGGGCGAACTGGTGGCTGCCGAGATGGCTCGACCGCCGGCTGCCCCACGTCACGGCCCACGGCACCGATGTCCCGCGCCAGCGGGGGCCGGTGGCCGCTGGCGGGTCGGTGGCGGACGGCGGGCCGAGCGCGGCGAGCGCGGCCGAGCGCGCCGGCTGACTGACGTACGTTCTGACGGGCCGACGTGCGGCGCACCGGGCGTGCGTCGTGTGAGGAAGACCGGCGGGTGCTGGCGCGCACGACGTTCGAGACGTCGCTCGTGGTCGCGCCAGCACTCGAAGGCGTGTCTGCGCCGTGGAAGGTGTGGGTACTCCGCCCGCAATGCGTGACGACGCCGAGATCTGGATCGATGGTGCGCCGCTCGGGAACGAGCTCGCCGCCTCGCCGCTCACGAGCCTTGTGCTGGTCAACTACGGGCACTTCACGGCCATGCAGGTGCGCGGCGGTGCGGTGCGGGGCCTGCGCGAGCACCTGACACGGGTGGCCGGCGCGCACCGCGAGCTGTTCGGCCAAGGCCTCGACCTTGAGCTCGTGCGCTCGCGATGGGCCGAAGCCGCCCGGTCCCGGCCCGACGCTGATCTGCGCGCCGTGTTCTCCGAATCGCCGGACGGGCGCACGCAGCACCTGATCGCCCTACGCCCGCCGTTCGACGGGTCCATGGCACCGCAGCGCCTGCGGTCGGTCGGCTACGTCCGTCCGCTCGTCCCGGTCAGTCCGTCGGTGGAGGCCAAGACGCCGGGCGGATCAACCCCACCGGCAATAGAGTCCACTGGTCCCCAGCCGCCATATCCACCTGCGTTTGGACCAGACCTAAAACGCCGGACAAGTCTGCCCCTGGTCAAACGCCGCGGCAAACTCAAAGCCCTCGTCGCCGTCGCCCGCTCCATCCTCGTGATCATCTGGCATCTGCTCGCCGACCCACACGCCCGCTACCACGACCTCGGCGCCGACCACCACACCACCCGGATCAACAAAGACCGCAAGACCCGCAGCCTCATCCACCAGCTCGAAGCCCTCGGCCACACCGTCACCCTGCAACCCACCGTCACGACCCAGCCGCCGTGGCACGGGTCGGCGCCAGCCTGCCCACGTTCCGGTCCTTTTTCCGATCAGGAAGAGGGTGTCGTCGCGCACACACCGCTCGGTGGGGAGGTCGTACCACCTGCGGTGTTGTACGCGAACACCTGGAAGCACATGCTGGTGCCGGCTGCGAGGTCGGGCCAGACGACAGAGGTCCCGTTCGGGCCGGTGCCATAGGCCAGGCCCTTCACGTTGCTCATGTCGACCACCGTGAACCCGTCCTCGTTGTCGGAGTTGTCGGTCCACGAAATCCGGATCTGGCTCGAGCTGATCGCCGTCGCGGTGACGTTGGTCGCCGCCTGCGGCGCGGCCTGCGGGGTCGTCACGCACGCTCCTTCGCCGCTTGGTACCCAGGCGGACGAGCCCGCGTCGTTGAAGGCCCGTACCCGGTAGCAGTGCCGCGAGCCGGCCGGCACGTTGTAGATCGTCTGGACCGGTCGGCAACCGGTCGGCTGGGAGCACGGCCGGCCGTCCCACTCCCACGTGGTCGTGCCGTCGGTAACCCGGAAGTCCGTCTCGTTGTCGGAGTTGTCGGTCCAGACGACCGTGACCTGACCGCCGGTCAGATTGCCCGCGGCGACGTCGCTCGGCGCGGCCGGCGCCGTTCCCAGCGGCGCCGCCGCGGTGACCGACGATGCCTCCGAGGCCGTCTGCCCGCCCCCATCGGTCACCGTCAGCGTGACCGTGTACGTCCCGACGACGCTGTAGGTGTGCGTCGCGGTGGCGCTCGTCTGGGCACCGGTGGTGGCACCGTCGCCCCACTCGAAACGGTAGGTCAGGGGCGCCGTTCCTCCCGACGAGCCGGCGGCGTCGGCGGTGACCTGCAGGGGGGTCGTCCCCTGGCTCGGCGAGACTGACAGCGCCGCGGTCGCTTGAACTCGTCCGTCTCGCAATGGACGGTGCCGACGGCAGGGTCACGCCAGCGGTGCGCGCAATGCTCTCCACACGAGAGGCATGGGCCTACGCGAAGCAGGGCCGACTGGCGCATTTCGCCGGGCGACGAGCCGCGCGGAGGACCATCTCCGCGACCTCGACCCGGCCGTGGAGCCGTACTGGATCTCCTACTTCGATGAGGCGGAGCTCGCCGGCGTCACGGGGGCCGGCTTCTCGAAGCCGCTCATGCCTCACCACGGCACGCCGAGGAAGCAGTTACCTGGCTGCGTCAGGCCGTCGAACTGCGTGACGACCACTGCCTGCGCGGCGCGGCCCTCGACCAGATCGGATTCGCCGAGGTCAGACTCATCCAGGGCGAGTACGACGAGGCCGCGCGGCTGGGCAACGAAGCCCTGACCACCGTCGAGCAGACGCAGTCCAGCCGGGTGCGCGTCAAGCTGACCACGTTCTACCGGCACTCCGCGGCCTCCGCCTCCGTTCCGGCCATCGCCGATCTGCGGTCGAGGATCAAGCCGGCGCTGAACGCGGCCTCGGCCGCCTGAGGCGACGTACAGAGACGGTCAGAAGGGAAGAGGAATCTTGGTCCGCATCGGGATCACCGGCCACATGGATCTCACTGCCAGCAGCGTGGGACTGGTCCGCGCCGCGCTCTTGGAGACCCTGGCCCCACATGTGCCCGACGGACTCACCGGCGTCAGCTGTATCGCGGCCGGTGCCGACAGCATCTTCGCGGAGGTGGTCCTCGAGGTCGGCGGCGGTCTTGAGGTGATCCTTCCCGCCGCTGACTACCGGGAGCGGAAGGTCAAAGCTGACCACGCCGAGATGTTCGACCGGCTTGTTCGCCGTGCGGAGAGCGTGCGCGTGATGCCGTACGCCGTCTCCGACCGGGCGGCGTACGAGGCTGCGAACGAAGCGCTCCTCGAATCCGTGAATCTCCTTGTGGCGGTCTGGGACGGCCGCGCTCCCGCCGACCGAGGAGGCACGGCATCCGTCGTCGAGCAGGCCCGATCGAAAGGGCTTGAGGTCCGGATCGTCTGGCCAGACGGCGCCGAGCGGAGTAGCGACCGCCGGACGTGACGACGGTGAAGCCGAATCTGTGTAGGGCCGGGATACACCCCGACCCCCAGGCACCACAGTCTCCCCGCTGGGTGCGGGGAGCAAGTTAGGTGTAGAAGTTCGACTTCTCCGTTTCGTCCGACTTGTCGAACACGAGGCCCGAGGTCGATCGTTCCGACCGTGCACGGTCAGAACGCGGCTGGAGGCCGGGGATGGGTGAGCGGGCGACGGGTCGGTGGCGGCGCCATGCTGCGCAGGTCCGCACCGACAAGACCAGCGCCAGGATAACGCCGAGCGAGCGGGAGAAGCTGGAGGCTGCAGCTGCCCGGGTCGGGTTGCGTCTCGGTGGCTACCTGGTCGAGGCGGGTCTGCGCCTGGCGGACCAGGCCGACCCGGCGCCGGTGGTAGTGCCGGTGCCGGCGGTGGTGGGTGTGGATCGGGCGCTGCTGGAGGCCTGGGTGGACGCCAGCGTCCTGCTGCGCCAGTACGGGAACCTCGTCAACCAGTCGGTCGCGCTGTGGCACCGCAGCCGGGGCGGTCCGATGCCGGCGGGTCTGGCGGAGGCGGTCGAGCTGACGAATGTCGTGGCCCGCCGGGTCGATGTCTTGGTCGCCGAGTACCGTCGCCGGTGATCGCGAAGGTGCAGCGCGGGCGTGGGGTCGCCCGGCTGCTGCGTTACCTGTTCGGCCCGGGCCAGGCCAACGAGCACAGCGATCCGCATGTGGTCGCCAGCTACCCCGGCGGCCCGGAGCTGGTCGGGCAGGGTCCCGTTGTCCCACGCAGCGCCGAGCTTCTCGCGCTCCGCATCCTGGGCGAGATGGTGCGCCACCAGCGATCCCACCGTGGTCGGGTCAAGGTCGACCTTCCGGCGGCCCGACTTGGTCTTGGGCGCCCAGACACCAAGCTTCCCGCGCGGCGCCCGATGGCTGGGAAATCCCCGAACTGCTGGACAGCGTCACCGTCGTGAACCTTCCTGAGCCCTCATCGGCCGAGGCGGCGTCCGCCGAGGCGGCGTCGAGGCTGGCCGGGTCGACGTTGTCGTCGCCTTCTGCCGCACGCCCGCCGATCTGGCCGCGTCGCTGGCCGGCTTCGCCCAGGCGATCCACCCCGCGGGCGCGGTGTGGATCGCGTGGCCCCGGCGCACGGCCGGGCACCAGAGCGACGTCACCGAGAACCTCATCCGCGAGCTCGCGCTCCCATGCGGCCTCGTCGATACCAAGGTCGCCGCTCTCGACACCGACTGGTCCGGCCTCAAGCTCGTCTGGCGCAATGAACGGCGCTGACCCGCGGCTGCTCGCGACCTTCGTCTGAGGCTGACGCACTCGGTTCGGGCGCCCGGCGTATGCGCCGGGCCTGTCCTAGCCCCGACCTAATGGCCTTGCTGATCGGCCCGCCGCCGCCCCGGACCCTGGACTCTCAGGCATCATTCGGCGGCTTCTGGTCACGCTCGACGTGGTCATGGTGGACGCCGACCTGCACAGCACCGACGGCCGGTGACCCCTACGCGGAGGTCACCGGCCGTTGCGCCTGCGTCGATTGCCGGCTAGGGCTCGCGTCCGAGGAACGCCACGAGATGCTCACCGGAAGGTCGGTCCGGTGCAACCGCGATGGGTTGCGCGAAGACCGGCATGACGCCGCCGGGTTGGCGCATGTCGGGTCCGATCGAGTCCTGCGCGCCGGCGAGCAACATCGCTGCCAGTCCCTCCTCGATGGACAGGTCCTGGCCGGTGGCCTTGGCCAGGTCCCAGCCGTGGACAACGGCATCGGTCAGCGCCAGCCCGAGCGCGACGGAACCGGGCACCGCGCCGACCGGCAGCTGAACAATCTGCTGCATCGCGTTCGGAGAACTGAATGCCGACAGCGCGCCGCTGGCGGCGGCCCGGTGCGCCGCGGCGAGCTCGCGAGCGGTTACGGAGGTACCGCCGGCTGCCGGCGCCGTGCCGCATGCGGTGGCGAACATCTGGTAGCCGGCGATGATGTGACCGATCAGGGCGTGTACGTCCCAGTCGGTACACGGCGTCGGGTCGCTGAGCTGATCGGTACCGACCACGTCGACGCGAAGCTGGTTTCGGTGTATCGCTTCGGCGTAGGCGCTGAGCATGTCCACGGTTTGGCCCTCTCTGACAATGGCGTCTGACAGCGGTGAGCGTGCCGGCGTGTTACGGGTTGCGGACGCCGTCGGCGGCCATGAACCCCTGCACCGGGAAGACTTCCGGCGGGGTGTCCAGGCCGACGGCTGTAACGGCCGGCCCGAGGACCGCGCCGAACGCGGCGAAGGATGCCTCGTCCTGCCAGACGTCGACGACGCGGATTCCGGTTGGGGTGCGGTAGCACACGTGGGAAAGCCGCTGGGGCTGGTTGTGGATGGCCGCGCCGCCGAGCTTGAAGACTTCCTCGTACTGTTGCGGGGTCCGGTCCTGGAAGTCCCAGACCACTGCGATCGCCATGATGATGCCGCCTTCCGTGCGGTGATTCGGATTTGTGGGATCAGGGAGCGCGCCGCTCGACGCGAGATCCACAATCACTTACACCGCCGGATGGCACATGGGGGAACGTCACCCAACCTGGCGCTGGCGTCCGCGGGTACGGCCTGCACGCAGTGTGGCCGGCGTGCCGGCCGGCCTGCCGCCAGTTCAGCGGCGTCGGGTCCTGGCCAGCTCGGCCAACTCGATCCGGTCCCGCACGCCTAGTTTGCGGGTCAGCGCCGCGACGTGTTTCTCCACCGTCTTCGGTGAGAGGTAAAGCTGCTGGGCGATCTGCCGATTGGTCAGCCGGTCAGCCAGAAGCTCAAGCACTTCGGCTTCCCGTGCGGTCACACCGAACCGCTGCAGGTGCGGGTCGGCCTGGGCGTCGCCGCGACGTCGGCGCGGGGCGGCCGCGCCCAAGGATCGGAGCATGCCGCGGATGGCCGCGGCCGGGCGCGGCAGCGTAAGGGCGTCGAAGGCTGCCTCGGCGTCACGCAACAACGAGATCGGATCAGTGAACCCGGTCTGGATCGCGGCCTCCACGGCCAGACGCCGGACCAGCGCGGCGAAGAGCGGGTAGCGCTCGCCCGCGGCGAGCGCCGCCTGGAGGGCGGTCGACGCCGGTTGGAGCTGGTGTTCGCTGGCCAGCGCAACGGCCAGAGCCGCACCCAGCCACAGCTCGTGCCACCGCGCCCCGTGGACCTGCTCGGTGATGACGGACTGGATGAGTTCCGCGCTCGTCTGGCCGGCGATGGCGGCCAGCAACAGCGACGGCCCCTGCGCCGCATCGAGGATACGGACGTGTCGTGGCGCCTCCCTCGCCGCTCGCGCAAACGCCCGCCTGGCGCCGTCGCGGTCCTCGGCGACCAGGGCACCGATGCCGCGGCCGATGCCCCAGGCCCCGGCGCGTAGATCAGTGTCGTCCGGGGCCAGTTGCTCAGCGCGGGCCAGGTGCCGTTCGGCGGATGGCTGGTCGCCGTTGAATGCGTACGCGATTCCTTCCATGAGTTCGCAACCGGCCAGGATCGGGCCTTGATCCAGCCGTCGGGCAGTCTCGGCGACCTCCCGGGCCAGCGCGATGGCGTCGGCATTCCGGCCGGTCATGACGTATGCGGAAGCCAGGTTGAGCCCAGCCGACGTGCCGAGCCCGAACGCGCCACATCGGATCGCTTCGGCACGGGCGCGAATCAGCCGATCTGGCGTGGCATCTCGCAGCATCTCTACCGCGCCGAGCTCGTTGAGTACCTGCAGCCGGCGGTAATGCAGATCGTGCTCACCGGCCATGGTCAACGCCGAGCGCAAACTCGCCGACGCCGCGTCCAAGTCCCGCATCCGAGCCACCCGTCCCACCTGTTCGAGCCCTTCGGCCTCGAGGTCTGGCTGGGCCGCGGAGCGGGCCATCGCGACAGCGCGCACTGCCAGGTGCTCGACAGCTGCCCGCTGACCCTCCCTGTCCTCTCCAAGGGCGCACTCGGTCTCCAGTACTGCAATCTCGGCATCGATCCTGGGCCCGGCAGTACCCACGGAACGCGCATGGCGCAGTTGGGATCGCGCATCGGCCCAGGCGCCACGCCCGATGTGTGCCCGTGCCACAAGGACATGGACACTCGCCTCAAACTCGCTGTCGCGACCCTCCACAAGCGACAGCAATGCAGATCCCAGGTCCACGACCTCACGCGGACGGCCAGCCTGGACCAGGACCTGCGCCAGCCGATAACCCAGTTCCGGTGCCGACGCCGGTTCGTGCACCCTGGCCAGCTCGAACGCCGCGCGCAGCGCCGCCTCGGCATGGCCGAGCTCACTCTTCGACGCCGCGCTCTCGCCGGACTGGCGCAGCACCGACAGTGCCCGTGCCGGCTGCTCGCCCTCATCCAGCAGCGCCGCCGCCCGCAGATCCCGCGCCGGGTTCGGTGGGTCTGCCAACAACGCCATCCCCGCCGCTGCCGCCAGCCGCACCCGCTCATGCCGGTCCAGGTCGGCGAGGATCACGTCGCGGGTCAGCGCGTGTCGGAACCGCACCGAACCCGATTCCATGACGAGAAGGTCCACGGCTAGCGCCGCCTCGAGAGCGCCCGGGCTGTCGGGCCCGGCTACCCGGCACACCGGCGACCAGTCGACCACGTCCCCCAGAAGCGCGGCCAACCGGAGGCTGCGCAGGGCCCCCGAATTCAACCGCCGCGATCGCGCCCGCACGCTGTCGGCGAAACGACTGGGCAACTGGTCTCCGCCTTCGGAAAGAAGATCCTCGACCAGCAGCGGTAGGCCATCGGCTGCGTCGGCGATGCTCGAATACCGGCGCGCGTCACCACCCGCACATGCGGAGATCATTTCGTCGACCTCGTGGCGCGCAAGGCGGCCCAGCCGATGCACCGGCACCGACCGGCGCAACAGGTCTGCCAGCAACGCTGGACCGCAGCCCTCATCGGGCCTAGTGGTCAAACAGGCCATCACAGGCATCTCGGCGCAGTGGTCGACCAGGTAGTCGACGACACCGAGCGTGACCTCATCAGCCCAATGCAGATCCTCCAGCACCAGCAGGAGCCCGCCAGTTCCAGCCAGCAGCCGCAACAGGCGTAATACTGCCTCCGCGATGATCAGTGGTGATTCAGTTGGAGCCGTCCAACCGTCGCTGCGCCAGTGCGGCAGCAACAGCCCGAGCATGGGCAGGAACGGTCGTATGTCGGCCGAGTCGGGACGCGGCACATCGCGTGTACCTACGAGCAAGGCCTCAGCGAACGGTCGCAGCGGCGACCCGGCGTCCTCGGCGCTCGCCCGACCAGTCAGCGTCACGACCCGCCGGACGCGTGCGACCCGGGACACTTCGCCCACCAGGCGGGTCTTGCCGATCCCCGGTTCGCCGGCCACCATGACGACCTGCCCCTGGCCAGCCGCTGCTGCCGTCACACCCTGATTGAGGTCCTCAACCACCTGACGGCGACCCACCAGCACCGGGCAGCGCACGCTGCCATTGTCCACCATGGCTCTGCCGCCAGGCCTGGGTGTATGCGCCCGACGACGTGGATCAGGACATGATCAGAGCCTTCCCGGCCAAGGACCACCTCCTGCTCGTCCGGCCGACCGAAGAGCGCGTGGACCAGCGCCTGTGCGCGCTCGCTCGTCGCGACGGAGCGAATCTCCCTTCAGATGATCCCGTTCAGGATCACCTTCGACGGGTCGCGCCGCGCCACTGTGACGGTCGTCGGCCCCGACGGCGGACTCGCTCGGCTCCGTCTTGGCGCCGCCGCGCAGCGAGCGGGCCGACTACTGCATGTCGGGCACGAGGACCCACCCCTCCGGCGCGGCCTTCAGACCCTCCGGGCCGTTCGTCGCCCGGAGACGGTCGACGGCCACGCCGTTCTGGACCGCTATCAAATCCCAGCTTTCGGTTTCCGACCCGTCGGTGACCGGCGAGGTTCCGTGGAAACCGGGCAGGAACAGGTGTGGATGTCCGTCGCCGAGGTGTCCCTTCGCCGTCAGTGGCGGATTCAGCCGGGCCAGTTCGTCGGCCGAGATCTGTAGCCCGGGCGCGATCGCGGCCACGGTCGAGCCGCTGTCGAGCGGAGGCATCCGGCAGGTGCTGCGCGCGCCGCCACTCTCGACGGCCGGGAAGTCCCAGGTGCCGTAGGCGGTGAGGCCGAGATACTCGACGTGCCCCTGGATGTAGGCCGCGTACAGGGCGTTCGCCCCGACGCCGACGGTGTCGATCACCTGCCTGGCCCCGGTGACGTAGCGCGCGTAGTCTGGCGCGGCCTGATACGTACTCAGGAACCGCCGCAGAGCCTGGCCCCGCGCGTCGCGCTTCGCCTCGGACAGCACCTTGCTCTCGATGACGGTGGTGAGGTCGTAGAGTTCCCGGTCCGTCCATGTGGCGATCTCGGCCAGGATCTGGATGGTCATCCACTCGCAGATTCCCTCACGGAAGGCGAGGCTCTCGTTGGTCGCGCCGGGAATCACCGGGTGCTCGAGCGTGTGGATGTACTCGTGTACGAGCTTCTGGAACACCTCGTACTGGCGTTCCATCACCACGACCTCGGCTTTCTGTCCGCCGCTGGTGTCGATGGACAGGTCGGCGACGACTTTCCCGAGCCGGGGCCTTGTCGAGAAGTAGCCGAGACGGTCGCAGTCGTCCAGCGTCTTCTCCCGCGTCTTGAAGATCGGTTTTAGGATTTCGTCCAGCAGGAAGTCGGTGTCGTCGAACGCTCCCTCGTACGGGTCGATCTTCGCGGCGGCCATGATCTTACCCGCCGTTTCGTCGTTCTTGGCGAAGTAGAGAATCATGTCCCACCCGTTGACGGGGTGGCCGAGCTTCTTGCGGAGGGCGGCGTCGCTCGCGTCCACGACGGCCGTTCCGTCGCCGACGAACTTCTTCGCCACCTGCTCCTTCCGCTGAGCGGTGCTGAGGAAGGTGTTGGCCAGCCAGCCGGCGAGTACTCGGTCGACCACCTGCACGGCGGCTTTTTCCGCACCGGCCAACTGGGCCACGGTGACGTGCTGGGCTGACGACAGCAGCTTCCATTCAACCGACTTGTACTTCTCGTCGATCACTACGTTCAGACGGGTGGTGAGTTCCGCTGTGAACTTCTTCTGGTCCTCGGGGCTGGTGACGGACCGCCACGGCACCTTCTTTGAGCGGTCCACGCCCGCGTTGGGCACGGATTTGTCCTCGGGATGCTTCGGCAGGTCGAGCGCTTTCTGGATGCTGAACATCTCGGTAAGCGTGGGAAGACGCGTGCCGGTACGCTGGTGAACCACTGGCTTTCCCCCTGTCGGCGCGGAGCAGGGCACTCACGACGGGGATATTAGTATCAAAGATCACCGCCTCGCGCAATACATCACCGATGACCAGAAACGAATAGTCGGCGGCCCCAAAATGGATGAAATCCATCGAAATGACGGCACGTCGCCGGCGGGCCTCGGGGTGCCCGAGGCGCGGGGTGCCCGAGACATCCCGGGACTTCCGAACGCGCC
>Ga0105249_10004287_pt1 | contig 12329 bp, 8 predicted proteins | sample KBSS44metaG_FD_81522 | JGI IMG/M metagenome (GOLD analysis project Ga0105249, IMG submission 81522) | Switchgrass rhizosphere microbial communities from Kellogg Biological Station, Michigan, USA - KBS S4-4 metaG | ecosystem: Host-associated > Plants > Roots > Rhizosphere > Soil | place... | reverse complement strand
TGTGAGCGCGCAGCGTCGCCTCGCCGATCTGCATGTTGCGCGTGTAACCGATCAACCCCGTCCAGTCGGGAGCGTAGGCGAGCTGGAAGCCGTCGTAGTTCTCGCCGTTCGGCGTGGTGAAGTCTTCGTTTCGTGCACGAGAGTAGCCGACATTGAGATTGATCTGGTCGGTCGTGAACACTCGTGCCAGCAGGTCGAGCTGCACACCCCGCACGGATACCTTCTTCGCATTGAAGATCGCGTTGAACGGCGCCGAGATGTCGTAGCTCTGGATCAGCAGGTCCTTGTAGTCGTAGTTGAACAGCTCAGCGTTGAGCTGCATCCGGTCGTCGAGCCAGCGGGACTTGATGCCGGCCGTATAGGCGAGCAGCTTCGATGGCTGGATTTCGTTGTCGAAGGTCGGCGTGTTGGGCACCTCGTTGTACGTGCCGGGCTGGTAGCCTGTCTGGATCGCGCCGTAAATCATCACTTTCGGCGCCAGATCTTTTTCGATGCCGACTTTCCAGTCGACGTGGTCGTACGTCTTGTCGAAGGTGTACGGCAGACCGCCGATCGCCTGCGGCGAGAGCCCGAAGGCCGTGCGCTGTGTCGAGCTCCAGCGTGCGCCGAGCGTTCCGCGCAGCGTGTCCGTGAAGCTGTAGGTCGCTTGTCCGAAGGCCGCGTAGCCTTCGAGCTGGTTCGACTGCACGTTGTCCTGGAGGAACGCGAACGGCTGGTTCGCGAACAGCGTGAACGTACCGTGATTGCGCGAGTTGTAGGCGTAGAGTCCCGCTAGCCACTTCCACGGACCCTCGCCGGTGCTTGCGAGCCGCAGCTCCTGCGCGATCTGGTTGTAGTGCGCGGTGTTGACCGCGAGGATGGCACTCAGCCAGTAGTACGGCACTGTGTCCAGATAGAGATACGAAGGAATGTAGCTGAGCGTTGCGTTGTCGAAGTGGTAGTCCACCTGCCCGGCGATCGTCATGGTGCGGTAGTCGGACTTCTGCCGCGTCGGCGATCCGAAAGCGGCGAACGCGTCCGTGCGGGTGTCGTTCCAGGGGTTGGACTGCAGGAAGCACTGCTCGCAGTACCCGAGCGTCTGCGGATCCGTACCTTTGTTCACCAGATTGGGATTGTAGCCGTACTTGCCCGCGCCCTGCGCCCAGAAATACAGCGACAGGCGTTCGTTCGGGTTGTAGATCGTCGAGAGGCGCACGCTCACGTCGTCGCGGGCGTACGAGCCCGTATCCATGTAGCCGTCATCCTTCGCGTAGTCGACGGCCGCGCGGAACGCGAGTTGCTCGCTCGCCATGAAATTCTGCGTGACGGTCCCATGGATCGACGAGTAGTTGCCGAGCTCCACGAGCACGTTGCCGTCGTTGTTGAAGCCCGGACGCGTCGGCGTCAGGTTGATCGTGCCGCCCACGGCGCTGCGTCCGTACAGAGTTCCCTGCGGGCCGGGCAACACCTCGAACCTCTCGATGTCGAAGAATGCGGCGCTCGTCGCTTCGCGAGGCGCGTAGCTGCCCGCGACATTGAAGGCAACGGCGGCTTCGATGTTCTGGAAATCCAGCACCGAGCCGATGCCGCGCACGATGACCTGGACGTTATCGCCTTCCACCTGGAAGCGCACGTTAGGCACGAGCTTCGGCGCTTCGCGCAACTGTGTGACGCCCTGGGCGATGAGATCGTCGGCTGAGATCGCCGTCACGGCAGCGGAAGTCTTCTGCAGGCTCTGCACCTGCTTCTCCGCGGTCACGATGACCTCCGCCAGTGTGTCGCCGGATGTCGGCTCGTCCGTGTCCGCCACCGCGCGCTCCGTTGCAATGGCGAGCACGAGACTCGCGCCCGCGGATGTGAACAACGCAGTTTTGAACATGAATTCCCCCTGCTTAGAATCATTCATCGATGCGTAAGTGGCGAGACACTAACGTCGGACACAGCCCACGGCGAATGACAAAAGGCTATGCGGCGTATTACCTACGGGACATGCTTGCCGGCGATACTGCTTGTCGCGCATTCGATACATTGCGTAGGGCAAGGCTGCGTGCGCAGTCCTTTCCGCCGGCCGAAGGGCAGCGTTCGGAGAGTGCAACGGCCTGTCGTTCATTTCGCTAGTGCGAAAGCTCCAGCAGGCCGAGGTTCTGGCTCGTGGTCAGTGTTCCGGTCGCCTGCGCGTCCCCATAGGAGTCGTGCTGGACGCGCACGACATAGTCTTTCCCGATCGCGCGCAGATCGTCGAGCCGGAAGTCGCCGAAGACATCGGTGGCGACCGTGCGCGCCTCTTCGCCATCGATCGCAAGCTCGACGCGTGCGCCCTCGACATTGTCGAGCCGATCCCGCGCATCTCTGCGGCATACGCTGCCGCTGAGGAAGCAATGCCGCGTCCGTTCGAGATTGCGGTAGAGGACCCGCGGTCGGCTTGCGAGCTCGGGTCTGAGCTCCGTGAGGCGCTCCGCGGCGCGACGTGCTGCGAGCGCCTCGTCCGGACCGTAAAAAGCTTCGATGGCGCCAGTCGGGCACGCCTGCACACAGCGCGGCTCCTTCCAGCCCTGATCGAGAAGATGGGCGTCGAAAATCCAGATCTGCGGCAGCTGCGCGCCTTCGTTCCACGCAATGGCGCCATACGGGCACGAGGCAACGAGATCCTTGCGGCCGCGAGCCCTCTGCGGATCGATGATCACCACGCCGTCGGGCCGCTTGTAGACCGAGCCGTCACCCGCCGCCTGGATACAAGGCGCATCGTCGCAGTGATTGCACATCGTCGGTACGTAAGTGATGTCGAGTTGCGTTCCGGTTCCGCGCACACGTTGCTGGATCGAGATCCATTCATGTCCTTGCGGGGGCAGCGCGGCCGCGTATCCGGGGTAGTCGTTGCCCACATGCTCGTCTTTGGTCGCGAGCACGCAGTTGTTGCAGTTGATGCACTTGGCGACGTCGATGATGAGCGCCCGCTTGTTCACGCGACCGCCTCGAGCACTCGCTCCCACTTGCGAACCTCGACGAGGCAGGAATTGGGCGCGATGCCGTCGGCCGTCCGCGTCATGGTGCGGCCCGGCGTCAGGAGATTCAGGCAACCGCCACGATCGACGAGCCCCTCCGGCGTCCGAACCAGATCGAATTCGGCGCACGATTCATTGGCGCGCACGATGCCCGGTGCGACGGTCGGCGTGACGTCCGCCGCGCAGATGACGGCGCCGCGGCCGTTCCAGATTTTAACGAGGTCGTGCTGAGTGATACCGCGGCGTTTGGCGTCTTCCGCATTGATCCGCAACACCCAGTAGCGATAGCCATCGACGGCGACGCGGTGATCCTTGAGCGTACTGACATCTGATTCCTTGCCGTCGGCATACGTGTGGAAGCTGTAGCGGGGGTGCACGGTGATGAGCTGCAGCGGGAATTCGCCGCTGAGCGTTTCCGCTGTCGATCCTTCCCAGCCTGCGCGATATGCGTTGAGCGCAGGCCGATCCGGATCCTGGGCCGCGACGCGCTTCAACGAGCTCGCGACGAACTCAAACTTCCCGGACTGCGTTGGCAGACCCCGGCCGAAGGGCTCCGAGAATTGCGCGGGCAACGGCATGGGTTCGGGCACGTCCTTGGCGCGCCCTTCCGCGTACCAGCGCATCTCGACGGGCGCGCGATCTGCAGCGGCGCCGGGCGCAATCACGTGGTATCCCTTGCGCAGAAACTCCTGCCAGCTCACGACCTGCGGCAGGTCGGACGAATCGAAAATGCGCTTGCACCAGTCGAGCTCGGTGCAGCCGCCTTCGGAGAACATCGCCCCGAGGCCGAGCCGGGTGAGGATGTCGAGAAAGATCTGGTAGTCCGATCTGGATTCGCCGAGCGGCTCGATGCACTTGTGTTGCAGGATGACGGTGCGGTGGTTGACCTGATTCTGCCCGTGGTGCAGGAAACCGGCGCAGTTCGCCCACTCGGCAATATCCCAGCGTTCGAGCGACGTGCAGGCGGGCAGCAGCACATCTGCGAACTGCGCTTCGTTCTCGAGCCAGATCGCCTGGCCCACCACGAACTCGAGCGAGGGATGGCGATAGGCTTCGATGAGCCGGGCTGAATTCGGCACGGTGCCGAGCGACGAGGCGCCGTAGCGGTACAACATGTGCACGCGTGAATGTCCCGGCGCCGGATACTCGTACTTCGCGAACTGCCCTTCGAGCGAAAAGCCGTCCCAGCAGTAACCGCTGCTCGTGCCCTCGATGATCGACTCCGCGAGCCGCTGTCGCGGAATCGTCTGCTTCACCGGATTCATCGTCAGGATGTGCGGCATGCGCACGTAGTTGTGGGGAGCGCTGCCGGTGTTCGCGACGTCGCCCGAAATGCCGCCCTCCGCGTAGCCGGGGAAATAGAAATCGAGATCCATCGGCACGCCGAGCTGCAGATTGCCGAAGTTGACGCCGGGCTTGCCCCAACCCTGCATGGCCATCATCAGCACCATCGAACGCGCCCACTGCGCGCCGGTCGCCGTTCGGCACGCGCCACCGAAGCCGGCGCCGAGTCCGCCAGCGGCGAGGTACGTTTTCCGGTTACCCCAGAGTCGTGCAAGGCTGCGCACGTCCCTGGCCGGGATGCCCGTTTCCGATTCCTGCCACTCCGGCGTCTTCGCGATGCCATCGGACTTTCCGAGCAGGTAGTCGCGCCACTCGTCGAAGCCGGTGGTGCGGGTTGCGACGTACTCGCGGTCGTAGAGACCGTGCACCACCCATTCGTGCATCACCGCGATGGCGAGCGCGGCATCTGTGCCCGGCCGTACCGGAATCCACTTGCCTCCCAGCATCTGCGCCGTGTGATTGAAACAGGGGTCGATATGGACGAAGCGGATGCCGAGCTCCTTCGCCCAGAGTCGGCGTTGTGTGCCTTCGAACCCCGCATAGATGCCGCCCGTCGATTCCGGATCGCTCGACCAGAACACGATCGTCTCGGCTTCCTTCAGACAGTCCTCGACCGTTCCGTAAAAGCCTGGAATGCCGAGACGCATGTTGTTGCCATAGTGATGCATGGCGCCCCAGTACCAGCCTTCCCAGCTGATCGGGCTGAATGCGACCTTCGTGCAGCCGACGAGATTGGCGAACCGGTAGAGCGCGCTCAGCCAGTAGTTGATGTTGCCCCACTGATGGTGAGCGGGTTGCGCCACCGCGATGGCGCCGGGCCCGTGCACGCGCTTCATGCGCTGGATTTCTCCGGCGACGAGATCGAGTGCCTCATCCCAGCTGATGCGCACGTAGCCCGAGATGCCCCGCTTGCCGATGTTGCGCTCACCGGCGGGATCGAAGTCGACGCGCTTCATCGGATAGAGCAGCCGCTTCGGCGAATACACCAGCGACTTCATCGCGAGCCCGTGGGGGCTCACGGTGGCCATGTGTCGCGGCGTGAAGGTGCGGCCGCGCGCGTGGATCGACCACGGCGGCGCGTCGTCGTCGGCGAAATCGATCGGCGTCGTGCGCACGATGCGTCCGTCCCGCACGGTGACGTGCAGTGGACCGCCATTTGTGAGGTTGGTGTAACGAACCGATCCGTCCTGCAACGGCACGCCGTATTTCCAGCCAGCGGATCCGACCAGGTGCATGAGCTGCCCGAACCAGACGATCCAGCGATCTGAACCCCCCGCCGTGACCTTGAAGTTCTTCAACGCGTCGATGATCACGGCGTAGTCCGGCTTCGGACTCACCATGGCGAGCGCGCTGCGAACGCTGCCGAAGATCATTTCGGCATCTGGCGCGGAATGAAGTCCGGGCCGGCCGGTAACCTTCCCCGCCTTGAAGATGTAGTGCCGGGCGATGCTGTCGTCGCGCAGACGAAGCTGCAGAACGCAGTCACCACGCTCGAGCTGGTCGCGAACGCTGCGATGACGACTCGCCGCACGGCGAATGACGAGCGGCAGTGCGAAGAGAATCGTCCTCAGCAGCGCGCGCTTCATGGGCCCATCACCCGGTGAATTCGTTCGTCAGCTCACCGACACCTTGAACCCAGATGCGCACGCGATCGCCCGCACGGAGAAAGCGGCCGCGCGCCGCTCCGCATCCCGCCGGTGTCCCTGTTGCGATGACGTCGCCCGGCCGTAACGTGAGCCGCGTGCTCAGGTGCGCAATCTGCTCCGCCATCGAAAAGATCAGATTCGAGCTCGAGGAGTCCTGCATCAGCTCATCGTTCACCCAGAGCTTGATGCCGAGCTGCGCCACGTCCGCGATCTCGCCGAGCGGACAGATCCAGGGACCGAGCGGCAAGGCTCCATCAAAGCTCTTCTGGCTCACCCAGTCGAAACGAAACGGCGATTCGGCGGCCACGCCCTCGCGCCGCAGGTGATCGCGTGCCGAGAGATCGTTGGCGATGGTGAGCCCCGCGACATGATCCAGCGCGCGCCCCTCGCTCACGTTGCGACATTCGCGCCCCATGACGATGGCGATTTCGGCTTCCCAGTCGACCTTCTTCAAGTGGGCAGGCAATGCAATGTGCGCGCCCGGTCCGCGCACGCACGGCGCGGACGCCTTGATGAAATGCCAGGGTTTCAGGCCCAGCGTGTGTGGATCGGGTTCCGGCGGCAGATTGAGGGCACGCGACATTTCCTCGACGTGGTCGCGATAGTTCGCACCTGCGCAGAAGATGGTGCCGGGATAGAGGATGGGTGCGCACAACCGCACGTTCGAGAGTGGCACGGCTCGCGCCGACGAGCGGCCGGCGCGCACATCGCCAGCCAACTCTTCGAGGCGAGGTCGCAACTCATCCCAGCGTTCGAGCACTGCCAGCACCGATGCAGGCGCCGCGGCGGAGCCGGCCAGATCGATGACACGCTCGTCTACGACGATGCAGCTCCGCGGCTCACCGCGAGCATCGCTGTACGTCGCCAGGCGATAGGAATGCGTCGGCATGTCAGGTCTGCGGCTTTTTCCGCAACGTGGAAGCCGGCCGCTCGAAGGCCCTGCTCATATGTCCCACTCCTGCCTGATCGCCGCGCTCGAACATCCAGGAATAGCCGCCGGCCGGATTCGCAAGGATTTCCCAACCGTTGTCGTCGGCGTCATAGAAGTAGAAGCCGTAGGTGCCATGCTGCACACCGGGCCTCGTGATCTTGTGGAGCTTCCAGATCTCGGCGTCCCGCACGACGAGACGATGGCATTCGTCGACATCGTCCTCGGTCTCCACATCGATACCGTTGTGATTGAGAAAGGGCATCTCGCTCTTGCGGCTGGCGGGCACCTGCACGACGACATAGATGTGCTGGCCGCCGAGGCGGGCCCAGATGGAGACCTTGCTCGGGCGCACGACTTCGAACCCGAAGAATTCCTCGTAGAACTTGCGAGTGAAATCGAGATCCTTGCTCTCGAGCGTGCCGTGGGACAGAAATTTCAGACTGAGAGTCGGAGCGGGCTTTGTTGTCATCGCTCGATACCTGCTGCTGTCGTTTTACTGAACGGTGGTCGGGAGCTCCGGATCTCCCGCCGTCAACCAATCCCACATTCGCTCGACAATCTTCCCCGCGGTGACTGCGCGATCGCGCGCCTCTGTGGCGTCGAGCTCGAGTCCCGCGAGGCCGGTGCTGCGTACGGCGAGCTCGACGCGCGCCGCATCTTCGAGATACCAGGCCATGACCACCGCTTCCTCGATCGTCGCGCCTACGGCGACGGCGCCATTGCCGCGCATGACGATCGCGCGCGCGCCGGCCAGCTCCCTGACGAGTGCCACAGCTCTCGCGCCATCGCGCACGAGTCGCGGGTCGGCAAAAAGCGGTGCGCAGGGCGCGAAGTAAGCGCCAAATCCGTGGCGCGCCCGCGGCGTCAGACCCAGAGTCGAAAGCGCCGTGACGTGCGGCGACTGAAACCGTGCAATCGCACCCACATCGGCGCGCTCACGATAGATGCCCTGGTGAACGAGGACCTCACCGAGCGTATCGGGGGGAAGCGGTCCGGTGGTTCTGACCGTGACGACCTCATCGCCCGGACGCACCAGCCCGAGCGGTTTCGCCGGGCTCACGAGAAAGGTGTCGGCATCGAGCCGCGCACTGCAGTGCCCGTATGCGTGCACGAGACCGGCCCGCGCGAGCGCGCGCGCGGCGACTCGCACCTGTCGCGCAATGGAAGACGCCGGCGGTGAGAGGGGCTCAGTCACCGTTCTCCAGCGATTTCGAGAATTCCGGGATGTCGGGTTTCGAACCCCAGGCGCAGTACGAGCTCGGCACGGACGGAAACTGCCGGGGACGGTGCCCGGTTTCATCCGTGATCATGCGGACCCCGCTGGAGTACTCGTAGATCATGCCGTCGGGTCCCTCGAAATAGAGGAACATCGCGCCCGAGGTCGGGTGACGTCCGGGGCCGAAGCGGATGCGCACGTTCTTTTCCCGCAGAAAGTAGTACGAGCGCATGACGTCATCGATGCTCTCGACCTGATGGTTGATGTGCTGGATGCCGCGGCGTTTGGACGGAAAGAGCGCGATGCGGTGATGAACCGGGTCGATGCGCAGGAGCGGGGCTTCGCCAATCCAGTCGCTGACGCGCGCGTTGCAGGTTGTCGTCCAGAAGACTTCGTCCTTGCTCGGCGATACCGAGTGCAGTCCGATGTGCGAGAAACCCGTGATGCCGGCGTCGCGCGACGGGAAGTAGCGTCGGCCGCTGTGCGCGGGCCGATTGACGATCTCGATCGAATTGCCACTCGGGTCTTCGAATGCGATGAACGCGTCGACTGCGCGCTGCTCGCATTCGAGCCGTGTTCCGGCGCGCACTTCGCGACCGGCGCGATCGAGCTCGGCGGCTGCGGACTCCAGTTCGGCGGCGGTCCGCACTTCGAAACCCGCGCTGTGCAGACCGGGATCGCCTTGCGTGTACACGAGCGTGTGGTCGCGGTCGTCCGCACGCAGGTAGGCGCTCTTGCCCACGCGACGCGCCAGTTGCAGGCCAAGGATCCCGGTCGCATAGCTTACCGCGGCATCGAGATCCGCAGTGCCGAGGCGCACGTATCGCAGGTCGTTGAGCACGATCATCAGGGATGCGCCTTCAGGTTGCGACGCAGACGTTGCGCAACTCGGTGTAGAACTCGAGCGAGTGCACACCACCCTCCCGGCCGATTCCGGACTGCTTGGCCCCGCCGAACGCGGTCCGGAGGTCGCGCAGGAACCAGGAATTGATCCAGACGACTCCTGCCTGGATGCCTGCGCCGAAGCGAAAGGACCGCGAGACGTCCCGCGTCCAGACCGTCGCGGCAAGGCCGTAGGCCGTATCGTTTGCGAGGCGCAGCGCCTCCTCCTCGGTGTCGAACGGAGCGATGTGGCAGCAGGGTCCGAAGATTTCTTCGCGCACGACGCGCGAGGTTTCCTCGAGGCCGGTCCAGATGGTCGGCTGGATCCATGCGCCACCGGCGAGCGATCCCGGCATCTGGGGGATACCGCCGCCGCAGACTACAGTTGCGCCTTCCGCCACGGCATGGCGGTAGTAGCGCAATACCTTCTCACGGTGTTGCAGGCTGATGAGCGGCCCGATGCCGGTGCTCTTGTCGGACGGGTGGCCAGGCTTCAGCGCCTCGGCCGCCGCCTTCAACGCAGCGACGAACCTGTCGAACAGCGGACGCTCGACGTAGATGCGCTCCGTGCCGAGGCACACCTGGCCCGCATTCAGGAACGCCGCGCGCGTGATGCCCGCGACGGCGGCGTCGAAATCACAGTCTGCGAACACGATTCCCGGATTTTTCCCGCCGAGCTCGAACGACACCGCACGAATGCCGTCAGCAGCACTCTTCATGATGGCGCCACCGGTTGCCGTTTCGCCGGTGAACGTGATGGCCGCAACCCCGGGATGCCGCGCGAGATGTTCCCCGGCAGCACCCGCGCCGAACCCATGCACGACGTTATAGACGCCTGAAGGTACGCCGACCGTCTGCATGACCTCGCCGAGCAGCGTCGCTGTCGCCGGTGTTTCTTCCGATGGCTTGACCACGACTGTGTTGCCGCAGGCGAGAGCCGGCGCCACTTTCCATGTCATCAGCAGGAGCGGCAGGTTCCATGGACAGATGACGCCAATGACACCCTTCGGCACGCGCAGCGAATAGTTGTATGCCTTGCGACCGTCAGGCGTCGTCATCTCGAAGAATTCGGTCGGCACGTTGCGAACCGCATCGGCGAAGACACGAAAGTTCGCCGCGCCTCGCGGTATGTCGAGATGCGAGGCGAGCGAGCGCGGTTTACCCGTGTCGTGCACTTCGGCGTCGAGGAAGTCGTCGAAGCGTCGTTCGATCTCGCTGGCAACGGCGTGCAGCATGTCGCACCGTTGTGCGAGCGTGAGCTTGCCCCAGGGTCCGCGCAGCGCCGCGGCTGCGGCGCTCACGGCCTGGTCGACTTCGGACTGGCCGCCGGCGGCCACCATGCCGACGAGGCTCCCATCGACCGGCGAACGCTTCTCGAATTGCTGGTCGCTTTCCGAGGACACGAAGCGATTGTCGATGAAGTGCTGAAACGTCGCGCCAGTCATGGGTCGAGGACGTTACGGGGCGGGCGAGCGCTACGTCGAATGAAAAGTCGATATACCCGAAATACACGGCCGCAATATGCCCCCCGCCCGAAGCAGGCGCGACCGGACTGGAAACAGACGGCGGCGCGGGTCATGCTCCGGGCCAGGGGGCATCGAATCGTGAGCTTCAATCGCCTGGATCTGAACCTGCTGCGGGTGTTCGACGCGATCTATCAGACGCGCAGCGTCACGATTGCCGCTACGAACCTGCATCTCACGCAACCAGCAGTCAGCAAGCACTTGAATCGTCTGCGCGAAGTGCTGGAGGACCCGCTCTTCGTGCGCACCAGTGACGGCATGGCGCCCACACCGCGGGCAGAAGCGATCGCCGGCCCGCTGCGCCAGGCGTTGAGCGACGTGCGCAAGACGATCGAGTCCCATCTCGAATTCGATGCAAGCAAGTCCGATCGCACGTTCCGCATCTTCATGAGCGATCTCGGGCAGATGGTGCTGCTGCCGAAGCTCGTCGAGCTCATTGCCCGCGAAGCGCCCTCTGTGAACGTGCACACCGTGCAGGTCCCTGCCGCGCGCATGCGCGCGGTGGCGCTGGAGTCCGGCGACGTCGACCTGGCCGTCGGCTACTTCGAGGAATTCGAGGGATCGATCCGCTGCCAGGTTCTGTTCGAGGAACACTATGTCGGCATGGTGCGGGCCAATCATCCCACCATCAACGGGCCCATCTCGTTCGAACAATTCCTGACCACGCCGCAACTCGTCTACCAGCCCTCCGGCGGTGGACACGGTTCGCAGGAGACCATGGTCGACAAGGCGTTCTGGGCTGCCGGCGTCGAGCGGCGCGTGGCTGTCCGCCTCGCGCACACGATGGGCATCTCATCCATGGTGTCGAGCACGGACCTGCTGGTCGTCGTGCCGCACCGGCTGGCCCGGGCCTGCGATGGCCTGATCAACGTGACGATTTTCGAGCTGCCGATCGACATCCCGAAATTTCAGATCGCGCAGTACTGGCACGACCGTTTTCACGCCGATCCTGCCAACAGGTGGTTGCGGGGCCTGTTTGCGCGTCTGTATATGCCAGCGGGATATGCCCGGCATGGCGATACGTGATTCGACGGTGCGCGCGGCCGGCCTGTATCGTGGTTAACCGATGGGTGTCCTCGAAAACAAGACAGTGATCGTAACCGGTGCGGGTGGCGGCATCGGCCACGCGACGTGCGTCGTATTGGCGCAGGCAGGCGCAAACGTCATCGTGACCGATATCGTCGAGCAGGCCGGCGAGGCAACGGTAGCGGCAGTGCGCGCGACCGGAGGCAAGGCTCACTATGTCAGGGCCGACCTCGCAGCGGAAGACGACGTGCGCTCCCTCGTCGAATCGGTCGTTGCGAACCACGGCCGGCTCGATGGTGCCTTCAACAACGCGGGACTCGAGCAACGGGGACGACCATTGCACGAGCTCACGACCGAGGAATGGGAGCGAGCGCTGCGAGTCGACCTGACCAGTGTGTTCTGGTGTGTGAAGTACCAGGTGATCGCGATGCTGAAGACGGGCGGAGGCTCGATCGTCAACACCGCCTCCTCCCTCGGCCAGGTGGCGATTCCGAACGCGAGCGAGTACGTCAGCGCGAAGCACGGAGTAGTCGGCCTCACCCGGGCGGCGGCGGCCGAATATGGCGCGCGCGGGATCCGCGTCAACGCAGTTCTTCCCGGTATCATCCTGACTCCCATGATCTCGCGCCTGTCGACCGACCCACGGTTCGCGGCGCATTTCGAACGCTTCAGGGAACGCCATCCGATCGGTCGCTTCGGGCAGCCGGCCGAAATCGGCGAAGCGGTCAAGTGGCTGCTGTCGGCCGAGGCGTCGTTCATGAACGGCGCGGCGATGGCCGT
>Ga0105249_10004281_pt1 | contig 12335 bp, 11 predicted proteins | sample KBSS44metaG_FD_81522 | JGI IMG/M metagenome (GOLD analysis project Ga0105249, IMG submission 81522) | Switchgrass rhizosphere microbial communities from Kellogg Biological Station, Michigan, USA - KBS S4-4 metaG | ecosystem: Host-associated > Plants > Roots > Rhizosphere > Soil | place... | reverse complement strand
GCAAGTCAACGAACCACTCGTGAACGTCGTTCGGCAATGTGATGACAATCGTCACTCCGCCCCGCCGAATCCGCAGCTCGATAGCACCCTGCAGCTCGACGAGTTCGCAATCCGGAATCGTCGCGGCGTACGACCTCAGCAGCGCCTGTGATTCGGTGTTCGTTACCACACGTTCGCCTGCAGTCTAGATATGTTTGACCCAGCGATTGGCGAAGACTCCGAGAACTGCTGCGGGAAGTCCGACGCCAGCGATCGAAGTGAGCACTGGGAGCGTGGCGTTTGCCAGCTCCATCGCGAACAGCACGCCAATGAAGCCAACCCAGATGGCTACCGCCAGCACCCTCGTCGCAGCCGGCATTCGTCGTCCTTTTGCAGCCCGGAAATAACCATGAGGACGAGTATATGAAAACGCCGCGGGCTCCGGAGTCCAGCGAGAACGAAGGACCCGGGAGCACGCGGCGGGGCTTCAGCGCACCATGGAATTAGAAACTAGAAATTCATGCGGGCCTGCAGGCCGTAGCGGACTTCGCCTTCGTTCGGGACGCAGTAGAAGGAACCCGAGACGCCGCGCAGGTCCTGGAGCTCTACACAGTACTTCTCGTTCGTGAGGTTGTTGCCGAACACCGAAACTTCGTACTGTTTGTCGGCACCGAAGGCGTACGCCGCGCGGGCATTCAGCTCGGTGCGGGATTCGTATTCGTCGATGGGGACCTGCGGGCTGAATTTCACCTTCGAGGTGCTCTGATAGCGGCCATCCAGGTGCAACGTCAGCTGATTGCCGCCACCGACAGGGAGCGTGCGAGTGAGACCCGCATTCGCCGTCATCTTCGGCGACAAGGGCAGCTCGTGGCCCTTCTGGAAATCGCCCTGGCGCAAGTCGAAATCGATGCCGGTCACATCGGTGATCTCGGTGTCGAGCAACCCAAGGTTGGCAGAAATGAGCCACCCTTCCACCGGCAGCCAGTTCATTTCGAACTCAGCGCCTTTGATCTTCGACTCGGGCAGATTGAAAAACTCCGGCCCGTTCACGCCGACATTGAACACCTGCTGATCCTCCCAGATGTTATAGAACACCGCGGCGTTCAAGAGCAGCGTGTTGTTCAACGTGGACTTCACACCCACCTCGAACGCATCCAGCGTCTCGGGCTTCAAAGGCCGCTGCGGAAACGGCGTGTCATCCGTGTGCAGGAACTCCAGGTCGAACTTGCCGGACTTGAAGCCGCGCGAGTAACTCGCGTAGAGCATCACCTGCTCGGTCGGATGAAACTGCAACCCGAGCTTGCCGCCAACCTCATCGTTCTTCAGGTTCGGCCGACTCGTATCCGTGCCACCACACAGCACGAACGGAATGTACGCAGGATTGCTCTTCGGCACGCACGGCTGAATTCCCGCCGCCAGCCGCCGGATCGCGTTCTTGTCGATGTAGATCGACGGATTCCAGTTCGCCCCCTTGGCGAACGCGCCCGCGAACACGTTGTGGTCGGACTTGTCGTCTTCCGTGTAACGCAGACCCACCGTCAGATTCCACTGATCCGTGAAACGGTAATCCGTCTGCGCATACGCCGAAGTGCTCTGGTCCTTCAATTGATGGATGCTGAACGACACACTGTTCCGATACGGATTCGGAATCACGTCGAATAGCGAAGGCGGCGTGATGCCAACCGCAGACGGATGCGCTCCAGGAAACCCGTTGTCACCAAACCGGATGTCCTGCGCGAGCGTGGATTTCTCCTGCAGGTAGTACAGCCCAGCGATCCAGCGGAACCGCGCGCTGTCGTCGTTCGAGGCGAGCCGCAGCTCTTGGGTGTACTGCTTGTATTCCTGATCCATGTCGATCACGAGCACGTCGTGCGTCACCGTGCCGACAGTCGCGCCAGCGATGTTCCCGTCGCCCGTGTTGTCCTCCTCGTACAAACCATGCGTCTTGTCGTACGAGGTAATCGAAGTGAGCGTCGCAACGCCGAGATCGAAAGCGGCTTTCACGTAGCCCCCGTCGACCTTGAGATTGTTCTCATTGGAGCCACCGGACCAGATGTCCTGCCACCGCGTCGTCAGCCGATCGAAGCCTTCGATGTTCACGGTGGACGCGCCACCCACCGTGTTGAGCGCCCCGCTGTTCCAATCGATGTTGCCGCTGAACGGCGCAAGGTCGTTGATCCGTAGTGGCGGATTGTTCAGCAAGGCGCCCGCCATCTTCTGAGGTTGCGCGCCTCCGTCGGCACGCGCTGTGTGCGCACTGGCAGCGACACGGACTTTCTCGGAAGGCTCCCAGACAAACGTGCCGCGCACGGAGTGACGCTCCTCGTCGCCGTACTTGCTATCCCCGGTATCCAGGTTCTTCCAGATCCCGTCACGCGTGTGATAAATGCCGGACAAGCGGACCGCCACCGTCGACCCCGCAGGAATCGACACACCCGCCTCGATCTCAGCGAGGTTGTGCCGCCCATACGTCGCAAGCGCGTACCCATCCACCTTGTCCGCGCCGACTTTCGGCTGCCGCGTGATGTAGTTGACCGCGCCACCCGTCGTATTCCGCCCGAACAGACTGTTCTGCGGCCCGCGCAGCACCTCGACCCGTTCCATGTCGAACAGGCCCAGCGTGCTCATGTACGACGAGTTCATCGTCACCTCGTCCATGTACGTGCCGACGGACGATGGCGCATTCCCGAAGAACTCGTTTGTCCCCACACCGCGAATGACGATGTGCTGACTCAGCGCGTTCTGGACGACGACGTTGAGATTCGGCGCAAGGTGCGTGATGTCGGTGATCTGCCCGACGCCGGCATTCTGTAGTTGTTCGCCGGTATATGCCTGCATGGCGATCGGCACGTTCTGCACGTTCTCCGAGCGCTTCTGCGCAGTGACGATGACTTCGAGCAGCTCGTTGCCGCTTTGACTTCCGCTGCTTTCCTGTGCAGCTGCTGGCGCAATGCCCGTGACCCAGCAGACGAGGCTGCTCACGAACCCTGCACCGATGACCTTCGCCGCCCTATTGATGGACTCTCGCGAAAAAGCACTGATCATGGTCGTTCTCCCCTCTAGTGCTCCGTGTCTTTGATTTGAGTCTTAGCTGGGCGCTGCGTCCTCCGTGACGACTTCGACCAGCATCGGTTTGTCTGAGCGGAACGCCGCAGTCAGTGCGGCGTCGAGCTTCGCAACCTTCTCCACGCGCACGGCCTGCACGCCCTGCGCCTGTGCCAGTGAACAGAAATCCAGGCCCGGCAGCTGAATGCCGGGGAGATACTCGAGAGCGAAATGATGGCGGAAGCTGTTGAGCGCTTCGTACCGGCCGTTGCGCACGATCACGAACGCGATCGGCAGATTGAGCTGCGCCGCCGACCACAGTCCCTGAATGGAATAGAGACTCGAGCCATCGCCAAGCACAGCAATGACGCGCTTGTCAGGCCGCCCGAGCGCGACTCCCACAGCAGCAGGCAACCCGTGGCCGAGCCCACCGCTTGCACACGTATGGAAAGTGTCGCGCTCGATGATGGGCAGATGGTCGTGCATCGGCCCGCGGCTGCTCGGTGCCTCTTCGACGATGATGCTGCCGGCCGGTCGCAGCGAAGCGATCTGCTGCAGCAGGTACCGATCCGTCAGCCGATCCCCCGCGAGGCGGGGCGGATGGGGTGACAACGACGGCGGCGCACGCCCGAGAGGTTCCGGGCCATCGATCAACGCCTGAATCCCCGGTTTCAAGTGCGTGAGGATCGAAACGCCAGTCGCAGCCCATGCCGCCTGCGCGGGATCGTCAGTGAGCTGGACCAGCGCCGCCCCTTCGGGGACATGCGGCCCAAAACCCTCGACGTGGTACGTGAACACCGGCGCGCCGAGCACGAGCACGAAGTCCGCGCCCTGCAGGCTCGCGACGATCCGCGCGCGGTCTGACACGAGAAATCCCGCGAACAACCGATGATTCTCGGGGAAGCTGTTCCGCGCCGACATCGGGCTCACCCACACGGGCGCCTGATGCCTCTCTGCCAGCGCGATGACTTCATCCCACGCGTCATCACGCGCAACGCCAGCGCCGACAACGATGACCGGCCGCTGCGCACGACTCATCGCCTCGGCTGCGTCCGCAAGCATCGAGGCATCGCCTCGCGTCGCCTGACTCACGCTGCGCGGTTCGATCGGATTGCAGTGACGGTCCCAGTCATCTACCGGAATCGAAACGAAAGTCGGCCCACGCGGAGGCTGCATCGCCGTGTAGTACGCGCGCGCAATCGCCGCCGGCACGTCTTCAGCGCGCGCCGGCTCGCAGCTCCACTTCACGTACGGCTTCGGAAACTCGGTGGCCTGTGACGCGAACAGAAAGGGCTCGAACGGCAGAATCGAGCGAGCCTGCTGGCCTGCGGTGATCACGAGCGGCGTCTGGTTGCGAAACGCCGTGAAGATGTTGCCAAGCGCATGCCCCACGCCGACCGCCGAATGCAGGTTCACGAGCGCCGCGCGTCGAGTGGCTTGCGCGAACCCATCGGCCATGCCGACGGCGAGCGACTCCTGCAGTCCCAGTACGTACCGAAAATCCGCGGGGAAATCGCGGAACATCGGCAGCTCGGTCGAGCCCGGGTTGCCGAACACCGTGGTCAGCTCGAATGCGCGCAAAAGCTCCAAAACCGCTTCGCGGACCGTGAGTTGCGTAGCGAGCAAATCTTCCCCCGTTGCGCCCCTGGAGCGCGGGCGTTTGTGTTCGAAAAGCCCTCAATCGCCGGGCGGCTGGAACCCGGAAGCGAAGACGCCTCAGGCGCGCGATCTTCCGCGCGTCCGGGGGAGCCGGCCATTGCCTATTTGCGGAAAAGTCATGACACTTTGTTATGGCTCTAGACCCGCGGCAGCTGCGCGCCTTCCTCACCATCGTGCGTTCCGGCTCGCTTGGGCTGGCTGCAGAGACCTTGCACGTCACCCAGCCCGCCCTGAGCCGCATCATCCGCAGGCTGGAAATGCAGCTCGGCGTGCAACTGTTCGAGCGACGGTCGACGGGGATGGAGCTCACGAGCTTCGGTCAGGCACTGCTGCCGCACGCCACAGTGTTGAGCGAAGAGGCCGCGGTGGCGATTGAACAAATCAATTCACTGCGCGGACTCGGGCACGGCACGCTGCGCATCGGCGCGATCGGCAGCGTTGCAATCACCGTTCTGCCGGCGGTGCTGGAACGCATGCTGACGCAGTGGCCGAAGCTGCACATCCAGATCACCGAAGCCGTGGAGGACCTGCTCGAAGTCGCGCTGACGAACAACGCGATCGATATCGCCATCTCCGGGCCGATCCCGGAGTCGCCGGACATCGTGCTGGTCGGCGAGCAGAAGTTCACGGATCGATACGCGGTCATCTCGTCCGCGACGCATCCCTTGCAGCAGAAGAAGCGGCTCGCGCTGGCAGACGTCGTCAACGTGCCATGGGTGATGCCATCCGCCGAGGCCGAACCGCGTCGCCAGTTCAGCGCGCTGATCCAGCGCCTGGGCGTCGCTCACCCACGCGTTGCCGTGGAAACGCGCTCACCGACCGTGATCAAGGCGATCGTCGCGCGGACTCAGTATCTGGGATGGCTATCGGAGCTGTTGTTCGCGTTCGAGCAGGCGGCAGGATCGATCAAGCGGCTGCATGTCGAAGAGATGGAGTCGCGGCGGCGGTTCTTCGTTTATCGGCGCCGGCGCAGCTTCATGCCGCCACCCGTGCAGAAGTTTCTCGAGACGCTCGCGGAGATTCAGAAGTAGCTGTCAGGGGCGATACAGCGTTCTGAGCAGCGTACGCGAAACGTAGTCGGGTGAGCCGTAAACCCCGCGCCTGGCCTGCGCTCGCACATTGTATGTCCAGCTAGTAGGACCATGCTGAACGCCGCTGCACCGGACATTCACGGTGAAACCGTTCAGCACATCTTCCGTGAGCGGCACGTTCACGTTGAACCCGCCCAATGAATTGCAATTCGTCAGTGTCAGCGCCCGGTACGCCGCGTACTCGATTCCCGACCTCGCCGCCGCAAGCGCACGTGCCTGCATGAGCTCTGTGCTCATGTCGCGTTCTGCGGATCCACCGATGCGTACGGCAAACAGAGCGAGCAGAGCCATCACCACGATCATGAACAGTGCCGCGATGAGCGACATGCCTCTCTGCCGCGCCTTCATGGCCGGTTCTCTACCTGCGCCTGATCGAACACGCGCACGGTTTCGCTATCTCGCACGAAGTTCATGCGCATGCGTACGATGCCACCAAAGTTCGCAGCGGAGGGCGTGACGCGGAAGTCGCACGAGGCGAGATTCCTGGCGACGATGGACATCGAAGCACCAGCGCCGAGCAGCTGCGCTTGTGTTGCGCGGTTGATCTGGAGCGGATCGGTCGTGTAGTTCCAGAACTTCGTCAGCGTGCCCGCCGCGATGTTGCAGATGTAGGAGATCGGCTGGCGCACGTAGTAGATGCGGTTCGTCGGCGAGGGCGGCGTGACGAAGGTCATCGCAGGTGTGAATTCGATCGTCTGCGCGTCGGGTGGCCCCTTCACTTCAATCGTCATGCCGGCCTGCGGCGTTCGTCCCGTGCTCAGCGGCGAATACGCATCGCCGCCGGCTCCGTTGTTGACTACCAGGAACGTGTTGGGCGGCAAGAAACCCAACGGGGCGAGAAATCCGCGAGTCGTGAACGAATTGCTCGGCGCGCCGATGTTCAGGTCACCCGGAGCCGTACCGGGGTTATAGCGGGCCATGCCCTCTGCAGCCAGCATCTCGACTGCCCAGTCTGCGCCGAGAGAAAGCACACGAACACTCTCCGGCAACGCGCTGCGGATATCCGCTTCGACGCTACGCATGGCGTTGTTCGCAGAATCCGTGAGATCGGTGCGCCGTTCCTGGGCGAAGTATGCGTGCACGGGCGCAGCGAGGAACATCGCCATGAAACCCATGACGATGGCTGACAGTGAGATCACCACCACCAGCTCGATCAGCGTGTAGCCGGACTGCCGCGCTCTCATAGCGGCGGGTGGTTCGTCTTGTAGCCGCTCAGCCGCACGGTGAGACCGGTCGAATGAGTGACCGTTACCGTGATGAGCCTCGTGTCGACCGCGGGAACCACAGGCATCGTGCCACCCATGACCTGAACGATGACGCTGTACTGGCCGAGGTTCGGGATCGCGAGACCCTGCTGATCGCGCACCACGGCGTCCGGCAGTGCGAGGTAGTCATTGACGTTGTCGTAAAGGGCACGTGGCTTCACGCCCGGCGTGCCGGAGAACGGTCGCTGCATGATCTCTTCCAGATACGCAGACGCGATGGCCGTCGCCTGCTGCCGGATCATGCGATTCGCGCCTTGCACGGAATGGCTGGCGAGCGCCCCAACCACTCCGGTCATCACGATGCCGACGATCGTGATCGTCACGAGGAGCTCGATGAGGGTCAGTCCACGAGCGTGCCGGCTCATAGCGTGACGTACCCAGTCGGGCTCACCGTGATCGTGAATGCGCCGATGACATACGGGGCAGGCACCGCCGCGACATTCCCATCCTTGTCGAACTGCACCTGCGTGAGCGCCCCACCAACCACGTTTGCGGGCGGTGCATGCGTCAGGAGGTTGCCGTCGGGCAGTCGGACCGCGACCGAAAACGCGCCGCTGATTTGACAGACTCCCGCGGTAAGCGCACGAGCCATGGCTCGATAGCCGGTGAGCGGATCCAGCGTGATCAGCACATCACATTCGTTTGCGATGGCTGCACTGCGCGCGGCCCTCAGCGCCCCGGCGACTTCGGCCGCGTAGCCTCTTTCACTGAACGGTTGATGATTCATGAAGCGCGGGGCGGCTACCGCTCCGAGCACCGCGAGGACCACGATGCACACGAGCAGCTCGATGAGCGTGAACCCACCGATGCGCCTGACCGCGCTCACGCAACTTCAACCGACAACGCCCGACAGATCAGCAGCCCGTGACGGTGGCAACCGGGATGTTCGGCGGCACAGTGGCACTCGTTGGCTCGGTGTACGTCACAGTGCAAGTGGCCGGGGCGTTCGCACCCACAATGGTGAACGTGGCGGTCGTGCCATTGACCGCGACAGTGAAACGCCCCGGAACGCCGGCCTGGATGGTGCCCTGCTGGAGGGTGTTCTGAATGGTGCCCGCGGTCGGATAGTTATTTGCAAAGGTGACGGTCTGATTTTCGATGACGAGGTTGCCAGCCGGGCCGGTGGCGTTTGTCAGCCAGTTGGCGTGCGCCATCGCCGCCGCCGTACGCACGCTGCCTTCGAGCGCTCGCATGGAAGCCTGGCGTGCACGCTGTTCGAGGTTCATGAACCGCGGCAGTGCGAATGCCGCGAGAATACCGAGGATGACGATGACGACGACCAGCTCGATGAGCGTGAAGCCGCGTTGCGTTGCGTGTTTCATGATGAGTGTGTCTCCATATGGATGCCAATAGTCAAAACCAGGTCGCTCTTGCATCGCTCAGCCACCGGCGCGGCCGATCATCTCCCACAGCGGGAGGAACACGCCGAGCGCCAGCACGAGCACGATCCCGCCGACGAATACGATGAGCAGCGGCTCGATCGCCGCGCTCAGGTTCTTCAGGCCGAAATCGACTTCGCGTTCGTAGAAACCGGCCACTTCGTCGAGCAGCCCGGACACTTCGCCCGTCTCTTCGCCGACAGCCATCATCTGGAGCACGAGCGGAGGAAACATGCCGACGGCCGCAGCTGCCCGGCTGAGTGGCTCGCCGCGCTCCACCGCGTCCCGTACGCGGAGCACGCGTTCGGCCATGTATTCGTTGCCCGCAGATTTCGCGATGATGTGCAGGGTCTGCAGCATCGGCATGCCGGCGTTGAGCGAGATCGCAAGCGAGCGAGTGATGCGTGAGAGGATCGCCTCGTGCAGAAGCTTGCCGAGCACGGGCATGCGCAGCTGCAGTCGGTGCCAGTGATATCGACCGGCTTCCGTGCTCACGTACTGATGGAACACGAACGCCAGCGCGACGACACCCGCCAGGACGAACTGCCAATAGTTACGGGCGATGTCCGACGCCCCCATGATGATTTTGGTCGGCAGCGGAATGTTGTTGCCGAGTTGCGCGAAGAGCGGCTTGAACTGCGGAATTACGAATGTCGCGATGACACCGACGGCAACGGCGATCACCAGCAGAACGATGGCCGGATACCGCACGGCCGCCTTCACTCGATCCCGGGTTTCCTGCTCCTGCTTCAAATAGTCCGCGAGGCGCAGAAATGCCGTTTCGAGCGTACCGGTCGCTTCACCGACGCGAACGATGCTGATGAACAGCGGCGAAAAGATGCTCGGATGGCGCGCGAAGCTGCTCGCGAGATCGCGGCCCGCTTCGAGGCTGGCGAGCACATCTTCGAGCGCTTCGCACAGCACCGGGTTGGTGGTCGACTGCGCGAGACCGCGCAAACCCCGCAACAGCGGAATGCCGGACTTCGTTACCGTGTACATCTGGCGCGAGAACAGCACCAGATCGGATACGGTCGGCCGCCCGAGACCGAGCTGGCGCGCGATCTGCTCGACCGTGACCTGACCGCCCTTGGCGTTCGCCTCGGTGATCTGGATCGGCGTGATGCCGCCGTTGAACAGGCGCGCCGCCACGCGGTCCGCCGTTTCACCGTCCATCTGCCCGCTGACCAGCTCACCGCGGAGCGACCGGCCCTTGTACGCGTAGAGCGTCATCGCGCCCCCCCTGAGGCCGTCATGCGGGCTTCAGCGGCGAGCGCGTCGGCGGTCAGCGAATCGGCTTCGGACGCTGCAACCGGCACGATCGGGTCGTCCGCCTCTTCGAGACCGCTCGTCACCGCAATGGCCTCGGCGAGACTCGTCACGCCCTGCGCGGCGAGCTCCAGCGCGCTGTCGGCGAGGGACATGTAGCCCTTTCGATTGCGCGCAGCGTCGCCGAACGCGGTCGCGTCTCCCCGGCGGATCGCATCGGCCAGTCCGCGATCGATCTCGAGCAGCTCGTAGACGGCCGCGCGACCGCGATAACCCGAAAGATTGCAGTAGGTACAGCCGAGACCCATGCGGAAGCGCATCGCCGCCGACCTTGGGCCGACCTGCGAGTGCAGCCACGCGAGCTGATGCTCATCCGGCGCAGCGTCCTGCGAACAGTTCGCGCAGACCCGGCGCACGAGTCGCTGGGCGACGATGCCGTGCACTGCCGCCGCGATCATGTAGCCCTCGGCGCCCATGTCGAGCAGACGATGAATCGTCGCGATCGCGTTCATCGTGTGCAACGTCGAGAACACGAGGTGACCGGTGATCGCCGCACGCAGACCGATGGCCACGGTCTCGCTGTCTCGCATTTCGCCCACGAGGATGATGTCCGGGTCCTGGCGCAACGTCGTGCGCAGCACGCGCGCGAAGTCGAGTCCGATCTTCGCGTTCACCTGACATTGATTCACGCGATCGAGGCGGTATTCGACCGGGTCCTCGACGGTGATGATCTTCGTGTCGGTCTTGTTGAGATGCGCCAGCGCTGAATACAGCGTGGTGGTCTTGCCGCTGCCGGTCGGGCCGGTGACGAGCACCATGCCGGCGCTGCGCTCGATCAGCTGACGGAACCGGCTCAGCATCGCCGGCGGCATGCCAACCTGCTCGAGCGTCAGCACGTTCGCGGACTGATCCAGCAATCGCAACACTACTGACTCGCCGTACTGGGTCGGCAGTGTCGAAAGGCGCACGTCGATCGAGCGAGGCCCGACTTTCACGGAGAAGCGTCCGTCCTGCGGCAGGCGCTTTTCGGCGATGTCGAGACCGCTCATGAGCTTCAGGCGTGTGACGAGCGCCGAGGCCACGCGCCGGCCTTCGAGCGTCTGCTCCTGCAGATTGCCGTCCACACGCTGGCGAACGCGGAGCACGGTCTCGCCCGGCTCGATGTGCACGTCTGACGCGCCAACCTGCACGGCATCCTGGAACATGCTCTGGATCAGGCGAATGACGGCCGCGTCCGGCGAACCCTCGTCCGCCGCGAGCTGCTCGATGTCGATGTTCCCTTCGTGCAGCTCTTCGTGAACTTCCTGTGCGATCGAGGCGATCTCGTCGGTACGCCGGTAAACGACGTCCATCGCCTTGAGCAGGTCTGCTTCCTTGACCAGCGCGATGCGGAGCGGCTGCTTGAGGCGCGCGGCGAGCTCGTCGTAAGCGTTCAGATCCGTCGGATCGGACATGCCGACGACGAGGCCGCGCGCGTCCTGCTGCAGGACCAGCGAACGGAACCGGCGCGCATGCGCTTCGGGCAGCAGCCTTACGATGTTGGCGTCGAGCGTAAGCTGACGGACATCGACATACGGAATCTGCAGGTGCTTGGCCAGCACCTCGTGCAGTGTCTCCTCGCGCACGAAGCCCATGTCCGTGAGCAGGCGACCGAGCTTGCGGCCACTGCGTTTCTGCTCAGCGAGTGCCGCAGTCAGCTGCTCCTGGGTGATGACCTTCTGCTCGAGCAGAAGCTCACCCAGGCGCACCTTTTTACGGCGGACCTGATCATTCATTGCAGGCCGCCCTGACGGGACATGTCGTCGAGTCGCTTCTGCGGCTCCTGCACCAGACCCTGCCAGTCCGAATCCGAGACGATCAGCGGCCGCAGCAGAATGACGAGCTCCACGGTGCTCGTCTGCTTGCGCTCGCTGCGGAACAGGCGACCGACGCCCGGGATGTCACCGAGCACCGGCGTCTTGTACTGCTGGTTCTTGCGCGTCTCGCGCATTAGACCGCCGATGATGATCACCTGGCCGCTGCGCGCCTTCACCACGCTGTCGGACTCGCGAATCTGGCTGAAGGCGAGCGGGAGCGTGTCCGTCGAGTCGGCGACCTTCAGGGTCTTCACCTGGTCGGTCACGTCGCTCACGGTCGGATGAACGTGCAGCAGCACGTTGCCGTCCGCGCTGATCTGCGGCGTCACGTCCAGCGCCACGCCGGAGAAGAACGGGGTGAGCTCCACGTCGCGCGAAGTCGAGGTTGCCGTGCCCGTGACGGTATTGCTCGTCACCTTGGTCACGAAGAACTCGTCCGAGCCGGCCTTGATGATGGCCTTCTGGTTGTGGAGCGTCGACACTCGCGGGCTCGACAGCACGCGGGTGCGCCCCTGTACCCCGAGCAGCTGAATGAAGGAATTGAAATCCGGCAGATCGACCGCGAGCGTGATCGCACCACCGAGCGCGTTGTTGATGAAGCCGTTGATCGGATTGCCCGGCGCCACGGTCACGGGCGTGCCGACCTGTTTCAACGGGTCTACGTCGAACCCACCCGGAGGGCTGCCCTGCCCGATCGTGTACGTCTTGCCGCCGTCCTTCAGAACCGCGGCCCAGTTGATGCCGGCCTGATAGGCATCGTTCAGCTCGACCTCGACGATCTTCGCTTCGAGGATC
>Ga0105249_10004279_pt1 | contig 12341 bp, 8 predicted proteins | sample KBSS44metaG_FD_81522 | JGI IMG/M metagenome (GOLD analysis project Ga0105249, IMG submission 81522) | Switchgrass rhizosphere microbial communities from Kellogg Biological Station, Michigan, USA - KBS S4-4 metaG | ecosystem: Host-associated > Plants > Roots > Rhizosphere > Soil | place... | reverse complement strand
TTCGATGAGGTTCCTGGAATCGTTCCAAAACGGAACCCGTCAGGTCCGGGGACCGCTGCCAGCGGACAAACCTGGTCGCCGCCCGGCTGCGTCCAGCCAAGGCACGAGCCGATGTGAAGCAGGTTGCTGGTCGGGCCGGAAGTCTGACAGACTGCATCGATGATGCCCAGCGGGACGATCGACTCGCCGGCGTTGACCATGTCGCCGCACTGGTCACCGTCGATGTTCGACACGCCGTTGATCGGTGTCCCATTCAGAACGGGCGACGGGGCCAGGTTGTAATGGTTGCATACGCCGGTACGCGCGTTGCCCCCGTCCTGAGCGATCCAGATGCCGACGTCAGTGCGCTCCGACGTGGCGGTTTCCTTCACGTGCGCATTGATCCTCAGGAAAATCGGCTGGGTCTCTACGCACGAGATCGGGGTGGCCGGATTGAACGGGAAGAACGTGGTGCCGTCGAACGAGTACTCGAGGACATCCGCTGTGGCGATCTTGATGTCCTGGGCTGTGCAGTGCCCGGATACAAGGCTCGGGTCGTCAAATCCCGCGGGCGCGTCAGCGACGTCAGCGGCCAGACAGTCTCCCTGGTCGTTGAACGGGTCGGTGACCCCGAGGTTCGGTCCGTTGGGCGCCACCGGCGATGTCGGCGGAGGCGTCGTGGATTCGCCGCACGCCGCCACGATCAGCGCGAGCGCGGCAAGCGACAAGATGGGTTTCCGACTCAACTTCGAAAGCATGTTGACTCCTGGTCCGGCTCGGTTGGGAAATGGCATGGCGCTTGTCCCCCCTTGAAGTGGATTCACTTCTCCCCGCGACTGCTACGGACTGCATGGATGTCATGCGACGTGAGGCAGTCAGGTGGCGCCGTGTCGCCAAACCAACCGCTGCACGCGATGAAATCCCACTTGGGCGCCGTCCACTCCGACCGTGAGGTCAAAGCGTGTTCTCGACCGGACCGTGAAACCCGACCGAGTCGTTCACCCCTGGAAAGCGATGTCGCTCACCAACGGCCTATGCTCTAGCGCACCAGTTCGCGGCCAAGGTAAGGACGTATGGTTATTCCACGGTTAGAACTCTCGAATCTTGTCAAAACGACCGGCAGCAGGCGTCAGACGCGTGGCGCGTTCGCGACGATCTGACGGTCGACTGACGCGTCTGGGAGTGAGCGATCGGTTCGCGGCGCACGCGGAGATTCGGGTGCCAGGAGTTCGGGCGTGGTAGGTCGGCCCGTTCCGTTAAGGACGGCGCCGCGACGCGCTCGGGCCAAGCGGGCCTTCTCAAAGGCACCCGGGGTCGGGCAAGACGACTGGGACAATTCCAATGGCGTTAGGTGTCTAACTCGCGCGAAGTGATGTGAGCATGCCACGGTCAACGTGGCCGTTCTGCACCAACCGGGTGGGCGCAAGTCGCGACCGCGCTTCGAGCGCACACATGTTTTTGAAACTGCCGACGTCCATCACCAACCATGACAACAGGTTGTCTGAGCTGGATCAGGTCCCTGCCGGCGTCCAGTCGATAGGCGAATTGTGCTCTAGCGCACTAACCCTCGAACTGCTAACCTATCGTCCCTGCGTCGAAACGGTCGGTTTCTTTTCCGTCCCATCTAACTCACGGCGTGCTACACCTTCGCATCCTCGGCGGCGCAGCGGTCCTCGCGTCTGACGGCGCGTTAACCGGCGCTGCCGGCCGTCGTCGCGCGCTTGCGCTCCTCGCGCTCGTAGCCTCGGCACGCGACGACGGTCTCGCCCGCGATCGCGCCCTTGCCTTGCTCTGGCCGGAGCTCGATTCCGACCGTGCGCGCAACAACCTTAAACAGCTCGTCTTCTCGTTACGTCGCGCGCTCACACCCGACGTCTTCGCGGCGACCGGCCCCGCACTCCGACTCGACCCGAGCGTGATCACGGTCGATGTCTGGGCATACGAGAAAGCGATCGCCGACGGCGCCCTCGAGAGCGCGGTCGCCCGGTACGGCGGTCCGTTCCTCGACGGATTCAGCGTCCCGGGGCTTCCCGACTTCGAGCGCTGGGTGGAGACGGAGCGAGACCGGCTTGCTCGGGTGCATGCGGAGACGCTCGACACACTGGCCGAACGCGCGCGGCGCGCCAAGCAGTTCGAGATCGCGGCGGCCTGGCGCCGCCACCTCGCGGCGCTCGACCCGCTCAGCGCCCGATACGCGGTGTCATTCGTCCGTGCTCTGGCAGATGCCGGCGACATTCCAGGCGCGCTTCGGCACGCCGGGCTGTTCGAGCGTCTCGTACGCAGTGAGCTCGACACGGATGTCGGGCCGGACATGCGACTACTGGTGGCCCAGCTTCGACTCCGTGCGGACACCACGTCGTCGAAAACGGTCACGAGCGATGAGCTCGCGATCCTCACGACCGAGGCGCGCGCCGCAAAGGCGTCCGAGCTCGCGCAGGCCGACGTGGCCGCGGTGGCACCGGAGCCGCCACGCTCCTGGGCTCGCAAGGCCGTTCGCTCCATCACGCCGCGGATCGAACCACGACGGTTCGCGATTCTATGTCTGGCGATTGCGAATGTCGTCGTCCTCGGCCTCGTCGGAAAGACCGCGTTCTTCTCGCCCGCAGCGGCGATGGGCGAGGTACCGCCCGACGTGCCGGCCACGGTTGCCGTGTTCGGGTTCGATGGCCGGAGCAGCGCGCTCACCGGTCAGCTCTCGCGCGCGACGGCGGAGTTGCTGACCGCATCCCTCGATGGTGGCACCGGGCTCACGGCCATCACGGTGCCCGGGGACGCGCCGCCCAACGGCCGCACTGTTGCTGGCGACTCCTCGGTCGTGGACGCCGCCGGCGCCGTACGAACCGCCGAGCGCATGGGTGCACGGCTGTTCGTGCTGGGGCGCATCGTGGAGGTCGGCGGGCGGCTCCGCGTCACGGCGTCGCTCCACGATGTGGCGCGCACCGATCCGCCAATGGCACGCGCGTCGGCGGAAGGCTCGGCCAACGAGATGTTCGAAGTCGTGGACCGCGTCGCCGCACAGCTGCTCGCGGGTCGCTTCCCCGGAACGCGCGGGGCGCTCGCTCGGGTCGCCGCAATGACCGCGGCGTCGCTCCCGGCGGCAAAGGACTACTTCACCGCCGAGCAGCAGATGGGCATCGGCCGGTTCTCCGCGGCCATGGATGCGTTGCGCGACGCGGTTCGCCGCGACACCAGCTTCGCGGTCGCGTACTACCGCATGAGCCACGCGGCCGAGTTGATCGGCGACGATGCCCGGACGCGCGACGCGGCAGCGGCGGCGGTCCGGTATGCCGCCGGGCTCGATGATCATTACCGGCGGGTCCTGGCCGCCGCGTCCGCCCGTCAGAACGGCGACGGCCCCGCCGCGGAGCGAGCGTACTCCCGCCTGACAATCGATTATCCGCAGGACGCCGACGCGTGGTTCGGTCTGGCCGAAGCACAGTTCCACCTGAACCCGCTGCGCGGGCGCCCCGCGACGGAAGCTCGCGATGCATTCGTGAAGGTCATCGACCTGGACGGGCGCCATGTGGAGGCGCTCGTCCACCTCGCCCGCATCGACGCGCTTCGCGGGGATTCGGCGGGGGTCGACCGGTGGCTCGGTCGTGCGCGCGGATACGCGTCCGACGAGTTGTTGGGGCGGCTGGCGCTCCACGTTCGGTCGCTCGGCGGGCTGCCGACCAACGGGGGTGTCGATCGTCAGCGACTGCAGCGCGCGAGCACGCTTCACCGCGGACCGGGCGTCCGTGACGTTCTCACCGGCGTCGATCCGACAGACACCAAACGTTTCGCCGAGCAGTTTCTCACGAAGGACGTCCCCACCGACGTGGCGGCGTATGGGCACCGATTGGCTGCGTACGCGAGCTGTGCGCGCGGTCAGTTCCGCGAGGCGCTGGGCCACCTCGATGAAGCGCAGGCGTCCGACGTCGACTCCGACGTCGAGGTGCGTTCGCTGATCGTGGCGATGCCGGGCTCCCCTGTCGATTCCGCGACCATCGCACATACTCGCCTGGCGGTAGAAGGCTGGAAGCCATCGTACAGCCACGATCCGGACCAGTCGCTCGACGCCATCGCGCACAGTCGGGCGCACGCACTGATCCGACAGCATCGACTCGGGCTGCTCGACCTGCGGGCTGGCGATGTCTCTGCAGCGGCGAGGGCGGCGGACCAGCTAGTCACCATGGCGGCGTCCGACGCCGAGGCGTTTCCGACCGCCATCGCGCTCGCGACGAGTTTGCGCGCGCGGATCGCAGCGGCCAGGGGTGACTCGGCCCGAGCGCTGACGTTGCTCGATCAGGTGCACTGGGCGAGGATCAGTCGCGTCTCGGCGGCCGAGCCGCTCGACCGTCTCCTGCACGCGGATCTGCTCGCTGCCGCCGGGCGGCCGACGGAAGCGCTGGCCTGGTATTCGACGTTAGGCGCCGGTTCGCCTCAGGAGCTCCCGCTCGTCGGCTATGCGGCGCTCGGTATGGCCCGGACGTACGATCGCATGAACGACCGCGCCGGCGCGCTCCGGAGCTACGCGCGCGTGGTAGCGCTGTGGGGGGAGGCCGACACGCCTCTGCGGGCCCTCGCCACGAGCACCGAACAGCGGATCGCGGCCATCAACGGCATCAACGGGTCACGTTAGGCGGACGGCGCTTCCGTCGTCCGACGCATCGCCCCCGAGATCACTCGGGGGCTTTTCGTTCGTAGACGACTCTCCCGCCAACGGCCGTCAGCACGACACGGGCGTTGCGAATCTGCTCGACCGGAACGCGTGTCAGGTCGCGATCGATGATGACGAAGTCCGCCAGCGCGCCGGCGGCGAGCACGCCTCGCTCCTTGTCCTCGAACGACGCGAAGGCTCCGCCACGCGTATACGCGCGCAGGGCCTCCTCCACCGTGATTTTCTGCTCCGGAACCCATCCGCCCGGGTTACGCTCGTCGAGCGTTCTCCGCGTCGTTGCCGCGTAGATCCCCTCGAGCGGCGTAGGCGGCGCGACGAACCAATCGCTCCCGAAGGCCAGCGTTGCACCGGCATCGAGAAGCGACCGGAACGCATACGTCCCCTTCGATCGCTCGGGGCCGATGACCTTGTCAGCCCAACGCCCATCGTCGATCGCGTGGTACGGTTGCATGCTCGCGATCACACCTATCCGGGCGAAGCGCGGAAAGTCCGGAGCGGCGACATGCTGGGCGTGCTCGATGCGAAACCGGCGATCGCGGGGGCCGTTCTCCTTCGCCACTCGCTCGAAGATATCGAGCTGGGTCCGGATGGCGCGGTCGCCGATGGCGTGCACCATGATGTTGAGGCCGGCTTTATCCGCACCGGACACCCATCGGTACAGGTTGTCGGGGGTGCTCACGAACAGGCCCGTATCCTTCGGCGCGTCGGTGAACGGCTGCAGCATGGCGGCGGTGTGGGAGCCTAACGAGCCGTCGACGAACCCCTTCAGCGCGCCGATCCGAAGCCACGCATCGCCACGCCCGCGCGCCGCAACGGTATCGCGCAATCGCTCCCACGTCGACAACGGTACGGCTGCGTAGATGCGTGTTCGGAGCCGATCCGCCTTGTGTGCGCGCTCGAACACAGCGAGGTCGTCCCACGAGCCCATGTTGTGAACCGACGTCACGCCTTGCGCGCCGACGTAGGCCATAGCCGCGTCGAGCGCTCGATCCTCGAGCTCCGCCGGCGGTTTCGGCACGACGGAATCCACGAGCTCCGCCGCGTTGTCCTTCAGCACACCCGTGGGCTCGCCGCCCGCGGTGCGCACGATGGTGCCGCCGGCCACGTCTCTCGTGGCGCGCGTGACCTTCGCCGCCTCGAGGGCCGCGGAGTTCGCGAGCGACATGTGACCGTCCAGGCGATTGACCCAGACGGGATTGTTGGGCGTGATGGAATCGATCCAATCGCGTCGCGGCAGCTCCCCGCCCCACCGCTCGTGATCCCAATCGCCGCCGGTGATCCACGCGCCCGGCGGAGTGCTCGCCGCGAACGCCTTGATTCGCGCGATGAACTCGGCGGGTGTCTTCGCGTCACGAAGCTGAACCGACGACAATCGAAAGCCGCCAGCCACGAAATGCACGTGCGAGTCGATGAACCCCGGCACCACCATCTGACCGGCCGCGTCAATCACTCGTGCGTTGCCCGCCGCCTTTCGGACCGCGGCGCTCGAGCCAACCATCGCGATCCTCTCACCTCGAATCGCGATGGCGTCAGCCCACGGTCGAACGGAGTCTCCGGTCCAGACTTTCGCGTTGACGATGGCGAGAGTCAGCGGTCCGGTTGATGTCGCGGACTCGCCGCTATCGGCTTTCCGGTCGCTCATCTGACAGCCCGCAAGAATGACGAGTGCGGCGACGGCAAGGCGTGGCGTCGATTTCGAGCGCATCGACTAGCGCCGCTCGAGTGCGTCGCGCACATCGAGAAGAATCTCGAAATACAGCTGCTCGCGACGGTAGGCGAAGTCGAGCGTGGCCATCTGGGCGGCGTCGCCGGTGGTCTTGGCGCGCTCGAAGGCCTCGCGGTACATCTCGTCCAGGTTGGCGAGGATGCGATCTCGGGAGCGTGACATGCGGGTCTGGTCGATGGCTCGGGAAGTGAGGCGGGGCGGCTCGTCGACGGGCTCGTCCTTCTCGCGATCGAAGGAGTCGAGGAGATACCGCCGGGCGGCCCCCATCATGAGACGGCGCGAGCTGAGAGGATCGGTCATTGAAGCGTGAAGCAGTCTTCGCGCGCGACGGTCACCGGTGTGTGTATTGCGGCGAGGTGTTTCCTGCCGCCGAGCTGACGATCGATCACGTACAGCCGCGTGTCAAAGGCGGGGACCGGTCGGGTGGCAACTTAGTGACGGCCTGCGGGGGCTGCAACGTACTCAAGGGCCACCGACGGCTTGCCGATTTCCTGCGCGCGACACCGGCTGCGTTTGCCAACTTTCAACGGTATGCCAGGCACGTCTGGCCTCGGCATTGGCGTGCGCTCGAGGAGGAGATGGGCACCACGTCCGAGTGACGCCGACCCGGGAACTCCCGGAACGCGTTGTGTATTAGTATGGCAGCAAAGGGGAGTAGCCACGCGGGCCGAGGCCCGCGCGGTCGAATCGTCAGGACTGCGTCACCCAAGCCGGCGCACGGTTCGATCGAGTCGGGAATCGACCAGGCGAGACCTTCGCAGACGACGGGCATTTCGATGCCCGGCGCGCGAAGGGCTCGCCTTTCGCGCGTTTGGAACCCCGCGCTGTCTGGAGGAGAACGCGTATATGAACAACGCCAAGGTCTTCATGTTAATGGCCGGCATGACCGCACTGTTCGTGGCCATCGGCGGCTACTTCGCTGGGCAGGGCGGCATGGTCATGGCCTTCGTGTTCGCCGGGCTGATGAACTTCGTCATGTACTTCGCGTCGTCGAAGATGGTCTTGCGCATGTACGGCGCGCAGGTCGTAACGGAGCGCGAGGCGCCGGAGCTCTACGCCATGGTCGACCGGCTGCGACAGCGCGCGGGCCTCCCAATGCCGACGCTCGCGATCGCCCCGCACGCCCAGCCGAATGCGTTCGCGACGGGACGGAACCCGGAGAATGCGGTTGTCGCGGTGACGGAAGGGATCTTACGCCTCGTATCGCGGGATGAGCTCGAGGGCGTACTCGCGCACGAGCTGGCTCACATCAAGAATCGCGACATGCTGCTGCAGACGTTCACCGCGACGCTGGCGGGCGCGATCAGCAATCTCGCGCATTTCGGACTGTTCTTCGGCGGCCGCGACGATGAGGATTCGAATCCGGTGGCGGGCCTCGCGATGGCGATTCTCGCGCCCATTGCGGCGATGCTGATTCAGTTCGCAATCAGCCGGCAACGCGAGTTCAAGGCGGATGCCGTGGGCGCGCAGATCAGCGGCCGTCCGCGATCGCTCGCGAACGCGCTCAGGAAGCTCGAGGCCGGCGCGCATCAGATTCCGATGAACGTGGCGCCGGCGGTCGCGCCGCTGGCACAAGTGAATCCGCTGGCGGCGTACGGCGGTGGAATCGCGACATTGTTCTCGACCCATCCGTCCACGGCGGAGCGGGTGGCACGTCTCGAGGCGCTCGCGGCCTAACGAGCCGGGAACGGCGATCGGGGAACCGGGAACGGACAACGGCCCCTCCAGCCAAAAGTGGCCGGAGGCGGCACCGTCTGGTTCCCTCAGGGAACGGGGTTCGTAGAACCCAATCGGTGGAAGACGGCCTCCTCCACCACACGGCCACCACGCAGGTGCTCGACGACAATGCGCTCGAGCACCGCCGGCGTCACCCCAGCGTACCAGACGCCCTCGGGGTATACGACGACGATGGGGCCGCCGGCACAGACGCCGAGGCACGGCGTTTCACCACGCTTCACGCGCCTCGGACCGAACAGCAAGTCTTCGCGCTCGAGCAGCTTCGCGAGCAGGCTATACAGCATGCGGCCCCGGCGGTCCGGCGAGCAGAACCCTCCCGTGCATACGAGCACGTGGCGCCGGTAGGGGTCCATGTGCGGCCCTTCGAGCGTGTGGCCGGCCATCACACGTCCTGGTTATTGACTGGCATGAGGAGACGGGAAGCGGGAGACGGGAGAAGGGAGACGGAGGAGCGCTAACCGTCGCGCGTGCGCGCGAAGACGCAACGCGTGTATTGGCACATGCGGGATTAAGCTAGTCCGCGCCGGACATCGGGGTGGAGCCGGACCCATTAGATCACTATCATTTTATGGCTCATGGCGACGGGCGAAGAATTTTTCGCGATCGATCTTCGCGTCGGCACCGTGACACGGGCGGAATCGTTTCCGGAAGCGCGGAAGCCGTCCATTCGACTCTCATGAGGAGGCGATCATGACCGCCACCACAACTCCCGCTACCTTGCCTGCCATCGACCAGAAGGGATACGCACACCCCGAAATGCTCATCAGCACGGATTGGCTCGCGGCCCACCTCAACGACGCGTCGATCCGCATCGTCGAGAGCGATGAGGACGTGCTCCTATACGACATGGGGCACATTCCGAACGCGCAGAAGGTCGACTGGCATGCCGATCTGAACGACGCCGTGGTCCGAGATTACGTGGGCAGGGAGCAGTTCCAGGAACTGCTGCGATCCAAGGGGATCGACGAGACCACGACGGTGATCTTCTACGGCGACAAGAACAACTGGTGGGCGACCTACGCGTTCTGGGTCTTCCAGCTGTTCGGCTTCACGAACGCGCGCGTCCTGGACGGCGGGCGTACGAAGTGGGAGCAGGAAGGCCGGCCGATGGTGACCGAGGTTCCGAACTTTCCCCGCACCAAGTACACGGCGCCGGAGCGGAACGACGCGAAGATTCGCGCATTCAAGGAAGAGGTGCTCAAGCACCAGAAGAAGAAGGGCAAGCTGGTCGACGTCCGGTCGCCCGATGAATTCTCCGGCAAGAAGACGCACATGCCCGAGTACCCGCAGGAGGGCGTGCTGCGCGGGGGGCACATTCCCGGTGCGCGGAGCGTGCCGTGGGCCAAGGCGGCCAATCCCGACGGGTCATTCAAGTCGGCCGATGAGCTCCGCACGATCTACGAGAAGGAACAGGGTCTCAAGCCGAGCGATGACGTCATTGCCTACTGCCGCATCGGCGAACGGTCGTCACACACGTGGTTCGTGCTGACCTACCTGCTTGGCTACGACAAAGTGCGCAACTACGACGGTAGCTGGACGGAGTGGGGAAACAGCGTCCGCATGCCCATCGAGACCGGCGCGGGCGGGAACGTCTGACCCGCCGCCGCCATTTGTTGTGCGAGGGCGCCGCGACGGGTCGCGGCGCCCATTTTTCACGACGTACGAGTGCCTAACGAAACGAGCGAGTCATGACTGAACGAGCGACGACGGATGCTCCGAACGCCCCACCCGCCGCGGGGAAGCCCCCTGCGCGAGTTCTGGTCCGCTGGAAAGGCCAAGGGACCATGGCGTTCGAGGGGCGGAAGGCGAAGGGTGGGCCCACCATCACCGTGGACAACACGGGGAAGGCGGAGCCGGGGCCGGTCGATACCCTGTTGATCTCCCTGGCCGCCTGCACCAGCGAGGACGTATTGACCATTCTGGACAAGCGCAGGACGCCGGCGAAGCGGCTCGAGATCGAGGTCGAGGGCCTGCGAGCGAACGCAACGCCGGCTCGCCTCACACGGGTGCACCTGCGCTACGTGGTGGACGGCGAAGGCATCGACCGGGCAAACACGCTGCGGGCGATCGAGCTCGCGGTCACCAAGTACTGCTCGGTACGAGATTCGCTGGACAAGTCGATTCAGGTCGATTGGTCGCTCGTACTGAACGGAGCGAGCGACTAAGCGGCTGGGTGATGAGACGCCGACCCGGCCGTTCCGCTCGACTCGAATGGTAAGTTCTTTTTCAGGCGTCACTTAACCGTGGCGTGTAGCACCGGCGCCGCAACCGGTTGCGGCGGTCCGACGACCCAAGCCCCGGCGTTCCGCCGACGCTTCTCCGAAAGCCGTTCCTGGACAATGGGTTGGATGACTCATCGCTGGGTGCACGAAACTGGCATATATTGCGGTCGCCTCACCGATGGTTGGGTAGCGCAGCACAAACGCTGAGCCCTGCTGAATGCGCCGTCCGCTCTACAGTCGCGTCTTCTCGCTTGCATTGTCGCTCTGGCTGCCGCTCTTCATGGGCGGGGCCGAGTCGGTGGTGCATTGCCCGACGCACGGTGGATCGGCGCCGGCGGCCGCAGCGCATGCCGCGACCGCCGCAACAACGCCGGCCGAGCATGATCATGGGCCCGACCATTCGGCTCCGACCGATCACGGCGCCGGCCACAACTGTTCGTGCCCGGGACCCGGATGCTGCCCACCAGCAGTTGCGGCCGTCCCGACGAATGACGTGCCGTTGTCGCACATCGTCGCCGTTCATCAGGCGACGGCAGTCGCTACGCTCGACCGGCTGTCGAGCACGAGCGACCACCTCCTTCCCTTCGCGACCGCGCCGCCCGCTGTGGCGCTCGCGCCCGCGGCCTCGATCGCCGTCTGAACATCGGCGCGCCTAACGCGCGCTGATGTCCCTCCGACGGGCCGCCGTCTGCCGAACCTTCGTTCGGCGCGCGAGCGTATCTCGACACCTCTGGCTGCCTCCTGACACGCGTCCGCGTGTCGATCGTGAGGCGCCGTCATGGACCGAGAACAGCTCCACGGTAAATATGAATCGCATATTGTCGTTGGGACGAGGCTTTATCGCGGCAGCGACGCTGCTCCTGTCTGCGTCGGTGCTCCGAGCGCAAGACGTCGGCACCATCGAAGGAACTGTCCGCGCGGCCGGCAGTGGCGCGCCGCTCTCCGATGTCGTCGTGCTGGTGCAAGGCACCACACGCGGTTCCCTGACCGACGCACAGGGCAAATTCAGGATTGCCGCGGTCCCCACTGGCGACCGCGTCGTCCTCACGCAGCTCATCGGGCGGGCGCGCGGCTCGCAGCCCGTTCGCGTCACGGCGGACAGCGTGGCACGCCTGGAATTCTCACTGGCCGAAGTTGCGGCGGTGATCGCGCCGACAGTGGTCAGCGCCACGCGCGAGGTCCAGCGACGCACCGATCAGTCGGCCACAATCGACGTGCTCGATGGCTCGTCGATCCGCGAAGTGCGCGCCGCTCACCCGTCGGGGATCATGCAGCGGCTTCCCGGCGTGCACGCGACGCAGCTCTCCGGCGAAGGGCTCAGCATGGCTATTCGTCAGCCGATCACGACGAAGCCGATGTACCTGTACCTGGAAGACGGTGTGCCGACCCGCTCGACCGGCTTCTTCAACCACAACGCGCTGTACGAAGTGAACCTTCCGCAGTCGGGTGGGCTCGAGGTCCTGAAGGGACCCGGCACCGCGCTGTACGGAAGCGATGCCATCGGCGGGGTGGTCAACGTGCTCACGCGAGCGGCGCCGGTCACGCCAACCCTCGACGCGACCGTTGAAGGCGGCCAATTCGGCTACGCACGGATTCTGGCGACTGGCGGATTCACGAAGGGAGTCAACGGCGTTCGCGCGGATCTGAACGTGACCCGCTCCGACGGATGGCGTGACGAGGGTGGCTTCAAGCGCCAGAGCGGAACCATTCGTTGGGACGGCGCGTTCTCGGGGTTCACGACGAAGACGGTGCTGGCGGGATCGAACATCGATCAATCCGAAGCGGCGTCGCTCACGCAGGCCCAGTTCGACACGCGACAGGAGATCAATCCCTCCCCGATCGCGTATCGTCGCGTGCAGGCGCTGCGGTTCTCGTCGGCGATCGAGAAGAATAATGGCCGGTCGCTGCTCAGCCTAACGCCATACGCCCGTCACAACGTGCTGGAGATCATGCCCTCGTGGCAGCTCACGTTCAACCAGCAGATCTGGGACACGCGCAACAACTCGGTCGGAAT
>Ga0105249_10004277_pt1 | contig 12341 bp, 12 predicted proteins | sample KBSS44metaG_FD_81522 | JGI IMG/M metagenome (GOLD analysis project Ga0105249, IMG submission 81522) | Switchgrass rhizosphere microbial communities from Kellogg Biological Station, Michigan, USA - KBS S4-4 metaG | ecosystem: Host-associated > Plants > Roots > Rhizosphere > Soil | place... | reverse complement strand
CGACTTTAACTTATCCTTATAGCCGCACAAATGAAGGGCTCCATGGAAAACTACACGGTGCAGTTCCTCCTTGAAGGAAACTCCCAATTTGGCAGCATTCTCCCTAACTCTTTCAACACTAATATAGATTTCACCGTGTATGAGGGTGGGGTCTGATGAAAGGTCGAAACTGATAATATCAGTAAAATCCTCGTGTTTTAGATAGCGTTTGTTGATATCCAGCAGGTATCTATCATCACAAAAGATGTACAACAGGCCCTCCATCTTTTTTCCTTCGCGCTTAAAAATACCGCGAATGAAAGTCTTGAGCTCAGTTCTATTGGGAAGAAATCCGCGAACCGCAACCCAGAAAAAATTAATTTGTCCCATAGCCAGTTGTTTTCCAAAAATCGGAAAGAAAACTATCCCTTTAAAGTTAGTTTTGAAGATTATAGCGATCCCATGAAAAAATTGTCAGACTTAGCGATCGGGAAGCATGCCGTAATCCGGAAATTTGATAAGGACGATCTTCTGCTCAAATTAATGGAGATGGGTTTTGTTCCCGGAGAGGTAGTGAAGATAGAACAGATTGCTCCCCTGGGTGATCCGATTTCACTTACCATTGCCGGATATACCTTAAGTTTGAGGCTCAATGAGGCAGAACAGGTTTGGGTGGAAGAGGTATAACATATTCATTATCAATCTTTTAAATGGATATCGGCCTGTATTTCGGGTCATTTAATCCCATCCACACTGGGCACCTGATCATCGCCAATTACGTGGTGAACAGTGGCAGCCAGCAACAGGTTTGGTTCATGGTGTCTCCACAGAACCCTTTCAAATCACCTGGCAACCTTCTTAATGAATATCATCGCCTGCACCTGGTTAAAGTAGCCATTGAAGGAGAAGCCCAATTGAGGGTAAGCGATATTGAATTTCACCTTCCCCGCCCCTCTTACACCATACACACACTTGCCTACCTGGAAGAAAAATATCCGCAACACAAATTCAGTTTGGTGATGGGCAGCGACAGTCTGCAAAATCTCCCGCAATGGAAAAATGCCGACACCATTATGCGCCGGTTTCCGCTGGTTGTTTATACCAGGCCAGGATTCCCGGTTGAAATACCAACCAACGCGCGCGTAACTGTTGTTGATGCGCCCCTACTGCAAATTTCGGCTACCCAAATACGTGAGTTGGTCCGTGCGGGCAAATCCATACGATACCTTGTGCCCGATGGGGTGAAGGAAGAAATAGAACGCAATCATTATTACCGTTAGAAAAGGGCGCCCAACGCCAGGCAAATAATGGCCACCACGGGCGCTGGCAATCGCGTGAACAACAATAGCAGGAACGTACCCAAAATAACCCCGCTATTCAGGAAGCTGATGGTTTTCCCATCGATCATCTCAACAATAGAAATATCTTTCATCAAATAAAAAGTAGCGCCAGCCATAATGCCTACCACCGCGGCGTTGATCCCTTTTAGGGACCGATAAATGATGGTGAATTTTTGAAGATTTTGCCAGACCGGAAAGAAGAAAAGTACCAGCAAGGCGCTGGGTAAAAAAAGTGCGACGGAGCCAATGATTACGCCAGCCAATTGCATGGGCCGTCCCTGGTCGTGCAGGGCCCTGCCTCCCATGAATGCACCGATGGAAAAAACAGGGCCGGGTATGGCCCTTACCATTCCTGCGCCTGTGAGGAATGCATCGCGATCGATGCGCAGTACATTGGGATTTTTTTCGATGATGCGCTCCGTTTCCGGTCGCACTACATACTGTTCATACATCAGCGGCATCAACACATCACCGCCGCCGAATACCAGGCTGCCGAACCGATAAAAGTTTTCAAAAAGGTTCAGCGCTTTCCTGTTCTCCCACTGACGCGTACGCGCAGTTTCACTCAACAAACCCGCAATGATAAAAATGGCAAAGAAGATCACCATATTTCCCCACTTTATTTTCCGGGGCATGCCAGGCACTTCGGGCAGTTCTTTTTTATTTGTAAAATTCGATATGATGCCGCCGACCAATATCACACCCGGAAAAATCCATGGCGTTCTGAACAGGTAAAAAGTGGCCAGCATGGATCCCACCATGATCAACCTGCTTACCCTATTCACCACCACCAGTGTAAACATGCGAAGCGTTGAATAGGCAAGGAATCCAACCACCATGGGTTGAATGAATTTGAAATAGGAGCGGTCTATATAAGTAAGCAAAAAAGAAAACGTACCCATGATGGTGCAGGCCGGCAAAATCCAAATCACCAGGGTGATAATAGCCAGCGGAAGTCCGCCGCGTTTATATCCAATCAGCGTGAGCGTTTGTGTGGAAGAAGCGCCGGGCAGCAACTGGCAAAACGCATTGTAGGCGAGCAATTCATGTTCCGTCAAATCGCGCCGCCGGTGAACAAAGGTTCGCAACATCATCCCGAGATGACCCTGCGGCCCGCCAAAGGCAGTGATGCTGTGCAAAAACACAGCTCTTAGAAATGGTATATGGCGGAGGAGAACCAATGATCAATTTGGGATTAGGCTCAATTTAGATATTCTCACTCCATAATCCAAAGCGAAGAAAACCAGGCTACTTCTTTAATCCAATTTCACGTAAGCGTTCATCAAGGTATTCGCCGGCTGTAGTGTCTTCATAATGTTTCGGGTGAGTTTTATCGATGCAGGATGGCAAACATGCCAGCGACATTTCGCTGCGGGGATGTAAAAAAAACGGGATGGAGAAGCGGGAGGTATGCCATAATTCGCGGGGCGGATTTACAACGCGGTGTGTGGTGCTTTTCAATTTATTATTGGTCAGCCTTTGCAACATATCGCCCACATTTACCACGATCTGGTCTGGCAATGAGGTTACACCCAGCCACTCGCCCTGCCTGGTTAGAATTTGCAATCCGTCGGCACTCGCACCAACCAGCAACGTAATTAAATTAATGTCTTCGTGTTGCTCGGCACGGATGGCAGACTTTGGCTCCTGTGTGATGGGTGGATAGTGAATGGCGCGTAAAATAGAATTTCCCTTGTGAATGCGTTCGGTGAAATAATGTTCGGGCAATCCGAGGTAAAGTGCAATGGCCTGCAACAGGCTGCCACCTGATACTTCAAAAGCGCGATAAGCGTCGTAAAAGGTATTGTTGAATCCGTCAATTTCATTCACGCGCACATTGGGTGGATATTCGTCCAGGCGTTGTTCACCGGGGTCGGGGTCCTGGCCATATTGAAAGAATTCTTTCAGGTCGGGCGCATCACTGCCTTTGGCGTGTTCCCTGCCGAAAGAAGTGTAACCCCGCTGACCGGCGAGACCTGCTACTTCATATTTCGCTTTCATTTCAAGCGGCAGCGAAAAAAATTGCTGCACTTCCGCATAAAGTCGTTTGATAAGTTCTGCAGGGATGCCATGGTTTTTTACGGCCACAAAACCCACTTCTTCGTAAGCCTTGCCCAGGGCCTGTACAAAGTCGGATTTTTGTTGTGGGTTGCCTTCAATAAAATCCGACAGATCAACAACAGGAATTGTCATAAAAAACTTTTTTGCTTTTGGAATCCAGGGCATCCAAATTAAAAAAACTTACTATGAATGGAAAATTCATTATGGCGCCCGGGGGGAGCTGCGGAACGACCGTTTTGATCAAGGGAAAAAATACATGATGGGCTAAGGAAAATACTTGTTAAATAACGGCCCCACTCATTGAATACACTTCTGATGTTCAGTAACTTTAAACAAAATTATCAAACATGAGAAATCTGTACTTGGCTTTCCTTGCCCTATTTATTACCAGCGCCTCCCTTGCGCAGGAGCAGACCGGTACAACGGTTCAAACAGATATCACCACAATGACGACTTATGGCGGCACCACCGGCTCAACCGGATCTATAGTTGGTGTGAATGGTCATAATATAGAAGGGAAAAGACTTTTATTGAATCATTGGGTCAGGGGTACAGTACTCACTACCAACAATGCATCTTTCGGTCCCAATTACCTTTACAATGTTGACCTCCTCAGCAATGACCTGCTGATAAAGCCGCTCGATGCGAATACTGTATTGATCGTTGACAAAGCCCAGACCAAATCCTTCACACTGGATGCAGAAGGTCCGCAGCTCTATTTTGAAAAGCAAACCAGCTTCGAGAAAAAATCCGAATCAGCCTATTACCAGGTAATCGCCAGGGGAAAGAAATACACTTTATTTAAAGAGAACAAAGTGAAGTTGCAAAAGGCCGATCCATATGACCGCAGTCAATATGTTCGCGGAACAATTTATGATGAATACATTCCCGAAGATTATTATTATGCAGTTATGCCTGATCAGTCGGTGCATCCCTTTAAACTGAATAAGAAAAATCTCTTTAAAGCCTTTCCTGCAGAGCAATCGAAAATCGAAGCTTATCTAGGTGCGCATTCAGACGATAAGATCGACGATGCTTTTTTGGTGGGATTGATGACGAGCCTGAATGAATAAAATTGAAAAGGCAGAGGGAGAAAGGTAAAAGATGAAAGGTGAAAGGTGAAAGGTAGAAAGGTAGAAAGTAAAAATTGGTATACTTAATACTCTTTACCTTTCTCCTTTCTCCTTTCCCCCCAAATCAGAATTCCGCACTCTTCGGTGTTCTGGGAAATGCAATCACATCGCGGATATTGGTCATCCCGGTTACAAACAGTACCATTCTTTCAAAGCCAAGTCCAAAGCCCGCATGAGGTACGGCACCAAACCGACGGGTATCTAAATACCACCACATTTCTTTTACCGGTATGTGCATCTCCGTCATTCGTGATTCCAATTTATCCAGTCGTTCCTCACGCTGTGAGCCACCGACTATTTCTCCTATGCCCGGTGCAAGGATATCCATTGCAGCCACCGTTTTTCCGTCATCGTTCAGGCGCATGTAGAATGCCTTGATGTCTTTGGGATAATTTGTAACAATCACCGGCTTTTTAAAGTGCTGCTCCACCAGCCAACGCTCGTGTTCACTTTGTAAATCGATGCCCCATTTGACATCGTATTTAAATTTCTTTTTCTTGTATGCAGTAGAATTCAGTAACAGGTCGATAGCCTCGGTATAGGTTACTCGCTCGAAACTGTTCTTCAAAACAAAATCCAGCTTCTCCATCAAACCCATACCGCTGCGTTCTGCCTGGGGCTTCTGTTTTTCCTCCTCTGCCAGGCGCTGATCAAGAAAAGCCAGGTCCTCAGCATTGTTATCTACGGCATACTGGACGATGTATTTTATGAAAGATTCCGCCAGGTTCATGTTGTCTTCCAAATCGTAGAAAGCCATTTCGGGCTCAACCATCCAGAATTCAGCCAGGTGACGCGCCGTGTTAGAATTTTCAGCCCTGAAAGTTGGACCGAATGTATAAATATCACCGAAGGCCATGGCTGCGAGTTCGCCCTCCAATTGTCCGCTCACGGTCAAATTGGTGGCCTTGCCGAAAAAGTCGTCTTTGAAATCGATGGCACCGGATTCAGTGAGGGGAATATTCTCGAGGGGCAGGGTAGTTACCTTGAACATTTCGCCAGCTCCTTCAGCATCAGAAGCCGTGATCACGGGCGTGTGCATGTACACAAAACCCTTTTCGTTGAAAAATTTATGAATCGCGAAAGCCAGGGCATGCCTGACTCTGAAAACTGCGCCAAAGGTGCTGGTCCGGAAACGCAGGTGAGCAATCTCCCGCAAGAATTCAAGGCTGTGTTTCTTCGGTTGAAGGGGAAAAAGTTCCGGGTCTGAATCTCCCAAAACCTCCAGTTCCGCCGCCTTAAGTTCCCATTGCTGTCCCTTTCCAAGCGATGGCTCAACCGCGCCGCTCACTTTTAGTGAAGCCCCGGTGGTAATGCGTTTCAAAAGGGCGTCTGGAAATTTGCCCAGCTCCACCACTACCTGCAAATTGTTATTGGTGCTGCCATCGTTGAGGGCAATGAATTGATTGTTTCTGAAAGTCCGCACCCAACCCATAACCGTCACTTGCTGGCCCTGTGCAGCGGTAGCCAGCAGATCCTTTACCTTCACTCTGTTATTGAACATAGCCTTGCTTTAAGAGCGGCAAAGATAAAGGGTGGAAGCAGGTTTTGACGCATTTTTGGCGCTGAGTGGCAAAAAACACGCGCTTTTTCAGCCTTCACTCCTTCCAGATTGGTCCAGGCCTCACATTCTTCAGTTTTGTGACAAATGCCTGATATTTCTGGTTTTCCAATCCTGGTCAAAAACCACCTCATAAGCAGCCGGGACAAGGGTTATGATAAAATAATTTTTTGCATTCTGCGTTTTTTTAATAAACTTGCAACATATTCAGGCTGTTTAGTTCTTTCCTAATTATCTCGTCTCATCAGTTTTAACCATTCAGCTGAATATCAATTCATTCAATTTCAATCTCAATTTTCAAGACCGGGCCCGGCCCAAATCGACCATTTATCAAGTGTTTTTATGTATGACATCCTACAACTGAACGACATGCTCGTTCCTGAACTGCTGGATATTGCCGAGCAGTTAAAAATCCCCAACGCTAAAAAATCAGACAAACAGGAGCTTATCTACAAGATCCTCGACAAACAAGCTGTGCTCAACAGCGAAGCCTCCAAGAATGCTGATGGTGATAAAACCAAGCGTAAACAACGTATCGTTAAAGCCAGTACTGCAAATTCAACCGAAGAAGCAATCGTTGAAACAGAAAACGAAAAGCCCCGGCCTCCCATTAAAAAAAGGCCAGAGCCAGAACCCAAGGCTGATAAGAAAATAGTAAGAAAACCAAAAGAAGAAGGTGCCGAATCACCGGCCGCAGCCAATGGTAACGTGCAACAGGAAAACGATGGCGAAGAGAACTCCCAACAGGGCGATGGTGCACCCACTTCCGACCAGGGTGGTCACAAAGCCTATCCGCATCGCCGCGACAACTCCGCATTCAACATTGAATTCGACGGTGTGATCCTTGGCGAAGGCGTTTTAGAAATGATGCCCGACGGATATGGTTTTCTAAGAAGTTCCGACTACAACTATCTTTCTTCTCCCGACGATATTTATGTTTCTCCTTCGCAGATCAAATTATTCGGATTAAAAACCGGTGACACGGTTTACGGTTCTGTGCGTCCTCCGAAAGAAGGCGAAAAATACTTTGCACTATTGAAAGTGGAGCATATCAACGGCAAGGGTCCCGAAGAAGTGCGCGATCGCGTGCCCTTCGATTACCTGACGCCACTGTTCCCTTTCGAGAAACTGAATCTTTGCACCACTCCCAATAATTACTCCACCCGCATCATGGACCTTTTCACTCCGATTGGAAAGGGACAGCGTGGCTTGATAGTAGCGCAGCCCAAGACTGGTAAAACCATGCTGTTGAAAGAAGTGGCCAATGCCATTGCTGAAAATCATCCGGACTGCTACCTCATGATTGTGCTGGTAGATGAACGTCCGGAGGAAGTAACGGATATGGAAAGAAGTGTGAAGGCCGAAGTAATCGCCTCAACCTTCGACGAACCCGCAGAGAAGCACGTGAAAGTTTCTACCATCGCCTTGCAAAAAGCCAAACGCCTGGTAGAATGCGGACACGATGTGGTAATCCTGCTGGATTCCATAACGCGTCTTGCACGCGCCCACAATACTGTAGCACCTGCATCAGGTAAGGTGTTATCGGGTGGTGTGGAAGCGAACGCTATGCAAAAGCCCAAGCAGTTCTTTGGCGCTGCCAGGAAAATAGAAAATGGTGGATCACTCACCATTCTTGCCACAGCGCTTGTTGATACGGGCAGCAAGATGGATGAAGTAATCTTCGAAGAATTCAAGGGTACGGGTAATATGGAATTGCAACTGGACCGCCGCCTGGCCAACCGTCGCATTTTCCCTGCTATTGATATCGTTGGTTCTTCCACCCGTCGCGATGACCTGCTGTTGGGAAAGGACATTCTTCAAAAAATGTGGGTGCTTCGCAATCATATCGCTGATATGAATACCGAAGAAGCCATCACCATGTTGCTGAAGAATATGAAAGGCACAAAGGACAACGACGAATTCCTCATCAGCATGAATGGTTGATGAGATTCAAATAATAAGAAAGCCGTTCCTCACTCGGAGCGGCTTTCGCATTTACGGTTTATCCATTTTACGTATTTTCCGAACGATATGCCTGCGCAAAAAATAGCCATTGATCGTTTCCTCGAATTGTCGGCACGGTTTCCGATACTGGATGTGCGAAGTCCGGGCGAATTCCAGCGCGCTCACATTCCCGGCGCTTATACCTTCCCGTTATTTACCGACGAAGAAAGAGCGGTGGTTGGAACCGCTTACAAACAACAAGGCAGGGAAATAGCCGTCAAAATCGGACTGGATTATTTCGGCGTTAAGATGCGCAGCATGGTAGAGCGTGCAGATACATTGGTATCCCCATCCGGCAAAACTGTACTGGTGCACTGCTGGCGTGGCGGCATGCGTAGTGCGGGCGTGGCCTGGCTGTTGGACCTTTACGGCTTTCAGGTATATACGCTTGCCGGCGGATACAAAGCATTTCGACACGAAGTGTTGAAGGAAATTGACAAACCAAGAACGCTGAATATTCTTGGCGGATTTACCGGCTCGGGGAAAACCAGTATTCTAAACCAGGTGGAAATGCACCAACACAATACCATTGACCTGGAGCAAATCGCGAAACACAAAGGATCAGCCTTCGGTGCGATGCGCGAAATACCACAACCCTCGCAGGAGATGTTCGAAAACCTACTGGCAGTGGAGTTAAAAAAGAAATCCGGCGCAGGCCCGCTTTGGCTGGAAGACGAAAGTCAGCGCATCGGCGACATCAATGTACCAATGGCATTGTGGACACAAATGAGAAATTCACCAGTTTACTTCATCGACATTCCCTTCGAACAGAGACTCCGGAATATCGTGAGCGAATACGGCAGTTTGCCGCCACAGGAATTGTCGGAGGCCATCCTCCGTATTAAAAAACGGCTTGGCGGATTAGAGACAAAAACAGCCATACAATATTTGTCGGAAGGAAATATCAAAGATTGTTTCGGCATTCTCTTAAAATATTATGACAAACACTACCTGAAGGGCTTGAACAACCGCGAGAACCTGAAAACACTGTTGCATCAATTTACGAGCGAAACAACAAACAGTGAGGAAAACACCTCAAAGCTGCTGGCGGCCGCCAATTCGAAGCAAGCCCTCATCAATCAATCATAAAAACACCACGCAACGAAATATGGAAACAGAATCCATCCAACTTACAAAATACTCGCACGGCGCGGGCTGCGGTTGTAAAATTGCGCCAGCCGTGCTGGATCAGATACTACAAAGCAACCTCGCCGCTCCCGACCATCAACAATTGCTGGTCGGCAACCATAGTAAAGATGATGCCGCCGTTTACGACCTGGGCAATGGGACCGCACTAATTTCCACCACCGATTTTTTCATGCCCATTGTAGACGATCCATACACATTTGGAAGAATCGCCGCAGCGAATGCCATCAGTGACGTATATGCGATGGGCGGGAAGCCTGTGCTGGCCATCGCCATCCTGGGATGGCCCGTAAACAAACTGCCAGCCGGCATCGCACAACAGGTAGTTGAAGGCGGAAGAAGCATTTGCGCAGAAGCCGGCATTCCGCTGGCAGGTGGACATAGTATTGATTCGCCCGAACCCATTTTTGGATTGGCAGTAAACGGACTGGTTGCCAAATCGAACATCAAACAAAACAATACCGCAAAGCCCGGTGATCTGTTGTTTCTAACGAAACCCATTGGCATCGGCATTCTTACCACGGCCGAAAAAAAAGGATTGCTGGATCCAGCTCACAAGAAACTCGCCACAGATCAAATGATGCAATTAAACAAAGTGGGCGAAGAACTGGGCGCACTGCCGGAAGTGAATGCCATGACCGATGTAACCGGCTTTGGATTGCTGGGTCATTTAACGGAAATGGCTGAGGGCAGCGGATGCAGTGCAGTGTTGTATTCATCCAAAGTTCCGGTGGTGATTCCAAATCTGGCATCTTACATTTCGAATGGCGCCGTACCCGGCGGCACTTATCGCAATTGGGACAGTTATGGAGAAAAGATTAACCTGGAAGGAAGCAGTGATCCTGAGATGTCGAAGATTATTATGTCTGACCCGCAAACAAGCGGTGGACTTTTAATTGCCTGCGATCCCCAACAAACGACGGCACTGAAATCGATTTTAACTTCCTATGGACTGGTAAATCATCTTGAGCCAATTGGCGAAATAACAGCACCAGGTAATGACCTGGTTGTTGTAAAATAAATCATCCTGTATGCAACTTCTCACGCTGGAAATTAATTGGAGCGACCTCATTGGGTCACTGGGTGTGACGCTCTTACTGGTTGCCTTCCTGCTGAATTTGCGGGGTTATTTATCCAAGGATGGCTTGCCCTATATTCTGCTGAATATTATTGGCGCCGGACTGGCCTGCCTGGCCTCCTGGCTTATTCATTACGTTCCCTTTGTGGTGCTGGAAGGCACCTGGACCCTGGTTTCGCTAATTGCGCTACTGAACTATTTTAGAAAGAAATCAGGCTAACAGTGCATCAATCTTTTGTGCCAGCTTACGATCGCGATCAGTAACGGTGTCTCCCGCGTCGTGCGTGTTCAACCAGATTTCTACACGGTTCCAAACATTGGTCCAGGTTGGGTGGTGGTTCATTTTTTCAGCCTCCAGCGCAACACGCGTCATGAAAGCAAAGGCTTGCGAAAAATCCTTGAATTCGAATTTCTGGTAGAGGCTGTTTTTTTCTTCTTTCCACATATACCATCGATTTAATTGAATAAAATGCAGGGCTCAAAAAATCAAATGACCCTTGTTCCTGATTTTGGTGGTGGTTAGTTCGGTTACCAACTGCACACCCATGATATTTCTAATAGCATGCTGCAAATCCTGTACCTCCTCATTTTTCAAATCATCTCCTTTCATCAACCAGATAAAGTCGAGGTGCTTGAATTCGGGTAGCAGGTATTCCCCATCAAACTGGTTATTGTAGAGATAGTGCCTGAGTGAACCAGCGGGTTCGCACCATTCGAAGATGGAAAAAAAATAGCGGCGGTTTTTTTTGGTAAGTTGAATCTCGATTTCGTTGTTCACCCGGAAGTCGTAGCCCAGCGCCTGGTTCAGCTTCCAGCCCAGTTGATAGTCCTTCATCGGTGCCACGATACCCAGTAACCGGCAATCGGAGAAAAATTCTTCTGCCAAACTATCATTATCGATCCTGAGCTTCATATTGTGAGAACTAGAACACCACCGGGAATTCGAGCTCCTCATTGCCCCTTTTCACTTTCACTTTTGTATTATCTCCCTTCTTGAATTTTCCGAGGGCCTGCATATACGATTCGAGGGTGCCCGTTGGATATTCACCCAAACGAACGATCACGTCTCCTGTTTTCAGTCCTGCTTTCTGCGCAGGCCTGCCATCACTCACGCCGTCTACACGAACGCCTTCTCCACTAAAACTATAATCAGGCATAATACCCATGGTAACGGCAAACCTTGTAGATGACCCGGATGGTTGCTCGCGTGTTTTTGTAAACGCAAGTTTCGGGTGTGTGTTCAGGTTAGTTATTACCGTACTGATATACTTCACAACGGCCAGTTCTCCGGTATAATTGATTTTATCGGCATCGTCCGTGGGTTTGTGGTAGTCGCTGTGCAAGCCTGTAAAGAAAAACAATACAGGAATGTCTTTCCGGTAAAATGAGGTATGGTCGCTGGGGCCGGTGCCACTCGAATCCAGTTTAATTACAAAGGGATCAGCTTTGGTGCTGATCACCTCCGCCCAGGCCGGTGAAGTGCCATAGCCGCCTACGGTTAGCGTGTGCGAACTGTCGTTCAACCTGCCCACCATATCCATGTTGATCATATAATTCACCTGCGTTAAATCGATGGTGGGATGATCTGTATAATACTTGGATCCGAACAGCCCCATTTCCTCACCAGAGAATGCGATAAACAGGTAGTTGTTCTTTTTAACTTTTGACTGCTTGATAATTCTTCCCAACTCAATGAGGGCTGCAGTACCGCTTGCATTGTCGTCGGCACCATTGTGAATTAATTTCTCACCCGTGCGAAGCATTGAAAAACCATCTTCATTGTAACCAAGATGGTCAAAGTGCGCACCCAGAATTATAGTAGAAGGCGCTCCATTATCGATGTAGCCAATGACATTGTGCGCCAGTCTTTTTTTATCGCCGAGCGCCACCCTGAATTTTACGTCGTATGCTGCAGACTCATCTTTGAAATACTTATCCTTCGCGGCTTTGGTGAGATAAATCACCGGAATGCGTGCAGCGGCGGAATGGTCTTTTGGATTGAATTTAATATCATCATTTACGCCGCCGGTATTGTAAACAAT
>Ga0105249_10004274_pt1 | contig 12348 bp, 9 predicted proteins | sample KBSS44metaG_FD_81522 | JGI IMG/M metagenome (GOLD analysis project Ga0105249, IMG submission 81522) | Switchgrass rhizosphere microbial communities from Kellogg Biological Station, Michigan, USA - KBS S4-4 metaG | ecosystem: Host-associated > Plants > Roots > Rhizosphere > Soil | place... | reverse complement strand
TGCCGCCGCCGTCGCGTGAACCCGAACCCCTCCCCTACCTGCGTGACGTGGACCCCTGGGGTCTCGACATCACCCTCGAGGTCTTCGTCAACGGGACGTTGGTCAGCCGGCCTCCGTTCGCTGGGATGTATTGGACCGGCGCGCAACAGCTCGCTCACCTGACCGTCAACGGAGCGAACGTCCGGACCGGTGATCTCTATGCGTCCGGCACGATCAGCGGACCGAACCGGAACGAGCGGGGCTCCCTGATCGAGCTGTCCTGGAACGGAACCGACCCCGTCGTGCTATCGGATGGCACGACCCGAGCGTTCCTGGAGGACGGCGACGAGGTCACTATTACGGCGACGGCGCCGGGCCCCGGCGGGGCGCGAATTGGCTTCGGGGAGGTCACCGGCCGAATCCATCCCGCGCTGTCGGCTGACCCCGGATAGCGCCCGGCCCGGCCTGGTTGTGGGCCACCTCCAGTCGTGCTTGGCTGAGCCCTGCTCCTGCCACGCCAAGCCTGGAAGGTCGCAATGCTGATTCTCGCGGAGGGCAATATCAGTCACCCGGTCGAAGGCGAAGAACGCATTGCGGCTCAAGCCTGGCTCGGGCCGATGGTGGACGACGGGTTCCTCCTGGACGCCTACGTGGACGAGGTAGGTGGCCGACTGTGGATGCTCTTGTCGAGCACCGACCTGCGCTCGGCCCGGCAACGCCTCAACGACCTGCCGGTTGTTCGCGATGGTTACGTCGGCTTCGCGACGACCACCGTAACCAAGATTCGATACCGCTGAGCGGCGCCGGAAGCGTTGACGGCGTCGGGCAATGGAGCGCCACAATATGGCGACAACCGTTCGTGCGCGAGGACCGGCCCGATCGAAGGGGTGAGCGTTCGATGGAACCTGCTGTGGGCACTCTGCAAAAGGCGCTCCGGATCAACTTGGACCCCCGCTATTACGGGACGTTAGGCGAGATCGGGGCCGGCCAAGAGGTCGCGCGCTGGTTGTTCCGGGCGGGCGGGGCAGCCGGGACGGTCGCCAAGACGATCTCGGCGTACGACATGGCGGTCAGCGACGCCGTGTACGGCAAGTCCGACCGGTACGTGTCCATGGGCCGGCTGCAGGCCATGCTCGATCTGGAGTATCAGCTCAACCTGGATGTGTTGGGCGACGAGCGCGGCGATTCGAACGCCTTTTTTGCGTTCGCCGACACGGTCGTGGCGCGCAGCTATCGGGGCGGGAACGAGTGTCACGGCTGGATGGGCGTGAAGTTCCAGTCCCACGTGCGCGACGAGCCGAGCCAGATCATCGTGCACGTTCGCATGCTCGACGCGGAGGCGTCGCTGCAACAGGAGGCACTGGGGATCGTCGGCGTCAACTTGCTGCACGCGGCGTTCTTTCAGCACCACGAGCCGGAGCAGCTGGTCGAGAGCCTGCTTGACAACCTGACCATCGGCCGCATCGAGATCGACATGCTCGAACTCAAGGGCATCGAGTTCCGGGCAGTTGACAACCGGCTGATGGCCCTCAAACTCGTCCAGCTCGGCCTGTCCGGCGTGGCTATGTTCGCCCCTAACCGGGAGGTGTTGCAGCCGAGCGAGGTGCTGCGCAAGAAGGCGATTCTCGTCGGGCGGGGTAGTTTCCGACCTCCCACGGTGGTCAACATCAACATGCTGGAGTCGGCGCTGGAGAAGTTCGAGGCGGATCCTGTCGTCGCCGAGCGCAAGATCCTCGTGCTGACCGAGCTGACGATGGCCAACCTGCTCGCGGGCGGCACTGAGGTCGACCGGCGTGACTTTCTAGCCCGGGCCGACCTGTTGGCCGCCTGCGGTATGACCACTCTGATCTCCGACTACGTCGATTATCACCGGCTGGCCGCATATATCGCCTGGCGGACCGATGGGCGCATCGGCATGGTCGTGGGCGTGCCCAGCCTTATCGACCTATTCAACGAGGACAACCACGCGCACTTGCCCGGTGGGATCTTGGAGAGCTTCGGGCGGCTGTTCAAGAACAACCTGAAGCTATTCGTCTACCCGATGCGCAAGTCCGAGGACGTCGAGGTGACGACCGTACAGAACGTGTCCGTGGCTCCCGATCTCCAGCCACTGTATGACTACTTGGCCCGACGCGGCAGCTTCATCGATCTCGACAATTACAAGCCGGAGTACCTGCCGATCTACAGCCGGGACGTGCTGCGCCGGATCGGGAGCGGTGACTCCGACTGGGAGTCCATGGTGCCGCCCGAGGTCGCGCAGCTGATCAAGAAGCGGTTGTTCTTCGGCTACCGCAAGCCTGAGGAGGACTGAGCGTGCCGGACGCGGTCGCGATCCGCGTCGGCCCTGAGCCGATCCATACCGCATCTGCGCTGGACACCTGGTGGCGGCACGCGGTGATTTACCAGATCTACCCGCGGTCCTGGTCGGACAGTGATGGCGACGGAATCGGGGACCTGTCGGGGATCACCGAACGGTTCGAATATCTCGCGCGGCTCGGTGTCGATGCCGTGTGGCTTAGTCCCTTCTACGTCTCCCCGCAAAACGACGGCGGTTACGACGTCGCCGACTACCGCGATGTCGATCCGGTATTCGGCCGGCTCGAGGACGCGGACAAGCTGATCGCGACGGCCCATGACTACGGCATCAGGATCATCATCGATCTCGTACCGAACCATTCCTCCAGCGAACATCCCTGGTTCCAGGCCGCCTTGCGAGCAGCGCCGGGCAGCCGCGAGCGAGCGCGGTACGTATTCCGCGACGGTAGGGGCGCGTCGGGGGAGTTGCCGCCGAACAACTGGCTGAGCAATTTCGGCGGCGCGGGCTGGACGCGGGTCACCGAGGCTGACGGTCGGTTAGGTCAGTGGTACCTGCACATCTTCGATGTCACACAGCCGGACTTCGACTGGAGCAACGACGAGGTACGGGCGGAAATGGAAGCGGTCATCCGCTTCTGGCTCGATCGTGGTACCGACGGCTTTCGTATCGACGTGGCCCACGGACTGGTCAAGCGAGCAGGGCTACCGGATGGGGTGACCCGGCAGCAGCCGACGGGCGAGCCGACGTCCCGCCAACCGATGTGGGATCAACCGGGCGTGCACGAGATTTACCGCGCCTGGCGGAAACTGCTCAACTCCTACAACGCCTCCGGTCCGGACGCGGAGCTCGCCGACGAGGACCGCATCCTGTGCGCGGAGGCCTGGGTACATCCGCCGGAAGCGCTGGCGCGATATGTCCGACCGGACGAACTCCATCAGTCGTTCAACTTTGATTTCCTCTTGACCCCCTGGCTCGCGCCGGAGCTGCGCGACGTTATCGAGCACACGCTGCGGGTGGCCGACGACGTCGGTGCTCCGCAGACGTGGGTGCTGTCCAATCACGATGTGGTCCGGTACGCGACGAGGTTGGGCTATCCAGCGCGGGCGGGATTGCTCCGTTTGGGTGGCATCGGCGCGGACGATCCGCAGCCGGATGCGGCCCTTGGTCTGCGCCGCGCGCGAGCTGCCGCGGCGGTCATGCTCGCCCTGCCCGGCAGCTGCTACCTCTACCAGGGTGAGGAGCTTGGCCTGCCCGACGCTACTCAGCTGCCGGACGAGGTTCGCCAGGATCCGACCTGGCGACGATCGGGACACACCCAGCGTGGCCGCGACGGCTGTCGCGTTCCGCTGCCGTGGCTTGCTGAAGCGCCGTCCTACGGGTTCGGGCCGTCGGCCCGGAGCTGGCTCCCGCAGCCGCCGTCGTTTCGCGAGCTCGCAGTCGACCGGCAGGACGGTGTCCACGGTTCGACCCTCGAGCTCTATCGGGCGTACCTGTCGGCTCGCCGGGAGCACGGTCTCGGGCACGGTGGGCTGTACCGGGTCGACGGATATCCGGACGACGTGCTCGCGTTCGTCAATGCCCCGGCCGACAATGATCGGCTGATCCTCTTGCTCGCCAATCTGGGTCCGGACCCGGTGGCGCTGCCCAACGGCGCTCAGATCATCGTCGCCAGTAACCCGCTGACCGACGACGGTCGCGTCCCGACAGACGTCGCCGTCTGGGCCGCCCTCGCGCCGGCGGGCTGAGCGCCCAGCAATTGCGGCGCATACCAGCCACCTGGGTAAGCACGGGCACTCGGTCGTGATCGCCAGGAGTCGGTCTCGAGGGTTACTCAGCGTCCTCGAGGCGGAAGCCGAGCTTCAGTCCGACCTGGACGTGGCCGACGGCGCCGTCCTCGATGTGACCCCTGATCTCGGACACCTGGAACCAGTCGAGGTGACGAGTCGTTCGCGCTGCTCGTTCGATCGCGTTGCCGATGGCGCCGTCGACGGTTGACGCGCTGCCGACGACCTCGATGACCCGGTATGTGTGATCAGGCACGGCACCTCCCAGTAGCTGCGGGTTTCGCCCGGAGCTTAGCCAAGCCAGGTCTATCGCAACATCGCCACGCTGACTCTCAGGCAAACCTCTGACTGCCATCGCGCCACTGGATGCGGTAGGCAGAACGCATGGCGTCCGAGGTGATCGATCGAGCGCGGGCGTCCTATCGGGAGCGCGCTTGGGCGGCTGCCTATGCCGACTTCCATGCGGCGGACGACGAATCGCCTTTAGCAATCGACGATCTGGAGCAGTTGGCTGTCACGGCATACCTCATCGGCAAGGACGATGACAGCCTCGAGCTGTGGGCGCGCGCACATCGCGACTGCCTGCGACTGGACGACGCCGAACGCGCCGCCCGATGCGGATTCTGGCTCGCGTTCCATTTGCTGCTCCGCGGCGACATCGCCCGGAGCGGAGGTTGGGTCGCCCGGATCGAGCGGCTGCTCGACGACCGTCAGCTCGACTGCGCGGTACAGGGATATGTCATGGTCGTGAACGGCCTCGTGGCTCTGGACGCGGACGACGTCGACCACGCCTATGGACTGTTCACTCGAGCGACGGACATCGCCGCCCGGTTCACGGATCCGGATTTGTCAGCGATTGCCCGGCTCAGTACGGGGGAGGCGCTGATCCAGCGGCACGACGTCGCGCAGGGTGTGCGGCTGCTCGACGAGGTCATGGCCGGCGTGATCACCGACGAGGTATCGCCCGTCGTGGTCGGCGTCCTCTACTGCGCCACGATCCTTTGCTGCCAGAAGATCTTCGACATCCGCCGCGAGACGGAGTGGACCGCAGCGCTCACTGACTGGTGCGCCGCCCAACCGGACCTCGTACCGTTCCGGGGCCAGTGCCTGGTGCACCGCTCGGAGATCATGCAGCTGCACGGTGCATGGGCGGACGCCGAAGCGGAGGCTCAGCGCGCGTGTGAGCTCCTGTCCGGCGTTCCCTTCTCGGTCGCTGGAATGGCCTATTACCAGTGCGGGGAACTGCATCGGCTGCGAGGCGAGTACGAGCAGGCGGAAGCGGCCTACGAGAAGGCCAGCGAATGGGGTCACGAACCGCAGCCAGGACTGTCGTTGTTGCGTCTCGGCCAGGGCAAAGTCGATCTTGCTCAGGCGGCAATACGCCGCATCGTTGACGAATCCCGGGCAGTATTCGGTGCTGGCGGCGGGGCGGTGCGGTCCAGGTTGCTCCCGGCTTTCGTCGAGATCATGATCGAGGCGCATGATCTCGAAGCGGCAGGGGCCGGTGCGGACGAGCTGTCGGCGCTTGCGGCCGGATTCGACGCGCCGCTTGTGCACGCACTCGCCGCCCACGCACGGGGTTCGGTGGTGCTGGCGACCGGCGATGCCAGGAGTGCCCTCGACCCCCTGCGCCAGGCCTACGTGACGTGGCAGCAACTTCAAGCGCCACACGACACGGCGAAAGTGCGAGTTCTCATTGGCATGGCGTGCCGCCAGCTCGGCGACTACGACACCGCCCGGATGCACCTCGAAGCCGCCCGCACGGCCTTTCGCCGGCTAGGGGCCGCTCCGGACGTGGCCCGGCTGGAACGGCTCCTCGTTCGGGTCGCGCCCGAGGCGGCTGGTCTGCTGACCGCCCGTGAGATCGAGGTGCTGCAACACGTGGCCGTGGGTAAGACGAACCGTGACATCGCTGCGGACCTGAGCCTGAGCGAGAAGACCGTTGCTCGTCACGTCAGCAACATCCTCACCAAGCTGGGCCTGGCATCCCGGTCGGCCGCCACCGCATATGCGTACGAGCACGACCTCCTGCAAGGCACCACTACATAGAACTACCCATCTCACTGGATACCGATTTCGGCCGATGTGGCCGCCGAATCCTCGCCTCTACCGTCGTGGTCTCCGACGTATCACGGAAGGTCGAGGAGATGACTCGTGATGAGTACGACGTCGTCGTTGTGGGGGCCCGGTGCGCCGGAGCTCCGACGGCGATGCACCTGGCTCGCCGTGGCTACCGAACCTTGCTGGTGGACAAGGCAACCTTTCCGAGCGACACCCTTTCGACCCATCTGATCCATCCACCTGGGGTGGCTGCCCTGCGTAGCTGGGGGCTGCTCGACCGTCTCACGGCAACCGGCTGCCCACCCATCCACACCTATGCCTTCGACTTCGGTGGCCTGACCCTGGCCGGGTCACCAGCCTTCGACGGCGCTCCCGTCGCGTACGCCCCCCGGCGAACTGTCCTGGACAAGCTGCTCGTCGATGCAGCAAGGGAGGCCGGAGCCGAAGTCCGCGAAGGTTTCAGCGCCGACGCCGTGCTCTCTGCCGAAGGCGGGGTTGTCGGGATCCGTGGCCGCGATGGACACGGTCGAACGGTCGTGACGAAGGCGCGGGTCGTAGTCGGCGCGGATGGACGGCATTCGCTCGTCGCCCGGACTGTCGCGCCGGAGCAGTACCACGAAAAGCCGCCGTTGCTCGCGGGCTATTACGCGTACTGGAGCGGACTGCCTATGGACGGCCGATTCGAGACATACGTGCGCCCGAATCGGGGATTCGCCGCGTGGCCGACCAACGACGACCTGACCCTGGTTATCGCGGCGTGGCCCTACCGGGAGTTCGAGGTGAACCGCACGGACATCGAAGGCACCTTTCGAAAGACGCTTGCTCTCGCCCCGGCCTTCGCCGAGCGCGTCGACGCCGGCCTGCGCGAATCACGGTTCTTCGGCGGAGTGGTCCGTAACTACTTCCGGAAGCCGTACGGACCGGGCTGGGTGCTGGTCGGAGACGCCGGGTACGACCGAGATTTCATTACCGCCCAAGGCATTCAGGACGCCTTTCGTGACGCCGAGCTCTGCGCCGCCGCCCTGAACGATTCCCTGTCGGGTGCACGGACGTTCGAGGCCGCGATGGACGACTACCAGTCTGCCCGCGACGGGCAGGCACTCCCGATGTACGAATTCACCTGCCAGCTCGCCACCCTCGAACCTCCGCCACCTGAGCTGGCGAACCTGCTCGGCGCGATGCGTGGCAATCAGGACGCGATAGACGGATTCGCAAAGCTCAACGCGGGTGTCATGTCCCCGGTCGAGTTCTTCTCGGACGAGAACGTCGGTCGCATTGTTGACAGCGCGCGAGCTGAGCTTTCGTAGCCGCGGTTATCGATCCAGAACAGCCTCAGCCTCGATGGTGATCGTGACCTTGTCGCTGACGACGACTCCGCCGCCTTCGATGGCCGCGTTCCAATTGAGGCGAAATCGCGGCGGTTGATCTCCGCGGTTGCGCTGAAGACGGAGCGGACGCCGCCGTACGGATCCGGCCCGAAGCCGGTCCGGCGGCCGCCTTTGGGACCGCAGAGCGGGGTAGGCGTAGTCAAGCGCGGGCGGCCCAGTCGGCGAGCCGGCGTTGGCGATAGCGCCGCTCCGGTGCCGTCAGCTCGCCTGCGAGCGCAGCGGTCGTGGCTTCGGCGGCTTCCGCGTACCGGCCCTGCCGGGCCAGCAGCTCCCCCCGAACGGCGTGCCAGCGAGGGCTCGGCGCAATATTCGTCAACGCGGCCAGGCCGGCGTCGGCTCCGGCTGCCTCAGCCACCGCCACTGCCCGATTCAGCTCAACCGCGCCGCTCGGTGCCACGCCCAGCATGAGGTCGTACAGCCGGACGATCTCTCGCCAGTCGGTCTCGGCGTAGCTCGGGGATCGCGCGTGCTCGGCGGCGATCGCTGCCTGTAACTGGTAGGGATCGGCGATCCCACGGCTGCGGCGCAGGGATGAATCGAGCAGCGCGTACCCCTCGACGATCTGCTCGCGGTCCCAGAGCGACCGGTCCTGATCTGATAGCAGAACCACGTCACCGGCGTCATCAGCCCGTGCACGGCGCCGGGCATCGGTCAGAAGCAGCAACGCCAGCACGGCGGCCGGCTGAGGCTCGTCAGGTAGCAGCTCGACCACGAGGCGGCCGAGCCGAATGGCCTCAGCGCATACGTCGACATCAACCACCGCTGCGCCGGTGATCGGCGCATGCCCTGTGGTGTACAGCGCATGGATGACGCCACACACGGCGGTCAGGCGGGTCGGCAGCTCGGCCGGAGCGGGTATTCGGTAGGGGATGCGCGCGGCGACGATCTTCTGCCGGGTACGCGTCAACCGCTTGGCCATCGCCGACTCGGTCATGAGCAGGACGGCCGCGATCTGCGCCGTCGACAACCCGCAGAGCGTTCGGAGGGCCAACGCCATCTGAGCCTCGGTGGCCAAGGCGGGGTGGCAACAGGTGAAGATCAGGCGTAACTGGTCGTCTCGCACCGCGGCATCACTGGGCAGGTCCGCGGTCGCCAGATTCCGGAGGTCGGCGCTGTCGCGCTCCTTCGCACCGCGGGTGGCCTCTCGACGTAGCGCATCGATCGCCTTGCGTCGCGCCACGACGGTGAGCCAGGCTCGTGGCTCGCTGGGAATCCCAGATCGGGGCCACTCTCGCAGCGCTGACACGATCGCGTCCTGTACCGCGTCCTCGGCGACCGGCAAGCTGCCGGCCGTCCGAACCAGTGTCGCCAGGATGCGCGCACCTTCGGTCCGGACGGTTTCGGCCAGCCGGTCGACCGGGTCGACCACGTCACACCCAGGTGATGACCGGTCGGAGTTCGACCGCTCCGCCCCATGCGGCCGGAATGCGAGCGGCGATCTTTACTGCCGCGTCCAGGTCGGCGGCATCGATGACGTAATAACCCGTGAGCGCTTCCTTGGTTTCGGCATACGGTCCGTCCGCGGTCGCCACATCGCCGCCACGTGCGCCGACCACGCGGACCACGGTGGCGGTGGCCGTCGGGTGAAGGACGGCGGCGGACCGGATCGTGTCGCGGTTCTCTTCGCCGAACTGGCGATACTCGGCCAAGGCGTCTGCCTGCTCCGGGGCGGTCCAGTCAACGTCCTCGGTGTACGTGAGGGCCAGGTAATGCGGCATGGCTGCTCCTCTGTCCGGTTGTCGGGCCCTGATGCCCACCTCGAGAACTGGACGAACGGGACGGGCCGGTTGAGGACATTCTCCCCAAGGAGGCTGGGTAGCCGTACCGACGCAGGCGCTGATGTGTGCGACCGGTGCAGTGCTGTGCCCGCTTGCGTATAACGTGGCGGCGCCGCTAGCCCGTGGTCAGCTTGACGTTCGGCCGTCACGGTCCGGCAATGACCGGTCAGTGGGCTAGCGGCAGCGAGATTCCGTAGTGATGGAACTTGCGGTAGATCGTCGCGCGCGACATGCCGAGTGCGCGGGCGGCGGCGGCTGGGCGCTGGGCGTTGTCGAGGAGCGCCTGCACGATCGCGTCACGCTCCAGCGCCTCAATCGGCGTCAGCACTCGGTGGCCAGCCGTCCGGGCCTCGGGGGGCAGATCCGCTATCTCGATGACCCCGGAGTGCCGGCGCTTGACGACTTCGCCCAACAGCCGTCGCAGCTGGGTGACGTTTCCGGGCCAGTTGAGCCGACGCAGCTGGGCCATCGCCCGTGACGACACCGTGAGCCGATCGTCGCCGATGAGTTGGCTCAGCAAATGCGGCACGAGATCGTCCAGATCGTCGACATGGTGACGCAGTGGAGGCACCTCGATCGTGCGCGCGAAGGCGAGCACCAGCGCATTGGGCGCCAGATCGGTCGATGTCATCGTGATCGCGACCCGCCCGCGCTGGGCCGGGTCGTCATCGTCGCAACCGAGCTCGAGCAGTTGGTCGGCGACGAGTTGCGCCGTCTGCTTGTCCAAACGGTCGGCGTGTTCGAGCACGACCATGGTCCCGGGCGTCGACAGAGCATCGTCGAGCGCAGTCAACCAGGCGTCGATGTCGCCCGGTTCCGGTGGCTCCAGGTTGCGGAAGCTGCGGGTGGGATTGTGCAACTGGTGAATGGCCCGCAGCAGCGTCAGCTTGCCCGTTCCAGGTTCGCCGGCCAACGCCAGCCATTCGCCGGCCTCGTAGCACGAGTTGACCTGTTGGACGCAGCGTGTCCAGATGGCGCTGGAACCGATCACGCCGGGCGGCGTGAGGGACGAGCGGATCCCACGGATCAGCGCCGCACCTGGTGCAGCGCGCCGCGCCGCCTGCACCAGCCGGACCCGGAACACCGTGCCCGCCCGCCCCGCTTCGCAGGCGACTGGCGCGCACTTGACGTTGGCCGTCCGAGCACTGGGCAGCTCCACCGTGCGGGTCACGGTGCGATCGTCGCTGTGGAGCATGTCGGCGGCGTAGGCGAGCAGCGCCTGCTGCTCGGGAGCGTCGAACATGAGCCGCACGTGCTCGTTCATCATGACGACGTCGTTGTTGATCGCCAGCACCGGTCCGCCGGACTGCTGACACGCCTTGAGATACTCCTGGAACAGCGCGAATTCGCGCAGTCCGGTCTGGGCCAGTAGCTCCTCCTCGATCTGACGGGCGGTTGCGGACGCCAGCGCCATGAGCATCGCGCCGGGCGCGTGCGCCCACGAAGTCAGGTCGAGGATGCCGATGACCGTCCGCCGGGTGGGATGGTGAATCGGGGCACCCGCACAGGCGAATTGACCCAATTGGTGGGTGTAGTGTTCACGTCCGTCGACAAGTGCCTGCTGTCCACTGGAGATAGCAGTGCCGATACCGTTCGTGCCCGCGAACTCCTCGGCGTAGCTGTACCCAGGCGCGAGGGACACCAAGTCGAGCCGCGCGGTCAGCTCGCGACTGGTCGTCCGCCGATCGAGAACGACGCCGGAGTGGTCGGTGAGAATGATGCTGACCGGCTCGTCCTGCAGCTGTTGATGCAGCGTGTCAAGGATTGGCGTTGCGCTACGGAGTAGCGGCGTCGCGGTATCCCGATCGTGCGAATAGGGCACATTTATCCGGTCGACATCGATGTCGTTGTCCCGGCTGCGCTGCCAGGACGCGAGGATGATGCGACGAACGTTGAAATCGTCGTCGGTGCTGTGGCTGAGAAAACGCTCGCGCGCGTGCGCCACATGGTCGTCGGTGGTGACCGCACGGGTGCGTTCAGGATCCACAGCCGCCCCCGTCACTTATCGTCGGTGGTAGCTACGTCGGTCAGCCCACAGTATCCCGAGGTCCTGTTATGGCAATCTCAGATTGAGACAGCCACGCCTGATACGGGGGAAACGACCACTCCGGGACCGCCCTCTTAGCCAATTGACGGGCCGAGCCCGAGTGACTGCGGAGTGCTCGAGTCGGGTGATGGTTGGTGCAGTCCCTCGTCCAGCGGGCCGAACTCGGTCATCAAGGCCGGACTGCCGCCCCACGGCGTCTGCTCCTCGGCGACGAGTGTGTTGGTTGTGAGGAGCAGTCCGGCCACTGACGCGCCGTTCTGCAACGCGGAGCGAACGACGCGAAGCGGATCGATGATGCCCATCTCGATCATGTTTCCGTAGCGACCCTCGAGCGCATCGAAACCCTCGTCGACGCCGAGCTCGACCGTCTGGGCGATCACATCTTCCGCGTCGTAGCCCGCGTTGGCCGCGATCAGGTATGCCGGCTGATTGAGCGTGCGTCGGACGATGTCGACGCCGATCGCGTAGTCGTCTTTCACCTGGAGTTCGTCCAACACCGGTGCCGCGTGCATGAGCGCTGCGCCGCCGCCTGCCACCACGCCCTCCGCCATGGCGGCGCGGGTAGCCGACAAGGCGTCCTCGACCCGGTGCTGCAGTTCCTTGAGTTCGGCGTTCGTCGGCGCCCCGACGTTGATCACCGCAACCTTGCCGGACAGCGATCCGATGCGTTCGGTGAGCACGTCCTCGTCGATGCCGAAGGTGGCCCGATCGAGCTCGGCCCGAAGCTGGGTCAGACGGAACTCGACCTGATCAGCAGTGGCGCCGCCGACGATCGTTGTGCGGTCGGCCGTCGCGCGGACCTGCTCAGCCCGACCCAGCTGGGCGACCGTCATGGTCTCCAACGTGAACCCGGCGTGTCGGCTGTAAACGGCGCCGCCGGTGAGCGCGGCGATGTCTTCCAGCTTGTGCAGACGACGATCGCCGAACCCAGGTGCCCGCACGGCGACGCACTGGAAGATGCCGTTGACGTGGTTGTGCACCAACATGCTCAGCG
>Ga0105249_10004270_pt1 | contig 12350 bp, 15 predicted proteins | sample KBSS44metaG_FD_81522 | JGI IMG/M metagenome (GOLD analysis project Ga0105249, IMG submission 81522) | Switchgrass rhizosphere microbial communities from Kellogg Biological Station, Michigan, USA - KBS S4-4 metaG | ecosystem: Host-associated > Plants > Roots > Rhizosphere > Soil | place... | reverse complement strand
CGAAGCATATCGCGTTCGCGGTCGGTTATGCGCATGGGCTTACCGTCCCGTACTAGTTCCCCGCTCTCAATGTGAAAGGTGAAATCACCGAAACGCACGGTTTCGATAACCGGCGGCTGTGGCGTTGCGGAACGTCGCAAGACGCTATTGATCCGAAGTAACAACTCGCGCGGATCGAACGGCTTTGTAATGTAATCGTCTACACCCGTCTCGAGTCCTGCGATTCTATCTTCGGTTTCAGCTCGTGCGGTCAACATCAGGATGGGTACTGCTGAGCCGTTTCTGATGGAACGAGCGAGATCGAGTCCATTTTCGCCGGGCATCATGACGTCAAGCACAAGGAGATCGAACTCGAGTCCTTCGAGCTTTGACCGTGCATCGGAGGCAGAGTTCGCCGTCGTGACCCGATAACCGTGTTTCGCAAGATAACGCGATAGAAGTTCGCAGATACCCAAATCGTCATCGACAACAAGGAGATGGGGGGCGTCGTCGGGAAGCTTATTCTGGGCGTGGGCCGTCATCAATTCCTCACCCCTGGCTCGTGTGACCCTTCGCCCCACGATCCGCGCGCGTGATCAGCTGTTCCACCTCCGCGCGGGCTGAGGGCTCGATCATAGCGGCAAGAAAGCGTCTTGCCGATTCGCGTGCGCCTTCGCCGCATTCATTGAGCGCGCGAGCAAAGCGCCGTGTTTGCAAAAGCGCTAATTCGAGCGCAAGTGCCTCGCCCTTAGACGTTACGTAAAGCAGTCGCTGCCGCCGGTCGGCCGGACCGGCACGCTGAATGACGTAGCCGTTGTCCACGAGCTCCCGCAGTACGCGCCCAAGACTTTGTTTGGTTATCTTCAGGACATCTAGGAGGTCGGCGACGCGCATGCCGGGATGCCGATTCACAAAGTGCAACACCCTATGATGCGCACGACCGAAGTTGAGGCGGGCAAGCAGTTCATCGGCATCGCCAATGAAGTCACGATAGGCAAAAAACAAAAGCTCGATTAGCTCGTAGGATGGTCCGCCTCCAACATTGCTTGTGTCGGAGGGCCCCACTTCCTTGGAGCGAGAGGATATCGTCGAGACGTTTATGTCAGCCATATTGACATATTTCAGTTTGATTGTTACAAGAGCGGTCGTTTTGGCGAAAGGATCGGTCGCCGGCCCCATGGGTCGCCCGGCCAATCATTGCGCCAGTTGGGAATAAGCGCTCTCATCGTCCAAAACATATCGGGTTTAGCGACTTAGCAAAACCCGAAAAACTGGCACAAAAGGGACCGGACCCCCGGCGGAATTGGTCCTGAGGAGAACGAACATGGCGGCTGCTGGCGAGCCTTTTGACAAACGTCCAGGCTCCATCTGGTACGACGGTATGCTCGTGCCGTGGGAAAGTGCAAATTTGCATGTCCTCTCACATGGTTTGCATTACGCAAGCTGCGTATTTGAGGGTGAGCGCGCTTACAGCGGCGAAATTTTCAGATGCACGGAGCATTCGGAGCGACTGAAACAGTCTGCTGAGTTGCTTGATTTCGAGATCCCTTATTCGGTCGTCGAAATTGATGCGGCGAAGCGTCTTGTGCTTGAGAAAAATGGCCAAAAGGATGCCTATGTTCGTCCGGTCGCGTGGCGCGGCTCGGAAATGATGGGTGTTTCAGCTCAGCAGAACAAGATTCATCTCGCTATCGCCACTTGGGAATGGCCAAGTTATTTCGATCCCGCCGAAAGGTTGAAAGGCATCCGGCTCGATCTTGCCGAGTATCGCCGGCCGGATCCCGCGACGATCCCGTGCAAGGCAAAGGCTGCTGGCCTTTACATGATCTGCACGATCTCGAAGCATAAGGCCGAGCGCAAAGGTTATGCCGATGCCTTGATGCTGGATTGGCGTGGCCTTGTTGCTGAATGTACCGGCGCAAATATCTTTTTCATCAAAGATGGAAAGATTCACACGCCGACACCTGACTGTTTCCTCGATGGCATCACCCGCCGAACCGCGATCGATCTGGCAACGAAACGTGGTTTCGAAGTTATCGAGCGTGCTATCAAGCCCGATGAGATGTTAGGCTTCTCCGAGTGCTTCATCACAGGCACTGCGGCGGAAGTTACGCCGGTTTCAGAAATTGCGAACTGGCACTTCACCCCAGGCACAATTACGAAACAGCTCATGGATGATTATACGGCTGCTGTGCAGCCGAAGCGACGTTCAGCAGCTGCGTAGGACTATCGACTGTGGAAGATCAAAGGCCGCCTGAGGGCGGCTTTTGTATTTTGCGTTTGTTTATTCTGCCGCGTCTCGTTTGATTTCCCAGCGCGCGGCAGCGGTATCATCGGTATCGCGTGCAACAACCCAGTGCGCGCCGTCGTCAAGATCGACTTTTTTCCAGAATGGCGCGTGGATCTTGAGGTAATCCATCAAGAATTCGGCCGCGGAAAAAGCAGCTTGACGATGTTCTGAAGCCGTTGCCACGAATACAATAATCTCGCCAGGCTTGATCCGCCCTACGCGGTGCGCAATGTGCACGCCAATTAGCGGCCAGCGCGATCTTGCTTCTTCAATATGACGCTCAATCTCTGCTTCTGCCATACCGGGATAATGCTCGAGCGTCAGCGCTGTGATGGGCTTACCGTTTTCTTTGCCGCGGCAGACGCCAGTGAAAGTCAGGAGTGCGCCGACATCCCCCCCCTCCTGCGAAAGTACTGCAGTTTCAGCGGTAATATCGATGCGACTCTCGGTGATACGAACGCTCATATGAGATCATACTCCGAAATGAACCACTATGTGAGAGGTTCTATCCGCCGGTCATTGGCGGAAAAAAGGCAATCTCGCGGGCATTCGCAATTTTTGCGGTTGGTTGTACATGCACTTTGTCGATCGCGGCACGGACGGCCTTGGAGTTGTCGAAAGCATAAGCGTATTCGTCGCCTCGCCCCTTTAGCCAATCTATCAGATCGCTAACTGTAGTGACCGCTCCGGGCAACTCCATTTCCTCTTCGGGTTTTCCGATGCGTTCACGAATCCAAGAAAAATATAAAATTCTCATGGACCGCTCCTCACTAGATGGCGGGCGCCGGCGCGGAAATAGTCAAATCCAGTATAGAGTGTAAGGAGCGCAGATAGCCAAAGTAAGGTGAGGCCAATGTGAGTTGTGAGCGGTAAAACTTTGTCGCCTGCTTCGCCTGCCAGTAAAAATCCTATAGCAAGAAGCTGTAAGAAGGTTTTCCACTTGCCAAGCTGCGAGACGGGCACGCTCACTCGTAATTCGGCGAGATATTCGCGCATGCCGGAAACAAGAATTTCCCGACAAAGAATGATGAGCGCGGCCCATAATGACCAACCTTTGATAGTGTCGTCTGCCGCCAGCATGAGTAAACACGAGCCCACCAAAAGCTTGTCAGCGATCGGGTCGAGCATGCGGCCAAGAGTGCTTAGTTGGCCAAAACTACGCGCATACCAGCCGTCCAAGAGATCGGTAAAGCCGGCTACGACGAATATAAAGAGCGCTACCCAGCGCAGCCAAAGTCCGCCCGAGAATACGGCGACCCAAAACAGGCAGGCGGCGATCAAGGGCACAGCAGCGATACGCGCATAGGTTAGAAGGTTCGGTACAGCGAACACCCGTTCATCGGCGTGTAAGTAAGTTCTCGCCGGATTAGTCTCCTGGTCCATATCGGGTCTCGTGTGAAACGATGAGGCTAGCACAAAAGTCGTCGTCAACGCGACGATCTTGCTCGTGCTAATATTTCAGCCGTTCACATGGAAGAAATCATAGATCGCCTGCGCTGTCGCGGCACTAATTCCTGGAACCTTTTCAAGATCGGCGATACTCGCGCCTTCTACCGTGCTTAGGGTTCCAAAGTGCCGCAATAAGGCACGCTTGCGAGCGGGTCCCACTCCCGGAATTTCCTGTAGCCCCGAACTCGCAATATCCCTCTTTCGGCGGACACGATGGGAGCCCACGGCAAAGCGATGGGCTTCGTCACGCAGGCGCTCGACGAAATAAAGGACCGGGTCGCGCGGGGCCAGACGGAAAGGCTCGCGGCCCCGCATATAGAAAGTTTCTCGGCCAGCGTCCCGATCCTGTCCCTTGGCGACTCCGACTAACGGCACGCCATCAATCCCGAGTTCGGTCAATATGTCTTGAGCGACCGAGAGCTGTCCTTGTCCGCCGTCGACCACGACGAGGTCGGGCCAGGGAGAGTCGAGATCTGCGGGGTCCGTCTCTGTCCGCGACGTTTCTCCCTGTAGGCGTTTAAAACGGCGACGGAGTACTTCGCGCATCATGCCGAAGTCGTCACCGGGTGCGAGGTCAGCGGATCTAATATTGAACTTGCGATATTGGCCTTTCACGAAGCCTTCCGCGCCGGCGACAATCATCACGCCGACCGCGTTCGCACCTTGAATGTGACTGTTGTCATAGACCTCAATCCGGCGCGGGGGCCTATTAAGGCCGAAGGTCTCCGCAAGCGCCTTAAGGAGTCGTATCTGTGATGAAGATTCCGCAAGCCGCCTGCCAAGTGCCGCTCTTGCATTCATCAATGCATGCTCGACGAGTTCACGCTTCTCGCCACGTTGTGGCACTGTGGCTTCGACCCGATGGTCAGATCTTGTCGTGAGCGCTGCCGAAAGCAACTCGCGGTCCTCGATGTCGTGGGAAAGAAGTATGCTTCCTGGCGCAGTCCTGTTTTCGTAAAATTGCGGAAGGAAACTATCCAGCACTTCGCCAGCGTCAAGAGAGCGGTCTGCTCGCGGATAATATGCGCGGTCACCCCAGTTTTGGAAATTGCGAATGAAGAACACTTCGATGCAGGTAATACCGCCCTGCTGATAGCAGGCGAAAATGTCGGCATTGTCGACTGAGCGTGGGTGTACGCCTTGATGCGATTGGATCATAGAAAGCGCTTCCAGGCGGTCGCGGAGAGCTGCGGCACGTTCGAAATCGAGTTTGGCCGATGATTCTTCCATTTCGTTGGCAAGCGTGTCCTTGATGGTCACGCTCTTACCGGAGAGGAAGGAACGCGCATCCTCGACAAGCTTGTTGTAATCAGACAGTCCAATCTCGCCTGTGCACGGAGCGCTGCAACGCTTGATCTGAAATAGAAGGCAAGGCCGTGTGCGGCTTTCATAAAAGGGATCGGAGCAAGAGCGTAGCAAGAACGCGCGCTGAAGCGCTGTGAGCGTGCGGTTTACGGCGCCTGCGGCGGCAAAAGGTCCGTAATAATCACCGGGGCGATTGCGTGCGCCACGGTGCTTCAATATTTGCGGTGCCGCATGCTGGCGGGTGATCAAGATATAAGGGAACGATTTGTCGTCGCGCAAAAGCACGTTGAAGCGCGGAGTGAAACGTTTAATCAGATTTGCTTCTAATAGGAGCGCTTCCATTTCGGTTGTTGTCGATACGAATTCCATTGTCGTCGTTGCAGCAATCATGCGCGCGATACGGTTCGTATGGCCGTGACTTCGGGTGTAGGCACCCACACGTTTTGTGATGTTTTTTGCCTTGCCTACGTAAAGCACCGTGCCCTTTGCATCCAACATCCGATAGACGCCAGGACTCGAGGGCGCGAGTTTTGCAAAACGCTGGATCGCGGCGATACCAGTCGCGACTTCATCCGCCGCGGGCTCTTCCTCGGGCGGCGCTTCCAGAGTGATTTTGACCAGAGTCTCGGTGTCGTCGCCTTCCTCGGCCTCCGCAGCGAGCTCCATTTCTGGATCGATATCGAGACGTTTTCGTTCCATCGCCGTCACTTCAATTCACTTGCGAAAATCTTGCGTCGCGCATTCCAACACCGCTTACGAACCGGAATTCGCTTGAGTCAAAGAATCGTCTTTCTTTGGCCGGCTTAGGGTCACGTTGGGGCCGTTCGTAAACGCTTTGTTATCCATGACTCGAAAGAGAAGCGCGTTTTTGGTCGCCAAGACAAGACGCAATTATCTGAAAAGTTTAAATTGTCACCATTGGGGTCGATCGAAAGATCGAGGATGAGGAGGCCAGCATGAATAGGCTGCTGTTGGCAGCGGGCGCCCTGTTGGCGACTGCGGTGACTACTTTTGCTGGCGATCTGCCGATTCAGCGGAGACCTAACTACGTTCAGCCAGAGGTTGCGAACGCGCTTTTCAATTGGGCAGGGTTTTATATCGGCGGCAACGTCGGGTATGGATGGGGCTCAGCCATTGGCGGCAATCCGGGCGGATTTCTGGGGGGCTTGCAGACTGGCTACAATTTTCAAGTTTCGCCGAAGACAGTTTTCGGCTTTGAGACCGATATTTCTTTCACCTCAATTGACGACACTGTTGGCGCTGCAAAATTTGGTGTCGATTATCTCGGCACTCTGCGTGCGCGACTCGGCTACTCGGTTGATCGCGTGATGTTCTATGCGACGGGAGGCGCTGCTTATGGCCGAGGCGAATTGGATATGGGTGGCCTCTCGAACAAACAATTTCACTGGGGCTGGACTGTGGGTGCGGGCATGGAAGCTATGGTCACGCCGAACGTCTCCGCAAAGCTCGAATATCTATATGTCGATCTGAGCGATCGTACCTATCAGTCGATCCTCGGCCCCCGCAGCGTCGGCTACAACACGAGCCTCGTGCGCGGCGGCGTAAATTACAGGTTCTGAAGCAAACAAGTGTCTCAAGAACTTTGCTCAGTATGCGCATGAACGGAACTTTGACTTCGAGAAAGGAATCGAAAAATTCCTAAAGACACATTCACGCCACTATCTACCCGCGCGTGGGTAGTTTTTGGTTCTACTTTTGACCAATTCCGACGGCATGAATCGTTGCTGTGCTTGAGTCGGTCGATTTTTTTTCGGTGTTGCAGATTTGTCACCGATTATGAAAGCAAGACTCTTATGAAAAATGCATCAACTCGAATCGTAAACAACGAAAGTGGAGTTCATCCATCATGAAGAGGCTATTCCTTTCCGGCATTGCGCTTGCCATGCTCGCTGTCTCGGCGCCGGCTATCGCCGCCGACATGCCGTCGCGGTCGCCGGTTTACAAGGCCGCACCCCTTCCGATTTTCAACTGGACCGGCTTCTATGCCGGTGTTCACGCCGGCTATGGCTGGGGTGATTCGGAAAATCTCAGCCCGAACGGATGGTTCGGCGGTGGCCAGGTTGGCTACAATTGGCAGTTTACCCCGAGCTGGGTATTCGGTCTCGAAGCTGATCTTTCCGGGGCTGACATCAGCGATAGCAACAGCGCCGGTGTTCCGATCGCCAGCTCGAAGGCGAACGCGTTCGGTACGGCCCGCGCGCGCCTCGGCTACACCGTCGACCGCGTGATGGTCTACGGCACTGGCGGTTTCGCCTGGGCGCATAATCGCGTAGCGGATCTTGCCGGTGTTCGTGACGACACGACGCATTTCGGTTGGACTGCTGGCGGAGGACTCGAATACGCCTTCGCACCGAACTGGTCGGCCAAGTTGGAGTATCTCTACGCCGATTACGGCAGCGAGAACTACAACCTCACGGTTCCCACGAATGTGGATCTGAAGACCAGCACGGTGAAGTTTGGTGTCAACTATCTGTTCGGCGGACCAGCTTACGCTCGCTACTAATCGATCCGATCTAACAAACAAAAAGCCCCGAGCATCGCTCGGGGCTTTTTCTTTTTATGACGAAGACAACCTATTGCGGCTTGGTTTCGTTGAAAACCGGCACTTTCGCCGCGAACTCATCGAGCCATTTCACGAGCTTGGGATGGTTCTTCCGCCATTGTCCTTCGAATCGGAAATCAAGATAACCCAACGCACAGGCGAGAGTCAGATGTCCGACGTGCAACATTGGCCTGAAAGCAGGTGGCGATTCTTCGAGCACCGCCAATGTGCGGGAGATTTTATCGGTCTGATGATCCAGCCACTTCGCTTCGTGCTTTTCTGGCGAGCGGAAGCGGCCTTCGTAAACGCGCAGAATTCCAGCATCCATGATTCCATCGGCTAGCGCCTGAAGGCGCAATGCTTCAAAACGCTGCGTTCCTGATCGCGGCAGAATGCGTCCGCCGCCAGCATGGTCGTCGAGATACTCGAGGATCACTGGCGAATCGAAGAGGGTAGTGCCATCTTCAAGAATCAGTGTCGGGATTTTACCAAGCGGATTTTGTTTTCGTACGCTGTCTTTCGGATCAAGCGTATCTGTCGGTTCTATATGGATTTGATTTGCAAGACCAAGCATGTTTGCTGCGATCCTGATCTTGCGGGCAAAAGGTGAGGACGTGGACGAACGTAGAACGAGCATTGTTGTGCCTGTTGTTTATGGAAATTGCCGAATTCATTTTTCTTTGCAGCGGCCAAACCGCTTCCGCCGAATGCCGCCGATGAGTTCTTTCCTAGGGCATCCGCTTTGTCTTGAGAAGAGGCTTGTGGGCGTAGAATGTTTTCCGCGGTTCATATTCATGGGGCAAGCCAATCGAGGCGATAGTACCCTTTGCTGGTGCGCGCGAGATGCTTTGTGAGAGCGGGCACTAGGGATTTCAGCTCTTTTTCAAGCGTCCAGGGAGGATTCACAATAAGGAGTCCACACGCAGCAAGCGCTTCTGCTTTCTGCGGCGCTCCGATTGCAAATTCGATTCGTAGAATTTTCGATATTTTCAGTTTGGAGATACGTCGTTCGAAAGTGCGAATATCATCGCCATTTTTTATTGGATACCAAAGGAGAAAAATTCCCGTTTCCCACCGCCTGTATGCTTCATCAAGTCCGGCAACAAGGCGGGAGAGTTCATTCGGCTCTTCAAACGCGGGGTCGATCAGTACGAGTCCGCGACGCTCCTTCGGCGGCACGTATGCTTTGAGTGCCGTCCAGCCATCGATTTCGATTACTCTTGCTCGCCGATCGCCTCTTAAATTACGTCTAAGCGCGGCGCAATCCTCGGAATGCAGCTCGCAAAAAATCATCCGATCCTGCTTGCGACAAAATGCTCGCGCGATTTCTGGTGAGCCTGGATAGTGCCGAAGTTCTTTCAGCGGGATTTCGCCGCGGACCAGCGTCAAGTAAGGCTCAAGCAATTTTCCTGCTTCACCATCAGGAGTATATGTCATCAGGCGACCGATTCCGTCGCGCCATTCTTGGGTGCGCATGGCCGCTTCACCCGTTAAATCGTAAATACCGACACCTGCATGGGTTTCGATTATACGGAAGGCAGTATCCTTGCTGACAAGATGAACAAGCACGCGCACAAGCACCGCGTGCTTCAAAACATCGGCGAAGTTTCCGGCGTGATAGGCGTGGCGATAGTTCATGGCCGTTTCTGAACGGCAATTGCCGATAGGGGGAAAAAGGATGAAGTTATTGACTGCAGTCAGCCGCCGCGTACTGGTGGCATTACCACGCGCGGATTGCGGCACGCGCGGCGGTCGATTTCAGGGCAAGCGCGGAAAGCCAGATCCTTGCTCATGCAGACTCGCACCTCGCGCAAATGCCGGTTGTCACAAGTGACTGAAATCATGTCGCGGGCAAGTCCCGGGTTGGCAGTAGCGAAGGCTTCTTCGACCTCGTCCGGTGACACCATCGTGTAATCGTTGATGCGAACAAAACGTTCTGGAATTTTTACGCGCCGATAAGCATTGCGCACAGTCTCGAAATATTTGTCGGCCGTCAGGCCAGAGCAGGTGCCGTGTGTGCGCCATTCGTGAATGACAAGCTGGCGAGCCGGCATTACATCGAGCATCGAACGGATCAGGCCGCTATCGATCCAAGGCGCAGGGCGCTCGCAATTCTGCGGAAAGCCCCGATCATATTGCGGCCACAACCCATGCACGACGAATGCAAAGGGTCTCCCACGACTACATTGCTCGTTGTTGCGATCATTCCCTCCGGTCTCGCAAAACGAGGGCGACCAAGAGAGCGAAAGTACATAAAAATCGAACTGGCCGGGCGTTCCTTGTTGAGAGCCGCGGTGGCGTCTGGGTTCCTGATAATTTTCGCCGCGAGAATCTTGTGCAATGGCGACTGCTGATGACAGCGCGAGAGCCAGAAGTGCAAAAATGATTGCGCGCGCCGGCTTCTCAGTCATCGACATCTCCAAAAAAACTAAATTGTTCAGGGCTGCGCCATCTTGCAGCGTGGCGAATAGGCCATATTGCGGTCGTATCCGTGGACGCACCACTCGACGCCCCAGGTGGCGCCGGCAAAACCAGTATCCTCGCCGATGGAGTAAAAGGTGGTGGTTTCGGTACCGTCAGACATAAGGGTATGTGCGGCACAGAAGCGGCGCGGAATTGCGTAGTGGCCCCAGGGGCGGTAGGCGATTTCCCTTACTTCGCCGAATCTCGAGATCCTGATGCTCGGATCCCAAAAGCGGATTTCCTTGACCCAGAAGCGAACATCGATTTTGGCAAGTGCGAGCGGATTGTCGCAGGCCGGTAGCCACCCGTCATAGCGCTGGCCCAAGAGGCCGAAATTCATCTCCAACCAGCTCGCGGACTGCGCCGGTATTGTGCTTGTGAGTGCGCAGACAATAGCCGCGATCCAACTCAAAGCCCGGTTACGTCTCGCCATATTTCGTCTCCTCTTTCGAAAGTGACGATGCTGCGAGCGAGCGCAGGGGTCAAGTGCGGCGTGAACCCACAGTTATTGGCAGACTTGCCTCTACGGCCCGCTCTTACTAGTTTGGTTGCGAACCCGAACCATTCGCTGCCGGAGGCTGTATGTTCGTCCTCGATTCCCGCTACGAGCGGTTTGCCATCCTCTTGCTCACGGTTCTGATGGCGGTCACTCGCATTGAGCATTTCGGCATCAATCAGATCGCGCCCGATGCATCGACTGCGGTGTTCTTTCTTGCGGGGCTGCTTATCGGCAATCCCCTCTGGCTGCTCGCTTTTCTTATCGAGGCGCTCGCGCTCGATGTCACGGCGATCAAGATCGTCGGCGTAGATCCAGTATGCATCACGTTTGGCTACTGCATGATGATTCCAGCCTATGCTTCGCTTTGGCTCGGGCCGCGCCTCCTGCGCGAAAACTTCAAACTCGACATCCAAAGTTTTGGCAAACTTGCCTTTGCTTGCGTCACGGGGATCGCTGGCTTCTTCCTGTTTTCGAATGTCGGCTATTACATTGGCGGTGGCTTCGATAAGTCGATGGGTCTCGCAGAATATGCTCGCCGGGTTGTTCAGTACTTCCCGCATTATTTGACGATCACGCTGCTTTATGCCGCTGCTGGCGTTGCAATCTCGCTGGTCGCGGTGCGTTACTTTTCGCCCAAGCAGCTTGCTGTGCGCTAGTCGAAGCGCCGTCATGAGCGTTTCACATCCAACGTCGTAGTTGCATTGCGGCGCGGCATTTGTCGTCCACATGTATTCCGGCACGGCACAACGCCATTTTACTGTCATCTCCAAAGGTCTAATCTTTCCGTTCGCGCCGAGGTGATGTCCCCGCGCCTGGCGTCCTGCTTATTCCGGGGCATGGGAGAACTGCGATGTCGGGCGCACTTATCAATCTCATCATCCAGCTCATTTCGGGCGCGGTTGGCGGCAACGTCGCCGGTGCGGCGATGAAGGACTACAGCCTTGGCACGCTCGGTAATTCGATCGCCGGTATCGTCGGCGGCGGCATTGGCGGACAGATCTTGCAAGTCATTGTACCCGCGCTTGCGCAGTCTGCGAGTACGATGGACATCGGCTCGATCGTAAGCCAGGTGGCCGGCGGCGGCGTCGGCGGCGCGATCCTGATGATCGTTGTCGGCGTTCTCAAGAACATGATGTCGAAGTAACTTCTTCTACTGGGAATTCTGCGATACGCCCTTTCCGGCAGCGGGGAGGGCGTTTTCCTTTTGCTCGGGGTAGGCGTTATTTCGGCAAATTCTTGATGAGATCGCTGACCGCGGCGGGCAGGGCATCGAGATAGGGCCCCATAAAGAAGCTCTCGCCGGTTCCATCGCCGAAAAATTCGTCGTGGGCGTCGATTAGCGCGCGAACCGCCGGCAGACAGGGCGAGATCGATTCCACGATCAGGTCGCCGACGTCGCCTGTGCGCGAAATTTGCAGAAAGCGAGGGTCGGCTACGACGCGGCGCGCGATGCATTCGGTCGCCGCTTTCATCAGCGGCCGCACGGCGGCGTTTCGCTGTTGAGCGGAATATTGTGACGCCTGAGGATGCGCGGCCAAACCGGCGTCGCCGCCGGGTTGAATCGAACCATTCACAACAAGCGAAAGACCGAGCAGCGCTTCGGCGATCATTCCCCCAACCCCGAATCTTTTCCCGGGCCGATTCTAGAGTCCCCGATTCACGCACACAACAGCGATTTGCGCGGAAAAACGCGCAATGGAACCGCGCTTTCACGGGACGGCAATAGACAGCCGTAGGCCGGCATGCGCATCATCACATTGCGTGGAACCCCGATTTTCAAGCAAACGCAGAGGAAACGGATG
>Ga0105249_10004269_pt1 | contig 12351 bp, 8 predicted proteins | sample KBSS44metaG_FD_81522 | JGI IMG/M metagenome (GOLD analysis project Ga0105249, IMG submission 81522) | Switchgrass rhizosphere microbial communities from Kellogg Biological Station, Michigan, USA - KBS S4-4 metaG | ecosystem: Host-associated > Plants > Roots > Rhizosphere > Soil | place... | reverse complement strand
TTCCACCTCCCTCTTCTGTCCGATGACACGTTTGCTGAGGCGCTTCTCGATTTCCTTGAACCGGTCGCCGACGTCGCGGAACACCATGTCCTTGGGAATTTGCGCGGCGTGTGAGATGACCTCGACGATGTCGTCGCTCGTCACTTCCCAGCGCCGATCGATTTCGGCCCGCACCGCCGCCGTGTCCAGCCATCCGATGACCTTGTCAGGCAGGTGCAGGTGACGTTGATACCGCGGCGACATCTCGAGCGCCGTCTCGATCGCCTCATCTACAAGGCGCACCGAGTAATTGCGCTCGAGACGCGGGCGGACGTTGTAGAGGATCCGGCGCGTCTCCTCGATCGACGGCTCCTCTACGTGCACGGTCCGGAAGCGGCGCGACAGCGCCTCATCTTCCTGGATGTACTCTTTGTACTCGCTCAGCGTGGTCGCGCCGATCATGCGCACCTCGCCCCGCGCGAGCACTGACTTGAACACATTCGCCGCGTCCGACGGTGCGCCGAGGGCGGAGCCCGCCCCGACCATCGTGTGCGCCTCGTCGACGAACAGAATCAGGTTCGGCCGTTCCTTGATCTCGCGAATGACGTTCTGAATACGGTCCTCGAACATGCCACGCAGCATCGTGCCGGCGACCATCGTGTTCATCTGCAGGTTGATCACCTGGCAGTCGCGCAGGCGGACCGGCACCGTGTCCGGGTCGAATTCGATGCGGCGCGCGAGGCCTTCGACGATGGCGGTCTTTCCGACCCCGGGTTCGCCGATCAGCATCACCGAGTTCGACCGCTCGCGGTGGCAGAGAATTTCGAGCACCTGCTGGATTTCCGCGTCGCGGCCATAGACCGGCGCAATCCGGTCCTGCCGCGCGAGCAGGTTCAAATTCGTCGCGAAGTGTTTCAGGAAGGGCGGCAATTCGAATCGTTTTCGCAGCCGCTCCTCACGCAGCTCGTTGTCGCGCATCCTGGTCGCGATCCGGGAGACCAACACCTCGGGCTCGACGCCGTGATGTCTGATGATGGACACGGGCACGCCCTGGCTCTCCTCGAAGATCGCCGAAAAGAGGTCGGACGACTCAATGGTCTGACGTCCCGCACGGCTTGCCTGATGGAAGGCCAGCTTGAACACCAACTTGGTGGCCGGCGCCACACGGAGCTCACGGCCCGCAAAGGTCGGTAACACGTGCAGGTGCTCTTCGAGCGCCTGCAGGATTTCATGCGGGTTCAACTCGAGGTCGCGCATCACCTGCGAGAAGGTGTCCCACTCGACTTGCGCAAACGCCAGAAAAATATGCTCGTTGGTCAGCAGGGCGTGATCGCGGCGTCGCGATTCCTCCACGGCGCGGTCAACCACCCGCTGTGCCGATTCGCCGATTTTGCTTTGTGCGATGTCGAAGTCGTCCACGCCGCGTCGCCTCCTGGACCCGTATTCGTGTGAATGACGAGTCACTGCTCGTTCGCTCTTCAAGATACGAGCCAGTGCGACCGGCCGGATCAGCCGTGCGGATTAACCTGCGAGACGCCGGCAGCTTACGCTTCGCGCACGGAAGAGTCGCCACCCGATGACGCGTTGCTGACCACTCGCCCAATTGTGGGGAAGAGGCGCGCCGGCTTCTCTATAATGCGGATATGAGACAGTGGTTTACGGCAATTATTGGAATACTGGTCGTGCTGGGTTCAGCCGCCGCGCAAACACCGCAGCCGTTTCCTCGTCCGACGACACCGCAGTCTCCCGCTCCGTCGCCACCCGCGACAGCTCGTCCCGCGCAGCCCCCGCCCTCGTCGGCAACGCCGCCGCCGGCGCCCGTCGATCCCGCAACGCCATCTGAGGCAACGCTTGGATTCCCGATCTATCCGGGGGCGCAATTCATCGCATCGTATGACGCGGGGCGCGCGCAGCGGTACTACATCTTTGGTTCGACGACCGCGTTTGCCGAGCTCGTGACGTACTACCGCACGGTGCTCAAGGACAAAGGCAACCTGGTGTTCCAGGATCCGCCGACGCACACGTTCGAGGTGGGCAAGTTCAATAACGACACGATGGCGTTTCCGCCAGGAGTGACGATCAAGGACTTCACGTGGGGCGGATCGCAGGGATATCCGAACCCTAAGCCGGGGGTTCAGCCCGCGCGCTTTCCGTCTGTCATCCAGATTGTTCCGGCGCCGCCGGGCGCGGTGGCCCAACGCTGAAAACAAACCGCGGAGACGCGTCTCCGCGGCTTGTGATCACTGCTTCACGTAGATGTCGCCGGCCTTCTTGAACTCCTCGGCCTTTTCGCGCATCCCCTCCCGCAGTGCATCGGGCGGCGTCAGGTTGTGACTTGCCGCGTAGTCGCGGACCTGCTGCGTCAGTTCCATCGAACAGAACTTCGGGCCGCACATCGAGCAGAAATGCGCCACCTTTGCCCCATCGGCGGGCAACGTCTCGTCGTGAAACGCGCGCGCCGTCACTGGATCCATTGCCAGATTGAACTGATCTTCCCAGCGGAACTCGAACCGCGCCTTTGACAGCGCGTCGTCCCACGCTTGCGCGCGCGGATGTCCCTTCGCGAGATCAGCGGCGTGCGCCGCAATCTTGTAGGCAATAACCCCCGCCTTCACGTCGTCGCGATTGGGAAGTCCAAGATGCTCTTTGGGAGTGACGTAGCACAACATCGCGGTCCCGTACCATCCGATCATCGCGGCGCCGATCGCTGAGGTGATGTGGTCGTAACCCGGCGCGACATCGGTCGTCAGCGGACCGAGCGTGTAGAACGGCGCTTCCTTACACCATTCGAGCTGCTTCTCCATGTTTTCCTTGATCAGGTGCATGGGAATGTGGCCAGGGCCTTCGTTCATCACCTGCACGTCGAACCGCCAGGCGATCTCATTGAGTTCGCCTTGGGTCTTCAGCTCCGCAAATTGAGCCTCGTCGTTGGCGTCGGCGATTGAGCCTGGACGCAGGCCGTCGCCAAGGGAGAACGACACGTCGTAGGCGCGCATGATTTCGCAGATCTCTTCGAAGCGCGTGTAGAGAAAATTCTCCTTGTGATGCGCGAGGCACCACTTCGCCATGATGGAACCGCCGCGCGACACGATCCCGGTGACGCGCTTGGCCGTCAGCGGAACATATCGCAGCAGCACCCCGGCGTGGACCGTGAAGTAGTCAACTCCCTGCTCGCACTGCTCAACGAGCGTGTCGCGGTAAATCTCCCATGTGAGATCTTCCGGACGTCCGCCGGCCTTCTCGAGTGCTTGATAAATAGGCACGGTCCCGATTGGGACCGCCGAGTTCCGGATGATCCACTCGCGAGTCTCGTGGATGTTTTTGCCGGTCGAGAGATCCATCACCGTGTCGGCACCCCAGAGCGTCGCCCACTGGAGCTTCTCGACTTCGTCCTCGATCGACGACTTGACGGCGGAGTTGCCGATGTTGGCGTTGATCTTCACCAGGAAGTTGCGGCCGATGATCATCGGCTCGAGCTCCAGGTGATTGATGTTCGAAGGAATGATGGCGCGGCAGCGCGCGACCTCCTCGCGGACGAAATCGGCCGGCAGCCCTTCGCGGGCCGCGACAAATTCCATCTCCGGCGTGATCTCACCACGTCGTGCGTAATAGAGCTGCGTGCCGACAAACCCCGAGCGGCGCCGCGCGGCGATCCAATCCGCACGCAGCTTCGGCAGGCCGCTGCGCACGTCGTGTCCCTGCGGTCCGCTCGTGTCGTACAACCGCACCGGCGGTTCGCCTCCGCCAAGCGTCACCTCGCGCAGCGGGATGCGCAGTGGGATGTCTGAACCGTCGGCGGCTAAGCGCGCGGTGCGCTCGTCGTACACCTTTCGGGAGTTCGGATACGCGGTGGCAAAGTCGATCATCATCCCCTCGTGCGGAGCGGTCCAACAACGGTCTGCGAGAGGGAAAACGGCAGGATTGCCGCGCTCCCTCCGCCGGTCTAAACCGGGCCCACCGTCGCCAAGGCTATGGTGGGTCCACCGACGCGCCGCGCGGCGCGAAGGTGGATCAGGTTCCAAGGGTCTTTCTCAATCTCCTTACGGAGATACCCCTGGCGGCCTCGTGATTATACTCTCCGCGCGACGGTCCACAGGTTCCCGGACGCTCGATGCTGCACGTCACGCGGCGCGTCTAACGGGGCGCGTGATTCTCCTGAACGGACGCCCCGCCTGGAAGCCGTCGATGCATAATTCCCGTATGCGGACGCTGTTCTACCTCAGCTTGACCGTACTGATTACGCAGGCGTCATTCGCGCAGACACCTGCACAAACACCGCCGCCAAAGCCGGCCCCCGCAGCACCTGCGGCACCTGCCGCACCTGCGCCGGCAGCGCCTGCACCGCGTCGCCCACCGGCGCCGGCGGTGTCGCGCTCGGGAATTGCCATGACCGTTACCGACGCACGCGGTTTGCCGATTCCAGGGATACAGGTCACGGTCGCGGGTCCGTCGGATCGCAACGGTGAAACGAATGACAGCGGACAGCTGAATTTCGTCGGCATGCAGCCGGGCACCTACCGCGTTCGTTTCGATGGAGACAAGGTGATCTCCTTTGAAAAGGAGGTCGTTGTCCGCTCGGGCCAGACCACCAGCTTTGACGCCGTGCTGAACCCGGCGCCGCCCCCTCCTGCTGCACCTCCTCCGCCGCCACCAGCGCCGGTAGCAGCGCCGGCGGCGAAGGTCGGACCTGCCGGCATGCCACAGGTGATGTCGATCGTCGATCTCGCCGAACGACAGCTTTCCGGGAACCAGCCGCGGCGCGAAACCCTGGTCTCATGCAGCGGCAACACGAGGACGATGCTCGTGGTGCTGAATCAGGATCAACCGGATCGTCGATATGACGGTGCAGAAGTCGAATACTACGTAGTTGCCGGCCAGGGGGCGGTGAGACTCGACGGCCGCGATACGCCGCTTGCCGCAGGCAGCTATGTGTCGATTCCACGCAATACGGGCCACGGCGTGGTGCGACGCGGAAATCGGCCGTTGATTCTGCTGTCGATCCTCAGCGGAGAACCGTGCGAACAGGCAAAGTAAAAGCGGCGGGTTAGAACCCCGGGCGAATCAGAAAGCTGGCGGTCCACCCGTTGCGTGGTTTATCGAACGGGCGGACGGCTGTCAGTTCGAGTACGAAGCCGCCCAGGTTCGCACGCATGCCCGCGCCCACGCTGCTGAACCGGTCGCGTTCCTCGGCGTGCGGCGTCCAGAGCATGGCGCCATCAGCGAACACGAGCGCCTCCATCGGCGTCGCACCGTAATCGAGATTGCCAGTCAGCAGTCCGAGCAGTGGCGCCCGCAGTTCCAGATTCATCACGGCGAAGCGATTACCCGACAGCTGGTCGACCATCGAGCAGCTCGTCGCCGTGAGACCACACCGCTCCGCGGCAAAGGTGGTGAGGTCGTATCCGCGTACCAGCGTTTGCAAGCCGAGTAGCAGGGGCGTGAGCCGCCCGTCGCGCGCATTTGGACCGTAACGGCCGGTGTGGTCGAGCCGCACGGCAAACGTGATGGGGCGAACGGGCATGAAATAGCGGCGTACATCGAGGCGAACATCCGCGAACGTCAATCCGCCAACCGCCGGTTCGACGTCGAGGCGAATGCGATGGCCGACGATCGGGCTGATGGGACCGAGGACAGCCGTATCGCGCACGTACGCGACCTGCATCTCGGCGAGGTAGACGGGCGGCGCACCTGGCAGCTCCTCGAGCGTCCGCGTCACCAGTTTCCGGGTGGATGCATCCGTCACCCGCGTGATCGTTTGCCACCCGTAACCCGTTCGCCTGCCGCCCGCCCGGAACTCGAATCGTGTTGCGCGGCTGACGTTGTAGCGCGCGGTGAGGCTCGCGTATTCGTGCGCGTACCGCAGGTTGGCGTACTCCTGTGTGATGACCGACGTGGTTCGCGCAACGGATCGACGCGCACCCGCAAAACGTGCGGGTACGAATCCCCCGATGAAGCCCCAATGCATCCGCCCGCGCCGATTCACATAGCCGATCTGACCAGCGAAGTCGTCCTTGCTCGTACCGACGCGGACCAGGGCGTGCAGCTGACGGTCCCGAAGCATGTCACCGAACGCGATGCCGAAGCTGGCGCGCAGCACCCCGCCGACGAGCCCGTCGCCGCCAACTGCCGCACCGACGTACGGATCCGCAATCGACTCGACGCGAAGCCGGTCGTCGTACTTCGCTGTCAGAAATGTGCGGTCGGCCGGCATACCGAAATGCGCGTTCGACAACAGTTCCCCGAGCTTGCCAAGCGCGCGCGGCGATGTCGTTCGCGTCGCGGCGCCCTCCGTCACAAGCGGAGCCGATTCCGCACTCGTCTGTTCCAGCGTTTGAATCTCGAACCGGCCGTCACGATAGGCACTGAAGGCGAGCTTCCCCGTCGAGGAGGCGACGGCCAACGCGGGGCTCGTTGAGGTGATGCCACTGATGCCGCTTGCTTCGGAGGTGACCTGCCGGACGTCTCCGCTCGCGAGCTCGACGCGATAAATATTGCTCACGCCATCAGAGTCGGCGACGTAGTAAATCGCCTTGCCGTCCGGCGACCATTGCGGGCTGATCTGCTTGCCGCCATCGGTGGATCCGATAAGGGGCCGGATGATTCGCGTCTCGACGTCCAGCAGTGCGACACGAACAGGTCCGAACGTCAGGTCTTCGAGCGACGTCGTAAAGCGATCGGATGCGAACGCAATCGTCTTCCCGTCCGGCGACCACGCCGGGTGCAGGTCCGCGAACTCGTCGTCTGTGAGCTGCGCCATGGTGCTGTCAGCCACGTTGTACACAAACAGATTCGAGGCACCGGACTTCATCGCGGAAAAGACAATTCGGTTGCCGTCCGGTGACCAGCTCGGGTTGTAAATCTCGCCGATTCCCCCCATGCGGATGTCGCGGCGCCGCGACGATCCATCCATCTCGACGATGCTCAGCGCAGGTGTTCCGTCGAGCACCGCGGCGACGACGAATCGTCGCCCCGCCGAGTCCCACGAGCCTGTGGATTGGATGTACTGAAGGCTGTCGAAATGCGGATCGGCGGCCGTGCTGATCACCTTCTTCACGACCGCGCCAGAGGTCACATCCGCAACAAAGAGGTCCAGCGATAGGCGATCGCGCTCCGACACGAACATGATCTGGCGTCCGTCTGGACTGATCGCCGGCGCGACGTGCACGCGCTCGCCGGCAGCCGACGTGATGATTTGCCGCGGCCGCACGATCACATCCGGATCACCTTCAGCCATCGGAATCGACGCGTGCCATTCCTTGGTCAGTTCGGCGCGCGTTTCGCCGGTGACTTCCTCCAGCCGTGCGGCAACGTCCCGCCCTTTCGCGCGCAGAAGCTTGGCGACGATCTCGTCGCCGAACCGTTCTCCGAGGAACGACCAGAAGGCGTGCCCGTAGCGGTATGGGAAATAACGCGGGTCCTCGAGCTGCTCGACCGTCGGCAGCCGGCGATGCAGCTTCGCGTCGCGCAGCCACATATCCGTGAACGTGTTGGATGGTCCAAGGGACAGGTACTCGGCCATCCCTTCGATGAACCAGCCGGGCAAGTCGAACATGTTCTGGTGCGTGCGTTTCGCGATATCGATCTGGAAGGCGTGGGCGAGCTCATGGCCGAGCACGTGGTCGGTTTCGCCGAGACCGGGTGCAAAGGGCATGACGATGCGCGAACGGATCCGTTCGGTGAAGCCACCGGTGCCTTCGCTGATCGTGCCGGGGTTCACATTGGTTTGCGCAAATTCCGGATGACTTGCGTAGAGAACGATCGGCTGGCGGCGAGTGAAGGTGTGATCCAGCAGCTCCGAGTAGCGGGCGTACCACCGCTCCGCCATGCGCGCCGCCTGGCGAGTGACGTCTTCCTCCTCAGGGTAGTAGTAGATGTCGAAGTGCTCGGTGCGCAGCGTACGGAATTCCAGCCGTGCGTTCTGGACCTTGTTGCGGCCAAAGTACTGCGCTTTGGCCGAGGCCGGACACATCAGCAACGTCGTCGCGAGACACACGAGCACCGTCGCGCACCGAAACATGGGCACCCCTGAGCTGATCGTGGAGAAGCGCTACTTTATCACGCAGCTAGAGCGTGGGTTGCACGCCCTAGTGGGTCGTATCGGCGCTATAAACGGCCGAAATAGCGATGTGTCCATCGCGGATCCCCCGCGCAATATCGAGACGAAGCGCGCCAGCGCGGCCCGGGTATGCGCCCCGGAGACCGATTCCAACGTCCACATCTGTAATCGAACCGCCTGACAGCCGCCGCGCGGTCAATCCGGTATCAACAAACGTCGCTAATCCGGTCCGGAATGGGCCAACGCGCCACCAACGCTGCACTTCTGTTGTTTCGTGGGCAAAGATCCGGGCCATCCGCTCGGTCCGGAAGCGCTCTCCGTCCGTCAGGACGGGATGCGCGCGCAGCAGCAACGGACGGGCTCTGCCCGTATCGCCGGCGAACCACAGATCTGGCGGTGCGGAATCGCTCGCGGCGGCGACGCCACCGTCGGCCGTCAGGACGAACCCTGCCAGACGCGGCGACGAGCGCGCCAGCACACGAACTTCAGCGTGCCCGAAACGGCTTCCTCCGCCGAACCAGCTGCGGACCTGTGCGCGAGCATCGAGGCGATCACCCGCCGAGGTCACGCGCATCGCCGCGGCGGCCGTCCGAAAGACGCGCTGTTCGTTCCACCGGTCAACACCACCCCCCACCTGCCAGCGAACGATGCCACCCGCCCAATCAGCGATCTCGATCCGTAGTGAATCGTGAACGGTCGGTGAGAACGTTGCCGTGAATGGTTGTCGCTCACGTCTCGCAGCAACCGTCCAAATGCCACGCCAGGGCGCAGGAGCAGCAATGGACAACTGATAGAGCGGCCTGTGAGCCCAGAATCTCCAATCCGCGGTGATCTGCTCGCCACCACCTGTCGGTGAAACGATGGGAACCACGAGTTCACGTGTCACCGCGGTGGCAAGACCGACGACAGCGAGGTCGAACAAATTGCGCGGCACCATCGAGCGCTCGACGACTGTCACGCGCGCCTCCGCCAGCCCTGACGACAACGGAACGTAATCGACAGTGCCGTCACCGGACGGCAGCTCATTGAGACGACGGCGGGCGCGGAGGAGCGCACTGCGTGTCAACACCTCCTCCGTCTTCAAACCGAGATACCGCTCGACGACGCGATAGCGGGTGCGCATGAGGCCATCGATCCGAACCAGGTCGATCCGCGGTTCACGCGTCCGATTCCACGCATCGAGAGCGCCGAGCTGGTCGTCGCCGATGAAGCGCGCAGTGCCGAGCAGCCTCGAGACGTATTCGTCTCCCGGCTCGCGCGCCAGCGCCGCCGACGCCAGATCGGCGGCTTCCGCCCATCGGCGCTGCACCACCCTGAGGCCCGCCAGCTCGCGGAAGACCGCCGCACCGGGACACGACAGCGCTCCGACGAGTGTGCGTTCCGATTCCTCCAACCTGTTCTGTTGCGCCTGCTCGACGGCGGACGCAATTTGGGCATCGCATGGCGTCCCCGCATTTCGAAATGACGCCGTTGGCGCGGCCTGACCACGCTGGACCGGAGGCGTCACGACAAGCATCCACCGGTGGGCGGCGGACCAACGCTGGTCAAAATCCGCGGCGCTCATCACGCGGAACGGCGCTCGCGCGGGGTCGTGGAACACCACACCGTCGTCGTTGCGCGCCACCACGACTACGTAGTGGTACGTGCGCGGACGATCCTCGAGAAGGGCGATCACCGGTCTTCCCTGCCGCAACTCCTGCGCGATCGTGTCCGATGAACCTTCGAGCGCGGTGGCGTTCCAGCTGCGACCCCGCAGGTTTGACGCAAGGACGTCGGTGCGAATGCCGCCAGCTTTTGGATCGACCAGTGACTGGAACGATTCCGCGTCAACACCGCGTTCGCCCCAGTAGCGCATCACCATCGCTGCTGCGGCGCCGCCGCACAGCAACTCGGACTGGGCAATGAACGGAACGTCGAGAACCGTCAGCGACTGGGAATGGAGAGAAGATGGATGGATGCAAAACGCGAGCGCGAGAAGAAGAACGGCTCGCCGCTCGCGTTTCACAGCGCTAGTTCAATGCGACGATCAACAGAATCAGGACGAGCAGACCGATGATGATCGCAGTCGTGGAAATGGTCACGCTCCCTTGACCACCCGCAAGCGTTCCTTCGGTGGTGCGCGCCTGCGCCGCGATGTTTGCGATTTCGGAGGCATCCATCGCCGCCACAGCGCTCTCGGCACGACGGATGTCAATGCCGTACTTTCCCGCAACGGCTCGGACGTCCGCGCGCTGAAGGAACAACCGGACGGTGTCGCGGTCTCGATCGGTGGCAAGCGCGTGTTCCTGGACGGCAGCGTCAAGGACGGGCTGACCCGCGATATGCGCGGGCGCGGCGGACTGGTCGCGCTCCGGCGACGAGGCCTGGAGTGGTGGAGCTGCCATCAGAATGGATAGAACCACTGCTACACACGCACATGTCGATCGCATCGGCCGATCCTCCTGTCGCGGCTATTTTACCGGAGCGGTTGATCAGTTTTTCGGCTCATAGCGCGGATACTTCAAACGTCCGTTCGACTTCATTCATCTTCACCGTAAACAGCCGATCGAATCCCTCAGCCGAACTGGGAGGTTCCAGACGTTTTCGTACGGTGAAGATGGCGACGTCGGGAACACGTTCCTGACCCTGACGGGCACGGTTGCGTCGAAGCGCGTCGCCAGCGTCGGTGAGAAAAAGGTAGCCCGATACTTCAGCGCCATGCTTTCTCGCAATGGCGATGAGCGGCGCCCGTACGGCGGCGCTTGGATTGGTGTTGTCCACCACGACCGATCGTCCCGACGCCAGCGATTCGGCGATCAAGTGCTCCTGCCGCCGCTGTGGCTTCCGATTGTTGCGGAGCAGGTCTTTACTGACGTGGTCGTGGGTTCCGGCGAAACGCTCGCGAAAAAACGTCGATTTGCCGGACGCAGGCAACCCGATCAGAATCACGCATTCCATTGCACGCGCTGCACGTTATTGTCATTTGACCATGACCTTCGACGAGTGGGTGACTGCGCTCGAGAAGCGCCATCTGGCCAATCTCCGGCTCCCCGAACTGACGCGAGCACTGCGGGCGTTGTCGTCGGCGTATGTGGAGCGGCGCCACACGGTCGGCCGCGGGGGGCCATTGGATAGCGCCGGAAAGCGAGCCGCCTTTGCACTGTTCTATGCACCGCTGCATTTCCTGACGGCAACTTACGTCATTCAGGGATTGCATGAGGCCGTAACGCCTGCGCCCTCATCGGTGCTGGACGTTGGATGCGGCACCGGCGCGGCGGGGGCTGCGTGGGCTGTTGCGTGTGGAGGAACGCCTCCGGTGACGGGCATCGACCGCCATCCGTGGGCGGTTGACGAAGCTCGATCGACCTACCGGATGTTGAGGCTGAAGGGCTCAGCCCGCCAGGGTGATGCGGGCCGGCTTCCGCGGCTGGATCGTGGAAGCGCCGCAATAGCCGCGTACGTCCTCAATGAGCTGCCGGCCGATACGCGGACACGCGTGCTCGAACAATTGTTCGCCGCAGGCGCGCAGGGAGTGCGCGTGCTGATCCTTGAACCGATCGCGCGAGCGGTTGCCCCGTGGTGGGATGACGCGGCCTCGCAAGCCGCGCAGCAAGACGGACGCGCCGACGAATGGCGTTTCCGCGCATCGCTTCCTCCTTTGCTTCAGACATTGGACAAAGCGGCTGGACTCGACCATCGCGAGCTGACGGTGCGCTCGATCTGGCTACCGGGGCCATAGCTGTAGGGGCCGACCGTAAGGTCGGCCCCCCGGGATTCGGCTCTTACGACGTCAGTACTTCGAAGCGCCCTTTGGCGTCGTCGCCGACGTTGGGTCGGATGTTCCGGTCGTTCCGCGAGTCGACGTCGCGTTATCGACGTGGTCTTTGATCTGCTTCGCGCGATCGAGGTGTTGCTCGACGGTCGGCAGCGTGTTGGCGGCCCATTCGTTGATGCTCATCGTCACCCTGTTGTCCGACTGTTCGGGCTTGACCGCCGCCGGGTTCTCCGGGTTCTTGCCGGTCAGCCGATCGGTCGCGCTGCGGTTCTCGTCCACGCGCGAACGCAGATCGCTTACCGCGTCCTGGTGATCGTCGATCATCGCGCTCATGTATTCCTTGTCGAAGTCGCCGCCATTCAACTTCGACAGCTTGTCCATAAGGTTCTGATGTTTGTCGTCGATCTTCGTATCGACGGGAATCGAATTGCTTGTCGCAATCTGCTTGAGCTGATCGCCGGCCTTTGTGTGGTCGTCGATCATCATCTGCGCAAACTGTTTCACATCGGCGCTCGCGGCGTGGTCTCTGGCAACTTTCGCCAGTTCGACTTCAGCCATTCCA
>Ga0105249_10004268_pt1 | contig 12351 bp, 9 predicted proteins | sample KBSS44metaG_FD_81522 | JGI IMG/M metagenome (GOLD analysis project Ga0105249, IMG submission 81522) | Switchgrass rhizosphere microbial communities from Kellogg Biological Station, Michigan, USA - KBS S4-4 metaG | ecosystem: Host-associated > Plants > Roots > Rhizosphere > Soil | place... | reverse complement strand
TACAGGCTATACCAGTTGCCCCAACCATTACAACCAGGCGATTCAGCAACAATTGAAATAAACTCTTCGCGGTTTTTCAACGGTTTTACCAATGATTTGTACGGCGCTAATTTTTTATACAATGGCACTTTCATGGGAGTAGGGCTTCCCGGCCAGGGTTACGATGACGATGAAGAAATCAGGAGTGAAGAAGACCGTAAAAAATTTGGATTGCCGAAACGGGAAGAGGAATTTCCGGAAGAGAAAGATGCCGAAGGAAAAAATTATCTTTTATCCGGGCGGACATGGGACCTATTTAAATTTGAAATAACCGTAAGTACATCCGGAAATCAAACGGCCCTTGCGCCTGGCAACCTGGAAAGTCACTGGAAAGACCATGGCAGAAACTATTACAGGTATACCTCTGATACTCCCGGCATTTATACGCCACCGGGAATTCTTTCAGCGAGATATGCTGAATTGCATGATAGCGTTCTGGTTGATGGCAACCGATCTATAAATATTGATTTGTATTATCATCCCACGCATACTGCAAATCTTCGACGCTTTGTGGCTGCTTATAAAGACGGGCTACGTTATTATTCTCAAGTGTTCGGGGCTTATCCATTTAAACAGGTACGACTTGCGGAATCTTCCATCTATGCCCCGTAGACCAGCTCAATGGCCGCGACTGATATTTATTCGGAACGGTTTGGATGGAATGCAAATTTTGAAAACCCCGATCAGCTGGATTTTTGTTATTATACCACAGCCAAACAATTAGCAAAGCAATGGTGGGGAAACCAGGTAGCGCCTAATCATACAAAAGGCGCGGAATTAATTAATGAAGGACTTCCCAAATATTGCGCGTTGGTATTGTGTGAAAAAAAATATGGCAAAAATAATATGAGGCCCGTATTGGCAGAAGAATTAAACCAGTATTTATGGAATGCGAGATGGAATAAAAACAACCAGAATTCCCTGTTGAATGCTGATAGCTGGGGCGAGAAAGACAGTAAAGCGGGGATTGCCTTATATGGGTTAAAGGACCTGATCGGTGAAGAGAATATAAATGCAGCACTCCATGAATTCCGGGATGCCTTTGCATTTAAAACTGAGCCGCCTTTCGCCGGCACAAAAGATTTATATGCCTTTTTAAAAAAGCATGTCCCGGATTCTTTACAATATTATCTTACTGACACCTGGGAGAAGATAACGTTTTACGATAACAGGGTCATTGAAGCAAAAGCGGTTCTTCTTGATAGTAATAATCATTATAAAGTTTCTATCAAATGTAGTACCGGCAAAGTATACGTGGACAATAAAGGCGATGATACCCCTGCTGAAACAATGAATGATTATATAGACATCGCTGTTTTCCCGGAGGACACAAAAAACAAAGAAGGCCGCAGTGAAGTCCATCCTTTATATATTCAAAAACACCGGCTGACTGCCGGTGAACATACTATTGATATTATAGTAACCGGTAAACCTGTTCGCGTGGGTATTGATCCGTATTTAAAGCTGATAGATCGTATGCCAGGTGATAATATTAAAAACTTATAAACGGGGAATTGATTCGGCTGACACCTCAATTTCATTTTTGAACCACAACTTGTCCCGATTCGTTCGGGATAGAATCATAGGAACATAGGAAGACATACTTATTTCATAAATCTATGTGGACCCTATGAGCCTGATGTGCCTATGCGGTTCAAACCAATATTGTTCTTCTATCAGCATTTACCCCTGCTCAGATTTAATTCAGAATTGATGCTTTCCTTTACTAAATTTCCATAATGAAGATTCTCATTATCGAAGATGAAAAGGAACTCAGCAGGAATATGGTAGACTACCTGAAAGCGGAGAGCTATGCCTGCGAAGTGGCTGAAGATTTCAATACTGCGATGGCAAAAAGTGAATCATTTGATTATGATTGCATCCTGCTGGATATATCCTTACCCGACGGCAGTGGATTAAATATACTTAAAGAATTAAAAGCCAATAACCGTTCTGAAGGCGTTATTATTATTTCCGCGAGGAATTCCATTGATGACCGCATTGAAGGATTAAATCTTGGCGCGGATGATTATTTATCCAAACCTTTTCATTTATCGGAACTGAGTGCCCGCATCGCAGCAGTTATACGCAGGAGAAGATTTGGCGGTAATAAAATCCTTGTTGTAAATGAACTTACAATTGATACAGAAGCAAAAACGGTGAGGGTGAAAAATCATACGGTGGATATAACGCGGAAAGAATATGACCTGCTGCTTTACCTGTTGATAAATAAGAACCGGGTAATCTCCAAAAATGCGATTGCCGAACATCTTTCGGGTGATGAGGCAGGCTTTTTTGATAATTTTGATTTTATTTATACCCATATAAAAAACCTGAAACGGAAATTGGCATTGGCCGGAGGCGAAGATTATATCCGTACAGTGTATGGCATGGGTTATAAATTTGAAGTATAATCATGAAACTCCTCAATCGTTCCATACGTTTTTACCTTATATATTCATTCATCATTGTATTGACTGCAGTACCCGTATTTTATTTTGTGATCCAGGCAATTGTTTATGAAGAAGTAGATGAAGGTCTCGTGGTGCAAAAAGAAGAAATTATTCAGAATGCCGGGAAACTTCCCGGCATTGATTCCGCCTGGGAATCAAAAGCCCTGGGTATTCAATTGATGCCCGCTCCTTTCCTCGTTCAGCGGGATAGCTTTTATAATATTGTTCTGTTCGATAAAATATCCGGGGAACATATACCCTACCGTGTTATAGAAAGCGGGATGCTAATAGGAAACAAACCGCATACTATACAATTGAAACGCTCATTGATCGACAATGAGGAACTCATTCAAAGTATTGTCATTGTAATGATCATTTTATTGATATTGATCGTAGCCGGTTTCCTTATTATAAACCGGGTGATTTCAAAAAAAATATGGAGGCCATTTTATAATACAGTCAATAAATTAAATGATTATGAACTGGAGAAAAATGAATTGCCGGAATTTGAAAAAACGACTATTAATGAATTCAGGGACCTGAATAAATCTATCGCTGCATTAATAGAAAGAAACCTGTCCGTTTTTCATTCACAGAAAGAATTTACAGAAAATGCAGCGCATGAAATGCAGACCCCGCTCGCCATATTGCAGGGTAAACTGGAACTGCTGATGCAAACAAACCCGCTTAATTCAGAGCAGGCTGGTCTTATCAGCGGACTCGCCGATGCAAACCAACGGATGAACAGGCTCAACAGGAGCCTGCTGCTGCTGACAAAAATTGAAAACAACCAGTTTATTGAAAAAGAAAAAATATCCCTGAATGACACAATAGAAAAGACGGTAGACCAGTTCGCCATTCTTGCAGAGGAAAAAAATATTTCTATACACAATGATACTTTGCCCGGATTAACCGTGGAAGCCAACCGCAGCCTTTTTGAAATACTTGTCAGTAATCTTTTGTCAAATGCTATCCGTCATAGCCCGGATCATGGATCTGTCAGAATCGGGCTGAATGACAATTCCGAATTAGCCATAAGTAATACATCGAAGAACGGCGCCCTTGATAATTCCCGGATATTCCAGCGTTTTCAAAAAGACAGTCCGGATAATAACAGTACCGGGTTGGGCCTGGCCATTGCGGGAAAGATCTGTTCCCTTTATCATTTCAATCTCGGCTACAGGTTTACCGGTGACAGGCATGTATTTTCTGTTAAATTTTAGTTTATTCACCCGGCTTATCCTTCGTCTTCAGAATCTCTACAGAATTTTTTCGCAGCTTTAGATTGCTAAAAAATCCCCGTGACTTTACTAAAAGAAATTCTTGCAGGATCTTGTGCTGTACTGGCGCTTTGTCCCGCCTTTTCACAATCAAACGATACAACAAAGGCTGAGGCGGTCCGGCAATTCTCTATCAGGCAGCCAACTCCTTTTAATAATAAACCATTCCCGCTCAAATCATTTATAATTCCGGCGTTAGCTATAGGATATGGTTTCTCTACGCTTGAAAGCCATGGATTGAAGCATTTAAACAGCGAAGTAAAAGAAGAAGTATGGACAGAGACACCGCATTCAACAACAAAACTCGATAACTATCTTCAATGGTCACCCGCAATAGCGGTATACGGATTGAATCTTGCCGGCCTGCATGGGAAAAATAATTTCCGTGACAGGAGCATGATTTTCCTGATGTCCCAGGTATTCATGAATATCACAGTTACTTCATTAAAACATATTATGCACCAGCAGCGCCCGGATGGTTCCAATTATTATTCATTTCCCTCCGGTCATACAGCGAACGCTTTTGCAGGCGCTGAATTTATGTGGCAGGAATATAAAGATGTTTCTCCCTGGCTTGCCGCTTCGGGTTACCTCGCAGCTGCCACAACGGGATACCTGCGCCTGTATAATAATAAGCATTGGCTGAGTGACGTTGTCGCCGGTGCAGGCATCGGTATCGCTTCTACAAAATTGGCCTATTGGCTATACCCGAAATTCCAGCATGCACTTTTTAAAGACAAAATGCCCAATACCATGATCATGCCTGTTTACCAGGATAAATCTTTCGGTCTTGGATTGGTGAAACTATTCTGATTATCGATTTCGTTTTGTTCTTTGCCGGGCATTTAAAATAGAATCTCCAAATCGATCACTTTCTCAAAAGACTTTCATAATTGAATTCCGGACGAATTGCGCGATTCCGGACATTTTTAAATGGAATGAATCAGGCAACTATCTGTGTTGAACAGGTTTATGTTTGGCATCCGTATTGAAATGATCCATGAAACGAAAGTGGTATGGATACGGATGTTTCGCAAGAGGTAAGAGCAGGGAAAAAAAGAAAATTTATACTCATAGCTATTGTGTCTGCGATTCTATTAGTTCTTGCCATTGCATTGCTACGTTACATGGTTAAATCCTCATTAAAAAAATCTTCCGTCACTACTGCGGTTGTCGAAAAAGGGAATATAGAAAATACTATTACCGCAACCGGTGAAGTATTACCGGAGTTTGAACAAACGCTGACCAGTCCCATCAATGCATCAGTACAAAAAATAATCCTCGATGCAGGCAGCCCGGTAAAAGCGGGGCAATCTCTTCTTACGCTGGACAAATCGTCCTCGCAGATGGACTATGAAAAGCTGAAATTCCAGTTAGCTTCCAAACAAAACGATATCAGGAAGCTGAAACTCCAGCTCGATAAAAGTTTTTACGACATCAAATCCAGCAACGATATAAAGCAATTACGCATCAACAGCCTGGAAGCAGAAGTAGAAAACACCAAACGCTTATTTAAAGCCGGTGGCGGCACAAGAGAAGATATTGAAAAAGCGGAACTGGAATTGAAAGTAGCCAGGTTGGAAAAACAACAACTGGAGAATGAAATAAAAAGTAAACAACAAACCATGCAGGTGGAAATGAAAGAAGCGGAAATTGCTGCTTCCATACAGGAAAGCGATCTGCATGAACTCGAACGTAAACTGCAGCTGGCAAATATTATTGCCAGTCGTGAAGGAGTGGTGACCTGGGTGAATAAAAATATCGGTTCAGCAATACGTGAGGGAGAGGCGCTGGCACGCATTGCCGACCTCAGTAGTTTTAAAGTACAGGGAAGCATTTCCGATAATTACCTGGATCAGCTGAAACGGGGTATGGCGGCAATCATCCGTATTAACGAAGTGCAGGTAAGGGGTTCTGTTATTAACATTCAGCCTTCCATTCAAAACGGCATTGTGTCTTTCGATATACAATTAGATGAACGCGATAATAAACTGCTCCGTCCCAATATGAAGGTAGACGTGTTCCTGGTTACAAACTCCCAAACAAATGTCATGCGTGTAGCAAATGGCCCGGCATTTAAAGGGGCTTCTCCAATGGACATCTTTGTTGTGATCAATGGGAAAGCGGAACGAAGGTCCGTGCATACCGGCATGAGCAATTTTGATTACATGGAAGTAAAAGACAACCTGAAACCGGGCGATGTCATTATTACGTCGGACATGAGTGAGTATAAACATACTAATGAAATAACATTAACGGATTAGCAGGGTTGCCAACCTTGATACCGCTGAAGAAATTAAGACTTGCCTGCCGGCAGGCAGGTTTACTCATTAAAAAGTTGGCAACCCTTTGCGAATCCAAAGGCCCTGTCTGCCGATGACAGGTATCGGGTTTGAAATGCATCCGATCCATGAACAAGAACAATGCAACTAGTTATTATTTTATGTTACGAAGACTATTCTATTTTATAATTTCCATTTTCTGCATCAGCGGGATTTTTGCACAAACCGGCGATACACTTACACTTACTTTGCAACAGGTTGTTGAAATGGCAAAAGACAAATCCATAGCATCCAAGCAAGCTGCCACAACGAAGGAAACAAGATATTGGCAGTACCGCACATACCGCTCCAATTACCAACCACAGTTAGCCCTTAACGGAACGCTACCCGGCTATAATAAAACGTTTACAGAAGTTATACAGCCGGATGGAACCGTTCAATTTCAATCGGTGCATAATAATAATTCTTTGCTGAACCTTTCCTTCAGCCAAAGTATCGCGGCAACAGGCGGAACTGTTTTTGGCACTACCCAGCTACAGCGTTTCGACGATTTCGACAGGAAAAACACTTTGTATAACGGCGTACCTTTTGGTATCGGCTATGCCCAGCCGCTATGGCAGTTCAATTCCTTACGTTGGGATAAAAAAATTGAACCGTTGAAATTCGATGAAAGTAAACAGGCTTTTATAGAATCCATGGAACAGATCGCTATTACCGCGAATGGCTATTTTTTTGATTTATTACTGGCACAGGTCAACCTGCAGATCGCAGAAACCAATCTTACCAATACGCAAAAGATACAGGAGGTCGCCGGCGAAAAATATGGGCTCGGTAAAATATCGAAGAACGAAATTCTCCAACTGCAATTGGAACATTTAAAAGCACAGAAAGCAGTAGGTATTGCTAAACGGGATATGGAAATAGCTACATTGAACCTCCGGTCCTATACAGGCTTACAGAACACAGAAAAGATCGCTTTATCGTTGCCATATTCCAATATCAGTATGGAAGTATCTGCTGGTAAAGTACTGGAAGAAGCATACGCTAACCGCAGCGATGCCATTGCATTTACACGGCGTATGGCCGAGGCAAACCGGGATGTAGCAAAGGCGAAAGGAGATAATGGTTTAAATGCAATGCTTACGGCACAAATAGGCTACTCAAAGAGTGCGGATGTAATTCCTAAGGTATACCGGTCGCCGCAGGATCAGCAGGAGATTCAATTAATTTTTACAATTCCTATTCTCGATTGGGGAAGATCGAAATCAAGAACAAAAACAGCAGAAGCCAACCTGCAGTTCACCCAATATTCAGTAGAGCAGGATAAGCAGATATTTACACAGCAAATCGTGACGCAGGTTACTTTATTTGACATGATGAAAGACCAGATTATATTAACTGCAACTGCAGATAGTATTGCCAGTGAAAAATACCAGATAGCAAAGGACCGGTATGTACTCGGCAACCTGAGTATCACCGATCTCAGCATTGCCTTCCAGGAGAAAGACCAGGCAAAACGGGATTATATTTCTGCACTGCGGGACTTCTGGGGCGCATATTACCAGTTGCGTTATTTATCGTTGTATGATTTTGAAAAGAATGAAAAGATAAGGTACCGGTAAGGAAGCCACGAGCTATAAGCTGCAAGCTGCGAGACCTATAGGTATGTACCTTTTCTCAGTCTTGAAGCTAGCAGCTCACAGCTCGTAGCTCTCAGTTCGTTTATCAAGCAAAAAATTTAAAACAGCAATATGATACAATTAAAAAATATCGAAAAAGTCTATCGCACCGATACGGTTGAAACGCTTGCACTCAGCAGCATCAGTCTTGATATAGCAAAAGGAGAATTTCTTTCTGTCATGGGCCCCTCGGGTTGCGGGAAGAGCACCCTGTTAAACATAATGGGTTTACTGGATGCACCCACTAAGGGAGATATAAGAATTGACGAACAAAAAACAGATCATCTTTCGGATAAACAACTGGCGCATTTCAGGAATAAAAAACTGGGGTTTATTTTTCAAAGCTATCATCTCATCAATGATCTGAAAGTATTGGACAATGTGGAGCTGCCCCTGCTTTATAGAACCAGTTCTTCGAAAGAAAGAAAACAACTGGCAACCGATGCATTGGGAAAAGTCGGGCTAAGCAACCGGGTAAAACATTTTCCTTCGCAATTATCGGGTGGACAAAAGCAACGGGTGGCTATTGCAAGAGCTATTGTTGGCAAACCTGAAATCATCCTTGCTGATGAACCAACCGGTAACCTTGATAGCGCTATGGGAAATGAAATAATGGACATTCTCATTCATCTCAACCGCAATGAAGGTACTACCATCATCATGGTGACACACGATGAAAACATGGCGAAGAAAACACATCGGTTGGTGAGGTTATTTGATGGAAGCCAGGTGCAATGAGCTGCAAGCTTTGAGCTATGAGCGGCGAGACTTATAGGCCTGTGGCTTTTCTAAGTGTCGCAACTCGTATTAACCTTTATTTTTTAAAAGCTAACACCTCAACTCTTTCTTATATGCTTAAAAATTATTTTAAAATCGCAATTGCCGTATTGAAGCGGAGAAAATTCTTCACGTTTATCAGTTTGTTTGGCATCAGCTTTTCGCTTACAATATTGATTGTGCTGACTGCTTTTATTGATAACAGCATCAGTGCAAATTATCCTGACACAAAAAGAGGCCGGTCATTGTATATTACTAACGTTGGCTTAAGAAAACAACTACCGGATGGAAGCAGCAATTGGGGTGGCTCCGGAAGTTTTTACTTTCTGAATCACTACACAAGCATGCTTAAAACGCCCGTGAAAGTCGCCATATCTTCCTTGTCTGCTGCCACAAATACCTATGTGAATAATAAAAAATTGGTTATTGCTGTCAAATATACGAATGATGCTTATTGGGATGTATTGAATTACAACTTTGTTGAAGGCAAATCCTACACCAAACAACAAATTGAAAACGGTGAACATGTTGCGGTTATTTCTGAGCAATTAAAGACAGCATATTTTGGCGACGCTACTTCTGTGATTGGGAAATATATTGAAGCCGACAATGTACAATATCGTGTAGCAGGCGTTGTAAAGAATGTGGCAATAATCAATATGTATGCTTTTGCTGATCTGTATTTGCCTTATACAGTAAGCAAGGCAAATTATAAGGATGAATTTTTTATGGGCAATTATACTGCAATACTGCTTGCAAATTCAAAAGACGATCTTCCCAAAATAAAAGCAGAATTTGACCAGATAGTTTCGCGAATTCCTCTTGGCAAGGATTGGGATCTGTTAATAGCACACGCTGATAGTTACCTGGAAACCTTCACAAGAGAGGCATTTGGCGGCGGTAAAAAAACAAACTCGGGATTTGCGTATTTCATTTTGACAGTAACGGCATTTGCATTGTTATTTCTTTTATTGCCCACGCTGAACCTTGTAAACATCAACACAAGCCGCATTCTGGAGCGTTCATCTGAAATAGGCGTGCGCAAAGCGTTTGGTGCTTCTTCTGCTACACTTGTGCTTCAGTTTATTGTCGAAAATATTATTCTCACTTTACTTGGCGGAATTATCTCAATTATATTTTCGTTTGTTATTCTTAAACTAATTAACGGCGGCAACCTGCTTCAAAATACCCAACTAACTATCAATGTCAGAGTAGTTATTTATGCATTTATAACATGTCTCGTGTTCGGGTTTATTTCAGGAGTTTCCCCGGCTTGGCGTATGTCGCGTCTGCAGGTAGTTAATGCATTGAAACAAGCCTGATATCATTCTTCAAATTATAAAATTCTTTGTATGCTAAGGCACTTATTTAAACTTATCTGGAATAAAAAGAAACAAAATTTTCTATTGATGACAGAAATGCTGGTTTCATTTATTGTGATTTTTGCGGTGTTCACGCTGCTTGTTTATTTTTATCGCAACTATAAACAGCCTATGGGCTTTGATTATGAAAATGTATGGGCTGTAAAATTTGATAAACCGGCAAATATCAAAAGTAATGATTCTTTGAAGCTGTATTTTGAAACAGTAAGCAACCTGCTTCGTTCAATGCCGCAAATTAAACATGCAAGTTTTACAAGCGGCAATTACCCATTTACACCCGTCTCAAATAACAATAGTGTAACGTACAATAAGAACAATACCATGTCTAATTTTTATGTTGTGCAGGATGATTATGAAGATGCGTTGAATTTAAAAATGATCGAAGGAAGATGGTTTAACAAAACTGATGAAGCTTATAAAGACAGACCTGTAATAATAAATGAAACTTTAAAAGAAACATTATTTAAAAATGAAGACCCGGTCGGAAAAATTTTAGGCGAAGCGCCGAATACAATGAAAGTAATGGGTGTAGTAAATGATTTTAAAGACAAGGGCGATTATCATGCACTTTCAGAGGGAATGTTTATGAGAATGGATACTTCCATGTATAATTTTATAGGTACAATATTGATTAATGTACAACCCAATACCGATGCGGGTTTCGAAAACAAATTATTCAAATCGCTGTCAAATGCTATAGGATCAACCATTGAAATCGTGCATTTAACCCAGCAAAGAAAATGGATCAATAATATAACGCTTGTTCCAATGATTATACTGATGATCGTTGCAGGTTTTCTTGTCGTTAACGTTGCACTTGGGCTATTCGGAGTGCTATGGTATAATATCAACTTACGTAAAACCGAAATCGGTTTACGAAGAGCCGTGGGCGCAAGTGGCAGTGCCGTTTCAAAGCAATTGGTAGGTGAGGCATTGATGCTTTCAACGTTCGCGCTCATTCTTGGTACATTTTTCGCAATTCAATTCCCGTTGCTCAACGTTTTTGATCTGCCTGCGGGCATTTATATCGTTGCATTACTTTTGTCAATTGCATTTATATATTTACTTGTGATTGTCTGTGCCTTTTATCCTGGCAAACAGGCAGCAGGGATATATCCCGCTGTTGCATTGCACGAAGACTGAGAAATGCTATCGGATAACGGCAGATAAAAAATAGTAAATTGCCCGCAATTTTATGATACTGGTTATTGATGACGATAAAGCTGTCCGCACCTCGCTCCTTCTGTTATTGCAGCAGGAAGGTTATAGAGCAAAAGAAGTTTCTACACCCAATGAAGCAATTGCCTGGCTCAATCATAATGAACCTTCTCTAGTCATACTGGATTTAAATTTTTCTATCGAAACATCCGGTGATGAAGGAATGCGTTTGCTAAAACATATCCGGAAAACACACCCGGTTGTTCCTGTAATCCTGATCACAGGCTGGGCAACCATTGAGCTGGCGGTAAAAGGTATGAAAGCAGGCGCAAATGATTTTGTGAATAAACCCTGGAACAATGATCACCTGCTGCAGTCAATAAAAACATTGCTCAACCTGCAGGAAAAGAAAACAGAAAAACTAAGCCGGGCAAAATTAGATGGGCGTTACCAGTTTCAATATATCATTGGTGATGATCCCAAAATGCTGGAAATTCTTGAAACAATTGGCCGCATTGCACCCACGGATGCCTCTGTTCTTATTATGGGTGAAAGCGGCACCGGTAAAGAATTAGTAGCGGAAGCAATCCACCAGAATAGCGTACGCAATAGCAAACCCTTTGTGAAAGTGAACCTCGGCGGCATTTCAACGACCCTGTTTGAAAGTGAAATGTTCGGGCATATCCGCGGCGCCTTTACCGATGCAAAAACAGACCGTACCGGGCGTTTTGAAATGGCGAATAAGGGAACTATTTTTTTAGATGAGATCGGCGACCTTGATCACAGTAACCAGGTTAAGTTATTGAGGGTGTTGCAGGACAGAACGTATGAAGTACTGGGAAGCAGCCGCACAAAAACTGTTGATGTACGGGTGATCTGTGCGACAAACAGGAATCTTTCAGAAATGGTCAGCGAAAAAGTTTTTCGCGAAGATCTTTTATACCGCATCAACCTGATCACGATCAAACTTCCTGCGTTGCGGGAGCGAACAGGCGACATCCCTTTGCTCGTAAAATTTTTTGTTGACAATCTTCGCGAAATTTATAACCGTCCCCATTTATCTGTTTCTCCGAAGGCAATGAAGTGGCTGCAGCAACTGCAATTACCCGGCAATATCCGGCAGTTAAAAAACCTGGTTGAACGAACGATACTCGTTTCTAAAAAAGATCACCTGGACGAAGACGATTTTCGTCCGCAAGTAGAAGTAACGACTGCGAAGAAAGGACCGGTCCAATTACCGGAAGTTGGCAACTTTACGTTGGAGGAAATGGAAATCCAGATGATCAATAAGGCGATGCTGT
>Ga0105249_10004267_pt1 | contig 12353 bp, 12 predicted proteins | sample KBSS44metaG_FD_81522 | JGI IMG/M metagenome (GOLD analysis project Ga0105249, IMG submission 81522) | Switchgrass rhizosphere microbial communities from Kellogg Biological Station, Michigan, USA - KBS S4-4 metaG | ecosystem: Host-associated > Plants > Roots > Rhizosphere > Soil | place... | reverse complement strand
TCTTCGAAGCGCCTGCGGTCCTCTTCGTTAGTCAAGGCAGGCTGTACGGAAATTGAGGGAGTTCTCTTCATTTCTCCTCCCCTGGGCGATGAGGTCGAGGGTTCAGAGTTCAAGCTTTAGCTTGCTGTGGCGGGGAGAGCAAGCTAAAGCTTGAACTCTGAACATAAATCCTAGATCTTTGGCACGGTGATCCAGTCCGTGGCGCTGCCGAGGCGGCTGCTCTTTAAATCACGAATGCCGACTCTCACCTGGTAAAGACCGCCGGGCACGAGTGTGCTGAACTGATATATCGATCGCTTTGGTTTATCGCCTCCGGCCGTAGTCGAGCTCTTCGGAAAGATTCGCAGACGCCCGACAATGCTGTTAACGGGTTTTCCTTTTTCGTCGTAAAAGATTGCCGCGATATCCACATCAGCCGCTAACTTCCCGTCAGTAAGATCATACGTCAGCGTCGAATCATCTATCGTGATAGTAGCAACCACACTCGTGCCGATACCCGGCATTTGATTGAAGTGCAAATCTACTCCGGTCGGTATCTCACGTTGCGCAACAGGCGCATCGACGACCAAGCGCATATCGTCGTCGCGCGCTTTGAGCGGATCCTTGTCCCGCTTTTTCTTCGTCGTCAGTAACGGCAAAGCCGCTGACTTGAAGTAACTGGTACGCACCCGAACTTTGAGATCGGGCCGCCCCACGATGCTGACGTCGATGTTCTTGAACTTACCTCGCTTCTGCTCCTCGTTGTCAGGTTTCCAGGCGAGCAGATAGTAGCTGGACGTGTCGTCCATTATTTTTTCAACCCACTGGTGCATAGGCATGTTTGTGTTGCGAAACGCCTCGCCACCAGTGTCTTTCGCGAGCGCATTAAGGCCGTCCTGTGAAGATGAAAGTTCTCCGATCCCGGCGCTGACTAACAAACCAGTGTGGTCCAGCGGTCTGTTAACGTCGATCGATTCGCCAACGATGCCGCGCGCGTCGAGTGTGTAAATCACAACGCCCGCGCGTCCGGCTGCGTCAGTTACTCTCTTGATCCGATCGATTGAGCCGAATTTTTTATCGTTCAGAAAGAACCCGTCGGAGATTAAAAAGACCAGTTTACGTCCAGGCAACTGGGCCGCGGTACGCATCAATCCTTCGAGCAATCGCAGCGTGTCTTCTACAGAGGGCGCAGACTCCAGCACTATCTGCTGTGCGCGATTCCTGATTTGTTGTCGGATCGACTGAGGCGACATTGGACATATCAGTGCGCCACCGGCTCGAAAACAGCTTTGCTTTTGCATCTCAATGACGTAATAGGTCATCACCGATTCATCGCCGTCACGAATCTTCATCGCGATGTACTCGGACATCGGCGGTTTTTCCATGTCGGATTTCGGGTTAGCGCGATAGTTCAAACGAGCAACGGCTGTTCGCAATGCTTCTTTATTTGCGGTGAACTGTTGCAAAAATCCGATTTGCCCGCTGGGCGAAGTGATCGCGACTTGATCGTTTTGACCGATACCTTTATCGATGAACTCGAGCAACGCTCGTCGTGTGCGCACGAGACTGTCGGGAGCGAGATGCAGATCGTCAACGAAGAACAAGACGGATCGCCGCTCTGCGTCGGCTCTAAGTTTGTTGATTTCGTTGGTCTGGCCGGGCTGCGGCGATGCCGGAATAGCGCCGGACCTGAAGGCTTCGAAGAAGGATATGTCCCGCGACGTGTTATTGATCTTCAACTGAAATTGTTCAGGCTTGAGACCGTTGACGAAGCGCCCGTCTTTGTCGAAAACCATTACGTCAGTTTGCACGAGGGAGGTCTCAAACTTGATCACATCTTCCGCATCGCCGCGGGGCGGTGGCGACGGCTGTTGCTCAGGTTTCGTTTGGGAAAAGACGACGGCGGGAAACAGCAGTAGACAAGTTATAAATAACAGGGAACGTTTAACTCTGGACATATCGTTGCCCCCAGGTTGCGGAGTTGTTGTTGGGCAGTCTAATGCGAGACAAAATTAAGATCAATCTCTGTGCAACCTCTGTGTCCTCTGGGTCTCTGTGGTTATAGAATCGCTCATAAAAACCACCACCGAGGCACGGAAAACACAGAGGTGGCACAGAGAAGAAGACTATATTTCAACAAGCAAACTCACTGGTTGCCCCACGCTGATCTGACCCGTGCGCGCGACCGCGGCATAAGCTCCGGCATTGTTCTCGTTCAAACGTACAGCGGCTTTCATGATGCGCGAGTCCTGTTCGGCTGTGTCCGGATCGAGGTTGATCATCACGCAGCGCGGATCGGGCATCGTGATATTGATCATCGGTCCGGTTTCGTTGTTGCCGAAGACGAGCCTGCCGCCGACCCAATCATCTTCGAGAAATGGTTCTGTCGAATCTGATGCAATCACGATGTTTGCGCGGAATCGCCTCGTATCTAAATCCTGTCCGGCCTCGCGTCCAATTGCGGCAATCGTCGCCAGGTTGATCACGGATACGCTCGCCTCATCGAATATTCCATGCTTGAGTTTTATCAATTCGAGCGGGCTACCGAACTTCTTGGCGACATCGTTTTGCAACTCCACGCTTCCGATCGCGAGGTCTAAACCTTCCGGGGTCCGGACGTGAGTAGGCTCTTCAAGACCGTTCGGCTGATACAAAAGAAGCTCGGGAAGGCGACTCGCACTCAGCCACGGAAAGCCGCTCTTGTCGTCGAGTCGACGAAACGCAAACCGTCGATCTCCCTCCAAACCGTGCCAGCCGAGAACTGCGGAGCTCGTCGCGACACCGGCCATCGACTTGACCGGATACCGCACAAGCTCGTGAACGTGTCCGAGATGAATGATCACTCTCGCAGAGAATAACAGAGCTCGCGAAGCGAACGACAGCATAAAGCCTGGGGCGTAAGCCCCAGGATCACCGACAGATAACGGTTCGAGCCCGTGAAAATGGGCGACAGCCTAAATACGTATTGGGCTATCGCCCGCTTCGCGGGCTCCGCGCTTGTTTTTTGATGTTGACCTGGGGCTTGCGCCCCAGGCTTTATGCTCTCGCCTGCTTCGCGGGCTTGTCAGCAGAGCACAACCGAGAGGGCGAGGCCGGCTTCGCTCGTCTCTTTGTACTTGCTGTTCATCTCCTTGGCGGTTTGGGCCAGTGCTTGCACAGTTGCGTCGAAGTCAACGCGGTGTCTGGATGCGATCTCGTTGCTGGCGATCGCATAGGCTGTCCAGGCCTTGACTGCACCGAATGCGCACCGCTCAATGCACGGCACCTGCACGTATCCGGCAACCGGGTCGCACGTCATGCCGAGGTGATGCTCGAGTGCAGACTCCGCAGCATTCTCGACTACCCGTGATTCTGCATCGTTCGCCGTCGCAACCAATGCCGCAGCCATTGACGACGCCACGCCGATCTCCGCCTGGCAACCACCTTCCGCTGCCGACAACGTTGCGTGATGCTTGCAGAGATAACCGATCGCCGCCGCCGCCAGCATGCCGTCGCGGACCTTCTCGAGTGGGACCTTCCGATTCTCAATTAGTCCGTACACCAGCGCCGGCATCACTCCCGCAGAGCCGCCGGTCGGCGCTGTGATCACGAGGTGACCGCGACCATTTTCTTCGGACGCCGCCAACGCGTAAGCCGACAGCGCGCCGATCCCGCGATCGGCTTGATACGAATCATCCATCGCGCGTTTGTAAACCGTTGCTGCTTTGCTGTGCAGTTTGATCGGACCAGGCAAGACATCATTTTCCGGCATCTTCAGTCCTGACCTGACCGTCGCTGTCATCGCGTTAATGATCTTGTCGACGAAGGCGTAAACCTCTGCCTCCGTTCTGCCGGCGATCGACATCTCGTTGGCAAGTATTACCTTCGCTATAGAGAGCTTGTTGTTATCGGCGTGCGCGCGCAGCTCTTTCATAGTTGCGAACGGGTACTTCGGAGGGTTCTTCTTCGGCGGTGTATAACCCTTCCACTCGATGAAGCCCCCGCCGACCGAGTAATACTCCTGCTCGAGCAGCACCTCGTTTCCGGCCATGAGCTTTGCGGTCATCGTGTTGGGATGTTTGAAGTCGCCCTTCGTCGCGTCATAAATGATGTCTTTGAGACTGACGTCGAACGTTGCCGAGCCGAGTTTCATCGGGAAGACCTGGTCAGGCTTGTCGCGCAGGCCGTCAAGAAATGCGGGGTCGACGGTGGCCGGCTCCTTTCCCACCAGTCCAGCCAGTGCGGCGCGTTCCGTTCCGTGTCCTTTGCCTGTCGCGCTGAGGCTGCCATACAGATGAACCTTGAGCGCGGTTGCTTTGGCGAGTTTGTCCGCGGGCAGTTTCGTCGCGCGTTGATAAAAGTCGTAGGTGATGCGCATCGGACCGATCGTGTGCGAGCTTGATGGTCCGGGCCCCACCTTGTAGAACTCGTCGACCGTAGTCAGCACCGGGCCTTTGCCTTTTTGGACAACGTTCAGCTCCGGCGCAAGAGGAGGAGCGGCAGTAGACCGCTCGGTTCTCTCCTGTGCGGACACCACGCGGCCGGTCATCACGGCGGTCGCACCGACCACAGCGCTTCGCATCAGGAAAGTACGGCGATCCACACCGGTTGGAATCTCTTGCGAGAGGAGATTGCCGGTGTCATTTAGTAAATCTTCACTAAGTTCGTCATTTTCATTATTGGACATGGCGGACCTCACCGTTTATTAGAAATTTTTCCTAATATCGATGCGGTTGAAAGAATTAAATACTGTCAGAATTACTAGGCAGGAAGCTTCATTGCACGCCAAGCTCTAATGCGACGATGTTCTTCCGGTCGCGTGTGTAGAGCCGCGTTCCGGATAAGGAAGGGACAGTCCAGGATTGGTTGCTGAGCAGTTCCACTTTAGACGTCACCGTCAAACCTTCAGGCGTCGCAGTCGCAAGGATCAAATGACCGTCTTCATCGAGGATGATGAAGCGGCTGTCGGCGAACACGAATGTGGCTCTCGGAAAACTGCGATGGCGCCACACAACATTTCCGGTCTTTACGTTGATCGCGGTGAAGGGCGCCGGCCCGAAGTCGCCGCTCGATCCGTAGATCAAGTCGCCGACCCGAATCGCGTTCGTGAAGTGAACCCTCATCAGGCGATTGGCCCACACCTCTTCGACAGTCGTTTTGTCTCCGGCGCGACTGAGCTTCAAGACGCGGCTGCCACCGTTATAGCCGCTCGACATGAACAGCAAGTTGTCAGATCCCCAAATAGGCGTACTGGTGTTCAGCCCGTAATCGACCGGATGCGGATGACTCCATAACAAATTACCGTTATTGGGATCGACGCCTACAATCTCGCTGTACATGAAAGCGACGAGTTGGTCCTGACCGTCAACGTTGATGATGATCGGAGATGAGGTGGAGTTCTTGAAGTCATGCTTCTTCCAGATCACCGAACCGTCTTTCTGATTGAAAGCAATGAGCGCGCTGGACGATCCGCCAACCATCATCACGATCTTGTCTTTGTAAGCGATCGGACTACACGAATAACCATTCACACGCAAAGTGCCGTTGAACTCGCTGAGTAGATCATGTGACCACAAACGTTTGCCGGTTTTCTTATCGAGACAGTGCAGCTTACCAGTGGCCCCCGAAGTGATAACGAGGTTTCCGACAACTAAAGGCGTTGCGTGAGGACCGGGGCCGTTCGACATGTCGTAGTCCGGCGAAAAAGGTGCGGCATAAGTGTATTCCCAGAGAGTTTTGCCGGTTGCAGCATCGAGAGCGATGGCGATCTCGTTGTCGCCTTTCCGATACATGGTGAAGAGCACGCCGCGTTCAACGGCGATAGCGGAGTAGCCTTCGCCCAGCTCTCTTTGCCACAGCCGTCGTGGTCCAGTGGCGGGCCAGCTTGGCGCCAGGCCTTTTGTCTCGGAGGTAAAGTTACGGTGTGGGCCACCCCACTGTGACCAATCTTGCGCCTGAGCTGCTGTTTGCGACATCAACAAGAGAAGCGCAAACAGCACGATCGTTTTCATAGCTTGTGCTTTGGAGTGGAACATTATTGCGGTTTCTTGAACGCAGACGGATCGATTTGGCCGTTGACTGTTATGACTTCGCTGGTTGCTGATAGAGCAGGGAAGGGTTGGCCGTCAAACGTCGCAGTCGTCTTGAATGGCAACGACAATCCCTCAACCGTTCGGTAGTCGGAATAGTTGATGACGATCTGTCCCACCACGCCACCCGGACCGCGTCCTGTGTACTTCTGAGTAACTACGCGACCTGTTCCGGGATCGATGCCTAACGTGGTGGTGAACCCTGGCAGCTCCACGTCAACCGCTGACTTATCTTCGGTTGAGAGCGACGCTTTGAAATCGGATCGAGTGCGCGCTCGAAGCAGAACGAGTAGATCGTGGTTTAGCTCCTTGTAGATTGCCGCGCGACCGGCTTCCGACATCGGCCTCGCCACGTTGTTTACAACGGTGAATGAATCGGAAGGCGTAATGATCGACGTCAGTGTGAACGTTGGTCTAACTGTTTCCTGTCGCACTGTGTCCGGGAACGACAGCACCAAACTATTCTTTACTTTATCTTCTCTCAGATTCGTCCGTTGATAACTGCGTAGCTGATCCAGTTTCGATCCGGCGCCCAAAGCCTCAGCGGCTTTTGCAATGAGCTCTTGTCCTTGTTTGACCATCCCCAGGCTGGGCGACTTGGGCGCGACCGGAACTTCCAGATACTTCCCGGGCGTAGCTTTGAAAAGCGTTTGGCATTCCTCGGATCCAAAGATGTAGATGCGCCCGTTGTGAACGGCATACAGATCAGGATCTCCGCCAGTGGGTGCGCCCATACGCGCGCAATGTCCGTCCAACTGGATCTCGTACTTCGACGGATCTTTTTCAAATGCCGCCTTGTTCTCTTCGTTTGCGAAGAGGTATTGGAAACGGCCTCGCGTGACTTTGTACTTCAGATCTCCCTGGGCTTCTTTGCCCTGCGAGAGCATCACCGGGTCGAGACCTTCGAGTGGGATAACGGTTTCTGGGCTTTGTGCGGCGGCGGTGCTGATGAAGATGATTAAGATTAAAAGTGAACAGAAGGATTTGAACATGGCTTTCTCCTGGCTCGTTTGCAGTGGGGACGAAACGGCGCGAACTTACCAGAAGACTCTCAAAACAGGCGCGGTTTAGTTGTGTGCGGTAGCCGAAGTGTGATGAATGGGAGGAAACTTATGACCAGCCGCGGGGCCGGTTTTGCTTCAATTTGCGCAGGCGACCTTATTGATGCGCCAGCCGGAAGCGGTTTTGATCAGCGTCAAATTGATCTTGACCTTGTCAGTCTCGCCGGCGGGTAAGGTCACTGTTTCGGTGGCGGTGCTGTTTTTGAGCTGTGGCGTGCTGACGCTGAAATTCTTTTCCCAGCCCTTGTCCCAATCCTGGGCGCAGATGAATATGTCTGCATCCATGCGCCGAATCAATCTTGGCGCGTTTGCATAAAGCTGCGGCGTTAGATACTTCAGCATCGTCGTTTTCTGCTTGAGCGGATTGCTGTTTTCGAGAGTGAGTTGATGCAAGTACCAGGAATAAAAACCGCGCGCGACATCGTCTGGTCCCGGAGACTGCTGCGCTCGCGCCGGCATTGATACTAATGCTACAGCGACAATCACCAGGAGTAGAAATGATTTTTGCATCCCGGGATTATAGATCCATCCACAGATTACGCAGATAAAAATCTGTGTAATCTGTGGATGGCTTTATCCTAAAAAACAATCTGTCCGGTAGCGACTGCGTCGTACTCTCCATTCGCAACATCGACGGACCAGATAGTAGTGCCTGTTGCGTGCTCATAGCGGCCCGTCCCCCCCGTCCATTGGTAGATCAGATCGGCATGGCCCACGTTGGCGTTGAAAGTGCCGGTAATCGTTGTGGTGAGCAATTCACCAGTGGCGGCGGTCAGCGTAGCCTCTCCTTTGAAATCAAATACACCCGGCGTAGCTGTCGCCGTGAGCGTGGCCGTACGCTGCACCGTAATCGCACCAAGGTGCGTGGCCGTCCCTCCGCCACTCGCAACGACGTCCAACACGGCGCCACTTGCGTCGCGGGGAGTCGCCGATATCAAACCGTGTTCCACGAGGTGGAAAGGTCTTGGACCCGCGAGAGTCGTCAGAGAAACAACTCCGATTAGTGCGAGACCCAGCAGGTTCTTAAATAGAAAGTGCTTCATCAAAATGTCCTTTTTTCGTTTGGTATAGTTACAAGGACAACGATAGTGGAGCCGTCATTTGCAGTCATAATCTTGCAGTAAAGGTGAGGTAACGTTTTCGTAATCAGAAAGGTCATCGTTCATATCGCAGTCAGTGCGGATGGTTACATTGCGCGTCCTCCAACTGCATTACCGCGTTGGGTCGGGTCAGTACCCACCTCGCGGTAGCGGTGGGTTCGTGCAAGCCTCAGATCTTCGGAAGGTCATCGCCCTGACCGTTAAGCACATAATTGATGGCATTAGTCACACTGCATTCAGTCCACAAGAGTCTTTTACTGCCTTTGTAAGCCCATGGACTAAACGGATATGTCCACAATTTGTCTTGTCTTAACTGTCGAGTCGCATTTGCCTTTAATGCATTCAAGACGAGCGTTGGTCCGCGGTTCGCGGTTACTACTGCGTGTACATGATTGGTTCGCACGTTGAGAGCATGCAGATACCATTGCCGAATATTACAGGTCTCGCGAATTGCCTTATCAACTGAGCATCGTTCCTTTGCGCCGAGAATGAATGGACACCTCTTCAGCTGTTTGCAATTGTGATGTTGCCACGCTTGGTTGGGCGGCAAGTAGGGCGCACCATAACGATTGTGAAAGCGATCAATGGCCCCACGTTTATCGCCATGTAACCAAGTGCCGTAGCTCCGAAAAGTGATCAAATAAGCGAGAGGAGTATCAGTATCATTCCACACGATGAGGATGAGGAACCTTTCTATTGATGTTGCGCGATCCTGTCAAAACTCATCAACACTGTCAAACGCCAAGGCATTGCCCTAAAAGTAGGAATCGCACTTGGATCGGGTCAGTACAGGGAGCGGTAGCGACCTGGTCAAACCATGGGAGTTTTGCATGCTGATCACTGACCAGGTCGCTATCGCTCCCTGTACTGACCCGATCCAAGAAAAGCGTCAACGCAAAAGACTCTGTCTCAACAGTCTCAAACTTGGAACAGTCGTGATTGGGTTTGATCCACCACGCGGCAGCGGGTAGGTCAACCATCAGAGCTTGATTCCCCTTGACAGTCTAGGGATCTTCCATTAGTCTCTGCCCCTGACAGTCTAGGGGAGGCAATCGATGGCGCGTGAGCGGACGGACTTGATGCAGGGAACGCTGGAGTTGTTGATCTTGAATACTCTGGCGCGTGGGGCGATGCACGGCTACGGTATCGTCCAACGTATACACGAGGCTGCTGAGGATTTGCTTAAGGTCGAGGATGGCTCGCTCTATCCTGCGCTTTACCGCATGGAGGAGCGCGGCTGGATCAAGTCAGAGTGGGGAGTGTCTGAAAACAATCGCCGAGCCAAGTTTTATAAACTCACCAAAACGGGCCAAAGACAGCTCGAAGCTCAACGCGCCAACTGGAACCGCATCTCCAAAGCAGTTAGCAGGATTCTCCAGACTACATAATCATGAAAACCAGGAAAACTTCACTCGACGTCGAAGAGGAATTGCAGTTTCACATCGAGATGCTCGAGCGTAAATATATCCAACAGGGAATGCCTGCCGCGGAAGCTAGGACAGCCGCATTGCGGCGCTTTGGAACTCTCGAGACAGTCAAGCGACAGTGTGTGACCATAAGAAAACGGAGCAGCTTTCTTCAACGTGTCCTCAAGCTCTCCTTAATCCTTATCGCCCTTGCTGGTCTCGCAATATACATGCTGAGCTCAGATTACAAGGTCGGACGCATTGGAAGCGTTTTAATCATGATCGCCATCGCTGGTCGGTTGTTGCTTTACGTGCGCGGCTTAACTCTTCCCACTCGAAACTCAGAGAAGCCTGAATGCTCGTAATCAAAGATTTGACGAAGACTTACTCCAGCGGTGTTCACGCGCTGCGAGGAGTCAGCCTCGATCTACCCGCCGGTGTCTTCGGCTTACTTGGACCAAACGGATCCGGTAAGACAACGTTGATGAAGATCGTAGCGACGCTGTTGGAGCCTGACTCGGGCACAGTCGAGATGAACGGCGTTGATTTAATAACTATCAAGGCCCATACACGCCGCATGCTGGGCTACCTGCCGCAAGACTTTGGCCTTTACCCAACACTCACCGCCTGGCAGATGCTTGATTATCTGGCGAAGCTCAAAGGCGTCACAAACAAAAAAGAGCGACACGCTTTAATCGATGTGTTGCTCGATAGAGTCAATCTTTCGGCCGAACGCACGCAGCGGCTGGGCGGATTTTCAGGAGGGATGCGACAACGTTTAGGCATTGCCCAGGCCCTCATCGGCGAGCCGCAGCTAATCATTGTCGATGAGCCGACAGCGGGACTCGATCCCGAAGAACGTCTTCGTTTTCATAATTTGATTTCGGAAAGTGCAAGTGAAAACACCGTAGTGATTCTGTCGACGCACATTGTGTCCGACGTCGCTAACCTTTGCAGCCACATGGCGATAATTCGGAAAGGCAAAATCATTTCCACGTGCACGCCGCGGCAGGCAGTCGATCAACTAAAAGGATCCGTTTGGGAAGGGACTGTGTCGCGCGAGCAACTTACAGCTTTTAAGTCTGAATTCAACGTGATCTCTTCGCGGACGTTCGATGGCCAGGCGCGCGTGCGAGTGATCTCGAAAGGTCAGCGTCCGAGCGAAGGGCTCACTGAAGCGACACCGGTTCTGGAAGACTACTACTTCGATTTAGTAAATCGACAGGACCAATGAAAAACCCCTTCCACACTCCTTTCGCAGCGGTCTTCACTAACGAAGTGTTGCTAAATGTAAAGCGCGTTGCTCCCTACGTGCTGATGGTGCTCTTCGCTGCGAATGCGGTGTTGTGGTGGGGATGGGGTCCGGCCGTAGCGAACGGTTGGGCCACCAACAGCGATTTCTACATTCAAAGAAACCACGGAGGCTTCTCATTCATTTTGGGCCTTCCGATATTCACCGCGATCTTGATGGGCGACATCGTTGTCCGGGATTTTCGACTCGGTGTAGATCCGCTGATCTTTTCGAAGCCGGTTAGCCGAGCCTCATATCTGCTCGGAAAGTTCCTGGGCAGCTTCTTTGTACTGGTCTGTTGTTATTCAGTTTTTACGATTACGTTGTTTCTGCTCCAATGGGTTCCATTCTCGGGAATGGTTGTCCTGCCGGTGCGGGTGGCTCCTTACTTCAAACATTTCTTTATCATAGTTGTCATCTCCCATCTGAGTCTGGCGGCCATTTACTTCGCCGCCGGAACACTTACTCGCAACGCAAAGGTAGTTTACGGGCTGGCGGCATGTTATTACCCGGTTTACATCACGCTGCTACTGTTGGTGCTGATGAAGCTGCCAAGGATATTCAGGATACTTTTCGACCCGATGGGCGCCGGTAAAGCTGGGCCCGTGGTTACGACAAACCCGTGGGGTCAGAGCGCAGATGTCCTCAATAAATTCGTGGTCAGCTACAGTCTCGAGCAGTATGCCAACCGTGCGTCGCAAATTATTCTCAGTAGTCTGCTCTTATTGCTTGTTTACTCCCGGTTTCGAATCGATCCGATGGAGCAGACATCAGAGCCTTTCACAAAGCTGACGCTTTCAGAGGCGCCTGAAAGGATTGCTTACAGTGCTCCATCGTATGGATCATTCGATTTACCAATCGAAGCAACGCCGGCTCGCGAGCGAGTAACACTCCCTAAAGTCACTCCAACTAAAGGACCAGCAGCGACTCTCCTCCAAATAATTACAGCGATGGGCGTTGAGTTTCGACTGCTTCGCGCGGAACGAGGTCTCATTGTTCTTGCCCCGCTGGTAATCTTGCTTTCGTTTTTATCAGTTCCTTTTTCACGAATTCCTGTCGAGGTTTCCTATTCCGTAACCTCAGCGACCAACACCGCAAACATGCTGCTACTGTTTTTAGCGTGTGCGATCGTTTTCTACACGGGCGAAGCAATGCATCGCGATCGCGAATTGAAAATTGAACCGGTTGTATGGTCCACGCCAGCGCCGAACAGTGTCTTGCTGCTCTCGAAGTGGCTCGCTATGACGTTGTTGTCGCTTGCGCTTGTGTTGGCAGGTGGTCTAACTACAATCGTGACTCAGGTGATTAGAGGGTATACGCCCGTTGATGTCTCAGCATACTTGATCATCAACGGCGTCGTGGTCGTGCCCGGCGTGGTTTTTCTGACCTCATTCGTTGTGTTGTTGAATATATTGCTGCGCAGTAAGTACCTGGTTTACGTGGTCGGC
>Ga0105249_10004264_pt1 | contig 12358 bp, 11 predicted proteins | sample KBSS44metaG_FD_81522 | JGI IMG/M metagenome (GOLD analysis project Ga0105249, IMG submission 81522) | Switchgrass rhizosphere microbial communities from Kellogg Biological Station, Michigan, USA - KBS S4-4 metaG | ecosystem: Host-associated > Plants > Roots > Rhizosphere > Soil | place... | reverse complement strand
TTCGCCATGGTTCCAGTTCGCGACGGGTGTCTCGGAGTTTGAGGGCGAGCCGGACGGAGCGGTTGCGGACGGCGAGGTGGGCGGAGTGGTTGAGGGTGTGGGCGGCTTGTTCGACTTCGCCGAGCTGGAGGTAGGCCTCGCTCAGGTCGATGTTGGACATGGCGAGGTTGCGGACTGAGGTGGTGGGGTCCAACGCCGCTACGGAGGGCGAGATGAGGGCGAGGGCTTCGGTCGGTCGTCCCAGGTGCAAAAGGCAGTAGCCCCGGATGGCGTGCAGGAAGGCTTCGTCGTACCAGTAGCTCAGGGAGGGGCTGTTGTCGCGGCGGGAAAGGGCGGTTTCGGCTCGTTGTAGTTCGGTCATGGCGGCGTCGTAGTCGCCGGCGGCGGCGAAGGCGCGGGCGGCCATGTCGCTGGTGTTGGCTTGGAGCGCGCGGTCCGGGGTGCGGTGTGCCCAGGAGACGGCGGCTACGGCGTGGTCGACGGCGAGGCGTGGGCGGTTCTGCCAGATGGCGGTCTGGGCGAGCCAGCACAGGATGAGGGCGCCGAGTTCGGTGTTGCGGGCGTCGTGGGCGGCGGTGCGGGCTTCCTCGAAGTGGGGTACGGCGGCGTGGTACTGGCCGAGGTCGAACAGAAGCCAGCCGGTTTGTCCACAGAGTCCGGCGTAGACGGACAGGAGGCGGGGGCGTAGGTCGGGCGGGCAGCCGTCGAGGAGGTGGCGGGCGAGGTGGCGCTGGTCCAGGACGGTCTGGAGGGCGGCGTGCGGACCGAGGGCGTGGTCTTGCCGTTGGGCGTGGCGCAGGACTGCGGCGATGTGTTCGATGACGGCGGCGTCCACGCGTGCGGGCGAGGTGATGGCCCGGCCCAGGCGTTCGAGGTCAGGGGGATCTGTTGTGTCCAGGAGCGGAACGGTGGCGGCGGTGGCGGCTGCCCGGCTGAGGGCGAGGAGGAACTCTCGGCGTTTCATGGTGTCGGCCCAGCCTTGGAGGAGGCGTAGGAGCTGGTCAGAGGCGGGCGAGGCCGACGGAGGCATGGTCCCGGGCAGCTGGGTGGCGGCGTCATGGTGCCAGAGTTCCCCCAGGAGCGTGACGGTCCCGTGGGGCAAGTGTAGATCTTCCAGCAGCGCTCGCACGGGTGAGGCGTGGTCGGCCGGGGGCGGGCTGGAGACCGATCGGGCGGCGGGAGGCCGTTGAGGGCGGGTGGGCGTACTCGCCTGCGGGCGGCGCGCCTCCTTTGTTCCCGGCCTGGGCGGCAGCCTGAACCACAACAGGCTTTCCGGGATGCGCAGGGCCCGTGCCCACCGGATGAGCTTCGCCAGGTCGGTGATGGGCTCGCCGGCCTCGATGCGGGAGAGCTGGGCCTGGGTCAGGCCCATCCACCCGGCCACGGTCTCCTGGGACAGCGGCGGGTTGTGGAACGGGTGGGTGCGGTAGGCGGTGATGATCCGGCCCATGTGCCAGGCGTCGAGGGCGTCCTGGAGCTGGTCGGTCTGCCAGAAGCCTGCGGGAACGTCGGGGGCCTGGGCCACGAGGTCTCGGGCCCGGCGGGTGCAGGCAGCGCACTGGGAGGCGGGGTTGTCGCGGGCCAGGCGGGTGCCGCAGCGGCAGTAGCGGCGGGAGGGCTCGCCCGTGTGCATGAGACGTCCCCGTTCCGAACGCGCCAAGAGATCACTCGATCGAGTGTGGAGTGTATGCGTCACGGTGCGTGGTGGTGAAGGCCCATACGTCCGGTGCATGATCCGTATTCCTTCGGCCCCTTGGCCGGGTCTGGGGTGTCGGTGAGGGTGCGTGGCAGGCCCCGGGGCCGGGTGCGGGAAAACCGTCGCCTGGCGTATCGCCCCGGTTCCGGGCGCCCGCAGCCAAGAAAGCACTGCGGTAGGAGGCCATGGTGGGCAGGTGGAGGAGCGGTGCGTGCTTTGGGAGACTGCTGCACTGCGAGAACAGGCTGTGGGAGATGTGGCATCGCCTGCGGCGGGGGTTCGGGCCGGCGAGGGTAGGCATCGTCGATCGTGGCTATGGGCTCTCGTTCTCGCGGGAAGTCCGAACCTTCTCCCATCCGGCGGCGTCGGCGGCCGAGGCCCAAGAGGCCGAGCCGAAGCCATGCCGCCTCGCGGAAACGGTCGGAGGAGAGATCCAGACCGTCACCGTCTGGCCCGGACAGGCGCCAGCGGACCTCATAGACCAACTCCTGAAGGTCCCGCCTACGGCCGCATTCACGGAAGTTTTCGGTGACGTTAGTTCCGTTCTTGTCTTCGGCCCCCGGGGTGTCGAACCGAATCGCCTGTCTGCTTTGCGTGCCGTCGTCGCCGCGCTCGGACCGGAGGATCACGGACCGGGCGGTGCTGCCCGTTGACCTCCGCCGGCATTGCGGGGACGCAGGTCAACGCAGGCGTTCACGCCCTCGAGATGCGCTCTTTTCTGGATCGCGACCGGCCAGCGGAAAGGAGGTGCCCATGTCCGCCGTGATGATTGAACTCGACGGGGGCGCACCTGTCCCCGTGGCGGTGCCTGTTGCTCCGGTTCGGCTGTCGCGCCGCCCGGGAGTCCTCGTGGACACCTACCCTGAACCCGACTTCGTGCCGGCCCGTCAGCATCCGCCGGACGCGGTGGCTACCTGGCTCGCGCGGGAGAACACGGCACGGGTGCTCGTTCCCTGCCCGCCCCTTGTCTCCCCGGCGCAAAGCAGGCTGGCGCTTGCCGTTGGACGAGTCCTCGCGGACCAGCGGGAGGTGCTGGGGGCCGGCGTGCGACCTGTCGTCATGTGCGCAGTTCGGCCGCGCTGCGGCTGGGAGAGCGGCGGAGTGATCGTCCCGCACCCGGTCACGGTCTTCACTCGGGGCAGCGCACAATACCGAGTGACATGGGAGGTCACCCACGAGAAGCGGATCCCGGACTGGCACGCCAGCCTAAACCCGGTAGGGGCCATCAACGACTTTTGATCGGGGGTTGGGAACCTTCGGGTTTCAGCGCTAACTCTTGCGCAGGCCATCAGAAAGCTGTGTGCAGCGGGCACTCCCGGAGGGAGCGCCTCGCCCCTGAATCGTCCACAAACCCCGACGGCATCGGCATTCGCCGCGTGCATGGCATCGCTGCGGATCGGGACTGCGCGGCGCCGTGCTGACGCGGCTGGTGCCGGGCCAGAGGGCACTGTGCGCGCGAGGGCCTTGACGAGGTGCTCTGCGGTCCGGGGGCCGCGGTCTCGGGCCTGTTCCGGACGGGCCGTCCGCGTGTCAGAGCGGTGCCGGCCGGGGTAACGGGCCTGCCGCGCGGTGATAGCGGGCCGGACCGACCGTGGGGGTCGGAAAATCGGGTGATTGGTTCTGCTCGTGACGGTATCGTCATGTTTGGCCGGTGTCGTCGAACCTTCGACCTGCCGGGCCTGGTGTTTTTTTGCTCGTGTCGATCGTATCCGTCGGAGGTCGTCCTTTGCAGCCTGCTGTGACGATTACGCCTGCGCAGTTGCCGGAGGTGTTGTTGCGGGTGGCGACGGTGCGGCCGGTGCATGTGTGGGGTGCGCCGGGGATTGGGAAGTCGAGCCTGGTGGAGGAGTTCGCCGCCGCGGTCGGGATGGACTGCGTGACGCTGCTGGGCACGCAGCTGGCACCGGAGGACCTGATCGGTGTGCCGCGGATCGTCACCAGGGCGGATGGTACGGACCGGTCGCGGTTCGCCCCGCCGGAGATGATCGCCCGTGACAGTGCCTATGTGCTGTTCCTCGACGAGCTCAACGGGTCGAGCAGCGAGGTCCAGAAGGCGTTCTACTCGCTGGTCCTCAACCGCCGTCTGGGTGGTTACGAGCTGCCTGCCGGGTCGGTGGTGATCGCGGCGGGGAACCGGGCGACCGACCAGGCGATCGTGCGTCCGATGAGTTCGGCGTTGGCGAACCGGTTCGTGCATGTCCATCTGCGGGCGTCCGCGGCGGACTGGCTGCGCTGGGCCGCCGGCGCTGGTATCCATCCGTATGTCGTCGAGTATGTGCGTAACTGGCCGGATCATCTGTGGGTCGCGCCGCCGAAGACGGAGCAGCCGTTCTCCACGCCACGGTCGTGGCACGCCCTGTCCGATGTGCTGCAGGCCTGGGGGCCGCAGATCAGCTACGACCAGGTCGGCATGCTCGCCCACGGCTGTGTGTCGGCCGAGCACGCGGCGAGTTTCCAGGCGTTCGTGCGGATTCGGGAGCACGCCTACGACCTGGAGGCGATCCTCGCTGGCGAGCTGCGCTGGCCGTCCGGCCCCGGCGATGGGGACCTGCTGCATTTCCTGGCGATGAGCCTGCGCGCCCGGCTCGTCAAGGAGCTGCCCGCCAGCCGGGTCGGCGCCCCGCCGACCGCGGTGCGCCTAGCGGTGCGCGCCAAGGCGCTGCTCGTCGAGCTCGCCGAGATCTCCGCCGAGATCGCCCAGCTGGTACTTGCTGGCGACGGCGACGGGAACCCGGTGTTGCCGGGCTGGTTTCTGACCGAGACGGTCCGGGACCTGCCGCGACTCGTCGCGGCCCGGGCCTCCTGATGGCCCGCGGCGCGGGCCGCCGCGGCCGGGCGGAGGCGGCGACGGGTCGGGACCGGCTGGCCGCGGCGGCGGTCGAACAGGGGTGGCGCCGGGTCGAGCGGCATCCGTTGTTCCGGCCGCTGGCCGTCTCCTCGCCCGACCGGGCGGATGCCGGGGTGGTGCCGGTGGACGGCTGGGCGGTGGTCTGGTCGAACGGGCGGATCGGCGTCCACCCGGGCCGGCTCGCCGAGCCGGACGAGTGGGCGTGGGTGTTCGCGCACCTCCTGCTGCACCTGGGCCTCGGCCACGCCGACCCGACGCTGACAGATAGCAGACCGCTGCCCGGGGGTGGCTCGTTGGATGTGGCGCATCTGGCCGCCTGCGACGTCGCGGTCAACCGGTTCCTGGCCACGCTGCGCCTGGGCCGCCGCCCCGACAGCGCGCAGGGCGCCCCCGCACCCGGTGACTACCCGTCGGCCGACGAAGCCGCCCTCGCTCGCCAGTGGCGCCGCGACGGTGTTCCCGACCGATGGCGCGGTGAGGGCGTCGCCGGACACCAGCCCGACCTGCGCGCCGCGCCAGCGGCCCCGGTCCCGGCTCCTGCCTGGTACACACCACCTGACTTCGCCCACCGGTTCGCCGCCGGGCTCACGGCGGCGGTCGGCGCGGCGATCGACGTCGCCGGCGGGCTGCGGACCAGCCTCGACGCGGACGTCGGCCCGCTGCATCCATGGGAGGCCGCGCGCCGCTGGTTCGTCTCGTCCTACCCGCTGCTGGGTGCGGTGTTCTCCACGCTCACCCTGGTCGCCGACGCCGAGCTCGCCGGCGGGTGGGACATCGCGATCGCGGCCGTCTCGGTCGAGGCTGGCGAGGTCTACGTCAACCCGCTCGCGCGGCTGACCGGCGCCGAATGGCGCTTCGTCCTCGCCCACGAGGCCCTGCACGCCGCGCTCGCACACCCGGCCCGCCTCGGCGGCCGGGACCCCTACCTGTGGAACCTTGCCTGCGATTTCGTCATCAATGGCTGGCTCGTCGAGATGGCCGTTGGCGAGCTACCCGACGGCTGCCTGCATGATCTGAGGTTCGCCGGGCTCAGCGCGGAGGCGGTCTACGACCGGATCGCGATCGAGGCCCGGCGCTACCGCAAGCTCGCGACCCTGCGTGGCCACGCCCGGCGTACCTCCAGCGGCATCACCACCACCACCGCCACGTCAGGCCCGGCCGATAGGGGAGCGGGCGGCCGGGGCGGGGCGGTCCGGCCGGCCATGCCCGGCAGCGGCGGGCACGGTATCGGCCAGGACGTGGGCGGCGACCTGGTCGGCCCGGCACCAGGCCGGCCCACCCCGGCGGACCGGGCTGTCGACCTCGACGAGCTGCTGCGCCGCTCGCTCACCTCCGGCCTCGCCGCCCACCAGGTTGCCGCCCGTGGGCTGCTGCCGGCCGGGCTGGTCGCCGAGATCCGCGCGCTCGCGCACCCGCCGATCGACTGGGACGTGGCACTGGCCCGCTGGTTCGACGAACACTTCCCCGCCCTCGAAGCGACCCGTTCCTACGCCCGCCCGTCGCGCCGCCAGGGCAGCACCCCTGACATCCCTCGGCCCGGATACCGGCATGCGGACGAGCTCGTCGTGCGCCGCACGTTCGGGGTCGTGCTCGACACCTCCGGGTCGATGAACGCCGAGCTGCTCGGCAAAGCGCTCGGCGCGATCGCCTCCTACGCCGCGGCCCGCGACGTCCCCGCCGCCCGGGTCATGTTCTGCGACGCCGCCCCCTACGACGCCGGCTACCTCGCCCCCGACGACATCGCCGGCCGTGTCAAGATCCGCGGCCGCGGCGGCACCCGCCTGCAGCCCGGCCTCGACGCCCTCGACCGGGCCGTCGACTTCCCCGCCGACGCACCCGTCCTCGTCATCACCGACGGCGCCTGCGACGTGCTCCGGATCCGCCGCTCCCACGCCTACCTCATTCCGACCGGCGCCCACCTGCCGTTCACCCCACGCGGCCCGGTATTCCGCATCCACTAGAGATCTCCAAGAGCACGACGCGGAAGGAGGCCGAAGACATGGACGCGCCTTCCGCCCTGGCAGCATTCGGCTCAACAGGCCGGATCGGGCTGCTGTATCCCGGTGCCCAGCTGCGGGAGGTCGCCGCCGCCTACGGCATGCCCTGGGACATCGGCCGGATCCACAAACGCCACCGCTGGCCGCACCTGTGCTCCTACGGCGAGATCGAGTTCGCCGCCTGCCGCTGCCGGATCGTCACCGCCCTGACGGTCCAGACTTGGCGAGAGGCCATGGCGTGGCCGGCACCCACTCAATCCGGCCAGAACATCGCCATGCCAGCACGGCCGACCTTCACTCAGATCGTCGATGCCCTGGCCGCCGCGGACTGCCCGTGGGAACGGCTCGAGCCGTCGACGGGACAGTGCACGTTGCGCACCCTGCTGCAACGCGTCGACTTCACCTTCGCCACCGACGTAGGAACCGAACCTGTACGCCAGGGGCCAGTATGTGGTCGTTCAACCACGACTGCATCCCGGCCACAGCCGTCGCCGCAGCCTTCCCCGACGACATTCCGGCCGAGCACATGTACAGCCTGCGGATTAGAGACGTGACGGCAGGGACCTGCGTTCAGGCCCGGGGGGAGTCAGGTTGACGGCTCTGTTTCATTTTCGGTTCCACCGCACATCTGGCGGTGACTCAACGTCACAGGGCGCTATGGCCGTCGTCGATGGCAGGCGCACCTGGTGTTGCCAATTTCCCACGGGTGGCCCGTGTCTGGTGGTCGAGGGTACCGAGCTGGTCCAGTCGCGATCCCGGACACCGCCGCCGGTTCGGCCATTCGACAGCGGCGCCGGCGGAGTGGTTACGGGTTGTCTTTCCTGCCTGCGGGGACGCCGGTGACGTCGGTCCAGCCAGGAAGCGGCTCGGTCGTCGTGCGCCAGTCGCCGGGCAGGCCCTGGACTCCGAGGTGTGCTCCGACGATGCCGCCGACGATCGCGCAGGTGGTATCGACGTCGCCACCCGTGCTGGCGGTCGTCCAGAACGCCTGTTCGTAGTCGGCGAGATGCCGAACGGCACTATATCGTGCGCGCTGGTGTTACGCCCGTTGCCCAACTCGCGGACCGCGATCTGCGCGTGCGGAACATGCGCCAGACCGCGTCGCCCAGACACCATGACGCACCCGCCCGGGGTCGAGCTGGCAACGATCGGCACGGCCAACGTGGTCGACCCGCTGCACGATCCCCGACCGCTGTGCCCGAACTGCCACGCGATGGTTCACCGCCGCAGCCCTGCACTGACCATCGCCGAACTGCAGGCGATCATCTGCGGACGTCGACCCGTTCGCTGACCGATGGCCATGCCGTACCTCCACCGGCCTCACCACCTCTACCTGCGACCGAGGCGGATCGGTCCGGCCGCCGTGCCTGGCAGCGGCGGCCACCATGTCGGCCGCGACGCTGGCGGGAACCTCGTCGCCCCCGCTCCGGCCGGCCCACCCCCGCAGAGCGAGCCGTCGACCTTGACGGATTCCGACGCCGTTTCGCTGCCGCCTACCGCGGCCTGCTGCCTGGCGACCGGTCGCGGAGATCCGTCCCCTACGCTGCCGATCGCATCGGCGAGGCTCTCTGGGCCGGGCACGGATGAAGGTGGAGAGTCCGACGAGCCTGCGGTGGGTGATGATGTCCGACTCTGGGCCACCATGAAGAGGTGTCCGATATTGCCTGGGACGACGTGCGCGTCGATTTCGATCCCGAGATGAACGGGACGTTGCCCGACGTCGTGGTCGAGCACGTGGGGATGGGCGACTGGCAGGCGGTGCTGGACCTCGTCAGGACACAGGGCTGGACCTACGAGTACGAGGGCGACGCTGGGAACTGCGATGACCTACCCACGGCTCAGGAGTTCTTCGCTCAACGCGACAGAGGTGCCCCGATCAAGGTCTGGCCCGTCGCCGGGATCCAGGTCAACTTCTGGGCCCTTGACGTCGACACGATCGACTTTGACGTGGATCTCCGCGAGCTTCAGGGACAAGAACGCCTGGACCGGCTATGCGACCTGATCCGAACCATCGGGCGCCTTCTGCACAAGCCGGTGGAGATGATGGCCGAAGGCTACAGTCCACCCAGGTATCGGATCCTGGGGTACGACGTCCACGCGGACCAAGTGGTCATGCTGGCCACCCCCACCACCAACTAGAGCACCAGCCAAGCCAAGCCTCGGCAGCCCGGCCCACGGCGTAGCTGCCAGAAACAATCGCAGGCCAGCAGGGCTGATCGACAACAACCCTGTGAGCCCGCAAGAACCATAAAGAGTGACCATGGTGCAGGTAGAGCCCGAACCCACGACCTGGAGATTAAGAGTCACGGACAGTTAATGTCGTTCGGTGTCGGGGCGGATCGGTTGATGCCGCGGTGTCAGTGACCGCAAGGGTTTTCGGCTCTTCGAAGTTAGGCGGGGTTGAGGCATCCGCGGGTTCTGCGGGTGGTTACGCAGCGTGTTCGTAGCCGCTGGTTGGTGGGGTTGCGGTAGCCGAAGGCGTTGCGGGCGTCGAGCTTGACGACCCGGTTGTGGCCTTCGCTGCCGGCGTTGGTGATCCCGGTGTGCAGGAACGCCTCGAGGCAGGTCCACCAGGTGCTGACTGTGGTCGCGAGGCGTTCGAGCTCGGGGACGTCGGCGTCGGCGCACCAGGTGTAGAACCGGGTGAGCCGGTGGGCGATCACGGTGCGGTCCGGGTGGGTGCGGGCCAGGGCGAGCAGGGCGCGCAGTTCCTCCTTCGCGATCCACGCGGCGAGGATCGTCTGCCCGGGCTCGCCGAGGTCGATCAGGGTGTTCCACAGTTTGGCGAGTTGGCGGTCGGTGAGGTTCTCCCGGTTGCGGCGCAGCAGGTTCCGGATCTTCCACTTGGGATCGGACTCCCGCCCGCGCCGGCCGTGCAGCAGCGTGGTGACCCGCCGGCGGACCTCCGCGAGCGTGTCGTTCGCGAGTTTCACGACATGAAAATGATCAACTATGAGGGTGGTGTGGGGAAGGATGCGGCGGAGGGCTGCGACGAACACGGTGCACATGTCGATGGCCACGAACCGGACCCGGTCGCGCCACGCCGCGGTCTGGCTGGCCAGCCAGTAGGCGACGTCGTCGGCGGTGCGGCCCTCGACCTGGCCGAGCATCCCTGACCGTCGGCCAGGTCGGTGAACCCGACGTGCCACCGGTCGGCCAGCACCCGGGCCCTCGCCGGCTCGCCCGTGACGGGCTCGGCGAGCACGGAGACGGGGGCGACGGGTCCGCTACCAGCGGGTCCGGGTGGCGCCGCAGACTCGGGGGCGAGGGCGGCGGGCCGCCATCGCGGCCGGCCCCGACGCGTCTCGTCGATCCCGAGCACCGCAACCGGCGGTGGCGCGGCGTCGGTCAGCGGCGCGGCCACCTCGCGCACCGCGTCCATGACCGTCGGCCAGGCCAGCCCGAGATGCCGGCCGCTGGCCACCACCGTCGCGCAGACCCCGTCGACCACCAGCGTCCCGGCCCGCTCACGCAGCCGGGTCGTCAGCCGCGCCCGTGCCGGCACCGCCGGCAGCGACTCGGTGAACGAACCCAGCGGGCACAGCGGCTCCCGGCAGTACCACCGCCGCTTGACCCAGACCAGCCGCAGCGGGGTGGACCCGCACGGCAGGTCACGCGGCCTGGTGGTGACCACGCCCTTGACCCGGTCCGCGAACACGCCGCAGCGCGGGCAGGCCCGCGCTGCGGCGTCCGCGGTCGCCAGCCACACCTGGCGTGACCCGTCCGGGAACAGTTCGACGCGCCGAACCTCCAGACCGTCGAGGTCCAGCAGACAGGTCGCGTCACTCGTATGATCATCCAAGCCCGTAGCCCCGTGGGGTCTGGTTGCGTCAGGAACAACCAAGATCGCCAGGGGTTGCGGGCCTTTCTTGTCATGACACGCGGACGTGCCACATCAGATCACTGAGGCCACCCCGAGCCAACATCACGCACGGTTACCGAACCGGGCGGGGCCCCCGCAGCCCACCCCGGTTAACTTCGAAGAGCCGGGTTTTCACGGTTCGTTCCTGACGCCCGGTGCCCCGGGTAGGGGCGTGACGGCGACCGCTTGCGCTTCCGCACCCATTTCACACCCACGGCGATCTTGCCGCAGCTCGACCGCCGCCACGTCTGGCTCGCTGGTGTCACCTGGCATCTGACCGCTGCATGGGTCACGCAGCAGGCCCGCAATCTCACCTACCAACTCACCGACAACCACAGCGGCCCGTACCGGTTCCTGCTCCGCGACCGGGACATCAAGTTCGTCGCCGGCTTCGACGGCGTTTTCGCCAATGAGAACGTCCAGATTCTCAAGATCCGGGTACGGGCTCCACGCGCCAACGCCTCCACCGAACGCTGGATCAGCGCCGTCCGGGCGGAGCGCCTGGACTGGACCTTGATCTGAGAACAGCGCTACGCCGAACAGATCCCGTCGGCCTGTGTCGAGCATTACAGCGCTGCCCGACCCCACTGCAGGCTCAACCTCGACACCCCCACCCGACCATGCCGGCCGCCGATCCGACAGGCCCGATCAGCCGCATCGGCCGGGTCGCGTCGATCAGCGACGGCGTGAACCGCTGCACCTGTCTCTGGACGCCGACGTGAGCGACCAGCAGCTCCTCAATATCCCAGTACAACAGCGCGAGCCGCAAGTCTCAGCACACCGCCGAGTAGATCATCTCGGGCGGAAACCGGAACCCAGCGAAACCGCGAGACCGGGACCAGCGGACGCGGACGGCGCCAGGCCGTCATCTGATCATGCCGCGGGTCACCGCAGAGACCACTACTTCGACCAGGGCAATAGAACCACCCGATGCCTGACAGCTTGACAAGAACGGACGTAACATTCACACTACCCTCGCACAATGCGCACCCGACACGGTCGACCAAGGCGCGCATCTGCGACACGCAAGATACGGGGGATGAGATGTCGAAGAAAAAGAAGAAAGACAAGAAGAAGGACGAGAAGAATAAGAAGTATCTAGACTACATGAGTCGACCCGGCGCTTCCGACACCTTGGTGGGTAACCCATCATGGGAAGCCTGGGAAAAGAAGCACGGCGACAAGGCAAGAAAAGTTACCGGGTGGGCAGCGAAGACAGCCGCGAAGGCCTACATACAAGATCAAATCGGTGACGCGGTCCGTGATCATCACGGCAAGTAACCTGAACTCCCTGCCTGGACACGTGGTGACGTCCTGCGTCAGGTTGGCCGAGGCAGGGCGGGTTGGTTGCCCGATCAGCGAGCCGCAGCGAGCGCGCGATGTAGCGGTTGATGCGCTGTAAGCTTGATCTTTAACCTTCTCGCTGCTCGTGGGCGGTCATGGTCAGGTCCCGCTTGACGGTCTTGCCCACGTCGTGGTGGGGCGCGGGTCTGCGGTTGCGCGTGCCCGGTGGGCGGCCGGGCCCGGGTCTGGTGGGTTTCGGCGCGCTCGCGGGCAGGGGCATGGCCGCGCGGATGTTCCGGAATCCTCGCCGGACCCGGGCGGGTGTGAGTCGGCCTGGTGGGGCAGGTTTTTCCCAGGGGCGGCGCAGGTCCCTGGCCAGGGATCGGGCGAGGCGGAGCTGGGCGTGGGCGGCGAGGAGCAACCAGGTCCAGCGGTCGGCGGCCTGTGGGCTGCGGATCTTCGGGCGGGTCCAGCCGAGGGTCTGCTTGAACAGCCGGAAGGTGTGTTCAAGATCGAATCTTCGGAGGAACGCCTGCCACCAGAGGTCCACCTGCGTCGGGGTGGCGCCGGTGGTCGAGCACCACAGCCATAGCGGCTTCGGGTTGCGGTCGCCGGGCAGGTGGTCGACCTGCAGGCGGATGAGAGTGCCCTCGATGACGGGCAGGTCGCCG
>Ga0105249_10004257_pt1 | contig 12378 bp, 6 predicted proteins | sample KBSS44metaG_FD_81522 | JGI IMG/M metagenome (GOLD analysis project Ga0105249, IMG submission 81522) | Switchgrass rhizosphere microbial communities from Kellogg Biological Station, Michigan, USA - KBS S4-4 metaG | ecosystem: Host-associated > Plants > Roots > Rhizosphere > Soil | place... | reverse complement strand
TATCACGCTCGACAACTGGCTCACGCTCGCCAACCGCATCAATGAGATCTTCGCCAAAGACTCGACGGTTGCCGGGATCGTGGTGACCCATGGGACAAACACACTCGAGGAAACGGCGTATTTCCTCAACCTCACGATCAAGCACGACCGGCCCGTTGTCCTCGTCGGTGCGATGCGCCCGGCCACGGCAATCAGCGCAGACGGCCCGCTCAACCTGCTCAATGCGGTCCGCACCGCGGTGGCGCCAGAGGCGCGTGGGAAGGGCGTCTTGATTGTGTTGAACGATGAAATCAACGGGGCGCGGGATGCCACGAAGACCGATACCCACCGACTCGAGACATTCCGTGCGCCGGAACTCGGCTTCCTGGGCTACGTCGACGACGACAAGGTGAGCTTCTACCGCAGCTCGACCAGAAGGCACACGGTCAACTCCGAGTTCGATGTTAGCGAAATCAAGCAACTCCCTAAGGTGGAGATCGTGTATTCGTACATTCAGCCAAGCACCACCGTCCTTCGAGCCCTCATGGGCAGCGGCGTCCAGGGCATCGTCTTCGCGGGCACCGGCGCCGGCGATATCAACAGCCTTGATAAGTCGGCAATTCGGACGGCCCTCGCGTCTCCCGCTGCTTCCAGACCCGTGCTCGTGCGCGCCAGTCGCGTCGGGAACGGCCGCGTCACCGCCAGCGACGAGCTTGACCGCTTGGGCATGATTCCGGCCGACAACCTCAACCCACAGAAGGCGCGCATCCTGCTCATGCTCGCGCTCACGAGAACGACGGATCTCACACAGATCCAGCGGATGTTTGCAGAGTACTGACGAGCAGGCCGTGAGCGAGCCGCGTACAGTGTTCGCGCCTGCGGGGCTTGACTCATCGAGTGAGTAACGCGGCTGGATTCGCGGTCTCGTCGCTTGGCCGACTCTCGCCTGCAAGCACGGGCCGCGAGAGCGATTCGCCCGCAGCGCAATTCCGGCGTTAGACGACATCCGTACCTCCGTGCGACATCGACTTCTGCTATTTCTCGTCTCGTGCTTTCTCGGTGGCCTCGGCGGCGTTCTCGGCTCCGTCGTCGGGAACGCGGGCGGCAAGACTGGATTGTTCGTCGGTGGCGTCGTCGGTGGGCTCTTGGGTGCTTCAAGTTGCGGTGCTGTCGCCAGCGCACGTCGCTGGATTCCACGCTCCGCCGCCGTCCGAACGAGCGTTGGCGCCTCGATCGGCTTTCTGGCCGCTGCCCTGATCGGCACGCAGACACTCGGCAGTCCGATCGGTCCGGTCCTCAGCACTAGTCTCATCGGCCTCGGAGCCCTCGCGGGCGCAGGTCGCTATCACGACCATGTCGTCTAACGTGCCCTGAAGCTGACGGCGTTATGCGGCACCCTGGATCCGCAACCTCCCCACGTAAGCCGCCGAGGACATTCATGAGGGGAAAGATGGTCGCGACATCGTGGCTGACTGTCGTAAGCTGTATTGTGATCGCGCCGCAGCAGAAGCCGACACGCTTTGGCGTCGCCGCGAGAATGTCGCTGATCGCCGACGCTGTGAAGGCCGGGTACGATCCGCTCGATGACCATATTGAGGCGCAGGTGCACGGGCCGGTGCGTCTTGCGAGTGACGTCGAGGCGCTCGTGATCGATCCCTGCTACCGCAACACGGACGTCGAGGCGTTGGCGCGTCGGCTGCCGTGCTCCATCGAGTGGCATCCCGGCTTTATTCTCGACGTCGAGACGCTTCGGCAGCATCCGTCGTTTCGCGGACGCGAGTACGTCGAGCTTGGAATCACCATTGCGCGCGATGGTTATCTCACGCCGAGAATCCTCGGCGACGCTGCTGGAACGGGGAAGTATGAGCTTCAGGATCTGAAGAAGGTGTGGCACTACATCGCTCGTTTTGGCGACCGGGGTGATGTCTCCGATACGGTCAGTGCGTAGGTTGGGCCTTCGCGCCGCGCCAGCTAACGAACGTTGCTGCTGTCGAGCGGTCTGTCGGATGGCGGCCGTACGTGATGTTTCCCGGGATGCCGATCGCGCACGTGATGCTTCCCGTGCGGAGCAGCTATGCGCACCGGGGATCGCATCCCGCGAAGTAGCGTCGGTGGGGCGGGGTCGAGTCATCCGAGTCGACTCCGCCCGCCGCTAGACCCGCGCCCCTTCTCGACCGCGGAGCAGCAACCAGGAAAACCGAATGCCTGCCATAAGGGTGAGAATGTTTCCGATCTGGCTGAGAAGGACCTGAGCCAGGATGATCTCGCCCATGATCAGGAGGACACCAAGTGCAAGAATGAGCGCCGGCCATCGAAATGGATCGGTCGAGGATGCGAACGAGACGACGGTCAGCATGGCGCCGATGAAGAACGCGAGTAGACCGGGCAGGAGCGCGCCGGAGATCGCGGTCGACTGAAACGTGTCGATGAGCGCCACTGCGGCCGCGTCGTCGGCGCCATCGGAGATGAAGCGTCCAAGCAACATCTCGAACACGAACACCGCCGACAGCACGGCGGCCGATGCGAGCATGAGAACTCGCGTGGCAAAGCCGATCGCGGGTTTGCGACTCGCCGCCGCCGCGGTGAGCGTGAGGATACCGGGAAGAAAGAGGAGCATCCCGGCGAACAGGAGGAGATGAGCTGCATACCATCGCGAGCCGGACTCTGCGATGATCGCGACCTGTGCGGCCGCGTTCCAACTCTCCGCTGGATGGAGGAGATCTCCGACGCTCATCAGCGCCGGGCTCACAACCATGCTCGCGGCTCCTATCGTGGTACGACGCCGGGGGAATTCCGTATCCATGGCGATGCCTCCCTGAACCGCAGAAATTTTGGTCTGCGTTGCGCGAGAGTGCTCTTCAAACACGACCGGAAGAGAAACCGTCGGCCGCGGCGCTGCGGTTTGCGCCTCAATGCTCGGCGCGCCACCACGAGTGCTGGTACATCCGCCACGCGCTGCCGCTCCACTGATAGAGGTACTCCTTCCCCATCGTCCTGATTCCTCCGCCGCTCCCGGCGGCGGGTGATCGACAGCGCAATTCCACCGTGAGCCGTCCTTCCCACCGTCCGTCGAGCATCCCCACGAGCGGCGCCGTGACCCTGGCGAGCAGGACGCGAGGCCCGGCCACTCGGTCGAGGTCTTCCGGGCAGACAGGGAGCTCCAGTGCGGCGTCACCGCCCGCTGTCCCGGTCACCGGCACGTCGAGGCCGCGTGCAAAGGCGGCGACGATCGCCGCTGCTCTGGCAGAGTCCAGCGCGGCGCAGCCCGCGAGGGACGCACTATCGACGAGCGGATGAGCGGGTTCGCAGAGGAGCGCGTGCGCGACGGCGCGGATCGGGTGACGCCGGCTGGCGCGTCCGGCCTCCTCCGCGAGCAATTCCAGGGACGGCATGCCGGTGGAATCCGGCGCCTGCGCCGTGAGACCACGGCAAGGCGCGGCCATGGCGCCCACCAGGCTGACGATCAACACGACACCCCACGGCCAGGACGCTCGATACGTCCTGCCCGCCCGGCCGTCACCTAACGACGCCGCGACTTCATCATGACCTGCGGGGCGGACGATTCGCCACGCTGAAAGAGCCAAAGCAGCCCCCAGGATAGCCGAGGCTGAGCGCCAGCCTCACCTCGCCAACGGGTCCGGCCGTAGCTGGAACTTCATCACCTTGCTCGTCGTTCCCTTCCCGCCCTCCATGTGGAACGGCGCTCGCGTGCTGATGGTCGTCCATAGACCCCTGCCCTTCCAGCCCGCGTTAGGGTCATCGATCCGCCCGTCCATCCACTTCGTGTAGAACCCCATCGGGTACGGCACGCGCATCACGACCCAGTTGCCGTCCTTGAGCGCCAGCAGCCCCTCCGACGCATTGCCCGTGTTGATCGGCGTGTTCCGGCCGAGGCCGGACGCGTCGAACTGATCGACCCACGTGTAGTAGCTCGCCTCGACGCTGCCGGGTTCCGTCACGCCCTTGAATTGCGGCATGGGCTCCTGATACAGCGTCCAGCCCTCGGGACAATGCTGGCCTGTCGCGGTGGGACCGTTGAGCGGCCCCTTGCACTTGCGGCGGTCGAAGCTCGCCATGTGACCGCTCGCCAGTGCGACCCACATCACGCCGTTGCGATCGACGTCCCCGCCGCGCGGCGAGAAGCCCTGCACCGACGCCTTCGGGTTGCCGAACGGGGGTTCGTAGTACTCGGCGAGGGCCGTCGCCGGCGGATTCGTCCCCGGCGTCAGACGCACGATCCCGCCGGGAAAGCCTAACGACGTCCCCCAGATCGACCCGTCCGGCGCCGGCGCCACGGAGTAGAGCCCGGCGGCGATGCGCTTGTCCTTCGCGGGATCGACTGGCGCGTTCGGCTCCACGTAGTCGTCGCGCTTCCCGTTGCCGTTCGTGTCGAGAATGAGCGCCGTCCACCCCTGCGACTTCATCTCGTCGCCGGTCTCGTCGAACATCTTCGTGTTGAGCCAGCCAACCACCGGTCCGCCGCCACTCGTCCACAGCGTGTTGTTCGCATCCTCGGCGAACATGAGATGGTGCGTGCCGAAGCACGTGCCGATGTGCGTCAGCTTCTCCGTTTTGGGGTCGTAGACGGCGAGATGCCGACCCGCGCGGTTTAGCGGGAACAGCTTCGCCGACGGATGGTCCGAGCCCGCCTTGCAGACGTCCGGGTTCTCGGGCGGGCGTACCGCGGACGTGATCCACACGCGACCGCGCTCATCGAGCATCGGATTGTGCACGTTGTTCCGGCTCGTCCAGATCGCCTCGTCGTCCCAGTACGGCGACCGCTGAAGCATCTGCGTCGGCGGCCGCGGCGTGGCGGAGTCGCGGACCGTGAGCGGCACCTTGCTCGCCTCGTTGCGCCTCGGGTCGAGCACAGGGAGATAGTCGGCACTGAGCTCGAGCGCGCCATACAGCTTGCCATTTGCGTTGACGGTTGGCTTGCGGCGGTCGGTCGAGACGACGTCGTGCAGATACGCCTTGGGATCGGCCCAATCCCACTGCGTGATGACGATGTTGCGCTCGAGGCCCTGCGGCCGGCGCGGCGCCGCGGGCACTTCCCCCTTCGCGATGCGATCGGTCCAGTCGGCGAACATCGCGAGCATACGCTGGCGGCCGAGCTGGTCGAGCGTCGCGCTCATGCCGGCGCCGGCCTGGCCGGACTGCACGCGCCGGTCCCACGCTGCCGCCGACGACGCGACCTTGCCTAACGATGGCGGAAACTGGCGTGTCCCGATCGTGCCCAGCTGATGACACGCCGTGCAGCCACCCGACTTGACCGTGCGAATCAGCTGCGCCTGGTTCGTCAGGCTCGGTGCCAGCCCGTTGCCCTCGGGACCCGTGCCCGGAAAGTCGGCCTTGGGCGGAATGCGCATGAGCGAGTACCAGTACCCCGCCGGGTAGTACTGCGCAGCCGCCTGCGCGTTAGGTGCCGCCACGGCGGTCAGATTCACCGTGGCGCCCGGCGCCGCGCGGCGTTTCGGAGAGTCCACCAGGCCGTACCCGCGCACCCACACGCTATAGTTGGCCTTCGGAAGCTCGGGGATCACGTACCGCCCCCGCTCATCCGTGACGACGATCTTCACGAACTTCGTCGGCAGCTCTGTCGTCTCGGCAATCACCCAGACGCCGGCCTCGGGACCGTTAGGCCCGGTCACGACGCCCGCGATGTCGTTCTCGGCGCCGACGATCGCCACCGGTGTGCCCCGCTCGTGCGTCGTCCCGATCGAGACCGCAGCCAGAAGCAACGGCATCACCACCGTTGCGCCGAGGTAGAGGGATTTCGTCGATGTCATCGGAGACCTCGCGTGCTAACGTATGTTGGGTCGTCGTGGCCCGACACAGCGAAGTTGGACCTCAGGCGACCCGGCCACAACCCGCGGCCCGATCGGATGGCGCCTCGCGGATCGGACCTCGTCACGTCGATCGCGTATGGAACAGTGCGGTTCGTCGCTGACATTGACAAACCATCCGGAGACATAGACTGTCTATCCCCTCACACCCTCCGTCTGGAGCTTTCAATGCGCGAATGGCTCGCTCGACTGCTCGATTGGGGTCGCCGAGATCGGCTGGAGAGAGAGCTGAACGACGAGCTGCGGTTCCACCGCGAGCGCCTCGAGCGCGACGCGCGCGCCGCTGGAACGGCCGACGCACGCGAGGCCGCACGACGGCAGCTCGGCAACGTCACTCGCGTGAGCGAAGATGCGCGCGACCGGTGGTCCGTCCCCTGGCTCGACAATCTCCAGCAGGACGTCCGATACGCGTTCCGCGGCCTTCGCCGCAGCCCCGGATTCACCACTGCCGTCGTGGTGACGCTCGGTCTGGGCATCGGCGCGAACGCCGCGATGTTCAACGTCATCGACCAGCTGATGCTGCGCCCATTCGCGTACCTCCGCGATCCCGCGCACGTGCAGCGCGTGTACCTCCGCATGCCCGGACGCGAGCGACTCCTTACCCGCGAGTCGTTCCCGTACGCGCGCTACCTCGATCTCAGGCAGTGGACGACGTCGTTCTCGCAGACCGCGGCGTTCTTCCCGACGACCCACGCGGTCGGCACCGGCGATGCCTCGCGCGAACGTCCCATCGCCGCCGTCAGCGCCAGCTACTTCGACTTCTTCGACGCGCCACCCGTCCTCGGCCGCTACTTCGTGGCCGCGGAGGACATGCCGCCCGGCGGCGCGCGGGTCGCAGTGCTGAGTCACGCGTTCTGGAGCACGGCGTTCGGCGGACGTGACGTCATTGGCGAGTCGGTCCAGATCGACAACATGGTGTGCACCATCATCGGCGTCTCGCCCGAGCGGTTCGCTGGAGTCGCCGATGGGCCGGCTCCCGACATCTATCTCCCAATCACGGCGTACGGTGCGACACGACCCGGGAATTCATCGGTCGAGTTCTGGCGGCGGTACACCTGGGACTGGGCGGAGATGATGGTGCGGTTGAAGCCCGGCGTATCGGTCGCGCAGGCGAACGCCGATCTCACGCAGGCGTACATCCGAAGCCGCGATGCCGCGCGCGCCATCCACGCGTTCATGCCGCGCACGGACCCGGTGCGTCCCCTCGCGATCGTCGGCGCGCTCAAAACCGCGGCCGGGCCATATCCCGGCCTGGAGGCGCGCACACTCGTCTGGGTCGCCGGCGTCGCCGTGGTCGTCCTCCTCATCGCCTGCGCGAACGTCGCGAACCTCTTTCTCGCCCGCGCGCTGCGCAGACGCCGCGAGGTCGCACTTCGCGTCGCCCTCGGCGTCACCCGGCGGCGTCTTCTGTCGCAGTCGCTGACCGAGAGCCTCGTGCTGTCTCTGATCGGCTGCGCCGTGGGCATCGGCGTCGCGCAGTGGGGCGGTCGCTCGCTCCGACGCCTGTTCCTCCCCCCCGACACCGCGCTCGACGTCGTGACGGACTGGCGGACGTTAGGCATCGCCGTCGCGGCCGCCATCGTCGCCGCGCTCGCGACCGGGTTGACGCCCCTCATCCTCGCCGATCGACGCGACCTCGTCACGACGATCAAGGCTGGTGCGCGCGAAGGCACGTATCAGCGGTCGCGCCTGCGCTCATCGCTGCTCGTAATGCAGGTCGTGCTCTCGGTCGTCCTGCTCGTCGGCGCCGGTCTGTTCGTGCGCAGCCTCGCCCGCCTGCGCGACCTGCGACTCGGCTACGACGTCAGCTCGGTCCTGATGGTGCGCTGGGACCGTCGCGGCGAAACCATGGGCGTAGACGATCGCGTCCGCGTCCGGCGCCGGCTGCTCGAGGCCGCGCGCGCCATCCCGGGTGTCGAGCGCGCGGCGATCGCGAGCAATGTCCCGCTGCAGGGGACGTCGACCATGGCGCTGTTCGTGACCGGCATCGACTCGATGGCTCGCCTCGGACGCTTCACGTATCAGACGGCGAGCGACGACTACTTCAGCACCGTCGGCACGAGGATCCTTCGCGGCAGAGGGATCACAGCGGAGGATCGCGGTGGAGCGCCGCTGGTGACCGTCGTGAGCGAAGCGATGGCCGGAGTGGTGTGGCCGGGCCGTGACGCGTTAGGCCAGTGTGTGCGCGTCGGCGCCGACACCGCCCCCTGCTCGCGCGTCGTCGGTGTAGCCGAGACTGCCGTGCACGATCCGGTGAAGGACCAGCCGCTCCGCTATTATCTCCCGCTGGAGCAGTGGCCTAACGAGGGCGGGTCGTATCTGGTCGTCCGCATGCGGGGGCTCGTCGAGCCCGCGGCGGAAACCGTGCGGCGTGCGCTGCAGGCCGTGCTGCCGGGTCAGCAATACGTGACCGTGGAGCCCATGTCGAACCTGCTCGACGCGCAGCGTCGCTCGTGGCACGTCGGCGCGGCGATGTTCGTCGCGTTCGGTGTGCTGGCGCTCCTCGTCGCGTCGGTTGGCCTGTACGGCGTGCTCTCGTACGACGTCGGCCAGCGCATGCACGAGCTGGGCGTTCGCATCGCGCTCGGCGCGCAGCGCACGGACGTCATGCGGCTCGTGGTTGGCCATGGGGTGCGAGTGGCGCTCGCCGGCGTCGCGGCCGGAGGCGCGATTGCGCTCGCGTCGGCACGCTGGATCCAACCGCTGCTGTTCCAGCAGTCGGCGCAGGACCCGGCCGTGCTCATCACGGTGGGGGTAGTGCTCGTGGCGGTTGCCCTGGTCGCGAGCGCGATCCCGGCGTTACGAGCGGTGCGCGCGGACCCGAACACCGTCCTTCGGGCGGAATAGCGGTCCTCGGAATGGACAACGCAGTCATGAGTCAGTCATCGGGCAACAGTCGCCAAGTCGCAGTCCCGAGGGGGCAGTCGCGAGGGGGGAGTCCCGAGTCCTGAGTACTACTCGACGGTCATCCCGCGGAGCGACAACGGTGCGGGGTTCCGTCGCGCCCGGGCGATTGTCATTCCGAGCGGAGGCCGCAGGCCGGATGTCATTCCGAGCGGAGCCAGCGCGCAGCGCAGGCGGAGGCGAGGAATCGCACTCATCCCGGTAAAGGGGCCTCTCGGTCGGGACGATGGCGATTCCTCGCCTCCGGCCCTTCGGGCCTCCGCTCGGAATGACAACGGGGCTAGTTCACCCCCAGCCAGTAGCTCACCTTCACGACGAAGAAGTTGTCGCCCGCCACCTGCGTCGAGTTCCACACGTCGCGCGGGTTGATGAGCTGGCCCACCTTCTCTTCCTCCTGCCGGCTCTGCTGCCAGATCAGGAACGCCGTACTGCCCGGCAGCCACTCCCACCGCAGCACCAGGTTCGATCGGAATGAGAGCCGGTTGAAGTCGAGCTGCGGAATCGTGAACGTCGTCGCGCCGTCCGTCACCGTGCTCACGCCCGCCGGGTTTTCGGAAATCGTCGTTCCCGTGCCGGGCGCCCCGTACGTTCGCAGCGAGCGGCTCCGCGCTGCCGGCAGCTCGCCGAAATCGTAGTACCGCCCGCTCGCCGCGAACGGCTCGGCGTACGCCTCCACGGTGAAGTTCGGCGTGAACGCGTAGTTGAGCCTGAACCGCGCCGACAGCGTGCTGCGCTCGATGAACCCGAACACGTAGCGTTGGCCGAACGTGGCGTCGCTGCCATCGGCGCGCGTCATCACGTACTGACGCCCGTCCACCGAGTGCGAGTACGTCGGATCCACTGATGCCTGCCACTGCGGCGCCGGACGCGTGCTCAACCCGGTGCTCGCGTCCCAGCGCCACCCCCCGAACTCGTCGTCGAAGTACTCCGTGCGAGCGTTCCACGTCGTCGGGACGTTCGGCCGGCTCGTCAGCTGCGCCGTGAGCGTGTACGCGTTAGGCGTGCCCATGAGCGGGCCGCCGCGCGTCAGGTCGTCGCTCAGCGACCGGCGATGCACGACGACGCGGCCGGTCGCACGCCAGAAGTTGTGCAGCGTGAACTGCATGTTCTCGGTGAACCGGAGGTACTGCTGGACACCGCCGTAGTTCCAGCCGGCCACGCCGCTCGTTCCGAACTGAAAGTAGCGGACGTACTTGTTCGGCTTCGTATCGCGGAGCTGAATGTCCGCGTTGAAGTCGATGTCGTCGCCGCTCCGCATCTGCCCGGCATCGTTGATGTCGAACTCCGGCGACCGCGTCGACAGCTGAATACCTGCCAGCGTGAACCGGCCCGCATTCTTGTCCAGTCGGAGCGACGCCGTACCGCCCGTCAGCGACGTCCGCGTTGGATCGTACGAGATGTGGTCCTGATCGGGACGCTGGAAGTAGTGCGCACTTCCCCGCTGCAGGCGCGCGATCGCCGTCGGATCGCCCTCGACTCGGCTCCCACCGACCCAGCCCGTGATCTCGTACATCCCTTCCATATACCGCAGCCGCCAGTCGACACCCCCAGCAACCGCGGTGCTCGGCAAGAGCTGCTCGAGCCCGCCCCGGTCGTCGAGCCAGCGGTGCGCATGCGTCACCGACGCGCCGATGTTCGACTGCCGCGTGCCGAACTCCTGCTGCAGGCGGAAGACGCCGTACGACGTCGGCGGCTCCACGGCGATCTTGTCGCTCTCGACGTTCGTCGTGTCGAACGTCCGTGCGTACTCGCGCGGGGTGAGCGCCGCGAGCGCCCCGATCGACAATCCGTTCTTGAATCGCCCCGTCACCTTCGCCGCAGACAGGATCGTCGTGTTCGCCGGCGAGTCCACGTAGTCGCCTGACGCGAACCCGCGCGGCGCCGCTCCGATGCGCCTACTATAGAACCAGCTCGGTCGCCCGATGAAGCTCTGACCACGGCCCGTGAGCAGCTCGTTCCCTTCGATGAAGAACGGGCGACGCTCCTCGAAGATCGTCTCGAACGCCGTGAGGTTCACGACCGCCGGATCCGCCTCGACCTGCCCGAAGTCCGGATTGATCGTCGCGTCCAGCGTCACGTTCGGGCCGAGCCCGTACTTGAGATCACCGCCGGCGCGTGCGCCGAGCTTGTCGTCGTACGGATTGCGCGCGTCCACGTTCGCGCGATACGTGAGATCGGTCGCGACATACGGCAACAGCTCGAGTCGCCGAGTCGCCGGAATGCCCGCGATGCCGTCGAGCCGGCCAAAGTGAGAGGAGAAGCCTGCCGCCGACACCGGAATCATCACCCACTGGATCCGCTCGCTCTTGTCGGCGACGTTGCGCGTGAGCTCGAGCCCCCACGTCAGCTCCGGTGCGGCGTTGAAGCGGAGCTGCGAGAAGGGGATGTGCATTTCGGCGGTCCACCCTTCCCCATCGACGCGCGCTCTCGCGCTCCAGATCGGGTCGAACTGGGTCTCGCGTCCGCTGTCCTCGCTGTCCTGCGAGTGATACGCGTCGCCGCGCACGCCGCCTGACGAGAGCGAGAAGCTGTAGGCGGTGCGACGATCGAGATACGGGTCGAGCGACACCGTGAATACCTCCGCATCGCTCTCGCCGTCACGCCGCGTGATGGACGTGCGAATCACGCGTGGGTCCGGCCGCCGGAGCCGCGCGCCGACGTACAGCCCATGGTCGTCGTAGAGGATGCGAACCTCGGTCTCGACGCTGGGCGCGGCGCCCTCGACGGGAACCTTCTGAACGAAGTCCGAGATGACCGTCGCCTGCTGCCAGGCGGGGTCATTCAGCTCTCCGTCGACGTGCGGGGCGGCGCCGACGATCCGCGTCGCGCGCGCGACCTTGGGCGGAGCGCCCCCCGCTCGGCTCGTGGAACGAGCGGCCTGCGCGGTCGACGAATCGGGCAGCGTGAACGTGAGGGCGAGCGAGGCGATGAGCGTTCGGCTCGTCAGCGAGGACATGGCGTGCGGGTAGATGTGGCGGGCCGGCCGGTGCGTACGCCGACCGAGGCAATCCTATCGGAGCGGCGCCGGCCTGGCTACGCTGGTCCGGACAAGGTCGCTGAGGCGGATTGCTGCTGTTGGGGTCAGAGTCGAACGGAATCCCTTGAACGCAGCTGCGTTCAAGGGATTCCGTTCGACTCTGACCCCAATAGAAGCAAAGTGGCGCACAGGGTACGGTTATCGTACCATTGTGCGGTAGCAATCTCTGCCGTCTACCGTCGGCTCCCGATCTATCGAGGTTGTCATGACCAGGTGGATTCCCCTCGGCGCCCTGCTCCTGGGTCTCGCCGAGCATGCAACACGTCCGGCCGTTGACCGCATAGCCGCGAACGACAATCGCCAACCCGCCGGCAAGCTCGCAAACGGCGTCCTGACCATCGCCCTGGAGGCCCGCAACGGATCGTGGCAGCCCGAGGGCGACCGCGGACGCGCGCTCGCGGTTGCGGCGTTTGCCGAGGAGGGCAAGCCGCTCTCGACGCCGGGGCCGCTCATCCGCGTGAGTGTGGGGACCGAAGTGCGCGCCACCGTGCGCAATCGTCTCGACAAGCCGCTGATCGTGTTCGGCTTCGGAAAGACGCGCGGCATGTCGGACAGCGTGATCGTTCCGGTCGGCGAGGCGAGCGCGCTCTCGTTCCGGGCGACGACACCGGG
>Ga0105249_10004254_pt1 | contig 12380 bp, 10 predicted proteins | sample KBSS44metaG_FD_81522 | JGI IMG/M metagenome (GOLD analysis project Ga0105249, IMG submission 81522) | Switchgrass rhizosphere microbial communities from Kellogg Biological Station, Michigan, USA - KBS S4-4 metaG | ecosystem: Host-associated > Plants > Roots > Rhizosphere > Soil | place... | reverse complement strand
TCAGAAAGCTTTTTGGAGTCGAGATATTTCATACACAAATTATGCTTGAAAAGCATAAATTTTACAGGATGAATAATGAACAAAAAAATGAGCGTTTTTTGATTTATGAAAGAGGTTTATTGATTTGAGCTTGTGATTTTGAACTCTTTATCCCATTGTAAATTAATTAGTTGTGACCAACTCATGCCAGTCTGAGCAGTAAACAAAATAATAAAAGCATTTAAAGCAACAGCTCCAATACGAATTCTTTGTATATGTCTAAAATTTTGATTTGCTTCTTTTATGTTATTTTCTGCCTTTTTTACAAAAAGGTAAAAATCTTGTTCATTTTCGAATGAATTTAGTCTTATATTATTAGTTTGTTCAAATGTATTTAATTTTCCTAATTGATAATTATAAGCAGTGAATGCATGACGTTTGGTCGATATTTTACTGGGATGAATAAACCATGATTTTGCAGGGAAAATCCAAAGTGCATTTTCTGGAAAATTTAAATATGTAGGAATTTTAGTTTGTATGGATATTCTTTATTCTCAAGAATTAAAGAAGTCAATCCATCGAAGAGATGCTCACATAATGCTAATACTTTTGCTTTTGCATCATCAGATGGTGGTTGTGTATTCTTGTCTTGCTTTTTATTTCTCCGAAAGATTTTGATACCAATTGAGAAGAATGTTTCATTTTCAAAAAAATCGCTTAAAAAAATAATAATAGAATTTTGTTGTCGCGCAGCACTATTGAAAGTGATCTCATTTCGTAAAACCTTTTCTTTTAAGTATTGACTATATTGGATTAAGGATTTTTTTGCTATTTTTTGATTGTTTAGTATGTCATAAAATTTATTTTGATCTGACCAACCTATAAATACTACCAACCGTGCAATCATATCTCTGATTGTCTCTTTACGTTTTCCACTATGAGTAATATTTTCTGATATGAAAGATATAAGTAGTCGTATATCACATTTTCGTTGTTCACAAATTGAATTTAGTTGTACTAATTTTCCGGTTAGTGTAGTTCTTTTATTGCCTAAATTAGTTTTAAAACTAGGTTGTCTAATTAGATAGCATAATGCCCCAATATCTATTGTTCGGCCATTATAAAATCTCAAAGTTACATATTCAGGTTGTAGAATATCAATATCAGAACGAAGTGGTAAATCATAAATTTGAATGGTTCTATGGTCTAATTGCATTTGTATTTCTCTAACTCTAATGAACTGACAAGATCACATAAATGCTCATTGTAGGAATTCAAAACATGCCTAATTTGTTTCAAATTTTGTCTGTATTGCAGATATAAATCCGTTGTTGCTGATGATTTATGGCACATCCTTACTTTGACAAATTCACGAGCTTGGTGAAGACTAATTTGCCCTTTTGCAACATATTCCAATTGCTCGTCAGTTAGATTCATACCAAAAGTTGCTCTCAAATCATGAAAGCGATAGTTAAATTTTGGATTGCTCAATTGATTCTGAATATAAGGAATTACCTTATCATTTATAAATTGCCTTACTGTTTGTCCATTCTTAGCGTGATGAAGTACAAAATTTTCATTAAAGTGTTTAATATCCGCTTTAGACTGATAATAGGGTGTACCACGATTGCTTAAAAATAAATATTGATCATTTGAATCACTTATTAATGATTTTTTTCTTCGTAACTTAGCATTTTCGCTTTTTGAATAAATATGTAGTTTTTGATAGAGCCAAAGAGGAATATGTAAAACTATTTTCTTATCATTTTTTGTATCAATACCTGTACCTGGTCCTGCTGGAATTCTAATTTCCTTTAATTCAGATCCCTCCATATTGGTAAAAACATGATGTAATCTTATAGTGAGAATAGTCTGAATTCGTGAGCCACTAGCCAACCCTAAGAGATGGATTAAAAGCATTTCAGTATTCTTTAAAGCAGATAAGGCTTTTAGTAATTGAATTTGTTCATCTTTGGGTAAAGGTCGAAGTAGTCCACCATCAATAATAGTTTCAGCATATGGATTAATTGATTTAGTGACTTTGATCGAGACATCTGTTAACTGGATTTTTTTCGTAAAAATTGAGCCATAATCATTTTTAAAATCTATAAAACGATCCGATTCTTTCCACATTGGAAATTCAGGCTTAATCAAACCTTCATGTTTCAACCAACGATAAAATGCGATTACAGTACTCATTCTTCTACGGGCAGTGGAAAAGCTGATCTTTTCAGCTTCAATCATTGTTCGTATATATGCTCTATAGCGATATGTAGGCCTATATAATTTGTTTTTATCGAAAGTAACCCAATTTACATTTGTATCATCTAAGAATTGCCTAAATGCGACTAAATCACTAGCTATATTTGAATAGGTTGCCATAACAACATTAAGACTATTTTTTATTCTATTTAAGATGTAAATATTAGCTTCAGCCCAGGGTACTCCATACCTATCAACAACTAGTGGATATAAATTAAACTGAACAGGTGACTTAGTTTCTTGTGTTCCATAAGTTGGTTCATATTCAAAAGAGTTTTGTATGACATGCGCAACGTGGTATTTGGTTTGTGTTGATAGAGTTATTTCTGTTGCTTCAAAATGTGAAGGTTGAACAACTTTTGTCTGAACAAATTTGGATAAGGTTATTTTTCTAGCCTTGTTTGTCATAATTGAAGCCAAAGTCTTTTTATTGAAGTTGCCTTAAACTTTACAAAAAAACCTTTGCTAAATAAATACCTTAAATTGAAACTGAATTTGTCCATTTTTTATGAAACTTATATTTGTTGTCTTTTTATTCAGAACTTATAGATACCATTTCATGAATAAAAACAGCTTGATAACCCAAGCTCATACAGGAGAAGTCTTCACAATAGTCTGCATCTTTTAAGTGAATATAACCATTGGGCGCCATCAAAATACCAACAGGCTGCCACGGTAAATAAGGATGATTCATCACCTTGACTTGGCTGTAGTCAATTAAATCTCCAAATACACTTTGGCTAATACGAATTTCGCCATCTGTCAATTTACGATATTTGAATTGATCCAATTGAAGAAGTTGTACAAAGCGCCAAATGAAATTGAACATTGTTTAATTTTGTGCTGTGTAAAAAGTACATCCATAAGTTTAGCACTGATTCAGTGTGACCCAAAGATTAACTGTGGCCCAGATACACCACGATAAAAAAGCTGTCTATTAGAGTCTGTTGACAATTCGTCTACGTTTGCGACTATGAGTGATTTTTAGATGATACAAGGCACGAAATATGAAATTTAGCATTCTAAATAAATAGTTCGTAACGATGTAGCAGCAAAAAATACTCTAGTCCCCCGCTGCTCCTTGCGCTGCAAACAAAGCAGTGCTTTGTTCTTGCTCAGGGTTGTGGCTAAAATTATCTCAGTCTGCGTTATGAAACTCGAAAATAGTCTCACTATTCTCTTCGTTTCATGCCTTGCCTGCTCAATTTTAGCCTACAACGCAAGCCATTTATGAAATGTCAACAGACCCTATATATGTGCTGACATGAACCTTTTCTTGTTACCTAATTTCAGTTATGTGGCGCATATCTCATTCAGGTTTAGCATACCCAAGATTTAAAAGCCAAAGCTGATGACTTATCCGCAAAGGTCATTATTTATCAGTAGAGGCAAGCTCAGCCCTTATTTGTCAGACACTTTATTGAATAGTCATAAATTGCCAATGGATTGACCTGAAATGTCAGTGGTATTTGAATCCAGATGACTTACTTTTCCAACATAAATAGGATTTTTTACTTGAAATGTGAATTTGAACTGGTTTTCAGTCAAATCCTTGATCCCTAAATAAACAATAGGTGCTTCATATGTTACTTGCTAAGCCTGTCAAAAAAGTGTTTGCAAAAGCTTTTCCAAGTCGATTGCCTAATTTAAAAGATCAGATTGCGAATATCCCGATTCGTCACTTCAATTTTAAATTTAGCCCAGATGAGTTGGATGTTAAATTTTTTATGCAAAAAGAGTGGGCGACTGCCTATTTTGCCGCATTGTCAATTTTTTTAACCTATGGTGAAGAGTTGGTGATCGAAACTGCACGACATCATCGTGATCAAATACAAGACCCAGTTTTAAAACAGCGTCTAACCAGTTTGATTGGACAAGAGGCAATTCACTCTAAAGTCCATGAAGAATATAATGAAACCATGATTCCAAATAATTTGCCTGTGCAGTTATATCGGTTTTTAGCAGAACAGGTTTTTAATCATACTTTTTTAAAATTCCCACAACCTTTAAAGCTTTCAATGATGGCTGGGATTGAGCATTTCACCGCTGTTTTTGCTCAATATGCCATGACGCATCAAGACATCTTTAATCATTCTCTTGATGAAAAAACACGTGCTTTATGGTTATGGCATATGCTGGAAGAGTCTGAGCATAAAGATATTGCTTATGATACTTATCAAGTGCTTTCTGCAAATTATCCATTACGAATTTCAGGATTCTTTATTGCGTTGATTACTTTGGGTCTAGGCGTAGGTGCTGGCGCATTGATGTTGCCATTTTTACGACGTCCAATGAATAGCTTTAGTCTAAGTTTTTGGAAAGAGGCAAAGGGCAGTTGGGATTTATTATTTAGTCGAGACAATGGTGTTTTTGGTAGCAGTTTAGGCCATATTTTTGATTATTTGCGTCCAGACTTTCATCCTAATGATCATGATACAACTGAGCTTTTAGAATATTTCAAAAAAGAATTACTTGATCCTGAAACAGGCACACTCACCCCTTATTTTGTTAAAGCGTTTACCCCTGCTTTACGGATGTAATTTTATTCAATCTTAGCATTCAAATTTTCTATTCAATATAAAAACGATGTTGTAGATCGATACTGAGCTTTTCCATCAATTTTTGAAGGAAAAGTTTTTTTTAAAAGCTGTGATTTTAACCAAGCACTTTATAAAAATTGTTTTTAAGGGACATTCTTTATCAGTGGAGGCAACTCTTAAAAGTGATTGTCTGACAATTATCTAAGGTTGTCATAATTTGCAAACCGAATGAATGCATGTGCCAATGGTAATTGACAAAGCATGTCGTAATTTTTAGCCATCAAAGTAGAGTTTTTACTCAAAAGGCAATCTGTAGCTCATCAGCGTAAAGACGATGAAATGGATTGCCATATTAAATGAATAAAGAGTACCAGCTATGTTCGCTAAGCCAATTAAGAAAGCCGTTGCTAAAGTTTTTGCTGCGGCACCATTCAGTCTGGAAAATCAAACGCCGATTATTCCAATTCGTCATATGAAGTTTGATTTTGATCCAGAGCAAGTAGATCACCGATTTTATATGGATGCAGAATTGGCAAGTGCATATTTTGCGTCATTGTCGATTTTCTTAACTCGTGGTGAAGATCTTGTGATTGATACTGCTCGTTATCATCGTGATTTCATTACTGATCCATTATTGAAGCAACGTGTTACTTCATTGATTGGTCAAGAGGCGATTCATTCAAAAATGCATGAAGAGTTAAATGACGCTTATTTAATTCGTGATTTGCCAGTAAAGCTGTTTCGTACTTGGGCTGGCTGGGCGTTTGAATATGGTTTTGAGCGTCTTCCACAACCGATGAAATTGTCATTGATGGCTGGTATCGAACATTTTACTGCGGTACTTGCAGAATACATGATGAATCATGAAGAAGTGTTCTTCCGTTCGCAAGATGAAAAACAACGGGCAATCTGGATGTGGCATATGCTTGAAGAATCGGAGCATAAGGATATTGCTTTCGATGTGTTTCAAGAATTATCCAATAACTATTTATTACGTATTGCTGGATTCTTTCCCGCATTGATCACGATTTTGGTGCTGATTTCAGCTGCATCATTTTTAGTGCCTTTTTATCGCAATCCTAAGAACCTGATTAGCTTACGTTATTGGAAGGAGATTCCATATAATTTTCGCCTGATCTTTGGCTTAAAAGATGGTGTTTACGGCAGTAGCTTTAAACATATTTTTGATTATCTGCGTCCCGATTTTCATCCAAATGATCATGATACATCTGAATTTTTGGACTATTACAAAGAGAAACTACTGAATCCAAAGACAGGTCTTCTTACGCCATATTTGACGAAAGAATTTTATCCTGCATTGCGTTCATAAAAACCTAAAAGAGATGGATTTAAAGTTTATGGGTATTTTTTCTAAAAAAGTTAAGCCGAGCCAAAATGCTTATGCGGTCGTGACTGGCGCAGGCAGTGGCATTGGACGTAGTTTTGCAATGGAACTTGCAAAACGCGGAGGAACAATTGTTTGTGCTGACATAAATCTGGATGCAGCCAAAGAAACGGTCAGTTTGATTGAATCACAAACTTCAGCTAAAGCATTTGCTGTGCAATGTGATGTGGGTGTGAAAGAGCAAGTAAAAGCACTTTCAGAACAAGCCGAAAAATTAATGAATCATCCTGTAAGCCTGATTATTAATAATGCGGGTGTAGGGCTGGGCGGTAAGTTTGATGAAGTGTCACTGGAAGATTGGCAATGGTGTATGCATGTCAACCTCTGGGGGGTTATTCATGGTTGTCATTATTTTGTTCCTCAGTTTAAGCAACAAGGTTATGGGGCAATTATCAATGTTGCTTCAGCTGCGGGGTATACAGCAGCTCCCGAAATGACCGCTTATAATGTGACCAAATCCAGTGTGTTGGCATTGTCAGAAACCCTTTCAGCAGAGCTTCGTGGTGACAACATTCGAGTGAATGTGCTGTGTCCAACATTAGTGCCTACAAATATTATGAAAAATGGTCGTTTACCTGGTCATTATGCGGGGTTAGCAGATGATTTACTGATGAATCATGCATTTACCACCAGTGATCAGGTGGTGATTAAAACCTTAAATAACTTAGATGCAGGCAAGCTGTACACCATTCCTCAGCCAGATGCAAAACTGTTTTGGATATTAAAACGTGTATCACCCACCTTATATGCCAAAGCGCTGGGTATCGGATATCCATTATTCAACAAATACATCAAATAAGCTGCGAGTAGATCAAGATGACAACAGAAACAACTTTAGCTACGCTGCCTAAAGAGAAAAGCGTAGAGCAAAACTCAGCACAAACTACAGTCGAAGACATTAAACAGGTGACTCAACAGAATACGGCACAAGACAAATCGCTTGAAGCAAAACAGCTTAAAGAAAAAGTACCTGTAGAGAAGCAAGTTGAGGCAAAGACAGTTACAAAGCCAGCGAAAGCAAATCACCCTAAAGCTGAAGTCCAAACTCCAGCTAAAGCTAAAAATAAGGCTGAGGTAAAAGTTGAAACACAAATAAGCGCTCAATCTAAAAAGCTTAAACAATCGGCTGAAGAAAAAGCGCCAAAGACTCAGCACAAAGAAGCTGTGCATATTTATGACACCATTGTGGTTGGTGCGGGTATTTCAGGGATTGCTGCTGCTTATAAAATGAATCAAGCAGGCTATAACGATTATGTGGTCCTTGAAAAAGCCAGTCGTGTGGGAGGAACATGGCGCGACAATAATTATCCGGGCTGCGGTTGTGATGTACCCTCAGCACTTTATTCATTTTCTTTCTCACCAAGCCATAAATGGAGCCATTTATTTGCCAAGCAGCCAGAAATTCTAAGCTATTTAGAAGAAGTGGTGGAAAAATATGACCTTGGTGAGAAAATTGAATTTAATAATGAATTGATCAGTGCCAAATGGGATGAAGCACAACATATTTGGCACTTAGAAACATCAAAAGGTCAATATCAAGCCAAGACGGTGATCTTTACGACAGGACCGATTACTGAACCTGCTTTGCCGAAATTAAAAGGAATTGAAAGTTTTAAAGGTGAAATGTTCCATTCAGCACGTTGGAATCATGATTATGATTTAACAGGTAAGCGTGTTGCAGTGATTGGTACAGGGGCTTCTGCAATTCAGTTTATCCCACAAGTACAATCTTTAGCGAAACAGCTGATCGTATTCCAGCGTACAGCACCGTGGGTACTACCCAAGGCGGATATGGAGTTAAACGAAACGGCTAAGGGGATCATTTCTCGTTTCCCAATCATTCAACAAACTTGGCGTAATAGCATTGCACAGATTTTAAATGGGATTAACTTTGGATTGCGTAATCCTAAAGTATTGGAACCCGTGAATTTCCTAAGTAAGCAATTACTCAAACTACAAATTAAAGATGAAACCTTGCGTAAAGCAGTGACACCGAACTTTACCATTGGATGTAAGCGCTTATTGTTTGCAAACAATTATTATCCAGCACTACAACAAGATAATGTGAATCTGATTGCACATGGTTTGGTTGAAATTGATGGAAATACAGTGGTTGCAGCAAATGGTGAACGTCATGAAGTGGATGTGATTATTTGGGGAACAGGCTTTGAAGTTTCACATCCTCCAATTGGTAAACGAGTTTATGACAGCAATGGTCAAGTCCTTGCTGAGCGTTGGAAAAATAGTTCACCTGAAGCATATTTGGGTGCCAGTATGGAACATGTACCGAATGCGTTCTTGGTCCTCGGTCCAAACATTCTGGTCTATGATTCATTTATTGGTATCGCGGAAGCACAAGTCGGCTATATTGTTGATGGCTTGTTAAAAATGCGTGAGCAAAAATTCACTCGCTTTGAAATCAAAGCGGATGTGCTTGCCCAGCATAACAAACGTCTGCAGAAACATTTAAAAACCACTGTATTTAATGCGGGTGGGTGTAAGTCTTATTATCTGGACGAAAATGGTCGTAACTTTGCAGCATGGCCATGGTCATTGCAACAATTACGTAACCAATTAAAACAACTAGATTTAAACCATTATAGCGTGAGTAAAAAATAAGTTTAGTATTCAATTGTTGAACACTTTTTATGAGAGCCCTAAATTAATTTAGGGCTTTTATTTTTTGTCTTGTGCGACGATGTAATCCAAAAATAATGATTTCAGCTAGGATTAAATTGACCACCCAACCTAACCAAGATTCTAGCTGATAGATGTGAATTGGGGTTAACCAATCAAAATATGGTTGTAACTGATAAAGCACGATTTTCCATGTCCTTAAGCTCAGCGCTGAAAGGCTCAGTACAAAACTACGGATCATCCAGTCACGATGTAAAATCCAGCACTTTTTCAATAAAAAGTACAAAGCGGATAGGGTGGTGATCGCCCAGAGTGAACTTAATAAGACAAAGCTGATTTGTGTGGATAACCCTCCAGCCGCTGAAAAAGCTAAAATTAAGCCACTGGGTAAAGACAGCCCCAAAATGGTGATCAGATACAGCCAACCACTCCAGCGATGAATTCGGGGATAACGCGTGCGAAAGACACGGAAAAACTGTGTAAATCCAGCGATGAGTACAAAACTACTGCTGATCACATGGATTTTAAAAGCCGCCTGCCAAGGTTGAGTATTGACTACATCTTGCTTTAACAAGAGAAAATGCTGATCAGTTTGCCATGGGAAATATTGCAAACATATTGCGACCATGAGATAGCATAAATAAGCATAGATCACGAGTGAAATTAGACTCAAGCTTGAATATGCCAAGTTAGTTTTTGTTTTGTTCATCACTGCTTATAATGGAATGGTGATTGAGAAATTATAGTGGAAGATAGGTTGAAACAGCATATTTATGTTTGGGTATGGCATAGATTTTAAAATAAACCACAGAGAATCCTGATTTATTTATCTTAAAGTAGATCACAAAGCAAACAATTTAATCTAAAATCAATGTGAAAATGCATCCAATATCTTCATAACAAATAGGTATAACAATGAATAAAAGTTTAATCGCACTCGTCGGATTAGGAATGATTGGTTTCCAGAATAGTTATGCACTGGATATTCAACAGTTGCAAAAATCTTGGTCTGGAAAATATGATGAGCAGAAAATTGCTGTTTTCATCCAATCTATCGATCGTAATCAGGTCAAAGGCTATAGTGTTCTCGGTAAAAATAAACAAAATTTTTCAGGGAAAGTACAGACGACTTCACAAGGTTATAAAATTACCGCAACAGAAAGTGGTGCTAAAGCAAGTAGTGGTGTGTTTACGTTTACTGTAAAACAGAATCAGCCGAATGTGTTGGAGTCTAGTTGGGAATCTACAACGGCTAAGGTTAAACCAAAATATTTTGATTTAAAGCCGCAACAGTGTCGTTATCAAAAAGATGTCGGTGATTATCCAGTTGCATCACAACGTTTATTAAAAGATGAGGATCTACAAATTCCTCCTGAAGAACTGGACTGGATGCGTAATGAAATTTATGCGCGTCATGGTTATTCATTTGCCAATAAAGAGATTGCCTCTCAATTTGCTAACGATAATTGGTATATGCCATGCAGTACCAATGTTGAAAATCAATTAACTCAGATTGAAAAGACCAATATCCAACGTATTAAAAAAATTCGTCCGTATATGGCGAAAATGGAATGGGGTCGTTGATCCATATTTTGATTATATCTGGTTTAAATGATAGCTAAAGCAAAAGCATTTTAATTTGATTTATATCATTATTTTTGCTTTAAAAAGCCCAAAGTCAGGTACTTTGAGCTTTTTAAATTTTACGGAAAATGTTAAATAGCTTGGGTATTTTCATTTAGCCAGTTTAAAACATCACCTTCTAAGTGAGGTGCTAATCGTTCTCTGACTGTTTGATGGTACTGATTCAACCATGCTTTTTCATCATGACTGAGTAGGTCTAAAACGATACACGTCAGGTTAATCGGGCACAGTGTTAGTGTTTCGAATTCTAAAAATTGACCATAGGTCGTATCTTCAAAATGCTTAATTTTGTTGACGACAAGATTCTCAATCCGAATGCCGTACTTGCCTTGATGGTATAAGCCTGGTTCATTAGAGGTAATCATCCCTTCACGCATCTTGGTGGAGGGTGTGACTGGGGCATAATATGAAATCACTTGTGGGCCTTCATGAACATTCAATGCATAGCCGACACCGTGACCTGTACCATGACGATAATCCAAACCATATTTCCACAGGGTTTGACGTGTGATCGAATCTAAAAGAGGTGATGCAATGCCTTCTGGGAAAACAGTTTGAGCAAGTGCAATATGACATTTTAATACAAGTGTGTAATCGCGCTTTTGTTCAACGCTTGTGGTGCCTATAGGAACAACACGAGTAATATCTGTGGTTCCTTCATCATATTGTGCGCCTGAATCAATCAGTAGCAAACCAGCACCACTAATCTCGCTAAAGCTTTCTTCTGTAGCGCGATAGTGTGGTAATGCGCCGTTGGCATTAAAGCCTGCAATTGTCGAGAAGCTTAATCCAATAAAACCTGCTTGTTGTGCGCGAAAGCCTGAAATTTTTTCGTCGATGGTGAGTTCATTGATCGATTCTTTATCAGCCAGTGCGTTATCTAGCCAATGAAAGAAATGACATAGGGCAACACCATCTTTGGTCATTGCACTGCGTATATGGGTAATTTCAATAGGCTGTTTTTGCGATTTAAATAAGGTGCTTGGATTAATGTCTTGGACTAAACGATTTTGCTGCTCAATGGCCTGTGCATACGAAATTGAGACTTTAGCAGGATCAATTAAAATATTTTGTTGTTTAAGTTCGAGCAAAAACTCGATGCTTGCGTTATAAGGTAAGATTTCAATGTTATCCAAAGCAAATCTTTGCTGCATTTCAGTTGAGAGCTTTGCATCATCAATAAAAAGCACAGTTCGAGAATGGTCAATATATAAGTGTGCTAAGAACACGGGATTATATTCAACATCACGCCCCCTACAATTCAAAATCCAAGCAATATCATCGAGTGCAGAAATAAAATGCCCCGTTGCTTTTTTCTGAATAAGTTTGTGACGGATCGCAGTTATTTTTTCTAAGCGTGTTTGCGCATTTAAATCATCTGCCATTTGCCAAATGGGTTGTAGGGGTAGTGCTGGGCGTTCAGTCCAAATTTCATCAATTAAATCTAAGTCTGTTTGGATTTCAAATTGCTGGGATTGAGCAACTTGACTTAACGCATCAAACTGTAAGGCGGAAATGGTGTGTCCATTGACTGAAATTTTTGTGTTTTTGGGTAGATGTTGTGAAAGCCAAGCCAAATGTGTTGATGATTCATCAGGTGTCTGCTTTTGTAAAACGTAACCTGTATTTTCCAGTTGCTGTTCAGCTTGTACCCAATATCGGCCATCTACCCATAAACCTGCGAAGTCTTGAGTAACTACAATTGTGCCGACTGAACCTGTAAAGCCTGTTAGCCATTGACGTATTTTCCAATAATCAGGTAAATATTCTGACATATGTGGATCTGCACTCATGGCGATAAAAGCATCCTGCTGATATTTCTTCATAATTGTACGAAGGTTTTCTAATTTGTTGGCAGGTGACAAACTGTTCATACTTTTTCCAATTGCATATCAATAGATTTTTGAGAGGGG
>Ga0105249_10004251_pt1 | contig 12382 bp, 9 predicted proteins | sample KBSS44metaG_FD_81522 | JGI IMG/M metagenome (GOLD analysis project Ga0105249, IMG submission 81522) | Switchgrass rhizosphere microbial communities from Kellogg Biological Station, Michigan, USA - KBS S4-4 metaG | ecosystem: Host-associated > Plants > Roots > Rhizosphere > Soil | place... | reverse complement strand
GTGGTACCACGCCAGTACGAGCACAACGAGGACCCCTAGCACGGCGACGGCGACGGCAACGCGCATCGCCGCCGGCGGCCACTCGTAGGTGGCGGTGAGCAGGCTGAGGACCTGCAGCAGAACCCAGGCGGCCGCCGCGTAAGCCAGCGCCCACTGCCCCAGCTTGCGTTCACGCAGGCGCTGCAGGAATTCATTCATGTCCTGCTTCCTTGCCACTTTCAGCTGGGGGAGTTTCCAGCAACGCCTTGAAGCGCGCATCGCTGCGCAGTGGATCCCATGCGGGATTGATCTCGAGCAGTGCGATCGACATGGACCTGCCGCAGGGAATCGTCAGCAGATGGCGAATGCGCTCGATCGCCAGATCCTTCGCCCCGGCGCGCACGAAGATCTGTGCCGCATAGCTTTCGACAGCCGGCCCGCTGACGGCGTCGCGAGAAATCGGCATCAGTTCCATCGCCTTGCGGCCTTCGGCTATCGCCGCGTCGCGCAGGCCGAGTCCGGCATCGGCGAAGCCGAGTGCCAGGTGGAGGTCGGGATCGTCGGGACGTGCGCGAACCGCGGCCTCCATCTTCGCCTGCGCGGCGGCAAAGATCGATTTCGCCTTGGCGCTGTCGCCCAATGCGGCGTGCGCTGCGGCAGCATGTACGGCCGGCTGCAAGGACACATTCGCCGAATCGAACCAGGGTTGTTCGTAGTCGGCGTCCGCTATCGACGCGGCAGCGGCAAAGTCGCGTTGCCACGACGCAAGTTCGTAGCGCGTGTAGGCAGCGGCCTGATAAGCGGGCGTGCCCGGAGTCAGGGCCGCGACTGCCGAACGCATCATGCCCAGGTCGCCATTCCAGAAAGCCTGGTTTTCGCCGCGCCGGATCAGCGTCAGCCCCGGCTCGGTGGTCAACTCGGCGGAACGGGCGAGCGCTTTGTCGGCCTCGGCGTAACGGCGCATGTGACCAAACGTCAGGCCGAGGTCGAACCACCCGCCGTTGTTGCGCGGATCGAACTCGCAGGCACGCCGGAAGCCGGCGATCGCGCTGTCGAAGTCGCCCTGCCGACGTACGATGGCCGCATCGATCTGTTCGATCTCCGAGCTGTTCGGCCAGGTCTTGCGTGCCACGGCCAGTTCGTTCAGGGCAGTGGCATAGTCGCGATGTCCCCAATATGCGAGCAGCGCCATCGCATAGTGCGCTTCGCCCAGATCGGGCTGCAGCGCGAGCGCGCGCTCTGCGGCAGTTTTCGCCGCGGCAAGATGCGCCTCGGTGCGATCCGGGCCAAACCAGTAAAAATACATGTGCGTTCGCGCCAGATCGGCAGCGGCGAGGGCGAACTGCGGATCCTTCGCCAGCGCCTGCTCGAAGGCTGCAATTGCCAGCGGCGCTTCCTGGTAGGCCAGGTTGTACTGATCGTTGAGGCGGTTGAAGTGGCCCAGGCCGCGCAGGTACATGTCGTGCGCTTCGGAATTGTGCGTCGGCATTCGCGTCGCCCGCGCGCCCTCTTCCGGCTGCAGTCTGGCGTTCAGCGCCTCGGCGACGGCCTGTGCGACTTCGCCTTCGACGCGGAACACGTCGTCGAGCGTGCGATTGTAACTGTCCGCCCACAGGTGCTCGTCGCTCGCGGCGCGGATCAACTGCACGTTGACGTGCACCGTATTGCCGGCCCTCTGCACGCTGCCCTCGAGAATGTTGGCGACGCCGAGTTGTTGCGCCGTCTCGCGCAGATTCGCCGGCTTGGCGGCGTACTGCTGCGTCGACGTGCGCGAGATCACCTTGAGCGCGCCGATCTTGGCCAGCCGCGTGAGAATTTCGTCCTGGATGCCTTCGGCGAAATAGGCGTTGTCCGGGTCGCGGCTCATGTTTTCGAACGGCAGCACGGCGATCGACTTGTGATCCGCTGAAATACCGGCCGGCGTGACCGCATTCGAAACCGGTGCCCCTGGCTCGAGCGCTTTCGTCGCCGGCGCGATCCGCAACAGCACGCCACCGCCGATTGCCAGCAGCAGTGCGAGTATCGACAACTCCGTTCCTGTTACCCGCTGAGCACCACGCTCGCCGTGATACCACGCCAGCACCAGCACCACGAAAAAACCGACGGCGAGCGCAACGATCAGCGCGCGCTCGACGGCCTCCGGCCAGGCAAAGCGCTGAGCAATGATGTCCACGCCCTGCAACAGCGCGAACGCGCCAGCGATGTAGGCCAGTGCCCACTGCACCAGCTTGCGTTCACGCAGGCGTTGCAGGAAATCGCTCATGACCCACCCTGCGCAGTCGGCGGATCCTGCACGAGCTTCTGGAACTCCGGCTCGTCACGCAACGCGTCGAAATCCGGATCGAGGCGGAGCGTCGCAGGCGTGATCGGATGGTAGGGTGCGCCATAGGGTACGCCGAGCAGGTGACGCAAGCCGGCGATCGCGTCGTCCTTGTGGCCAAAGCGCGCGAGCAGGCGTGCGCGCAGCTCGAGAGTTCCGCGATCGACCAGCACATCCGCGTGTTCGGCATTTTTGCTCTGGAGCGCATCGAGCGCTGCGAAGCTGGCCGTTTCGTTGCCGAGGCCCGCTTCCACTGTCACGGTTCCCGACAGCAGGAACACATTGCTCCCCTGCTGCCGCACGAGTCCCTGCAGCGCATCGCGGACCCGAACGTAATTGCCCTGTGCTGCGGGATCGCCGGCGAGCCGCTGCATGTCGGCGAGCTCCGTGCGCACGCCGAGCGCGTCGAGTGGTCCGGCATGCGGGTCCGGCGTCTCGAGCATTTGTGCGAGTCGTGCGATCGAGGTTGCATAGCTGCGCTGCAGGCGCTCCAGTTCGTTGTACTGCGGCACTTCGCCTTCGCCTGAAATCAGGGTCGGAGCAGGACCGAGCAGTTGCGCCGCACGCGTCAGGTCACCACGCGCCAGCCAGGCGTTCGCCTCGATGGGGCGCGCTTCCGCATCGCTTGGCGCCAATGCCAGTACGGCATGCGCTTCCGCGACCACCTCGTCGAACCGGCGCTGATAGGTTGCATTGAACGCGCGCAGCTTGTGCAACTGCACGCTCAGCGGATCCACTGCCAGTGCCTGTGCGACGAGCGCCTCGGCGTCGCCCTCGCGGCCCTGCCGCGTCAGGACGTAGCTCAGCGTCGTCATGACGTCGACGTCGTTCGGCCACTGCGCGTGCAATGCCTCGAAGCGCTTGCGGGCCCCCTCGTAGTCGACCTGCACGCGAAAGACGTAATAGGCGCGCGCGGCGAGGGTCTCCAGGTCATCCGGGCGCAGGCGTTCGGCCGTCTCCAGCGCGTGCAGCGCGGCGGCATGGCGCTCGGGCGAAAGGTCGATGCCCATGAAGATCATGTGCGAATAACCGCGCGCAAGACGCGCCCAGGCCGCGGCGAAATCCGGATCGGCCTTGACCGCTTCTTCAAATGCCTGGATTGCGCCGCTTTCCTGCGCGAGGGAATATCCCTGACGCAACAGTGACAGGCCGCGCAGATAGGCATCCGAAGCCGCCGCGCTGCGCGTCGATACCAGCGCGACTTCCCTGCGCGAATCGCCCGACAGCGTTGCGCCGAGCTTGTCGGCGATCGCGCCGGCGACTTCGCCCTGCACGCCGAACACGTCGTCGAGCGTGCGGTCGTAGGTTTCGGCCCACAGATGCTCGTCGCCTTGCGCGCGGATCAGCTGCACGTTGATGCGCACCTTGTTGGCGGCTTTCTGCACGCTGCCTTCGAGGATAGTGGCGACGCCGAGTTTCAGCGCAATCTCCGTCAGGTTGCCCGGGTGGCTCGCGAACTGCAGCGTCGACGTGCGCGAGATCACGCGCAGCGAGCCGACCTTCGACAGCTTGGTCAGGATCTCGTCCTGCATGCCGTCGGCGAAATAGGCGTTGGCCTTGTCATCCGACAGGTTTTCGAACGGCAGTACGGCGATGGACTTGGCGGAGACTGCCTCGACCGGAACCGGCGTTGCCGCAGCTGCGGCCTGCGCCGCGGCCGCAGGTTCGTGCGTCGTCTGCGCAAAGCGCCACAGCAACGCGCCGCCGATCGCCAGCAACAGCGCAAGGATGCCCAGTTCGACGCCGCTGACGCGTTGCGCGCCGCGCTCGCCGTGGTACCAGGCCAGCACCAGCGTGACGAAGAAACCGATGACGAGCGCGATCGTGATGCCGCGCCGCACGCCATCGGCCCAGCCGAACTGCTGCGCGACGATGTCGAGGCCTTGCAGCAGCGCAAATGCGAACGCGGCATAAGCCAGCGCCCACTGCACCAGCTTGCGCTCCCGCAGGCGCTGCAGCAGATCACCCATTCGGCGGCACCTTGTATTCCATGACCGGCCGCTTCGTGAACGCCACGAAGCGCGGGTCGTCGCGGATCGGATCCCAGATCGGATCGAGCGCCAGCAGCGCCGGCGTGACGCCGCTGGGCATTTCGAGCAGTTCGGGCAGCATGGCGATTGCGGCGTCGCGGTCGCCTTTCTGCGCATGGATCTGCGCGAGCGTGGTCTTGGCGACCGCGGTCTCGTTGGCGTCGTTGCGGTGGATCTCGACGTGGTGGTGCGCGGCCTCGAGCGCCGTCTTCCAGTCGCCGAGGCCGGCGTACACGAGCGGTGTAAACGACCCAGTCTCGGTCACATGATCGATGCCGCCCGGAACTGCGGCAATCGCGCGCGCGAGCCGTTCGAACGTTTTGCGCGCAGGGTCGGCCTGCCCGGCGGCGTGTTGCAGGATGCCGAGCCGGATCAGGCCTTCGATGTCGTCCGCGCTGAGCTTCGCGTCGTCGCGCAGCTCGGCCGCCCGCATGAAGCGGGCGAGCGCCGGCTCGTCGCGCTTGAGCGTCAGTAGGCGCATGCGTGCTTCGGCTTCGTACGGCTCGTGCCGATCCTCCGGAATGCGCGCGAGCCAGGAATCCGCGGCATCGAGCCGGCCGAGTTGCGTTTCGACCTGCGCCAGGCATGCCGGTGCCGCGGTGTCGTCCGGGGCGATCTTCAGCGCCTGTTCGAGCAATGCGCGCGTTTCGTCGAAGCGACGCAGGCGCAGGAAGATTTCGCATGCACCCTGGACGCGGATCGACACGTTGCGCGGATCGCGATCGATCGCCTCGCGATAGTGCGCGATCGCCTCGTCCCAGTGCCCCATGCGCCGCTCGATGAAGAACAGCTCGGAGATGATGTCGATGTCGCCGGGCTGTTGCGCCAGCGCGCGCCGATAGACGTCGAGCGCCGCCGGGTAGTCGCGCACTACGCGGTAAAGGTATGCGCCCTGTGCCAGCAGGCTCTCGGCAAGCTGCGGCTGCAGCCTCATTGCCGTGGCGGCGGCGTTGCGCACTGCATTGGGCGTCGAACGCGCAGAATCGACGTCGTTCAAATACAGGTTGCTCATCGCGACCGCCGCCGCGGACCAGGCCTGCGCGAATTGCGGATCCTCGCGCACCGCCTCGAAATAGTTGTCGATCGCGCGGATCGCGCCATCGTAAGTGTACTGCGCGTTGTCCGTCGCGCGGCCACGCAGGTAGGCCTCGTAGGCCCTGGCGTTTTCCGTGCCCTTGGCGGAAACAGCCTGGCGCTCGGCGCCGGTCAGGGTCGCCTTGAGCGCATCGGCAATGGCCTGCGCGACTTCGCCCTCGACGCCGAAGATGTCGTCGAGCGTACGGTTGTAGCTCTCGGCCCACATGTGTGCGTCCTTGGCCGCGCCGATCAGCTGCACGTTGATGTGCACCGCGTTGCCGGCCTTCTGCACGCTGCCTTCGAGGATGTTCGCCACGCCAAGTTGGCGCGCGATCTCGGCCAGATTCTCCGGCGCGCTGGCATAGCGCTGGGTCGACGTGCGCGAAACGACACGCAGCGCGCCGATCTTCGACAGCTTGGTCAGGATCTCGTCCTGCATGCCGTCGGCGAAATAGGCATTCGCCTTGTCGTCGGAAAGATTGGCGAACGGCAGCACGGCGATCGACTTGTCCGAAATGGGGACGGACGCAATCGAGTCTGCCCTGGCCGCCGCTTTCCCGCCGAGATCCGCCGGAGTGATTGCCTCCGTTCCCATGTCCGCGCGCGCCGCGAAGCGCCACAGCAGACCGCCACCGATCAGCAGCAGCAGCGCAACGAGCAGCAACTCGGTGCCGCTCATGCGCTGGGCGCCACGCTCGCCGTGATACCAAGCCAGTACCAGCGCGATGAAGAAGCCGATGCCGGCGGCCACGGTAATGCCGCGCAAAAGCCATGCGGGCCAGTCGAACTGCTGGCCGATCAGTCCGCAAACCTGCAGCAGCACCCATGCGCCGGCGAGATATGCCACTGCCCACTGGACCAGCTTGCGTTCGCGCAACCTCTGCAGAAGGTCAGCCATGTACCGCGATCCGGGCCGTCAGGCGGGCGACGGCGACGCGCGCGGCGCGCACGCCGAACGCGTGGCGTCGTGGCAGTTCACGCAGGATGCTGACACCGGCCATTCAAGCCCCCTGATCTGCGCACAAACCCATGCGACTGCACGGTTTTGTCACCGTGCGAGCATAGCAGGTCGGGCGGCGGAGCTTGAATATGGCACGGGCGTGACTCCATGCGGGCCAGGGGCCGGAAGCGGTCTAGCGCGACTTCGGCCGCAATGCCGCAGCCGGGTCGCCGATGACGGCGCGGACGTCCGCCAGGTCCGTGCCGCCGCCGGGCCACGCGCGCGCCTCCCTGTCCAGCGCTTCGTCCCAGTTGGTCTTTGCGCTTTCGGCGTTGTGCAGCGCGTATTCGGCCGGGCCCGCGTGGACCAGGCTGTGGACGACCGCCGGCGCATCGGGCGGCAAATTCGGGTACGCCGCCGCAGGCGCCATCGACTGATGGCGCGCAAGTCGCCAACAAATGTTGGTGACGGCGGAACGGCGGCGGCGCCTCGCCGCGCGAGGACGAGGGGATGCGCCGCTGCGCGGCTGCTCCCGCCCTGCGCCGCTTGCCGCAGAGGACGGCTCAGCGCCCGGCGAAGAGGTGCTCGACGCCGGCGCGCTCTTCGCGCAGTTCCTTGTCGGTCGCATCCATGCGCTCACGCGAAAATGCGTTGACGTCGAGACCCTGCACGATGCTGAACTTTCCATTTTTGCACGTGACCGGGTAGCCATAGATCACGCCGGGTGCGATGCCGTAGCTGCCGTCGGAGGGGACTCCCATCGACGCCCAGTCGCCGTCGGCCGTGCCGTGTGCCCAGGTGCGCATGTGATCTATCGCGGCCGATGCGGCCGACGCCGCGCTCGATGCGCCGCGCGCCTTGATGATCGCCGCGCCGCGCTGCTGCACGGTCGGGATGAACGTCGTCTTGTACCAGGCGTCGTCGACCAGGCTCAGCGCAGCCTTGCCGTCGACCGTCGCATGGTGCAGGTCCGGGTACTGGGTCGACGAGTGGTTGCCCCAGATCGTGACCTTGCGGATTTGCGTCGTGTGCCGGCCGGTCTTTTCGGCGAGCTGCGACAGCGCGCGGTTATGGTCGAGGCGCACCATCGCGGTGAAGCAGCTCGGGTCGAGGTCCGGCGCGTTCTGCTGCGCGATCAGCGCATTCGTGTTGGCCGGGTTGCCGACGACGAGCACCCTGACGTCGCGCCTGGCGTGCGCGTTGAGTGCCTTGCCCTGCGGCGCGAAGATCGCGCCATTGGCTTCGAGAAGATCCTTGCGCTCCATGCCAGGACCGCGCGGGCGCGCACCGACCAGCAACGCGTAATCGACGTCCTTCGCAGCGACATTGGCGTCGTCGGTGGCAACGATGCCGGCGAGTGTCGGGAATGCGCAGTCGTTCAATTCCATGACCACGCCCTGCAGCGCGGGCAGCGCCGGCGTGATCTCGAGCAGATGCAGGATGACCGGCTGGTCCTTGCCGAGCATGTCGCCGGCAGCGATGCGGAACAACAGCGCATAACCGATCTGGCCGGCGGCGCCGGTGACCATGACGCGAACGGGGGATTTCATACGAGCGACTCCTTGGATTTTCCCCCTCTCCCGCTGGCGGAAGAGGGCCGGGGTGAGAGTGGTGCCGGGTTGGGCGTCATCGTCGCAGACGCGCCAGCTTGATCCGCCCCACCTTCATGCACTGCACGCGATTCGCATCACTGACGCCTGGCCCTCGGTGCGCGAGGCTGGGGCACCTTTCCCCGCCTGCGGGAAAAGGCAGTACGCTTTTTCCATTCAGCCTAGTTCAGCTCGGCAAAAAACTGCTGCAGCCGCTTCAAACCGTCGGTCAGCTCCGCGGGCTTGCACGTATACGAAATGCGGATCGCGCGTGGTTCGCCGAATGCCGAGCCCGGCACGCAGGCGACGCCTTTTGCATCGAGCAGCGCGTTGCAGAAGTCGACATCGTTGTTGATCGCGTTCGCTCCATGCTTCTTGCCGAATGCAACGGAGATGTCCGGAAATGCATAGAAGGCGCCCTGCGGACGCGGACAGGCCACGCCGGGAATCGCCGCGAGCGCCGCAACGACTTCGTCGCGGCGATGGGCGAAATCGGCGCACTTGGACGTCGTCACGTCCTGCGGCCCGTCGAATGCCGCGGTTGCCGCTGCCGTGACGACTTCCGGCAGGTTCGTGATGTGGTTCGAGTTCAGCGTGACCATCGCCTGGGCGACGGATTCGGGCGCGGCGATCATGCCGACGCGCCAGCCCGGCATACCGTAGGATTTCGAAATCGAATCGATCAGCACGACACGATCACGCAACTCGGGCCGCGCCTTGACGACGTGCGCGTACGGCAGCCCGTCGAAGATCATGCGGTTGTAGATATCGTCGGAAAGCACCCACAGGTGCGGATGCTTCACCAGCACGTCGGCCAGAGCCTTGACCTCGTCCGGCGTGTAGACCATTCCGGTCGGGTTCGACGGGTTGTTGAACAGCAGCACCTTGGTGGCCGGCTTGATCGCAGCATCGAGCTGCGCCGGCGTCAGCTTGTAGTCCTGGGCGGCCGGACAAGGCAGCAGCGTGATCTTCGCACCGAGGATGTCGGCGATGTCGACGTAGCTGGTCCAGTACGGCGTCGGGATCAGGATCTCGTCGCCTTCGTTGAGCAGCGCATACATGACATTGAACAGAACCTGCTTGGCGCCGATGCCGCTGGCCAGGTGCTTGCGCTCATAGCCGTCGAAGCCGCCTTGACGCAGGTGCTTGAGGAAGGCATCGAGCAACGCGTCCGCACCGCGGTTCGAGCCGTACTGACCGCTGTCGTGCTCGAGCGCGTCGTGCGCCGCAGCGTAAACGTGTGCGCCGGGAAGGAAATTCGGTACGCCGATGGAGAAACTGATGATGTCACGGCCGGCTGCCTTGAGTTTCTTCGCCTTGTCGGCAACCAGCATGATCGCGCTGGGTTTTGCGCGACCCATGCGCTCGGCGAGCATCGGCATCGGATTTCCTCGGATGATCGAATCGGGGCGTGAAATTCTAGCATAGCGCCGCGTTGCGCAGTGCATCAAAACGGGTGTCGGAGTCGGCTGGCGCCGATTGGCCGCACACGGCCCGGTTTCGGCGGCGAGCCAACATGCCGGCACGGTGGAAAATTTGCTAGTCTGGCGCCGGGGAAGCGGGGATTGGTTCTCTCAATCAACGGAGACAAAAATGTTGCACATAATTTGGTCGATCATCATTGGATTTATCGTCGGTCTGATCGCGCGCGCCATCATGCCCGGCGTTGACCACATGGGCTTCTGGATGACCTCGCTGATCGGTATCGGCGGCTCGCTGGTCGGCGGCTTCATCGGCTCGATGATCCGCAAGCCGGTCGACGGCGCCATGTTCCATCCCGCCGGCTTCGTCATGTCGATTATCGGTGCGCTGATCCTGTTGTGGCTGATCGAACACTTCCACGTATTCGCGTGACGACACGCGGACGCCGATAAGCGCAAAAAAGGCCGCCCCCGGGCGGCCTTTGTTTTACCGGTTGCGACCGCGATCGTTGCCGGGCGGCAATCGGCAACCGCAGCGCCGCATCATTTGGCGGCGTCGAGCGTCTGGTTCCAGCGATCGAGGCGATCCTTCATCTTTTCGAACAGCGGCGCGTAGTCACCCTTGATCGTGATCGAGCCGATCTTTTCGCCCTGACGGACCGCATCGACGATCGCGCGATCTTCGCCGCTCAGGATCTGGCCGAAGACCGTGTGCTTGCCGTCGAGCCACGGCGTCGGCACGTGGGTGATGAAGAACTGGCTGCCGTTCGTTGCCGGCCCGGCGTTTGCCATCGACAACACGCCCGCCTTGTCGTGCTTCAACGTCGGCACGATCTCGTCTTCGAAGCGATAGCCCGGGCCGCCGCGGCCGGAACCTTCGGGGCAGCCTCCCTGGATCATGAATTCCGGGATTACACGATGAAAGGCCAAGCCATCGTAATAGCCGCGCACGGCGAGATTGACGAAATTCGCCACCGTGATCGGCGCCTGGTCCGGGAACAGACGCAGGTGGATCGTGCCGCGGCCGGTCACGATGTGGGCTTGCAGGTCGTTGGTGGCGCTCATGCGCGAAGGCTCCTGGTCGATTGCTTCAGACGTCCATCATAACGGAATGCCCCGCGCCGGTTTACCCGGCACGTGTCGCTTACGGAACAATTCCAGACATGCAGGTCTTGCGGCAGCAGGCGCTGCTTCGCGCGGGAATGGCATCGAGCGGCCTGCCAGCCTGACCTTTCCGCCTCGGCGTGGAACCGGCTGCGCATCCACAGTGTGAGGATCGCCTGCAGGCCGAGTGGGGCCTTTGAATCGCCTTGCCACATTGGAGCCAGCGCCGTCGAATATCCGCCACCGGGCCGGCTAAGCCGCTTTTCCGGGCAATGGCATGCTGCAACGCAGAAATTCACGCAAAATCAGGGTATAATCCGCCGATTCCCACTGGAGCCAGCCCGCCTGTCGCGGGTCTTTAGCCATGTCCATCGAAAACCTGCGCAACATCGCCATCGTCGCCCACGTCGACCACGGCAAGACCACCCTGGTCGATTGCCTGCTCAAGCAGTCCGGCACGTTCAGCGAACGCACCGTGCTCGCCGAGCGCGTGATGGATTCGAACGACCAGGAAAAAGAACGTGGCATCACGATTCTGGCCAAGAACACGGCAATCACGTGGCGCGAAAACCGCATCAACATCGTCGACACGCCGGGTCACGCCGACTTCGGCGGCGAAGTCGAGCGCGTGCTGTCGATGGTCGACTCGGTGCTGCTGCTGGTAGACGCGATGGACGGCCCGATGCCGCAGACGCGCTTCGTCACGCAGAAGGCGTTCCAGATGGGCTTCCGACCGATCGTCGTGATCAACAAGGTCGACCGCCCTGGCGCGCGCCCCGACTGGGTGCTGAACCAGACCTTCGACCTGTTCGACCGACTCGGTGCAACCAACGAACAGCTCGACTTCCCGGTCGTGTACGCATCGGCGCTGCACGGCTACGCGGGCCTTGATCCCGACGTGCGCTCCGGCGACATGGTGCCGCTGTACGAAGCGATCATGAAGCACGTGCCAGGCCCGAAGGTCGATCCGCACGGTCCGTTCCAGATGCGCATCAGCCAGCTCGACTACAACAGCTATGTCGGCCTGATCGGCATCGGTCGCATCGAGCGCGGCAAGGTGCGCACGAACCAGTCCGTCTCGATCGTCGACCGCGAAGGCAAGAAGCGCCAGGGCCGCGTGCTGCAGGTGCTCGGCTTCATGGGGCTGGAGCGCCGCGAAGTTCCCGAAGCGCAGGCCGGCGACATCGTCGCGATTTCCGGTGTCGAAGCGCTCGGCATTTCCGACACGGTGTGCGCTGTCGACGCGCCCGAGGGCCTGCCGGTGCTGACCGTCGACGAGCCGACCATCAGCATGACGTTCCAGGTCAACAACTCGCCGTTCGCCGGCAACAAGGAATCCAGCGGCGGCAAGTTCCTGACGTCGCGCCAGATCCGCGAGCGGCTGCTGCGCGAGGCACTGCACAACGTCGCGTTGCGTGTCGAGGAAACCGAGGATGCCGACAAGTTCAAGGTGTCCGGCCGCGGCGAACTGCATTTGTCCGTGCTGATCGAGACGATGCGTCGCGAAGGTTACGAACTGGCCGTGTCGCGCCCCGAGGTCATCGTCAAGGAAGTCGATGGCGTGACACAGGAACCGTGGGAACAGCTCGTCGTCGACATGGAAGAACAATTTCAGGGCGCCGTCATGGAACGTCTGGGCTCGCGCAAGGGCCAGCTCAAGAACATGGAGCCGGATGGCAAGGGTCGCGTGCGGCTCGAATACCTGATTCCGGCGCGCGGACTGATCGGCTTCCAGACCGAATTCCGCACGGTCACTGCCGGCACGGGCCTGCTGTTCCACGTGTTCGATCATTACGGCCCGGTCGCCGAAGGCGCGATCGCCAAGCGCCAGAACGGCGTCATGATCTCCAACGGCATGGGAGTGGCGCCGGCGTATGCGCTGGTCAGCCTGCAGGAACGCGGCCGCCTGCTGATCGGCGAAG
>Ga0105249_10004250_pt1 | contig 12384 bp, 10 predicted proteins | sample KBSS44metaG_FD_81522 | JGI IMG/M metagenome (GOLD analysis project Ga0105249, IMG submission 81522) | Switchgrass rhizosphere microbial communities from Kellogg Biological Station, Michigan, USA - KBS S4-4 metaG | ecosystem: Host-associated > Plants > Roots > Rhizosphere > Soil | place... | reverse complement strand
TGGACGGACTCGGCGGGTCGATCACCTGCGAATCCGAGTTTGGCGTTTACACACGCTTCACGCTGCTGTTCCCGAGGACCGAAGATGAGTGAGCAATCGATCACCCCCTATTCGCATCCGACGACGGTCGTATTCGTGGACGACAACGACCTGTTCCTGCAGGCGCTCGACGTGCGCATGCCCGGCGACATGGCCTACAGCTGCTTCCACAACCCGCGACAGGCACTCGAACACATCAACAGGAAGCTCGGGCTTGGCCCTATTCCCGATCGATGTTTCACGAAGCCGTCGCGCTCGATGCATCGTCGCGACTCCGTGATTCACCTCGATCTCGGACTCATCGAGCAGGAGGTCACCAATATGGAGCGGTTCCGCCGGATCTCCGTCGTGATCGCAGATTTCGCCATGCCGGCAATGAACGGCTTGTCGCTGCTCACGAGCATCAGTGATCCGTGGACCAAGACGGTGCTGATGTCAGGCGCCGGCGATGAGAAACTCGCGTTGGACGCATTCAACGACGGCGTGATCGATCGCTATATTCCGAAGAATCGGAGTACGACGCTCGACATGGTGGTCGATTACTCGCAGGAATTGCAGCGCGAGTACTTCCTCGACCAGCAACGCGCAATCCAGGAGTCGTTGTCGCTGAACGCGCCGGAGCTGCTCGAAGAACCGGCGGTGTCCCAGTATTTCGCCGAGTTGTCTCGGAAGTTTCGATTCGTCGAACACTATCTCGTCGACGATCCGCCGGGCTTCGTGTTTGTCACAGCGAAGGGTGTGTTGCATCGTCTGATCGTGCTGAGCGAGGCAGAGGTCGCGGAACAGGTGGAGTATGCGGCGCGCTATCACGCGCCACCCGACGTCATTCAAGCGCTTTCCACCCGTTCACGCATCGGCTTCTTCTACGAACACGCCGAAGACTACGGCGACGACCCATATCCGTGGCGCGACTATCTGTGTGTACCTACGCGTCTCGGCAGCAACGAAGTCTGGTGGGCTGCGCTGATCTCCGATCCTCCGATGGAAATCGACTTCAGCCCGGTTCAATCGTCTTACGACGCGTATCTCGACGAGCTCGATGCGAAAGTGAAGGTGTCATCGTAACGGCCGTGCGGCCGTGGCCAGCAGGTGGCGCGGTACCACGAGTCGCTCGATGCCTTCGAACACGAGTTCGGTGACGATCGCGAGCGTGGCAGCGGGAATCGCGCCCTGCAGGATCAGACGCGGGTCGTTCAACGCAAGCCCGGTCACGATCGGATCACCCAGCCCACCCGCCCCGATGAATGCCGCCAACGTTGCCGTTCCGATACTGATCACCGCCGCGGTCCTCACACCGGCGAGAATCGCCGGCAGCGAGAGCGGCAAATAGACGTGCCGCAACTGTTCGAACCGACTGAGTCCGATCGCCACTGCCACGCGCGTCACCACGGGATCGACGGTCGCCAACGCGGTCACAGTGTTGCGAAGGACCGGCAGCAGGGAATACAGAAACAGCGCCGTGATGGCCGGTACCGTTCCGATGCCCAACAACGGAATCATCAATCCCAGCAACGCGATCGACGGGATCGTCTGCAACAGACCGGCGACGTAAACCACCGACCGTGACAACCACCGCGTGCGATACACCGCGACCGCGAGCAGCACACCCACCGCGACGGCACCAACCAAAGCGATGCCGGTCAACCGCAGATGAACGAGCGTATTGTGGCGCAGCGACTTCCACATCTGGCCGCCTTGTTCCGATGTACCGATCGAGTCGATGCCCCGCTGCGCCAGAATGTCGGATGCCACGCGTTGATAGCTGACGCCACCGAAGGTGACCTGTGAGTTGAAGTGCTGCATCTGCGAATTGTCGATGCTGTTTTCCAGTGCGTTGATGGTCGCCTTGGCACCCTCCGGTAGATCGTCTCGCACGAGCGGTACCGCACGATATTCAGGGAAATACTTGCGGTCGTCGTCCAAGACACGCAGACCGTATCGCGCGACCTCTCCGTCGGTCGAATAGATGTCGGTCACATCGATGGCGCCGTCTTCGAGCGCCTGATAGGCGAGCCCATGTTCGATGCCGCCCGGGTACCAGTCGAAGCCGTAAGCAGCAACGAGACCTGGCCATCCATCCGCGCGCTGCAGGAATTCGTGACTGACCACGACCTTGAGATCGCGATGCCCATGAACGATGTCCGATATTTTGCGGATGCCCAACGCATCGGCGCGCGTGGCCTTCATCGCCAGCGCATACGTGTTGTCGAAGCCGAAGCCGCCCAGCATCTCGACATCGTCGGCTGCTAACGCCGCGTTCAGGTCCGGAAGCGGAGGCGTCGAGTCGAGCTTGAGAATCGCCCGCGACAACGTGCCGGTGTATTCGATGTAAACGTCGATCTCGTCGTGCTTGAGTGCCTCGTAGCAAATCAATGTCCCACCGAGTCCGAAACGCCGCTCGACCTCGTAGCCGGCATGCTCGAGCAGCTGCGCGACCACTTCGCTGAGCAGATAGCCTTCGTTGAAATCCTTGCTACCTACCACGACCCGCTCGGCCGCCAACGGCTGCTGCATGCAGCAGAGCAACCCAGCTGCAACGATCAGCCGCTTCATGCCAGTTGATCCGTTAGCAACGCATTGACGTAGTCGTTCGCCGGGGAATGCTGCACGTGATCGACCGGCCCGCTCTGTTGCACGACACCGCCCCTCAGAATGACGAGGTGATCGGCCAATCGAAGTGCTTCACGGATGTCGTGCGTGACGAGCACCGTGGTCACGGCCTCGCGATCGCGCAGACGTACGAACAGGTCGTAGAGTCCCACTCGCGCGATCGGGTCCAACGCAGAAAACGGCTCGTCGAGCAGCAGCAGTCGCGGCTGAAGCATTAGTGCACGGCACAACCCCACACGTTGCTGCTCCCCGCCCGACAGCAGATGAGGAAACCGCGCGCCCAATTCGGAGGCCAGGCCCATCGCATCCATCAACGATCGGCAGCGTTGTTCTATGAACGCGGAGTCGAGACCTGTCAGTTTCGCCAGCAGCGTGATGTTGTCGCGCACGTTGAGGTGCGGAAACAGGCCGGCGCCCTGAATCGCGTAGCCTATACCGCGCCGCCAAAGATGCAGTTGTCGTTTCGGAATCGGCTGGCCCAGGATTCGAACGGTTCCTTTGTCCGCGTGATAGACCGCGTTCATCAACTGCAGCGACGTAGACTTGCCGCTGCCGCTCTCGCCGACGACTGCAGTGGTTCTTCCTTCGGGCAGCGCGAGAGTCACGTCGTCGAGCACCCATCCCGCGTTGAAGCGCTTCGAGACTCCGGAAAACTCGACAGCGGCATCCGTCATCAGCGGTTCGCACCGCCATGTTCGGCGAGCCTCAACTCGATCGTTTTGGCGTGCTCGCACAGCGCCTCGACGATTTCGGTCGGTGCGTCGAGTTCGGCTACTGCCTGCTGAAATCGCGGCAGCGTAAGGGCGCCGTCCACCCCATCGACGAGTTTGTGTCGCATCCAGTCGCGCCAACGAGCGCGCTCTGCTTCGCTGAGCGCCGCCTCATCACGGCGCGCACGCAACCTGAACAGCAGCTCATTCAGACGTTGGTCGGCAAAGGCGACGGCTGGTGCTTGCACGCCACTCAATAGCTGCGTCAGCACATCCCCGCAGCGTCCGCGGTCTGGGTCGCTCACGAACCCATCATAGAGCGCCGCATCAGCGTCGTTCGCGCGGCGGGCGCCTTCGACGCCGTAGACTGCGGCGACCTTCTGGGCAAGACCGGCAGTTGCCTGCAATGCTTCGAAACGTCGTTCCGACTCTGCCAGCTCGAGTTGGAGACGTCGGGCGTCGTCCTCGCGGACGACCGCGATCGGCGCAACGAACGGACAACGATTTAGACGCACCTCTTTCAGGCCCGGGCGGTCGGCGCGGTCGAGGCCGAACAACGCTTCTCTCAAGCGGTCCGCGTCCCAGTCCATGAGCGGCCCGATATCCGACGCGAGGTCGACCACGATGATCGAACTGCGATTCTGCGGATGGCGCGCCACCGGCATGACCACCGCGACAGAGCCGCGTTCGCGCGGATACATCCTGGAAACGTGCACACTCATCTGCGGTCTTTCGGGACGCAGGAGCCGATGCAGACGGGCGCGATCGCGCAGGCCGAGAAAGTAGTCGAAGAGTCTGCGCTTCCTCTCACGGATCAACCGCGCAAGACCGATCGTTGCACGTACGTCGGACAACGCGTCGTGCGCGGACGCATGTTCGATGCCGTTTGCAGCGGTCAGCTCGCCGAGGCGGAACGATGGAAGACCGGCTTCCGTCGGCCATGTGATGCCGTCCGGTCGAAGCGCTGCAGCGGCTCGGGCGAGGTCGATGATGTCCCAGCGCGAGTTGCCGGCCTGCCACTCGCGCGCATAGGGATCGATGAAATGCCGGTAAAATCCAAACCGAACGAACTCGTCATCGAATCGCAGACTGTTGAATCCGGCCACGCACGTGTTTGGTTGGGCGAAACGGCGATTCATCGCGACATACGCTTCCAGTTCGTTCATCCCTTCGCGATTGATCCGCTGTGGCGTGAGACCGGTTACGGCACACGCGGACGGATCCGGCAGTACGTCGATCGGACACTTCACGTAGGTGGCAAACGCCGGTTCGACCTCATCGAGTTCGAGATTGGTGCGAACACCCGCGACCTGAATGATCCGATCCGTTCTAGGGTCGGTACCGGTCGTCTCGAGGTCGTACCAGAAGAATGTACCTTCGCCGTTCGAATCCTGAGGGGTGTTCGCTATCGCCGCTGCTCCTATCCTTGCCCGCGAGCATAAACCGTCGCAGTCGATTTGATGTCAGAAAACGAGTGTGTCGCAGGACAGGCCAACGCTGTCGTTCGCGTGGTCCGCCCGATGAGAATCGCCCAGTCGCTGCATTTCCTCAGCACGCGCGTCGGTCTTCAACCTGCCTAGCTCGGCCACCTTCGAATGAAACTGCGGCCACGATTCTCCTGATTCGGCGAAGAGTGCTTCGAACGAATCGCGCAGTTCGTTGTAAGCCGCGAGTGGTACGAAGCGTGCGTTGTTGAGGCTGCCCGACGCGAAGTACCAATCCTGATTGCCGAACCGTTCCGCGTTGGCGCGGTAGCAGCGTTCCATTGCGGCCAGTAGATCCGCCTTCAGAAGGCGTCGGGCAAGCGCGTTGTACGGCTGGTCGTAGAGTCGCTGTAGTTCGTCGCGCCACTCGAGCAAGTAATCGACGAAGCGGTCCAACCGCTTCCATCGAGCCAGAACCTCATCGACGCGGGCCTGGGCGTGCTCGACGCGCAGCCATTGCACGACGCCGCGCCGCTCGACGAAGCTCGCGAACGCTTCGTTGAACGGCGTGTCGCCCGGTACGAACACGCGACCGTGAGCGAGTTCGTGGAAGATCAAACCAGCGAGATCGGTATCAGGCCAATTGACGAACGTCGACAGCACAGGATCGTCGAACCAGCCGAGCGTCGAATAGGCAACGACGCCGCCAACGACCGTATCACGCCGCTGCACTCCGAGTCGTCGCGCGTATCGCTCGGCGTTGTACTGACTGAAATATCCTCTATAGATGGCGCAACCGGCGATCGGATAGCACCAGCGGATCGGATGCGTGGAAAACTCCGGCGTAGCAAAAACGTTCCAGACGACATACTTGCGATCGATTCGCGCGTAACTCGAGTAACGGTTCTTCGAATCCAGGTCCAGGTTTTCTTTGGCGAAGCTCAGCAGGGACGCTACCTGCAGCAATTGCGCGCGCAGCGCCGGGTCTGTTTGCGGCGATGCAATCAACCGCTCGCTTGGCTGCTTCGCGCGAAGGATCGCCCACTGGCCCGAGGCGGCTTGACCATAGAAGCCGATCGTATCGCACGCCCCGGTCATCACCAGCAGCACGCCAACGAGGATGTTACGCATCGAGCCTCGAATCGCTCGATCTCCACGCGCGCGCCCTATGACCGTGCTGGCACTGCCGGTGGGCGTATGATAAGAACACCGACCGACATTTTACTGACGCCGCTCGATGTTCATCGTCAAAGGCACGATCGCGGTTCTCTATATCGCCGTTAACACGCTGCTGTGCTGCGTGCCGATCTATTTGCTGGCGATTCCGCGGGCACTCGTGCCGGTGCCCCGGGTGAGAGCGATTATCGGCTCGGGCATGACACGCGTGATCGACGCATGGGTCGGCGGAAATCGGTTGTTGCTCCGCGGATTGTCGATCTCGCGGGTCAGCGTGGCGACCCAGCTCGACGAACCCTTGGGACGCGATCGCTGGTATATGGTGATTTCGAATCATCAAAGCTGGTCCGACATCCTCGTTCTGCAGGATACGTTTCTAGATCGCATTCCGCCGCTCAAGTTCTTCGTCAAGCAGCAATTGATCTGGATTCCGCTTCTCGGCCTCGCGATGTGGTTGCTCGGATTCCCGTACGTACGGCGTTACAGCCGTGAAGCGCTCGCCAAAGACCCCAGTCTGCGTCGGCACGATCAAGAGGCGACACAACGCGCCAGCGAGTTCTTCAAGGAGCGTCCCACGAGTGTTCTAAACTTCATGGAGGGAACCCGTTTCACGCCGGAAAAACACACCTACCAGCAATCCAAATACCGCAACCTGCTGATGCCGAAGACCGGCGGGTTCGGCTACGTCGTGGCGGCGCTCGGAGAACGCGTTCACCAGGTGCTCGACGTCACAATCGTTTATCCGAATGGCGCACCGTCGTTTTGGGAGTTCATCTCGGGACAATGCCGTGACGTGCGTGTTGAAATAGCAAGCAGCCGTGTGCCCTCCGAACTGTTCGACGCGCACGAGGAATTGCCGGCTGAGGTACGCGATACGCTGCGTACATGGGTCGACACGCTGTGGACGCGGAAGGACCAGCGCATAGACGAATTGCGCAAGGCGAACTGAACGGCCCAACCATGTACGACGAATACTATCGTTTCAAGCAGAAGCCGTTTTCGATCGCTCCCGATCCGGCTTTCCTCTACCTGAGTGAACGGCACCGCGAGGCGCTCGCACACCTGATGTACGGATTGCGCACGGATGGCGGCTTCGTTCTGATCACCGGCGAGGTCGGCACTGGCAAAACCACCTTGATCCGAAGCCTCATCGACGATGTTCCCGACGACCTCGATGTCGCCTTCGTGCTGAATCCTCGCCTCACGGTGAACGAACTACTCGAGACGCTGTGCGAGGAACTCGGAATCCCCGAGCGCAGCGACGTCGCGACGACCAACAAACACCTGATCGATCGCCTCAACAAACATCTGCTACGCACCCACGCACTCGGGCGAAGCACCGTCATCATCATCGACGAAGCGCAGAACCTGTCGCCTGCGGTGCTGGAACAGATTCGCCTGCTGACCAATCTGGAGACCAACGAGCGCAAGCTGGTGCGCATCATCCTGCTGGGTCAGCCGGAACTCGCCGAGATGCTCGATCGACGCGAGATGCGCCAGCTGGTGCAGCGGGTTACGGCCCGATACCACCTGGCCGCGCTCACGCGCGAAGACGCTCGGGCATACATTGCGCACCGCCTGTCGCTGGCCGGCGGAAATCCGCATCTGTTCACTCTAGGTGCGGCGCGCGAGGCATTCCGGTTGAGTCACGGGATCCCGCGACTCATCAACGTCATCGCCGATCGTGCGCTGCTCGGTACGTATGTCGAAGGACGTCCGCGGGTCACCGCACGGATCGTACGCAAGGCCGCCCGCGAGGCATTCGGACAACAGGTCTGGTTGCGGCCGCATCTGTGGATCGGTGCCGTCGCTGCTTCGGCGTTGGTGGTAGCCGGCGCGTGGGCGTTGTGGGATCGCAACCCGCAATGGCGTGTCCCACAGGCTGAAGTTCACAGGGCCGACACGCAGGTCGAACGGCGAGCACCTACGACAGATGCGAATGCGTCCGAGGTTGCGGCGAGTCAACCAGATCCCACCCCTCCCCGAACGATTCCGAACGAAACACCCGTGACCGGCCCGGTCCCAGCGTCCGGAATGCAGGCGGCCGCGGCCGTGGCTCCGTCGACACGGTCCGCGCCGGACCGACTGGCGCGCCCCGCAGGAAAACCGTCGGCGGAACTGCAACGCGCAGCGTATGCGGCCGTGTTCGATCGTTGGGGGACGCCGATTCAACCGAGCGACGTGCCGTGCAATCAGGCGCCGCAGGTGGGGTTGCAATGTCTGAAATTGAGCGGGACGTGGCGCGACATAGAACGCATCGATCATCCGGTGGTGGTAGAGCTATGGGACGACCGCGCCGATCCATACTACGCGGCCGTCCTTGGTAATCACGATGATCACGTTTCGATGCGACTCGGCGATCAGACGGTCGAAGCGACCTCGGCCGAGCTGGGAAGCCATTGGTATGGCAGCTACATCGTGCTCTGGCAGATGCCGCCAGACTATCGGGGCGCACTGAAGCTCGGCGACGAAGGCCCATCGGTCGCGTGGTTGCGCCAGCACCTCGCTTCCGCGTTGCAGGTCGACCTTCGCGCCGCCGATCCAGCCCGCTTCGATGATGCGCTGCAGGCGGCGCTGATCCGCTTCCAGCGCGAGAACGGCATGGTTCCCGACGGCGTGGCCGGCCCGATGACCTGGATTGCGATGCGCGCGACGCAACCCGACGCCACGCCAAGGCTGAGCGCAGGCGCCTGACGTGTCGTACATCCTCGATGCGTTGAAGAAGTCTGAAGCGGAGCGCAGTCGCGGTGTGGTTCCCACGCTTCTCACACCCCCGCAGACTGGATTTCGATCCGGCATCGTCGGTTGGGTCCTGGTCGCCGCGCTGATCGTCAACGCCGGCATGTTTGCCGCCTGGATGTACTGGCCGCGGGACGTCTCTCCGACGACTGGTCGCGCGCCGGCCCCGCCGCAGGTCGCGGCGCCCGCCGCTGCTACGCCCGATATAGCCATCCCACAAACGAATGTGGTGGCCGATCCGCCACTGCCCGTCGAGACATCCGTCGCGCCGGCGCCAGTCACCGTCACGCCGCAGACTATTGCCGCGCCGCCGATTCCAACCCGACGGTCAGACGATGCGACGGAGGCGAATTCCAGCGCTGCCGACGTTTCATTTTCGACCCACGTTTATGCCACCGACGCATCGATGCGCGCCGTCACGATGAACGGCAAACGATTCGTCGAGGGCGATGAGATACGGCCGGGTGTGCGTATCCGCGAAATCACCGAAACCGGTGTGATCCTAGACGTGAACGGTCGCCCGATTCCGGTGGATGTGCTGCAGGACTGGCGCTGAATCCGTCAGTGCGGCGTTCTGCTTACCACGTGGTTGTGATGACGCGCGCTCGAATACGCGCCGCCCGAGAAGCGACCCTTCAAGTAGCTGCCGCTTTCGATGAATACACCGACAATGTCCGTGTCGATGAGGCCTGCGGCGGCTTCTTCGTTCAATATTCGGAACGCAGTGTCGACGGAGACAGCCGGCTTATACGGCCGGTCCATCGAGGTCAGCGCATCGAAGATGTCGCACACCGTCATCACCTTGCTGGGCAACGGAATCTCATCGCCGCGACGTCCATCGGGATAACCGCTGCCATCGAGTTTTTCGTGATGCGCACCGGCGATCAGCGGTACGCGCGCCAATTCGGGTGGCCACGGCAAGACCGAAAGAAACTCCCGCGTGTGGCTCACGTGTCCTTCGATCTCGCGCCGTTCGTGCGGCGTGAGGCTACCGCGGCGAACCGATAGCGCCATGAGATCGTGGTCGGTGATCAGATGGCCCGTAGTGCCGTCGAACTCACCAAACTCCATCTGTCGGATCGCCTCGAGATGGCCAAACTCTCCCTCAGCGAGCACGTTGGGGTTGTTGGCCAGCGTGATCGCGGTGAAGTAGTCGTCGAGACGCGACACGTCTCTGCTCAAGTCCTGTTTGATGCGTCGTCGCGCCAATTCGAATTCGACCGGATCGGCGTGCAACACGGCCAGCTCTCGTTCCACGGCGATGCGTCGCAGGCGTTCCTTCTGCAACTCGAACCGGTAACGAATCACTTCGAGCCGATCTTCGGTCAGCTTGTTCGCCTTGACCAGAACGTTCTCGCGCACGCCGACCTTTCCGAAGTCGTGCAGCAGCGCCGCGTAACGGACTTCGGTGAGGTGTTCCGAACTCACGGTGAGATCGCGGAACTTCGCGAGACCGGAATTCGGCAGCGCCGCCAACAGCGCGGTAGTGGTCTCGGCGACACGGAACGAGTGACCGCTCGTCGACGGATCGCGTTGCTCGATGGCCTTCACCGACGCCTGTACGAAACTCTCGAACAGCTGACTGATCTGCTGCAGCAGATCGTTCTTCTGAATCGCCACGGCGGCCTGGCTCGCGACCGCGCGCAACAGATCGGTGACTTCGGCGTCGAACGGCACGAAGGTGATTCCCTCGCGCGTTCGATTACGACGATTGATGAACTGCAGCACCCCGATCACGCGTGCTTTGTGATCGCACATCGGCAGCACGAGCAGCGAGCGGGTTCGGTAGCCGACCTTTTCGTCGAATGAGCTATTGAAAGAATACGGCTCCGACGGGTCGATCTGATACGCGTCTGCAATCGCGAGTTCATTGCCCGTCAGCGCTACGTAACCCGAAAGCGAATCGGTGGTCAGCGGCAAGCGTGCTTCCTTGAAGGGCACACTCGCGGTGTCATTCTGCGCCAGCTTGAAGTGCAGACTGCGCACGCCCGCTATCTCTTCGATGAGATATAGCGAACCGGCATCGCAGTCGGCCAATTGGCGGGCCTGCGTCAGTAGCGTCTCCAACAGCTTTACCGGGTCGCGCTGCGCGGAAAGCGCGATGCCGATGTCGGCAAGTTGGTGAGTACGGGCGCGCCGCACCGCGGAATCGAGCACGTCGCGACGCGTCACACGATGCAGTTCGGCAACGCGATTAGCGTGCTCCAACAACCGGGCTAAGGTGCTCAGGGGCGCATCTTCCGGCAGCGACACGTCGGTGCGCTCTACTGCCGTTGACGTCCCGACACAGACCGAGTCGGGGCACAGAGCACGCAACGTTCCAGCTTCCGCGTCTGTGCAGGCAACGCAAATTGCGGCGGCCGCGGCCTCGACCGGATCCACCGTGTCGGCGCGCTCGACCTTCCATCCGAGCTGACGTGCCTGTAGCAACAGCGGATGGTCACGAGTCGATTGATAGACCAACAATGGTGCGTCTGCACCAATCATGGAGACCCCATACCTGCTCTGACCCTATCGATAGTATGGACTTCGATCAAAGCCCGAGCAGGTAACCGGTCACAGTTTCGGACTGCGACCGAAGGTTCGGATCAGGGACCCTTCGCCGGCGCAACGCTGTCGACGCGCGTCTGCAGGTCGACCAGTCGCGAGTTCAGCTGCAATCGGTACGCATCGATGGCTTCGATGGCCTTTTCGTTCGTCACCACCCGTTTCGTGAGTCCGGTTTCGATTCCGCTGAGGCTCTGGCGCGCGGCGTTGACTTGATCGGTCAATTGACGCTGCTGGGCAACGAGTTGCTTCACCTGCTGGTCGACGCTTGCGAGCTGCTGGGCGATGGCGGCCTGCTGAGCGAGGGACTGCTCCTGGCGCGTATCGCTGCTCTTGAGGTCCTTGATCGCCGTCTGGATCCCTTCGATGCTGCCGTCGTGCTCTTTCAGCTTGGTCTGGTCGTCCGCGAGCAGCTGCTTGTCGCGCTTGCTTGCGTCCCACAGCTTCTTGATCTCGGTTTCCCACTGACCCAGTTTGCTCTGCACTTCGGTGCCGGACTCGCTCATGACCTGGTCGGTGACCTGCAGCCGCTCTTCGAGCACGGCCAGGCGCTTGTCCGCCTGCGTTAACGCGGTCTCGGCTTTGACCAGCTGCTGGTGCTGTGTGGTGATGAACCAGCCGGCCGCCGCAAGACCACCGACGAGCACGGCAAACAGCAGGCTCGACCCGAGACCCGATCCACCGCCGCCGTTGCGCACCTTTCCGCCGGGGCGACGGTATCCGGTCACGTCGTTGGGATCGGCCGAAATCTTCGGCGCCGGGTTCGCTCGCGGCTCGGGCATCGAAAGATCCTGTGGGATTTGCGGCGCAGTTTAGCTACCGCGACCGGAGGGGAACAGGGCTTCGCGACCGACCGCGAAGCCCACTGCGGGAAATTGAGACGTGGTTACAGAAGTTGGACTACGGCCCACAGCACCACGGTGAGTGCGAGACCACTGACGATGACACCGCGCACGGTCACCAACGGACCTTGCTTGCCGAAGATCGCGTTGAGTTCGAGCGCCGCGATGATGACGAGCGCGACGATCAGCGCGAGCTGTTTGTCGGCAGTCAATCCGCCGTGCGCGAAGTGCGCGCTGGCGCCCATGAAGAACAGCATGGGGATCGAGAACAGCACGTTCGTTCGAGACGCAAGACCG
>Ga0105249_10004248_pt1 | contig 12389 bp, 11 predicted proteins | sample KBSS44metaG_FD_81522 | JGI IMG/M metagenome (GOLD analysis project Ga0105249, IMG submission 81522) | Switchgrass rhizosphere microbial communities from Kellogg Biological Station, Michigan, USA - KBS S4-4 metaG | ecosystem: Host-associated > Plants > Roots > Rhizosphere > Soil | place... | reverse complement strand
GACAGAGACTGGAATGGCAGAAGCCGTTATTAACCGGAACAGACAATAAGCAATTGGCAATAAGCAAAAGCCTCTTCAAATTGAAGAGGCTTTTTTATCTATATTTAATCAGGTGGTTTCGGCTCTGCTCAACCACCTGTCAAGGGCTTCGTTCAAATTATACGCCCAGGGCTGAGCCTGCCTATCGGCAGACAGGCGAAGTCGAAGCCCGATCATATTATTTATTAATTCACTTCAACACCTGCTTCATCGTCTTCCCAATATCGGCCGGGCTTTGTACTACATGAATACCACATTCAGCCATTATTTTCATTTTAGCATCAGCTGTATCATCAGCGCCACCTACAATTGCACCTGCATGACCCATACGGCGACCCGGGGGCGCAGTTTGTCCGGCGATAAAACCAACAACAGGTTTTTTGCCATTTGCCTTTACCCAGTTTGCAGCTTCAGCTTCCATGCCACCACCGATCTCACCGATCATTACAATAGCATCAGTGTTCGCGTCATTCATAAACAATTCAACAGCTTCTTTGGTGGTAGTGCCGATGATTGGATCACCGCCAATACCAACGGCAGTTGAAATACCCAGGCCGGCTTTTGCTACCTGGTCTGCTGCCTCATAAGTAAGCGTACCGCTTTTTGAAACGATACCGATGCGTCCCGGAATAAAAACGAAGCCGGGCATGATACCTACTTTGCATTCACCTGCTGTTATCACACCGGGACAGTTAGGTCCAACCAGTCTTGTATTCTTTCCCTGTAAATAATTTTTAACCTTCACCATATCCTGTACAGGAATACCTTCGGTGATACAAATCACCAGTCCAATACCTCCATCAGCAGCTTCCATGATAGCGTCGGCCGCAAAAGCAGGCGGCACAAAAATGATACTTACATCAGCACCGGTATTTTTTACACAATCGGCTACGGTATTAAAAACGGGTTTCTCCAAATGCTTGCTGCCACCTTTGCCGGGTGTCACACCACCCACTACATTCGTTTTGTATTCGATCATCTGTGTAGCATGAAAGGTACCCTCACTGCCTGTAAAACCCTGTACTAAAACTTTTGAATTTTTATTAACAAGAATGCTCATAGTCTTTTAAAAGTTCGGCGAAGATAGTGAATGGTGAATAGTGAATGATGAATGGGGATGGGATTTTTTATGGGGCCGGCTAATTGCTACTATTAAGGTTTCGTTGCGACGCACACCTGTACGGCTGGGAACTCTATTGGGCAATATTGATCTTTGGTCAGTGAAAGACTTTACTATCACCATGGACTTGTCATTGGCAGCGGAACAAAAAGAAACTCATAGTCGTAAAATGTAAGCGAGACATCTCAAACCCGTTGATCTTTGAGATGTCTCGCCTTAAAGTATTATATCCGATCACTTACTAAGGTAGCAGCTCGACATAACAAGAGTTCGATGGGTCGTAACGCTATCATAAATGAAGAGTTATGATTTTATTTCCTCCCCACCACCATCTGAAATCCCGGCAACACAATTGTACTAATTGCCTTTTCAACTTTCAATCCTGCATTTTTCTGCCACTGTTCCATTTCTGCTATTGACCATGTACCGGATGAACTTATCAATGAAAAATAAAGTCCTGATGTAGCACCAACCACGCCGCCTTCACCCGGTTTTTTAGCCCGTATCAATTCACCAATAGCATAAATGCCATTAGGCTTTAATGCACGGACAATTTTTTTTACCAATGCAACATTCTGTTCATTGGTAAAATGATGAACAACGTTATTGATCATTATGATATCCCATCTCTCTGAACCCAGGTCATCATTTAATGCATTACCCGCAATATAACTCACACGACCGGTTGTATCGTATCGTTTAGCAATAGCACTGGCAGCTTCGACTGCGCCGGGCAATTCCATGATCGTACCTGATAAGGCTGGATACTTTTTGCAAAGCTCAATTGAATAGAGCCCATGTGAGCCGCCAATATCAAGCATAGCTGTCGCACCATTTGGTACAGGAATTTTTTTAGCAAGATCTTTTGCCACATTCACAGAAAGATCTCTCATTCCTTCCTGGTACAGTTCCCATTCTTTGCCCGATACACTGCCATGCAGATCCAAAGGTTTGCCCGTACGAATATAATCTTCCAGCTTTCCCATCCACTCCCATTCTATTAATTGAAACCTGAGTTTACCAATCAAATTCGAATCACTTTCTTTTAGCAACCATTTATAATATTTAGGTTTTAAACTATAACTGCCATTGTTCCAATTCAGGTAACCAATACCCACCAGGCAATCGAGTAAATGCTTTGTTGCTTCAGGATGTGTATTACATTGTTTGGCTACTTCACCTGAAGTTTTAGAACTTTTTCCCAGGACTTCATAGATGCCCAGCTCAGCACCAGCCATGATTGCCCTGGCTGCGTTAAAAGCAACTTGTGTATCGACGAGGGGAGTGGGAGCCAGGTTTGCTTTTAGTGCGATCCATTCCAGTAAACTCTCAGGTTGGTTTTTTATTTTCATAAGCAGTATTTAAGTATATCAATTGATCAATCGATCTGCATCAACCATTGCCTGGCCTCGCGGATATTATCGAAAAAATTTATTGCCAGCTTGTCTTTGTCCACTTTATAAGAAATACTTTCTACAGCCACCTTATTAAAATAGCTATCCGGTTTGATCAGCGCAATGGCTTTAAAGCCGGCTTTTATAGCTCTTGGTAAAAAGTTTTCATCCAGCCAGATCTGGTCTTCCCTGCCTATCAATACCATGTCTTTTATATCAGCCAAAACTTTGTTGGCCTTATTTTTTATAAGCGTATCTAACATTAACTCTGTACCTTCTTTAAACTGTTCACTCGTTGCATACCCATCCCAATCCATCACAACAGAATCAATTTCTTTATCAAAATAAATGTTGTAAATAGTTGTGTTTGCTTCCATAGATCGAAGTTAGCCGGCAAATTAATGAATTTAAAGAAAGAATTTTATGTGATACCAGCTGGACTAACATCAATTATACTTCAGAAAAAAGATCTCATGCCATGCTGATACAGGATAATAGGTTTCGGTTTGTGAGCTTCCATTTATTCCTTTATTAACTGAATCGATCCTGGTTTGTGTACTAATTGCGGGGTATGCACTGATTGCTCTTCGTTGAACGATCAATATGCCATCAGCTCCATGCTCGCGTCCAAGTTTTATAGATTCCTTTTGCACTTTGCTCCAGTTAATATCTTTGAAACCAGCCTGTATATAACCCTGGCCCATGATCGTATAAGGCTTTTTGATGGATGACTCCGTTACATAAACATCGGGTTTAGATGTGGGTTGATAAGAGCCACCAACGTATTGAACTTTCGTAGAGCAACTGACGAGAAGAATCGGAATAAACAGCGTGTAGATTTTTTTCATAAACTTCAGTTTTGAGGTTATAGATCAAACTGAAGCATGAATTATTCCATACCAATTTTTACGAACCAAATCGTTTGTTAAAAATGGATATTATTTATAGAGATTTCCGTTAAGATATTTCAATCCTGAATCGCAAACGACAGTCACAATTTTTTTGCCGGCACCCAATTTCCGGGCCCTTTGTACCGCGGTCCACACATTTGCTCCCGAAGTGGTGCCACCAAATATCCCTTCCAGTCTTGCCAGTTTTCTTGCTGTATCAATGGCATCTTCATCTTTAACAGCTACTATTTCATCTGCAAGATCCAGTCTGCAAATTGACGGAACAAAACCGGCACCAATGCCTTCCAGTTTATGGTTGCCCGATATTTCTCCACCCGAAAGTGCACGAACATGATAAGGTTCAATTGCAATACACCGAATGGCCGGTATTTCTTTTCTTAAGATCTCTGAGTTTCCCGAAAAACATCCACCTGTGCCAACGCCCATGATAAATTCATCAATATCCTTTCCCAAAACACTGATGATCTCTTTAGCCATATTATGATAACCATTCCGGTTATCAATATTATTGAATTGATCTGTCCAGAATACATTGGGTTCCTTACTTAATTCTCTTGCTCTTTTTATCATTGAATCGATCAATTGAGCTGTTATTTTTCTATCACCGCTCGGAAATATTTCAAGTTCGGCGCCAAACGCTTTCATCGTTTGCAATTTTTCCTCAGCAAACGCATCGGATGAAACAAAATAAGCTTTGTAGCCTTTAGTAGCGCATACCATGGCCAATGAACTACCTGTGCTTCCGCCGGTATAATCCATTACTTTGTCGCCGGGTTTTAATTGTCCTCTTCTTTCAGCTCCTTCAACCATTGAGAGAGCCATTCTGTCTTTCATGCTTCCGGTTGGATTAGCGCCTTCATACTTTACATAAATTTCCGCACATCCTGGTTCAGCTAACCGTTCTAATTTTATCAATGGGGTGTTTCCTATTGCTGGCATATTTGATTTTTATAGTTCTCACCAAAAATACAAACACGTAAATTAGCTCATGGTAAAATTTACCGCCACACTAAAAAAATTTGACAGGCAGGGTGAGAAAACAGGATGGACCTATTTTGAAGTGCCTGCTGAGCTTGCACAAAAATTAAAACCGGGAAATAAAAAAGAATTTAAAGTAAAAGGGAAACTGGATAATTTTCTCATCACCCGGGTTTCACTATTACCAATGGGTGGCGGTCCTTTCATAATGCCTGTTAATGCAGCAATGCGAAAAGGGATCGGAAAAAAACATGGAGCGATGATAAAAGTGCAGCTGGAAGCAGATGAAAGCCCTTTTGTTTTCAATAAAGATTTTATGGAGTGCCTCGAATATGAGCCCAAGGCAAAAGAACATTTCAATACACTCACCGGTTCACATCAACGCTATTTCAGCAAATGGATAGACAGTGCCAAAACAGATGCTACTAAAACAAAACGAATCGCTATGGCGGTAAATGCACTGGCAAAAAAATGGGGTTACCCCGAGATGCTAAGAGATTCACAAGGAAAAGATGTTAGAGGAGATAATAGATGATAGATAAGAGATGATAATTGCCAGGACTGTGAACTGCTGACTATTGACTGTCGACTGGCGGCTATCGACTTCCCTCCGGTGAATCCACATCAAACATTGCTTTATTCTCTTCTTTTTTCCTGATCCCAAAATTATAACGAAGATTGATGCCAAATCGTCTCGTATCACCCTTGCGATATCCATAGGCATCCACGCTTCCTTGTTTGATCGTGAAGTCGTTTTTGTTTGTCGCAAACATATCGTTAACGCTTAGTGTTACCGTCAGCTTTTCTTTGAGGATGCGACGATTGATGTTTGCGTTAAGCGAACCGAATGAAGATAGTTCATAAAAACCTTGCTGACCTTTGAAACGAACAAATCCATTAAGGCTGAATACTGATTTTTTATCAAGCTTAAGTGTATGATATGTAAACAAAGTCCAGGTTCCCTTCCTGAATGAAAGTGGTTTGTTCTCATATAATCCCTGGTAGAAATTATGATTGTACTGTGCACCGAAAACAAAGAAATACTTTCCACCGGGAGGCAGTGCACCCAATCCTCTCAGGTACCATTCTTTGTTTTTTCCCAGGTTATCAAACGTCCGGTATGCCTGGCTACGACTGGTATCTGCCTGGTATACAACATTGGTAAAAATATCTTTCGTGTCATTGATACCAGCAGCCAGCAGTGGAGTTTCATCAACACTGATATTGAACTCATAGTTCTGCGTGAATTGTGGCCGCAATGCCGGATTCCCTGTTTCAGTTAAAAATTCATCCACATAACGACGGAAAGGATTGAGCTGATCATAGAATGGACGACGTATTGTACGACGATAAATCAGGTAACTGCGCAGTTCAAATCCGGCAATCTTCATTAAGGCGTTACTTAAATAAACATAAGGAAACAGATCTGTTCGGTGAATGGAGAACGATGTATCGCCCGGGATGTATTGATGACCGCTCATGTTCGTATTCTCCAATCGTGTTCCAAACTTGGCTATAAAATTCTTTCCGAATGTTTTTGATCCCTGCAGGTAAACTGAATTGATATTTTCCAGATACTTGAATGTATTTGTACGGTTATAATCTTTTGCACGTACACCGGAAGATTCTTTAAAGTAATCCGTAACATTTTTTACATTATGAACCGTTGCCTGTACTCCTGTCTCAAACGTAAATTTATTTTTCATTTTTAATTTCAGGTCTGATCGTCCGGTAAAGTAATCACGATTATTTACGGCTTTGCCATCGCCGCCAGTAGTGATAAGCAACGGAGACGTGTAACCGGTAGCGAATGACTGGTCGGAGTTAGCATCCGTATGAGTAAAATAAGTATCGTTTGACCATTCAGAACCGCTGGAGTCAATTTTATACTTTGATTCGAAGCCTGTTCCAAGCGATAGGGAGAATCCGTCATTACTAACTGTATTCAAACTGTTGCTGATCAATTGACCCGTACTGATCCTTTTGATCTGGTTGCTGTTTTCTGACCTGTTTGTATAATTATTATAGTTGAGATGTGCATCGTAAGTTAATTCCCATTTTTTGTTTAGCTGCCAGGTCATACCCAATGAGGCATAAGCACTTTTCGCCGGATATTTTGTAAAAGCATCCTGCACCAATATTGAATCAGGTGCAAAATTCCTGCTCGTATTGATACGTTCATAACTATTGCGGTTCCCGATGCTGACATTGATATAAGAAGTTTTCCTGCCATCATTATTATTTAAATTGAATCCGAGAAACTGGTTGCCATAAGTTCCTTGTTGTATACCCGCAGTCACACTTCCGGTCATTCCGAGTTTGACGCCTTTTTTCAATACTACATTGACAATACCGCCGCCCCCCGAAGCATCGTATTTAGCAGAAGGTGTTTTCACAATTTCAATTTTGGCAATAGAATTTGGGGGAAGATTCTTTAATAAGGTCGCCACATCCTGCGCACTCATCTTCATATCACGTCCATTGATCTGCACCGCGGCAGGGGTCATGCTATTGATATAAATATTTCCGTCCTGGTCTACAAATAGTCCCGGTATTTTTTCAAGTATCTCATAGCCATTAGTAGAAGCAGCAGCAATGTTTTCCGGTTCGACGATCGTTTTATCATCTTCCTGCCGCATCAATGGTTTTTTGGATGTAACTACAACTGTCTCCAGTTTTTTTGAAAGATTCTCTGCTACATAACGAAACTGGTTTTGTGAGCTGGTCACTTTTATTCCTTTTTCGAAAGGCATATATCCTACTGCTGTAAATTTTATAATGTATTGCTCATCTCTTTTCAAAGAAAAGGTGGCTGTCCCGCTACTGTCAGCAGTTTGATTTAACTGTTGAGTCGTATCATTTCTTTTAATTACTGTCAGCGTAGCATACGAGACAGGCTGGTCTTTTTGATTGATGATGCGAATCCGGACCGAAATATCCTGGGCTGAAGAAATGAGTGAAATAAAAAATAAATAAAGAAAACTAAGAAGTGGTCGGTTCATGGCTTTTGATCAGGTAGTATGATAATTTTTCAAATATAATACAGCATTTTTAAGCCATGAGCATTATTTGACGGAGCGCAATATGTTTTGATGAAGTTTAACAAAAAAGTACCGCCGGAATGAGACTGTCAATAATTAAACGTTCAAATTTTTATTTAAAAGGATCCGAATATTTTATATCAGTTGTTACTGTTACATCCGTCAGCGTTTTTAAAAACGCAACCAATGCAGCTTTATTCTGCACATTTAAATTGATTAAACGAACCTGGCCATTTGGTAAACGCAATTGTGGTGAAAGATTGGGGTGATTTTTTACACCGCTGTTATAATGTTCAACTACTTCTTCTAATGTATTGAATCTTCCATCATGCATATAAGGCGCAGTGAGTTCAATATTTCGTAATGAACCAACCTTAAATGTTGCATCGAGTGCTGTATTGTTTATTACAGAACCAAAACCACGATCAACGGTTGCCATATCGAGACCATTGTTTTTTTCCTGTGGTGCAGTGAATGTTTCTGTACCATGACAAGGGGCGCAACCGCCAATTGGTGAAAGAAAAATTTCTTTACCACGATTTTCCTGCTCCGTAAAATTTGGAAAAGGAGTATCGGGTGGAGGCGGAGGTCCGGGAAAATTCGACCTGCCTGCGTCATATTTGGATTGATAAGAAACAATCGAACGAACAAATTGTGCCAATGCCTTTGAGATCAGGTCACTGTTGATGACAGGTGAACCAAAAGCTTTAGAGAATAAGCTGGAATAATAAGGCCGGTTCTGCACCCTTGATACTAATGTATCTAATGTCACACCCATTTCAACAAGATCCTGTATCGGCATCAATACCTGTTGTTCCAATGTTGCTGCACGCTGATCCCAGAAAAATCTTCCGTTTGGATAATATTTTGCATCGATCAGGGTCATTGAATTTCTTCCTGTAGAACCGCCATTAAATCCCTTACTCAATTTTGAAACATCAGCAAACGCATTTGCCTGTTTGTGACAGGATCCGCAGGAAATAGTTCTGTTGATGGAAAGATTTTTATCATAAAAAAGAACACGGCCCAGTGTTGCTCCCCAATCAGTAATTGGATTAGAAGCAGGAGTGTTTATTTGTCCCTGGATGGGCGGCGCATTTAAATAACCGGGTAAACCCGGGTTGGCATAATTAAAAGGGCTGCCCGGTAAATTAAGGTAAGCGGCTACGGCATCTGATGATGAGGTATTGTCCTTATCTTTTTTGCAGGCAATAAAGATTCCTGCGGCTATAAAGATTGTAATTCCGATAATGGCTTTTGATTTTGAGCTAAGCATGGGTGGCGATTTGTGGCTTGCCTGTGATTGGTATCATGGGCAGGAGTTTAAAGTTAGTGATTAAATTTCCGGGTTCATTTGCTATTATACGGTATTCATTTCAAAACCCTTCGCTGTATAAAATCTCCCACTAAGCCACAAAGTGCACGAAGAACTCTGTGGTCTCAGTGTCTTTGTGGGAAACCACAGAATTCCTTTATTTGCCTATGATTAACTCGGTAAACGATTTTAAAACCCCCTTTTTCATAGGTATTGCCGGCAGCGGCATGAGTGCATTGGCCCAATATCTTCAATGGACTGGCAAAACAGTTAGCGGCAGCGATCGTTTTTTTAAAAAAGATGAGCCCAATGAAACCAAAGAGAAATTGGAAGCAGAAGGCATCAAATGTTTTGTACAAAATGGAGAAGGTATTACAGTCAACGCTGATCTTGTTGTAGTCTCAACTGCAATTGAAGATACTGTTGTTGAAGTACAAAAAGCAAAAGAGCTGAAGATACCGATCATCAAACGTTCTGAGTTATTGGCTTTGATAGCAGCCAGTAAAAAAACAATTGCGGTAGGAGGAACAAGCGGCAAGAGTACGACCACGGCGATGTTATTTGATATTTTAGAATATGCCAGGATAAAGCCAAGTATTATTAGTGGCGCAGGCCTGGTGAATATTATTAAAGAAGGCAAGATTGGCAATGCAAAAGTTGGAACAGGAGAGTGGTTGGTAATAGAAGCCGATGAAAGCGACGGCAGCATCGTACAATACAAGCCGGATATTGGTTTATTGCTTAATGTGGATAAGGATCATAAAGAAATAGACATCCTTATGGATGTGTTTAAAACATTTAAAGAAAACAGTAAACGTTTTATTGTTAATCAATCACATCCATTGGCAGCAACGCTTTCTCAAAACATCAATCAGGATTTTTCAACGGATGAGAATTTTAAAGCGGGATACATTGCCAAAAATTTTATACAGAAGGGATTTAATGTTCAATTCTCAATATTCAATGTGCAATTTTCAATTAATACTATCGGTAAGCACAATATGGAAAACGCGGTAGCAGCTGCGGCTGTTGCTAACCAAATTGGCATTGATTTGAAAACCTGTGCTGAAGCTTTAAAAACTTATGAAGGAATCTATCGTCGTAACCAGGTATTCGGTAATAAACATGGTGTTTGGCTGATTGATGATTTTGCACATAATCCTGTAAAATGCGCAGCAGCAATCAGGGCTTGTCAACCGGTTGCTGAAAAAGTAATTGCGTGGTTTCAACCACATGGATATGCACCGACCCGATTTTTAAGAAATGATTTTGTAAATGAAATAGCAGAAGCCTTACGGTCACAGGATGAAATTTGGATGAGTGAGATCTTTTATGCAGGAGGTACGACGACAAAAGATATCTCAGCAAATGACCTCATCAGTGATATTAAAGCAAAAGGAAAAGCAGCTTATTTCGTTGAGGACAGGAATAATTTTTTAAATGAAGTTCGAAAGCATTTTACGGATAACTGCGTCTTACTATTGATGGGTGCAAGAGACCCGTCATTAGAAAACTTCGCAAAACAGGCTTGGGAAGAACTTTGATTTATTATTCCTGCTTTTTTTAAGATTGATGAGTTCGTTCTCAATTTGAATCAGTATTATTGTTTGCCAAAATAATATATGGAATCCCGTAAAGCAGCTGTTAATTTTATATTCATTACTCTTCTGATAGATTGTGTGGGTTGGGGATTAATAATCCCCGTAATGGCTCCGTTAGTTTCTCAACTAAAAAAAATACCTCTCAATGATGCCAGTCCTTATGGGGCATGGCTTTTATTTGCTTATGCAGCCACACAATTTATTTGTTCTCCTATTATCGGCAATCTAAGTGATCGTTATGGTCGTCGACCTGTTATTCTTTCATCATTGGCTGGTTTTGCAATTGATTATCTCTTCATGGCATTAGCTCCAACTTATGGTTTATTGTTTATTGGAAGAATCATTGCCGGCATAACAGGAGCCAGTTTTACTACCGGAGCTGCTTATATCGCAGATGTAAGTACCCCCGAAACAAGAGTAAAAAACTTTGGATTAATAGGAGCTGCTTTCGGATTAGGATTTATGATTGGTCCATTAATAGGTGGTGTATTAGGGAAATTATGGGGACCCAGATCGCCTTTTTTTGCTGCTGCTATTTTGTGTTTTTTAAACTGGTTGTACGGTTATTTTATTTTACCGGAATCATTGGATGCGGAACATCGTCGCAAATTTGAGTGGAAAAAAGCTAATCCATTTGGTTCATTGAAGTTTCTTCGCAGTGCAAAAGCAATAAGTGGATTAGCTCTGTGTTATTTTTTAATTTATCTCGCTGCAATGTCAGTTCAGGGTAACTGGAATTATTTTACGATGTATCGTTTTCATTGGTCTTCTGATCTTGTTGGCTACTCACTGGGAGCCGTAGGGTTATTAGTTGGAATTGTTCAGGCAGTATTAGCTAAAAGAGTTAATTCCAGGTTTGGTAATGAAAAAAGCATTTATTTCGGCTTATTGTTATACACCCTTGGATTAATATTATTTGCTTTTGCTACCGAAAGCTGGATGATGTTTGTATTTCTCATTCCTTATTGCCTGGGCGGAATAGCAGGACCTGCTTTGCAATCAACAATGGCGAGCCATGTAGCAAGAAATGAGCAAGGAGCTTTGCAAGGAGCATTGACAAGTTTGATGAGCTTAACAACAATCATTGGTCCCCTGATCATGAATTATCTTTTTAAATATTTTACCACATCCCGGGCACCTTTTTATTTTCCCGGAGCGTCTTTTTTTCTGGGTGCAATATTTATGCTTGCAAGCGCTGTAATAGCCTACAATGTTTTACATCGTGAAAAGGCAATCGCTTAATTATTCATCATTTTTCTTATTACGAAATAAGAAAGGATAATCAATAAAATAAGTATAAGGATAACAATAGAGAGAAGTGGCTGTTGTTTTATTTTTAGTTTCTCCTGTCTTTGCTTTTTCTTTTCAAGCTTTTTCTTCAGATCACGGTTCAGCATTTCAACCATGTACTGGATCTGCTGTTTGTCTTTGATCTGCTGCAAGCCTTCTACGGCATCATCTGCAAATTCATTATCGATAAATTGTTTTTCCAGTTCATGTTTCTTTTCATCAGACAACTGACCCTGCAGGTATTGTAACAGCGTTTCCTGGTCAATATCTTTTGATAAATTGGATAATATGTCTTTTAAATTATCGGGCATAGATATCGATAGTCATATTTGTCAAATAGGTCATATTGGTCAAATCTTATTTGGACTTTAGCTTGCTTTCGATTAGTATTTTTAAATTCCGCTTGCCGTTCTGGATATAACTTTTTACCTGCATCATGGTAAAACCGGTTTGTTCCGCAATTTCCTGGTAACTTTTTTTCTGCAGGTAAAACAAAGTTACACATTGTTGCTGCTCTTTATTTAGCTCATTCAATGAATCATTCATCAATTCCATGGTTATGTCATGCCGGACAAGTTCTGTTTTATCGGCTTCTTCAGCCTGCACGGCCATCCGGTCATTCAATTCTGCGGGCATCTTTCCATGCCTGTCACGTAATATCATCAGGCAATGGTTTTTGGCCACCATATAGATCCAGCTT
>Ga0105249_10004247_pt1 | contig 12390 bp, 6 predicted proteins | sample KBSS44metaG_FD_81522 | JGI IMG/M metagenome (GOLD analysis project Ga0105249, IMG submission 81522) | Switchgrass rhizosphere microbial communities from Kellogg Biological Station, Michigan, USA - KBS S4-4 metaG | ecosystem: Host-associated > Plants > Roots > Rhizosphere > Soil | place... | reverse complement strand
TGTCGCGCTGCGCGCGGCCTGGGCTTACTCCGTTCGGTGGTGGATGCCGCTCGTTCCCCTTCGGGGGAGCTTCGCCGTGGTCGCGATGTTGCTCCGGGGGGCGACCCCCCATCCGACATTCCCGCTCGTGGCCGCCTGGATGGCGTCACTGACGCGGTGGCTGGACGCGGCGCTGGTCCGGCGAGACTACAAAAAGTGACGACACCCTTACGTATAGCATTTGATCTGGCCTGGTAAGCCGCTAGTTTGCCGGCCGTCCGGCGATCGTCGGGCCCGCGTGGGCGTGTCCCGGGTGCCGGGGTTCCGCCGGTCCGCGTAGCTGGTGGACCGGTCGGGAGCGCTGCCCCGCGGTGGTGTGGCGGCGAAGGGACGGGCCATGGGTGGTCTCGGTCGGCGGCTTCGGCTGTCGGGAGCCGTCGCGGCGGTGGCCGCGGTGGCGGTGGCGGCGGCTGGGTGCGGCGGGGGCGGCGACGAGAACGGCTCGAAGAAGCAGTTCGCGATCGGCTTCCAGGGGCCACTGTCCGGCGAGAACCAGCAACTGGGCATCAACGCCTACGACGGTGTGCTGACCGCCGTGGACGCCGCTAACCGGAGCGGCAAGCTGCCGTTCACGCTGCGCATCGTCGCCTCCGACGACCAGGGCTCCCCGGAGCAGGGACCGACCGCCGCGCAGAAGCTTGTCGACAACGCCCAGGTCATCGCCGTGGTCGGCCCGATCTTCTCCGGCGCGACGAAGTCCAGCGAGCCGCTGTTCAGCCAGGCCGGCCTGCTGTCGGTCAGCCCGTCGGCGACCAACCCGCAGCTCACCGGCCTCGGCTTCTCCAGCTTCTTCCGGGTGATCGCGCCGGACACCGTGCAGGGCGCCGCCGCGGCGGACTACGTCGCCAAGGCGCTCAAGGCCAAGCGGGTCTTCTCGCTCGACGACCGCAGCGACTACGGCGCCGGTCTGTCCGCCGCGCTGGAGCAGGGACTGAAGGGCCACAAGGTGGCCGTCACTCATGACAGCGTCAACCCGACGAAGGACTACACCTCCGAGGCCACAAAGATCATTGCGACCAATCCCGATGCCGTCTACTACTCGGGGTACTACGCCGAGTTCTCTCTGCTGGTGAAGACGCTGCGCGGCAAGGGCTATGAAGGCAAGATCCTGTCCGGCGACGGCTCCAACGACGACCAGGTCATCGAGCAGGCTGGCGCCGACACCGCCGAGGGCACGTTGCTGACCTGTGCCTGCGGCGACGCGAACTCGGACCCGAAGGCCGCAGCTTTCGTGTCCGAGTACAAGCGCGTCAACAGCGGCATGAAGCCCGGGACGTACTCCGGCGAGGCCTACGACGCCACTCAGGCGATCATCTCGGTGCTTGCCAAGGAAGGCACTGGCGCCACCCGCTCGTCGGTCCTCCACGGCTTCAGCGCCGTGGACATGCCGGGCGTCACGAAGCAGATCAAGTTCGACAGCCGCGGCGAGGTCCAGGGGTCGACCGTGTACGTGTACGAGATCCGGGACGGCACGAGGGTCGTGCTGGGTCCGACGGACGCCCTGCTCAAGCCGTGATCCCGACGACCGAAGACCCCTCGGCCGTCGACCCGGCCAGCGTCGACCTGGCCCGGGTCGACCCGGCTGGCCGCGCGCCCGGCGCCTGCGCACCCGCGCAGGTGCCGGGCACTCCGGCGTCGCCTACGCCGCCGGCGCCGACCATGTCGCCCGCGCTGCCGGCGACACCCCCGGCGCGCGCGTCGTCGGAGCGCCCGCCGGCCATCGCGGCGGTCGACGACGGCGACGTCCGCCTGACCGACCTCGCCCATGGCTGGGACCACCGGGTGCGCGCGGCCACGTGGGGAGCGCGATCCGCGCGTGAGTAGCGAAGGTCAGGTCGTGCGGCTGGCCGTCGACGGTCTCACGGCCGGCGCGCTCTACGCGCTGGTGGCACTCGGATACACCCTCGTCTACGGCGTGTTGCGACTGGTCAACCTCGCGCACGGCGAGGTGTTCATGCTTGGCGCGTTCGGCGGCCTGTACGCGGCGCGGGCGGCGCTGCCCGGCGGGCCGGGTGCCCCCACGGCCCTCGCCTCGGCCGGCCTGGTCATGGCCGGGATCGCCGCCGGTGGCGCCGCCGGCGCGTTGGCCGCGCTGGCGCTGGAACGGGTGGCCTGCCGGCCGCTGCGTCATCGTGACGCTCCGACGATCGCCTACCTGGTCAGCGCCGCCGGCGCGGCGACGTTCGCCACGAGTCTCGCTGGCAAGGAGTTCGGCCGGCGAGACGTGCCGGTGCCAGGCCTGTTCTCCGAGGACGCGGTGCTGAGCGTCGCCGGCGTCGACGTGTCGGTCGAGACGCTCGTGGTGATCGCCGCCTCGTCCATCCTGGTGCTGGCGGTCGATCGCCTGGTCGCCTGGACGAGGCTTGGCCGGTCGATACGCGCCGTGGCGCAGGACCCTGACTGTGCCGCGCTGCTGGGTGTCCGGGTCGACCGGGTCGTCGTCGCCGCGTTCGTGTTGGGTGGCGTGGTCGCGGGCGCCGGCGGCTTCCTCTACGCGATGACCTTCCACGCGTCGTACACCATGGGCCTCCTGCCCGGGGTCAAAGCCTTCACTGCCGCGCTGATCGGCGGCCTCGGCAACATCCGTGGCGCGCTGACGGGGGGCCTGCTGCTCGGCCTGGCCGAAAGCTTCGGCGGCTACTACGTGCTAGGCACGAGCTACCAGGACCTGGTCGCCTTCGCGCTGCTGCTCGGGGTCCTGGTCCTGCGGCCGTCGGGCCTGCCCGGCCGACGGATCGGGCGGCTGGCATGAGCCCGGGCGAGCCCGTGGCGCCGCGCCCGCGGCACGCGCGGGCACCGAGGGCGGCGAGCGTCGATGGCGAAGGCGCCGCGGCGGGGAGTGGGGCGGCGGGGATCCCGACGGTGGCCGAGCGGGTGGGGGAGCTGCGCGCCGCGAACGAGCCGCGTGCCGTGCCGCCAGCCGCGGCGGTGGCGGCGGGCTCGGTGGTGGCGGGCTCGGCGGCGGCGGATTCTGCGGCGGCGGATTCTGCGGCGGCCGCGCCGGCCGGGACGTGCCCGCCGCGGCGGCGGCACCGGGCGGCACGGCGCCGGCCCGGCCGGCCGGATGAGACGAGCGGCGTTGCCGCCCAGGGCACCGCGGGCGTGGCAGGGCCGGGCCGCCGGTGGCGGTGCCTGGGCGGATGCCTCATGCTCGCTGCGCTGGCTGCGCTGGTGACCGGGCCGTCCGGGGATGCCGACCGCCCGCTCGCCGGGGCCCGCGGGTCGCTCGCCGGGGAGCGGGGAATGGTCGTTCTCGCGTGCGCGCTGCTCGCCTGGGCGGGACTGACCTGCTGGCCGGCGCTGCGCGTCCCGGCCAGGCGTTGCGCTGACCAACTGGTGAAGCTGGCCGCCGAGTGGATCGATGGCGCCCGGGACCGCGGCGCCCGGGACCGCACCGGGCGGCACCCGCCGTCGCGGCGGCCCGCGGCTGCCGGCGAGCCGCCCGTCTCAGGGGTCCCGCAGGTGACTTCCTCGGTCGGCCAGGCCGTGGGGCCCGCCGACCGGACCTGGGCTGCCCGGTCGAAATGGGTACCCAGGCAGGCGCCGCTGGCACCCGTCGAGCCGACGGCGCGGGTCGAGTCCGTCGGACCGGCCGGGATCGCCGAACCGGCTGAGCCCGCGGAACCGGAAGGGCTCCCGCAGCCGGCGGGCGCGGCCGGTCAGCGGACGGCGCCGCGGTGGCGCTGGGCTCGGGTGGCGGGGCACGTGCTGGCGCTGGGCGCGGCTGCCTGCGCGCCGCTGCTGGTCTCGACGACCGCGCAGCAGGCGATGGTCAACGACATTGGCCTGTACGCGCTGCTCGCGCTCGGGCTGAGCGTCGTCGTCGGCCGGGCCGGCCTGCTCGATCTTGGCTATCTCGGTTTCGGGGCGATTGGCGCCTACACGACGGCCTACCTGTGCGCTCCGGCCGCGCTGCCCTGGCGCGCTCCGTTCACCATCTCCCCGCTGCTCGCACTGCCTGCGGCCATGGCCGTCGCGGCACTGGTCGGCTTCTTGCTGGGCGCGCCGATCCTGCGCCGGCGCCCCGACTTCCTCGGGATGGTGACCCTCGGTTTCGGCGGAGTCGTCCAGCTGGTCGCGAACAACGCCGACGGGATCACGGGCGGCGCCGGCGGTGTTTTCGGAGTTCCCGCGCCGTCGGTGCACCTCGGCGGATTTCACTACGCCTTCGGGCTGGATCCGATCCCGTACTACTACCTGCTGCTCGGCCTGGTCGTGCTGGTGATGGCCGTGCTGGCACGTCGGGACCGGGCGCGCGCCGGGCGGGCCTGGGCCGCCCTCGGCGAGGACGAGGTGGCCGCGGAGGCCATCGGCCTGCGCGCCGCCCGGATGCGGGTGTGGGCGTTCGTGGCGGGCGCGGCGGTCTCGGGCCTCGTCGGCGCCGTGCTCGCGACCAAGCAGTTCTTCAACCCGCAGACGTTCGGCGCGCCGGCCTCGCTGCTGGTGCTCGCGATCGTCGTCATCGGCGGTGCCGGCTCGCGCCTCGGGGTCGTCCTCGCCGCCGTCGTCCTGCAGGGCCTCGCCTTCGTCCTGCGTGACCACGTGCCGGCCGCCGACCGGCTCCTCTACCTCGGCGCCCTTGTCATGATCGTGACTGCTCTCCGGCCGCGGCGCCTGCTGCCGCCGTTGCCGCGGGACATCCGCCATGGCCCTGGTGTCTCCCGCTCTGGTGTCCCCCTCCCGGGCACCGCGCGCTGGGACGAGCCGGCCGCGGCGCTCGAGGGGGCGCCGTGACATCGCCCGGCAGGGCGCCATGACATCGTCTGGCAGGGCGCCGTGACCTCGCCCGAGCCACCGCGGCGCCGCCCTCCACCGGTGGTGCCGGCGCGTCCGGGTGACCGGGTCGGCTGGCGGCCGGACGCGCCTACGGTGCCGTCGCCCGGATCGCTGCCGCCGCGCCGGCCGATCCTTGACGTCGCCGGGCTCGTGCTGTGCCGCGGTGGCGTGGCCAGCCTCGATGACGTCTCGCTGCGCCAGCAACGAGGCACGGTGCTGGCCGTCGTCGGCCCGAACGGCGCCGGCAAGACGGCGCTGCTTGACTGCCTGACCGGTCTGCGGCACCCGAGCCGCGGCAGCGCTCACTTCTGGCCGTCCCACGGGCGGGACGACCGCCCCTGGACATCGCCCGCCACCGGGCCGCGGGCGCTCCACGTTCCGCCGGCCGGGCTGGAGTCCGCCTGGCGGGGGGACGCTGCGGGCGCCGGTCTCGTCGCGGCGCGCACGCCCGTGGAGCTGGTCGGGCGGCGGCCGCCGGAGGTGGCGCGGCTGGGCATCGCGCGCACCTTCGCGTGCCCGCGGCCGTTCGAGGACCTGACGGTGTTGGACAACGTTCTGGTCGCCGTCGAGGCGAGGCCGAGGCGGGGCGACTGGTGGGCCCGGTTCGAGCGGCTCAGGCGGCGCGGTCGGCGCGGGCCGGCCCGTATGGCCAGGACCATCGCTTGGGAGCTGTTGGACGTCGTGGGGCTTGCCGGCCGGGCCGGCGAGCCGGCCGCAGGGCTGCCCGACGGTGCGCGGCGGCGCCTCGAGATCGCCAGGGCGCTGGGCACGGGCCCGTCGCTGCTGCTGCTGGACGAGCCGGCCGCGGGCGCGGGCGCGGTCGAACGGGCGTGGCTGGCGGAGCTGGTCCGCCGGCTGCGGGCGCGCGGAGTCAGCGTCCTGCTGGCCGAGCACGAGCCACGGCTGGCTCTCGCGATCGCGGACCTGGTCGTCCTTCTCGACGCCGGCACGGTCGTGGCGACGGGCGCGCCCGCCGAGATCCGCGCCGGCCTCGCCGTCGGGCAGCCCGGTGGCCGGCACCGTGCGCAGAGCGTCGCCGAGACCTGACGCGGCCCGACACGACCGACATGACCCGACGCGACCCCGACGCGACCTGACGCCGGGGAGCCGCCGACGTGCGCGGTCAGGCCGGCGCCGGCGCCGACACCGGGAGTCGTCCCGGTTCGCCCGGGACGGCCAGGGACCAAGAGGGCGTTACCTGCCGCCGCCGGCCTCGCGGCCGGGCAGGCGTCTCACCGTCAGCCAGGCAAACAGGGAGATGAGTTGGCGGATACGGCGTGCCCGCATCCGGGAACGCACAACGGCCGGCGGTCGTGCGCGGGCCGCATTGACGTGGTTACTCAACGCTCATACGTTCTCACCCGCAGTGGAATCCGGGGGCGGGCGAGTAGAAAACGTCCTGGCATGGGGAAGGTCCGGACGGCGCCAAAGCCCGTCCCCGGAATCACCGCTGGCGCCCACGGCGCCCACGGCGCGGCGGCCCGTGCCCGACGCGTGCGTCGGGTGTCGGCGGCACGCGTCGGCACAGGCCTGACGGGGCCACGGATTCCCGGCAGCCGGGGACGGTGTCGTCAGCAGGTGGCCGTCGTCGGGCCGGACATGCGCCGCCGCCGGACGTCCGCTGTCATCCTCGGGCACGGGGCGCTCGCCGACCTTGCCGACCGTAGCGGAACCACGGCGTCCCTCGTGACGGGGAAAAGGCGTCCAAAAGATGACTTCCCTCGCGCGCGCGGCGGCGAGGGTCTGGAGGATCACTGCGGAGATCGGTCGGGTCGACGGACTGTCGTAGCCGCGGCCTAGACTTCGCCGGGTGGCCGGTTCGACGACACAACCGATGACGAGACGCAGCCGATGACGACGACGAACTCGACGACGACGAACTCGACGACGACGCAGTCGCCGACACCATCGCAGTCCGGGACGACGCAGCCTGAGACGACGCAGCCCGAGCTGGGCAGCCCCGCCGACGTCCCGGTGGACGCCGCGGGTGACGCTCCCGCGCCGGCGCGGGCGAAACGCGCCGCCAGAGCGGCCGGTGGCGGGACGTCGGCCAAGGCTCCCGCGAAGGCGCCAGCGAGGTCGGCCTCCCGGGCCGCCGCGCGGGCCGGCGGGCCGCGCCCGCCGGCATCGGGCCTGGGCCGGCTGCTGCTGCTGGATGGGAACTCGCTGGCGTACCGGGCGTTCTTCGCGCTGCCGGTGGAGAACTTCTCGACCACCACGGGTCAGCCGACGAACGCCGTCTACGGCTTCACGTCCATGCTGATCAACGCGCTGCGCGACGAGCAGCCGACGCACGTCGCCGTCGCCTGGGACCTGCCGGTGCCGACCTTCCGGCACGCCCAGTACGCCGAGTACAAGGCCGGCCGGTCCGAGACTCCGTCGGACTTCGTCGGCCAGATCAGCCTGATCCACCAGGTCTGCGACGCGCTCGCCGTGCCGAGCCTGTCCGCGCCCAGCTACGAGGCGGACGACATCATCGCGACCCTGGCCACCCAGGGTGAGGCAGCCGGCCTGGACGTCCTGATCGTCACCGGCGACCGGGACGCGCTGCAGCTCGTCACCGACAAGATCACCGTCCTGATGACCCGCAAGGGCATCAGCGACATGATCCGGTACACGCCCGAGGAGGTCGAGGCCAAGTACGGCCTCACCCCGGCGCAGTACCCGGACTTCGCGGCGCTGCGCGGTGACCCGTCGGACAACCTGCCCTCGATCCCCGGCGTCGGCGAGAAGACCGCCACCAAGTGGATCCAGCAGTTCGGCAGCCTCGCCGACCTGGTCGACCGGGCCGACGACGTCACCGGCAAGACCGGGACGGCGCTGCGCGACAACCTCGGCAACGTCATCCGCAACCGGACGCTGACGGAGCTCGCCCGCGACGTCCCGCTGGACCGTGCCCCGGCCGACCTGCGCCTGGTCCCGTGGGACCGGGAGGCGGTGCACACCCTGTTCGACACCCTGCAGTTCCGGGTGCTGCGGGAACGGCTCTACCAGGCGCTCGCCGTCGTCGAGCCGGCGGCGGGGGACGGCGGCTTCGCCGTCGAGTACACAGTCCTCGGCCCGGGCGACGTCGCCGAGTGGCTCGCCGAGCACACCGCGGGCGCCGCCCGCACGGGCTTGTACCTGCGCGGCACCTGGGGGCGGGGCACCGGGACGGTCGCCGGGATCGCGCTGGCGGCGGCGGACGCCGCGGCCTGGATCGACCCGTCCCAGCTCGTCCCGGCCGACGAGAAGGCGCTCGGCGCGTGGCTCGCCGACGAGACGAGGCCGAAGGCCGGGCACGACGTCAAGGGCCCGATGCTCGCGCTGGCCGAGCTGGGCTTCACCCTGGCCGGCGTCACCAGCGACACGGCGCTCGCCGCCTACCTCGCCCTGCCTGGCCAGCGCTCGTTCGACCTCGCGGACCTGGTCCTGCGCTACCTGCACCGGGAGCTGAAGGCCGAGGACGGCCCATCCGACGGCCAGCTCACGCTCGAGGTCGAGGTCGAGGGCGTGGCGGAGACCGACGAGGCCGAGGTGGACGTCGTGCGCGCCCGCGCGGTCGCCCAGCTCGCCGACGCGCTCGACGGCGACCTGGAGCGCCGCTCGGCGGCGCACCTGCTGCGGGACATCGAGCTGCCGCTGCTGGGCGTTCTCGCTGGAATGGAGCGCGCCGGGATCGCCGCCGACGCCGGCTACCTCACGGACCTCCAGTCCCAGTACGGCGCCGAGGTCACCAAGGTCGTCGAGGCCGCGCACGAGATCGTCGGCCGGCCGTTCAATCTGGGCTCGCCCAAGCAGCTGCAGCAGATCCTGTTCGACGAGCTGAACCTGCCGAAGACCAAGAAGATCAAGACGGGCTACACCACCGACGCGGACGCCCTCGCCTGGCTGGCCGTGCAGACCGACCACCCGCTGATCCCGACGCTGCTGCGCCACCGCGACGTCGCCCGGCTCAAGACCGTCGTCGAGTCGCTGCTGCCGATGATCGACGACGCCGGTCGCATCCACACGACGTTCAACCAGATGATCGCCGCGACCGGCCGGCTGTCCTCGACCGACCCGAACCTGCAGAACATCCCGATCCGCACCGCCGAGGGCCGCCAGATCCGCCGGGCGTTCGTCGTCGGCGCGGGCTACGAGACGCTGCTCACCGCGGACTACTCGCAGATCGAGATGCGGATCATGGCGCATCTCTCGGGCGACTCGGGGCTGATCGAGGCGTTCGCCTCCGGCGAGGACCTGCACACGTTCGTCGCCGCCCAGGCGTTCAACCTGCCGGTCGCCGAGGTCGACCCGGAGCTGCGGCGGCGGATCAAGGCGATGTCCTACGGCCTCGCCTACGGCCTGTCGGCCTACGGGCTGGCAACCCAGCTCGGGATCGCCCCGGACGAGGCCCGCGAGCAGATGGAGGCGTACTTCGCCCGGTTCGGCGGGGTGCGCGACTTTCTGCGTGGCGTCGTGGACCGTGCCCGCCAGGACGGCTACACCGAGACGATCCTCGGCCGTCGTCGCTACCTGCCCGACCTGACCAGTGACAACTCCCAGCGCCGGCAGATGGCCGAGCGGATGGCCCTCAACGCCCCGATCCAGGGCTCCGCCGCCGACATCATCAAGATCGCTATGCTGGGCGTGGAACGCGGCCTGCGCGAGCGCGGCCTGCGCTCGCGCCTGCTCCTGCAGGTCCACGACGAGCTCGTCCTGGAGGTCGCCTCGGGCGAACGGGACGAGGTCGAGTCCCTCGTCCGCGCCGAGATGAGCGGCGCCTACAGCATGTCCGTCCCCCTTGACGTCTCCGTCGGAGCCGGCCAGACCTGGGACGACGCCGGTCACTGACGCCCGGTCGCCGGTCGCCGGTCGCCGGTCACGGGTCATCGGCCACCGAGTCGGGAACCGCGGCTCAGAAGCGGGTAGCGGCGGGGCGGGACCAGGGACGGGAAGGCGGACCGGTCGCCGCCGCCGTCTGACGTTCCGTATCGCCGCCGCCGCGCGCCGCCTCGCCGTTCGCGTTGCCGTTCGGGTGGGCGTCGGCGGCGGGCGGGCCGCCGGCCTCGTCGTGAGAACCGAGGCCGGCGGCGGCCGCCCGACCCTGCGCGGCCGTCAGCTTGGCCAGCGTGAAGCGGGCCTGGCCGCAGAACAGGGTCACAGCGGCGCGCACCGCGGGGTCGAGCCGGGCGAGCGGTTGGGCCCAGCGGACAGCGACCATTCCTTCGAAGCCGCCGCCGCCGAGCAGCGGGACCAGCAGCGCGGACGCGATCCCCAGCTTGCGGACCATCTCGGTCGGGATCAGCGGGTGTGTCGTCGCATCCGGAACGAACACCGGCCCCGTCGCGCGGGCCAGCTCGCTGATCGCCCGGGCGTCGTCGCCCGTCGAGCGCACGCCCAGATCCGTCAGCGGCTGCACTCCCTCGAGGACGGACACCCCGGCGGCGCGGAAGACGGTCGAGCCGGGGAGGTCCGGGAGCATCACCGCGACCGCGTCGGCGTGCGTCAGCAGGCGTACGACGTCCGCGCAGACCGTGGCGGCGGCTTTCAGGTCGCGGCGGTCCCAGAACGCTTCGAGCCGTTCGAGGCCGGCGGTCGCCTCCGCGAGCAGGAGCCGCTGCAGGCGGGCGTCGAGCAGGTGCATGGCTTGCCCGGCAAGCGTGTGCAGCGCGGCCTGCTGGCTGCCGGTGAGCCGGCGCGGCACCTGGTCGGAGACGCACAGCGCTCCGAGCGCGTGGCCGTCGGAGGTGCTCAGTGGTGTGCCGGCGAAGAAGATCACCTGGCCTGGCTCCGCCCTGGCCAGGTGCGCGTAGCGCAGGTCCCGGGCGCAGTCCTGGATCTCCAGATAGCGGCCGGCGGAGACGACGAACGAGCCGGGACCGACCCGGGCGCCCAGTGGCGCCACCTGAACACCATGGCGCGCCTTGAACCACTCACGATCGTCGTCGACGAGCACGAGGTACGCATGGGCACAGCCGGCGAGCTGGGCGGCGAGGGATACCAGAGCGTCGAACTCCGGTTCCGGTGGCGTGTCGAGGATGCGGTAGCGGCGCAGGGCGGCCAGCCGGGCCGGCTCGTCGGTCGGTTTCGGGGCGATGAGCCCGGTCCGTTCCCACATCCTGGTGGTGTCGTCCGGAATGTGGGCGTCCGGCCTCTGGCTGGCCTCCTCCTGGGCCCCTTGGCCGGTAGCCAGCTCGCCGTCACCGGTCGGCTCGCCGTCACCAGTCGGCTCGCCGTCACCGGTCGGCTCGCCGTCACCGCGCCCAGTGGGCTCGCAGGTACCGCGGGCTGGCGGCCAGGAGTTGGACCGGGCGGGCCCAGGCTCGCGGATCCGCGCCGTGTCGCCGCCCGGGTCGAAGTTCAGCAGGGCCTCCAGCTCGGCCGCCGGCACCGGCGGCGACAGCGAGTCGCCCTGCAGCAGGTCGCACCCCAGCTCGGTGAGCATCCTGGCCGACTGCTCGTCCTCGACGCCCTCGCCGACGACGCGCAGGCCCAGCCGGTGGCCGAGGTCCACGACCGACCGCACGATCGCCACGTCGGGCAGGCTGCCGCGGGCACCCGCCACGAAGCTCTTGTCGATCTTCATCTCGTCGAACGGGAGCGCCTTGAGGATCTCCATCGAGCTGTATCCGGTGCCGAAGTCGTCGAGGGAGAGCTTCACCCCGGCGGCCCGCAGCTCTCTCAGCATGGCGGCGGCGCGCGCTGGCTGGGTCACCAGCGCGCTCTCGGTGATCTCCAGGGTGAGCATCTCCGGCGGCAGGCGGTAGGCGTCGAGCCGGCGGGCGACCCGCTCGGGCAGGTCGTCGATGATCAGCATCCGCGCGGACAGGTTCGCGGAGACCGGCAGGCGAAGGCCGGCCCGCAGCCAGCGGGCGCACTGGGCGAGTGCTTCCTCCAGCTCCCACCAGGTCAGGCTGACGATCAGCGCGGACCGCTCCGCCATCGGCAGGAACGAGCCGGGGGACAGCAGGCCGCGTTCGGGGTGGCACCAGCGCATCAGCGCCTCGGCGCCGGCGATCCGGCCGGTCACCGCCTCCCGCACCGGCTGGTAGTACAGCACCAGCTCGCCCTGGGAGATCGCGGTGCGCAGCTGGGCGTGCAGCGCGAGCTCCCAGGAGCGCACCCCGACCGTCCCCGCCATCCCGGTGTTCCAGACGCCGACCCGTGCGCCTTCGCGCTTGGCCTTGACCAGCGCCGCGTCCGCGCACGGCAGCACCTTCGCGAGCCGGTCGCCGTCACGCGGCGCCCCGGCGACGCCCGCCGTCGACTCCATCTCGATGTAGATGCCGCGGATGTGCACCGGCCCGTCGAGCTGGTCGAGGATCTTCTCGCCGAGCCGTGCGAGCCACTGGCCGTGGGGGTCGGCCTGGTCGCTGCCCTGGTCGTCGGCGGGCAGGATCAGGACGAACTCGTCGCCGCCGAGACGTCCGACGAACGCCGGCCTGGGGTGAACCTGGCGCAGCAGGTCCGCGTACTCGCGCAGCGCCTCGTCGCCGGCCTGGTGCCCGAGCGCTGAGTTGATCTCCCGGAACCGGCTGATGTCGAGCGCTATGACGGCGAGGCTGCGGCCGCTGGCCAGCGCTTCGGTGATAGCCGGCTCGCCCGCGTGCA
>Ga0105249_10004243_pt1 | contig 12399 bp, 13 predicted proteins | sample KBSS44metaG_FD_81522 | JGI IMG/M metagenome (GOLD analysis project Ga0105249, IMG submission 81522) | Switchgrass rhizosphere microbial communities from Kellogg Biological Station, Michigan, USA - KBS S4-4 metaG | ecosystem: Host-associated > Plants > Roots > Rhizosphere > Soil | place... | reverse complement strand
TGTAGCGAATGAAATCGGATTCGGGCTCGTAAGCCAGGCCCTGAAATCTCCAGCCCGTGATGCCGTCGCGGGAAATCAGATGGTAAGCGCGACGGTCCTCCCAATGATTGACCAGCATGTGATACCAGCCCCCGCTGAACCAGAGCGTGGGGTCCTCCAGCCGGTCGAGCCTTTTCTGGGGAAGCCCGGGCAGGTCGATGAATATGCTTCTGCCCGTCACCTCGTAAGGGCCCAATATTCCCTTTTTGCTCAAAAGAATCTGACCCGATCTTTGTACGATCTCGTAGGCGCCGTCCGGACGGGTTACGATGCTGACATTGGATGCCCGCCAGGGCTTGGGCGTCGCATCCTTCTCCATCATGTCGGTCGCTAGGAATACCGATCGATATTTGCTCTGGTCGACGGCGATGCTGCCGAGAAAACGCCATGGCCCGTCGATCGACGCCGAGACGAAGACGTCGCCATTGCGCGTTTCGCTGACCACGATCGCATAGCGCCCGTCGGGCATCCGTAGCGGCGTGACATTATGCCCCAGGCCGTCGCGATCCGGAGGCCAGTTCAGCCCCACGTCCCGATAAGGGCCGAACAAGGATTTGCTGACGGCCGTCACCGCTTTTGATTGCCACCACGCATTATGTCCGCGCGCCTGGTCCCAACGGCTGGCGAACATCCGATATCGCCCGTCAGACCCTCGGAGGATCGGACCATCCCAATAGTTCCACTGCGTCATCGTGACGTCTTCGAGCCCGTTGCCTGTGTCACGCGGACCAACCTCGGCCGCCCCCCAGGCGGTTCTGCTCAGCGGCTTCACGATCGGCGTAGGCTTGAAATAGGCGATGAACGGCTTTGGACCGAGGACCGGTAACGCTTCTCGCGCGGATCTTGGCGCGCCAGGATCGGGCGAGGCCGCGAGCGGCAGCGGCATCGCGGCGGCCAGCGCGAGCACCATCCCGGCCTTGAATGACCCGGTTCGCGTCCTGTTTCTGCGCGTCGACACCATTTCAGCTCCGGCGATGGCTCGCCCCGTCCTTAATACAAAAATGCGCGACGGCGACAGTCGGCCGGGAGGGTAGCATGACTGGCGTATCCCACTGTTTGCAGGGCGAACCCGCGACGCCTTCGCACCCGCAGCGACGCGCGCAAAACTGACTCTTTTCGGCACGTCAACCGAACTTTCTGCCTGACACAAAAATTAAACATCTTGTGCGGGGGAATCGGGAGTGACACTATCCCTTGTGTGTCGGGTCAGGGGGCTCGACGATCGATTGAGAAACGCCGGGGCGATCCCCATATCGCTTCCGGGAGCACCCACCCTGTGGAACACGGGGATGGAACGGCTTCGTGCGGCCTCGATCTCTTGCCCCCGGCCGACGTGCGGCGCATTCGGAATATAGGTTCCGAATCCGTCGAACAGAAACGAGGTCAGGGGACGGTCGATGGAACTTTCGAGCAGCAGCGATCGGGATGTGAACGAGATGGCCAATCTCTTGGATGCCGCCGAAATGACGACCGAAGCGCCCGCCGAGGTGCAGCAGGAAAGCAAGCGTCGCGACACGCCCTTCCCGCTCGATGTCGATCATTCGCGCGATGCTTTGCTTACCGATTTCGGAAAGGACACGCTCAAGGACCGCTATTTGCTCCCGGGCGAAAGCTTCCAGGATTTGTTCGTGCGCGTCGCCTCGGCTTATGCCGACGATCAGGCGCACGCCCAGCGCATCTACGATTATATTTCGAAGCTGTGGTTCATGCCGGCGACGCCGGTCTTGTCCAACGGCGGCACCGGGCGCGGTCTGCCCATATCCTGCTTCCTCAACAGCGTGGACGATAGCCTGCACGGCATCGTCGACACCTGGAACGAGAATGTCTGGCTCGCCTCGCGCGGCGGCGGCATCGGCACCTATTGGGGCTCCGTGCGCGGCATCGGCGAGCCGGTCGGCCTCAACGGCAAGACCAGCGGCATCATCCCCTTCGTGCGCGTGATGGACAGTCTCACGCTCGCGATCAGCCAGGGCTCGCTACGGCGCGGCTCGGCGGCGGTCTATCTCGACGTCAGCCATCCGGAGATCGAGGAATTCCTCGAAATCCGCAAACCCTCGGGCGACTTCAACCGCAAGGCGCTCAACCTCCACCACGGCGTGCTGCTGACCGACGAGTTCATGGAGGCCGTGCGCAACGGCACCAGCTTCGATCTCAAATCGCCCAAGGATCAGTCCAAGCGCGGCGAGGTCGACGCGCGGTCGCTCTTCCAGAAGCTGGTCGAGACCCGTTTGGCCACCGGCGAGCCCTATATCGTGTTCGCCGACACGGTGAACCGCGCCATGCCCAAGCATCATCGCGATGCGGGCCTCAAGGTCTCGACCTCGAACCTCTGCTCCGAAATCACTTTGCCCACCGGCCGCGACCAATATGGCGAAGCCCGCACCGCGGTCTGCTGCCTATCCTCGCTCAGCCTCGAAACCTGGGACGAGTGGAAGGACGAGAAGGGTTTCGTCGAGGACGTGATGCGCTTCCTCGACAATGTCCTGCAGGATTATATCGACCGCGCCGAACCCGGCATGGAGCGCGCCAAATATAGCGCGTCGCGCGAACGTTCGGTCGGCTTGGGCGTGATGGGCTTCCACTCCTTCCTCCAGGCGCGCGGCCTGCCGTTCGAAGGCGCGATGGCCAAATCGTGGAACCTGCGTATCTTCAAGCATATCCAGGCGCAGGTGAACGAGGCCTCGATGCACCTCGCGATGGAGCGCGGGCCCTGCCCCGACGCGGCGGACATGGGCGTGATGGAACGCTTCAGCTGCAAGACCGCGATCGCGCCGACCGCGTCGATCAGCATCATCTGCGGCGGCACCTCCGCCTGCATCGAACCGATCCCGGCCAATATCTACACGCACAAGACCTTGTCGGGCTCGTTCTCGATCAAGAATCCGTATCTCGAGAAGCTCCTGATGGAGAAGTCGAAGAATTCGGACGCGGTGTGGAATTCGATCCTCGAACAGGGCGGCTCGGTCCAGCATCTCGACTTCCTGACCCAGGACGAGAAGGACGTGTACAAGACCAGCTTCGAGATCGACCAGCGCTGGCTGCTCGAACTCGCCGCCGACCGCACGCCTTACATCGACCAGGCGCAGTCGCTGAACCTGTTCATCCCGGCCGATGTCGAGAAATGGGACCTCCTGATGCTCCACTTCCGCGCGTGGGAACTCGGCATCAAATCGCTTTATTATCTGCGGTCCAAGTCGATCCAGCGCGCGGGCTTCGCCGGCGGCGTCGAGGCGGACAATACGCCAGAACTTCGCCAGATCGAGGTCGAAGCGAAGGATTATGACGAGTGTTTGGCCTGCCAGTGAAACCCTTCTCCCTCTGGGAGAAGGTGGCGCGCAGCGCCGGATGAGGGCACGGCCCTGAGCTTCCCTGAGCGGGGAAAAGAAAGGGGCGCCCTCACCGGCGCCCCTTTTGTTTTCTAAAGTCCTCTCCCGCCCTCGAGAGAGGGCTAGAATCCTTCAAATCTCACCGAACCGCCGCGTAAGCCGCCAGGAACACCCGCACCGCCTCGATCACATGTCGACGCAGAGCCGCCGCGTCCGGCACCGCACCATCGCCCAGGAACATCGCCGCGTTCACGGGGCCGCCCATAACCAGCCAGTTGAATTGCGCGGCGGCGATTGCCGGGTCGTCCATGGCGAGGAACCCGCGGCGCGCGAGCCGCTCAAGTGCTGAGGCGATCGCCTGTATCGCGCGGCCCGGACCACTGTCGTAGAGCGCCTGGCCAAGTTCCGGAAAGCGGCTCGACTCGCCGATCACCATGCGGCGGAGCTGCAGCAGGCGCGGAGCGAGCACCACCTTCAACTGACGCAGGCCATAATCCCTGAGGTAATCGGCGACCTCCTCGGCAGTTTCCGGCTCCGGCAGGTTGCCGTGAACCGCATCGCTGGCCGCGTTCGTAAGGCTCGCCACCACCTCGACGAACAAGGCCTCCTTGCTGCCGAAATGCTTGTAGATCGTCTGCTTCGACGCGCTGGAGGCCGCGGCGATCTCGTCCATGCTTGCGCCGAGGAAACCCGCTTTCAGAAAGGATTTGGTCGCCGCGGCAAGGATCGCGCGGCGTTTGTGCTCGCCTCGGCCTCTCGAGGCAGCCTGCGGCTCCGAAGAATCGTTCCAATCACCCATGGCCCATCCAAATCCGCATTGACCGACGGTACTGACCGGTCTAGTTCCGGTCAAACCAGTACTAGACAGTCTAGTACAGAGGAGCTGAGTCATGCATATCCAGTTCGCGGAGCTGCCCGTGGTCGATCAGGATCGCGCGAAGCGTTTCTACGCGGAGAATTTCGGCTGCGAAGCGGTGGCGGATGCACCGATGGCCCCCGACGGATGGCGCTGGATCGAGATGGCGCTCCCCGGTGCGCAGACCACACTTCATTTCATCAGACGCGCGGCCGCGCTTCCCGATGACGTCCCGGCGTTCGTGCTCGTAACGGCGGACGTACCCGCCATCGTGGAAAGCCTGAAATCGCGCGGCGTGACGATCTTGACCGAAGCGCATCGTCCAGCCTGGCAACCGAACCGGGTGGTGGCCGAATTCCAGGATAGCGAAGGTAACCGCATCATGCTGGGAAGCGCATGACACAGGGTCTTTTGCCGACACCGCCTGCCTCTTGCCGATGCGGCAGCGTGCGCATCGAGATTGCGGGCTCCCCCATCGTGAGCGCGATCTGCTGCTGCGAAAGCTGCCGAACCGCCGGCCATGCCCTAGAACGCGTTCCGGATGCGCCGGCGATCGTACGACCGGACGGCGGAACCGAATATTGCCTTTATCGCAAGGACCGGGTGAAGATACTTGCCGGCCCCGAATATCTGCAGGAAACGCGTTTGACGCCAGCTTCGGCGACGCGCCGGGTGGTAGCGGCCTGTTGCGGTACGCCGATGTTCATGGACTTCACCAAGGGCCATTGGGTTTCCGTCTATCGGAACCTTGCCCCAGGAACGCCGCCGCCCGAAATGCGCATCATGACAAAAGACACGCCGGCGGGAATAGGCTTCAACGATGCGATTCCCTCTTATTCGTCCTTCCCGCCGAGGTTCATGATCAGGCTTCTCACCGCCCGCGCACGAATGGGATTCTCGCGCCCCGCGTTACGATGGTGAGGCTTCAAGGCGCGACCTGGCCGCCGCCGGCAAGCCGCGCCTGGCAAGCCGGAAAGGGCGCGCGACCATCCAGGCCGACGAGCGGCCGCGCGCTTTCCTTAATTCGTCTTCAAATGGGAAGCGGGGATCAAGCCTCTTCCTCGAACAGCACCGCATTGGCTCCGGTCGCCGACAGGCGCACCTTGTCGCCCTCGACGTCCGCGACCAGGCCGATCGAGACATAATGATGATGGCCGGAATGGCCGCCTTCCGCGCCGTCGACCTCGGCGCTCGAATCCTTCTTGGTCAGCTTGATGCGATCGCCGTCGACATGGTCGACCGTGCCGACATGCACGCCGTCGGCGCCGATCACTTCCATATGTTCCTTGATCTGCGACACGTCCGCCATCTTGAAATCTCCAGCGCTTGAAAGTTGCGCATCCGCAACGCACGAGCGCGCCGGAAGGCTTCAAAAAAACCGCGGACGCGCGCTCTATTTCCGGCTCTTCCAGGTGAAGATCGAGGACATCGCGTAATTCCACACGGTCGTGACCGCGATCCCCGCGAGCGCCGCGATCTGCCAGTAATTGTGATGCGCGAACAGCCAGCGCGCCACGCCGACATTGGCGAGCGCGCCGGTAAGGCAGACCAGGTTGAAGGTCACCCAGCCGAAGAACAGCCGCCGCCCCTTCAGCCGCTGGTCGCGATAGGTCAGCATATTGTTGAGGAAGAAATTGTTCGAAGTGGCGACCATCGTCGCGACCAGCTGCGCCAGCCCGAAGCCCTCGCCCAGCCCCGCGAACAGCAGCGTCAGCACCGCGAAATGGACCACCACGCCGAAGCCGCCGACCAGCGCGAAGCTGATGAACCGCACCGGAATCACATGCCCGAACATCTTGTCGAGCAGCAGCTGCAGATATTCCCACAAGACCAGGCTATCGAGCTTGCTCTCGCCATGCTGGCGCGTGCGGAACGTGTAGGGCACCTCCGCCACGCGCATCGGCTCCGGCGTGCTCGCCGCCAGATCGAGCAGGATCTTGAACCCGACCGACGACAAATTGGGCAAGGCGGTCAGCACCGTCTCGCGCCGGACCATGAAGAATCCGCTCATCGGATCGTTGATGTGCGTGCGCGTGAGCCGCCCGGCGAGCCGTGTCGCGAGCTTGCTCGCCCACAGCCGGTGCTTGCTCCAGTCGCCCGTGCCGCCGCCCTCGACATAGCGGCTGCCCACCACCAGATCGACATCGCCCTGGCGGATCCGCCGGAACATCTGCCCGAGAATCGCCTCGTCATGCTGCATGTCCGAATCCATCACCGCGACATAGGGCGCGGAGCTGCTCATGATCCCTTCGATGCACGCGCTCGACAGGCCGCGCCGGCCATAGCGGTGGACGATGCGCACGCGCGGGTCGCGCTGCGCGATCTCGCGCACCTTGTCCGACGTGCCGTCGGGCGAATTGTCGTCGACGAAGATGATTTCCCAGCGGATGTCGGGCAGCGCCGCCGCCACCGCATCCACCAGAAGCTGGACGTTCGCCGCCTCGCAGAAAGTGGGCGTAACAATGCTGAGTTCGGCAGGCTGGAAGTCTGTCAACGCAAGGTCCGTTCAAAGCTAGCGATATCGGCCCAATAGAGGCCCGGTTGGGTCGTCCGCGCGGTTGCGGTCAAATGGGTGAAGGCGGGCTGATCCGCCGGCGGCATCAGCGTCGCCGCCTCCGCCCCCGCCTGACCCGGTCCCCCGGCCCGCAATGCGCGCAGATCATGATAGTCGCGCAACGTTATCCGCACCAGAATGATCCGCCGCTTCGCCGCGAGCGCCGCGGGATCGGCCGCGGCGGGGTCGCCGCCCAGGCCGATCTTCTGCAATTCCCCGTCGGGCGCGATCCGCCACTGGTCGAGCGCCTGGTGGTAATAATAATAAGTCGGGAAGAAGCCGTAGCCCCAATCCCCCTCGTAAACGACCGCCGTATCGGCCGGGCTGTCGCCCACCGCGGCGCGGATCGCGCTCGACGGGCCGTGCACGAACCAGCCGGCATGGCGCACGATCATCGCCTCGCCCGATGCCGCGCCCAGCAGCATCAGCAGCGCCAGCCCGCGCGCGATCCGCGTCGTCCATCCCGCTTTGCCTCCCCGCGGCGCGCAGATCGCGCCCAGGAAGGTGGCCAGCACCGGCAGCACCCACAGGCTGTAGGTCGGCTTGAGCGGATTGAAGCCCTTCGCCACGAACGAGGCGAGCAACGTCACCCCGATCCCGCTCACCAGCGCCACCGCCAGCGCCACCGCCGGGTCATGCCGGTGCGCGATCCCTTCGCGGCCGAACCCGCGCGCGATCCGGACCGCGCCGGCCGCCGCCAGCCCCGCCAGCGGCAGCAGGAACAGCACCATCCCGATCGGGGACACCACATTGGCTGCATGCCCCACCAGCCGCAGGAAATAGGCGACGATCGCCTGGCCGCCGCTACCGACATTCTCGACCCCGCTCATCGCGCTCGCGGTCATGATGAAGGGCGCAAGGCCCGCGCACAGCAGCGCCAGCAGGATCGCCCCGCTTGCGATCCACGCCGCCTCGCGCATCGTCGTCGCGCGCGCCGCGAACAGCCCCGTGAACAGGGCCATGCTCGATACCAGCCCGAAGAAATGCGTGTAGGCCGACGCCAGCCCCAGCAGCAGGAACAGGCCGATCGCGCCCGGCGTAAGCCGCCTGGCCTCGATCATCCGGAACAGCATCGCGATCTGCGCGCAGGTGATCGCGAAGAAGATCGGATAGGCGCGCACCTCCACGCCCAGCTCGGTCAGCTTGGGCGACAGCGCCAGCATCAGCCCCGTCACCAGCCCCGCTATCGCGCCATAACGCCGCGCCACCGTCCAGATCGCCGTCGCCAGCCCCGCAGTCGCGAACGCCAGATGGAGCAGCCGGTAGCCGAACGGCGCGACACAGACGGTGCGATAGCAGGCGGCATCGATCAGGTAGGAGATTGGCGGCATCCGGTCCGCCGGAACGCCGAAGCTGGGTTCGCGCATGCCCGTCAGCCAGGCGAACAGCCGCCCGATCGGCAGCGTCGCCCCCGACAATTGCGTCGATTCGTCGATCCACAGATTCTGCGCCATCGCGAAATGGACCGCACAAGCCAGGAATAGCAGGCAACAGCCCAGCGTGATCAGGGCCGGGGTGCGTCCGCGTGTCCCGTTCATCAAGTCCCCCAAAAACGTTCGAGCGCGGATCGGTCCCGGCCGTAGCAAAGCGGATCGCGGGGGTAAATGCCGCACTGCAGCGCAGAGCGCAGCATACGAGCATGCGAGCCCCCTTCAGGCCGCGCCGACGGTCGCGCGGGCGGGACGGTTGATCCTGATGGCCATCACTCTTCCCGTTCGCCCTGAGCCTGTCGAAGGGCTGTCCTTCTTCTCAAAAGAAAGGGCAGGGCTTCGACAAAGCTCAGCCCGAACGGGGGGATATGTGGCGCGCGGTCAGTCTCGCCTCAGGGAAAGCCGGAGTCTTCGGCGAGCCGATTCCCCGCCTCTTTTCAGAGACTCCCACAGGCCCCGCCGAAACGGTGGATAAATCGATAGTCAAGTCTAGACATTGTGCCGAATGAGCGTAGCCTCACCCTATATGTCGGTTTGTTCCCGTTCTGATCTGGCGGGAACAGGGCATGAGCAGGGGGCAGGGTCGGGCGCGTGTATATCACCCAATCAGTCGCAATCATGGTGGTGCTGGCGGTTATCGTGATCGTCGGCACGCTCGCCTCGCAACGGGATCGCATGGGGGTTCCCTTCCACCGGCGCCCGGCGGCGGTGGTGTTCGCTTTGGTGCTGCTGGTCATCGCCGGTATGTGCCTCTTCCTGGCGACGCGCCATGGCGTCTGACCGCACCCAGCAAAGCCGCCGCGGACTCACAATTCGGCCCCGGAAAGCCTATATGAAGCCGGTGATTCTGCTGCTTCTGCCTTTGCTGCTCGCGGGCTGCGCGACGCAGATGGCGGGCACGGTCAGGCCCGAGGCGCCCGGCTTTCTGTTCGGCCTGGTCCAGGGCTTCATCGCGCCCGTGACCTTCATCATCTCGCTCTTCCAGCACGACGTGGCGGTCTATTCCGTGCCCAACAATGGCGCGTGGTACAATTTCGGCTTCGTGCTCGGCATCGGCGGCTTTGCCGGCGGCGCCAGCCAGACGCGGAGGTAATCGGATGACCAGCGGATCGGTATTCCTGGCGATCGGCACGAGCGTCGCCGCGGCGGATCTGGTGATCGCCCAGGTCGCCGCGCGCAAGATCCGCGAACGCGCCGCAATGCCGCCGATCGAGGGCAGCCGGCAGGGTTCTCCTGCTGCGATCGTCGCCATGCTCCGCATCGGCGCGGTCGTCATTTTTCTGTTTTTAGCCGCTTTGGCCTTCGGATTGATCCCGGCGGCAGACATTCAACCGATCAAGCTTCACTAAGGAAGACGCGTCATGTCCCTTCTCCAGGCCTCCCGCTCCTACAAGCCCTTCGAATATCCTTGGGCCTATGACTATTGGAAGCGCCAGCAGCAGCTCCACTGGCTGCCCGAGGAAGTGCCGCTGGGCGAGGATTGCCGCGACTGGGCGCAAAAGCTGTCCGATCACGAGCGCAACCTGCTCACGCAGATCTTCCGCTTCTTCACGCAGGCCGATGTCGAGGTGCAGGATTGCTACCACGAGAAATATGGCCGCGTGTTCAAGCCGACCGAGGTCAAGATGATGCTGACCGCGTTCAGCAACATGGAGACGGTCCACATCGCCGCCTACAGCCATTTGCTCGACACGATCGGCATGCCCGAGACCGAATATTCGGCCTTCCTCCAGTACAAGGAGATGAAGGACAAGCATGATTACCTCAGCACGTTCGGCGTCGATACCGACGAGGATATCGCCAAGACGCTCGCCATGTTCGGCGGCTTCACCGAGGGGCTGCAGCTCTTCGCCAGCTTCGCGATGCTGATGAACTTCCCGCGCTTCAACAAGATGAAGGGCATGGGCCAGATCGTCACCTGGTCGATCCGCGACGAGACGCTTCATTGCGAGGGGATCATCAAGCTGTTCCATGCCTTCTGCAAGGAACGCAACGTGATGACCGCGCAGGTGCGCGACGACATCCTCGACATGTGCCAGAAGACGGTGCGGATCGAGGACGCCTTCATCGATCTGGTGTTCGAGATGGGGCCGGTCAACGGCATGACGCCCAAGGACATCAAGCGCTACGTCCGCTACATCGCCGACTGGCGCCTGGGCCAGCTCGGCCTCAAGCCGATCTACATGATCGAAGACCACCCCCTCCCCTGGCTCGCGCCGCTCCTGAACGGCGTCGAGCACGCCAACTTTTTCGAAACCCGCGCGACCGAATATTCGAAGGCGGCGACGCGCGGCGACTGGAGCGACGTGTGGGACAGCTTCGACGCCCGCAAGAAGGCCAAGAAGACGGCTGAGGTGGCCAACGAGGATGCCGGCGGTGGTGAGGACGGGCTGTTCGGGCATGCCGGGGTGGCGGCGGAGTAGAACTTCTAGATGAACTCTACGCCTAAATTCTCCACGATAAGCTTATGGCTCTTTGCGGCTATTGGCGCCCTTGCGTCAATAGCAACAGTCGCCGCCTATTTCAGAAGCACAAGCGCAAAAATAAACGTCACGGTATATCCCAACAAATTTGAAGTGCCATTTTTCTTAGACACGACGCTCTCGAACAATGACAAAGATAATGAAGCATCCTTCTTTCAGGCAATGAAATCTGTATTTTGCCAGAAAACAAATATCTACACTGTAACTATAAAATCCGAAGAAAATAGAAAACACTTTTGTGATCATGCCACGACGGGTGCACTGATAAGCGAGAGTACTACAGGTTTAACAAAAACCAAGATCGACATGTACGATCTTAGCGTAGAGAATGACGGATCAAGCGTCGCCAGCGGCTTACGAGTATCTGGCAACGGCATACAAAATGTTGATATTTACAATCAATCAAATCTATGGATCGGAAGCAAGCTCGACAACTCAGGCGCTTACATTTTGCCGGATCTTAATCCGGGGCAGAAGCTAAGAGTAATTGTTTGGTCTCGGACGCCAGGATATGATTACGAAAGCTTTTATTCATCGCAAGATGTGCCTCAGGTCAGCTACACTAATGGATCGGCAGCAACGCATACGATGATACACGCTCCAAGCATTTATGCGGATATCAGTTACTTTTGGGATTCGTTTCCCCTTGTTCTAAAAATACCATTTTTCCTGACAATTTGGTTCGTATCTTCACTCCCTATGTTGATGATTCTTGTCGCGATAGAAAAAGTATCCCGCAAGATTAAAGGCGCGGCGCCCGCTGAGGCGGCCGCATAAATTCAGCAAATTCGGGGACACAATACTAATTAGCTCTGAGCCCGCCCCGCTTTCGACGGAGGGCAGCAAATCCATCCCACATTCATCTCCCACCCGCTAAACCGCCACAATGAAACGGCATCTCGCCCTTGCCCTGCTCGCGGCCATCGCTGCCCCCGCATTTTCCGCGCAGGCCGAGGCACCCAGGCCCAAAGAGGCCAGCATCCCGTTCGTCCGCCATGGCGGCATCTTCGATTGGGAAGTCGTCGATCGCGAGACGGTCTATATCCAGGATCGCGGCCGGCATTGGTATGTGGCCAAACTGATGGCGCCCTGCCAGAATCTGACCTTCGCCACGCGCATCGGCTTCGTGACGGATTCGTCCGACAGGTTCGATCGCTTCTCCTCGATCCTGGCCGAGGGCCGCAAATGCCAGCTCGACAGCCTCACCGCGAGCGGCCCGCCGCCGCGCAAGGCGCACCGCTAAGCAGGCCTCTCCTTCCTTCGCCGCCCCGAATTGCGCCGCCGCAGAAATTCGGGGAAATTCGGGGACACTAGAAATTCGGGGACACTATACTAATTTCTACGTGCCGGCCGCCGCGTAGCCTGCCTCTCCCGCATCATCACCCACTGTGTCACGCACTACGTCACCCAGCGCGGCAATCGCCGCCAGTCGATCAATAGTGGAGACCTCAGCTGACGATAATATGGTCGGCCGTCTTGGCGACTACCCCATAGACTGGGCCGGACTGCCGCAGGAGGTAGGTGCGCTCGCGCGTCGCGCCACCTCTATGCAGGAAATTCGGGGACACTATACGAATTTCCCTCCGCCTCCCCCCCCCCCCCCCCCCCCCCCCCCCCCCCCCCCCCCCACCCCCCCCCCCTTTTGAGAAAGAACTCCCCGTACCTCGCCCACAGCCCCCCGGCCCGGGGGGGCACTAGCCCCCGCCTAATC
>Ga0105249_10004238_pt1 | contig 12402 bp, 13 predicted proteins | sample KBSS44metaG_FD_81522 | JGI IMG/M metagenome (GOLD analysis project Ga0105249, IMG submission 81522) | Switchgrass rhizosphere microbial communities from Kellogg Biological Station, Michigan, USA - KBS S4-4 metaG | ecosystem: Host-associated > Plants > Roots > Rhizosphere > Soil | place... | reverse complement strand
GTGAACGCCTGGAAAAATTCGCGCACGAGATCGACATCGAACTCGCCGATCTTGTCGCGCGGAAATTCCACCCGGAACACGAGCACGGGGCGGCCGGAAATATCGATCGCGACGCGGGTGAGCGTTTCGTCCATCGGTACATGCACGTCGGCGTAACGCGTAATGCCACGCATGTCGCCGAGCGCCTGTTTCAGCGCCTGGCCGAGTACGATGCCGACGTCTTCCGTCGTGTGGTGCTGGTCGATATGCAGATCGCCCTTCGCCTTAACCGTAAGATCGATGCGCGAGTGGCGGGCAAGCAGGTCAAGCATGTGGTCGAGGAAGCCGATGCCTGTCGCGATTTCGGCGCGGCCGGTGCCATCGAGGTTCACGCTGACCGCGACCTCGGTTTCCTTAGTGCTGCGGGTGATTTTGCCCGGACGCATGGAATCCTCCTCGAAACGCGCGGGTTTTAGCAAGAACGGCGTGTCCATGCCACCGCATGGGGCTGCGAAAAGCAGCTATGGTTTGCAGACGCAGAACGAGCACCTAAATAACGCTCTGGGGAGTTTCCATGGCATCAGAACCTCAAAGCTTTCACGGCACGACGATCCTTTCGGTGCGAAAGGGCAGCCAAGTCGCCATCGGCGGCGACGGCCAGGTTTCATTCGGTAATACGGTGGTTAAGGCCAATGCAAAGAAGGTACGGCGTCTCGGCAGCGGCGATGTCATCGGCGGGTTTGCCGGCGCGACCGCTGACGCGCTGACACTGTTCGAACGGCTGGAAGCCAAGCTTGAGCAGCACAGGGGCCAGCTCGCGCGCGCTTGCGTTGAACTCGCCAAGGACTGGCGCATGGACCGCTATTTGCGGCGGCTCGATGCCATGATGCTGGTCGCCGACAAGGATGTGACGTTGCTGTTGGCTGGAACCGGCGATGTGCTCGAGCCTGAAAGCGGTGTCGCCGGTATCGGCTCGGGCGGGCCTTATGCGCTTGCTGCCGCCCGCGCGCTGATCGACGGGAAACTAGACGCGGAAGCCATCGTGCGGCGTTCGCTCGAAATCGCCGCCGATATCTGCATCTACACCAACCGCAATGTCGTGGTGGAGACGATTGGAAAGTAAACCATGAGTGATTTTTCTCCGCGTGAAATCGTTTCGGAACTCGACCGCTATATCGTCGGCCAGAAGGACGCGAAGCGCGCCGTCGCGATCGCGCTCCGCAACCGTTGGCGGCGATTGCAGCTCGACGACAAGCTTCGCGAAGAAGTGCTGCCGAAAAACATTCTGATGATCGGGCCGACGGGCGTCGGCAAGACGGAGATTTCGCGGAGACTCGCGAAACTTGCGGGTGCGCCTTTTCTCAAGGTTGAGGCAACGAAATTTACCGAGGTCGGCTACGTCGGGCGTGACGTGGAGCAGATCATCCGCGATCTCGTCGAGATCGGCATCGCCATGGTGCGCGAAAGCAAGCGCCGCGGCGTCCAGGCGAAGGCGCAGCAGGCGGCAGAAGAGCGGGTGCTGGATGCGCTCGTCGGCAAGACTGCAAATGCGGCGACACGTGAGTCCTTCCGCAAACGCCTGCGCGCAGGTGAACTCGACGACAAGGAGGTGGAGATCGAGCTTTCCGGCGGCGGCTCGCAGATGCCGATGTTCGAAATTCCCGGCATGCCCGGAGCACAGATGGGCGCCATCTCCATAGGCGACATCTTCGGCAAACTCGGCGGCGGCCGCACGCGCACACGGCGTGTAAACGTGACCGAAGCGCACCCGCTTCTAGTGGCCGAGGAATCCGATAAATTGCTCGATCAGGATGCCCTCATCCAGGAGGCGATCCACGCGGTTGAGAATAACGGCATCGTCTTTCTCGACGAGATCGACAAGATTTGCGCGCGCGAAGGTGCACGCATGGGAGGCGACGTCAGCCGCGAAGGCGTGCAGCGCGATCTCTTGCCGCTGATCGAGGGCACCACGGTTTCGACCAAGCACGGAACAGTCAAGACCGATCACGTGCTGTTCATCGCATCCGGCGCGTTTCACGTCGCGAAGCCTTCCGATCTCTTGCCGGAACTGCAGGGGCGCTTGCCGATTCGTGTCGAACTCTCGACGCTGACCCGCGACGACTTCCGCCGCATTCTGACCGACACCGAAGCGAGCCTTGTGAAGCAATCGGTGGCGTTACTGGCAACCGAAAAAGTCGACCTCGTATTCACTGAGGATGCGGTCGACGCGATCGCTGACGTTGCCGTGGACGTCAATTCAAAACTTGAGAATATCGGCGCGCGGCGGCTGCAAACCGTGATTGAGCGGGTGTTGGACGAAATCAGTTTCACGGCAACCGACCGTTCGGGCGAAAAGTTCAAAATTGATGGGGATTATGTGCGGGCGCAGGTCGCGGATCTTGCCAAGAACACGGACCTTTCGCGCTTTATCCTCTGAAGAGAATCCAGAGCGCGGCTATGACCACGAGCGCGGCGGCGGCTAGCTCGGCGCTTAAATACCAGTGCCGCGTGGGCGTGCCGTTGCGTCGAGCGCGGCGCTCCTCGGACAGCGTCGCATATCGTTCCGCCCATAGCGGCGCGAAATACTCCGTGAGAAAATTACTCGTCCGCTTGGTGCGTAATCCCATATCGCGCAAAAGATCGTCGATATAGTGCGCGGCGTAGGCCCCAATGAAGTATCCCTGCGCCCGCGCGGGCATGACTTCCTCGGCCCAGCGTTCGATTTGCAGGATTTCTTCCTTCATCGCCTTGGCCGTCGGAAGCGCCAGCTCTCCGCGAAAATTTTGCGAGAGCCAATGCGCCCCTACTTCGGACGTCAGCGGACAAATGATCGACGATGCGTAGCCTACAAAACCGAGCCGCTTTTCCTCCGGCGGCAGAATATGGCGGTAGAGACGGAAGCGGTCGCCCGTTTGGACAACGCTGCGAAGCTCGGGCGACAGAAACGAAATCGCCTGGTTCCAGCCGGTCGCGAAGATCACGATATCGGCCTCAACTATGTCGCCGTTGTCGAGTACGATACCGGCTTCGTTGAATCCCCTGATACGCCCGCGTTTTGCGGTAATTTTTCCGCCGCGATAGAGATCGTAAAAGTCGCTGCCGGTTCCGAGATTTTCCAGTCCACGTGGCAGTCGCGTATCGGGTACAAATTCCGGCGGCAAGTCGACGAGCCACCGCAACATCAACCAGTGCATAAATCGCCACCAGGCGTGCAAAAATGGCTGGCCGATGCCGTGCAGGATCGATTCCGCGCGGCTGAGCCGGTAGTAGCGATGAAACGCTTCCGAGAAACGTGTCTGGCCCATCCAGTCGATGCGGAATAACTCGAAATAGTAGCGCGGTACCATCCAATGCGCGGCTCGATAAACGAGCGTGCATGATCGCGCGTGCTCCGCGGCAAAGGAGGCGCAGTCGAACGCGGACTTTCCGGCGCCCACTACGGTGATGCGTTTCCCCTGGAAGATTTCCGGGTTCACAGCCTGGCTCGAGTGCAGAACGCCGCCTTTGTAACGCGATCGTCCTTCGATTTCCGGAATGAATGGCTTCGAGAAAACACCGTTGCATACGGCAACAAAGTCGAATGGCTGCGTTTCGGAAAGAACCTTTCCGCGCGTACTTACGTCGAAGCCACTGTCGGTGCGCGTGACTTCGATCACTTCCGTGTCGAGCCGCAGTAGTGGCAGCAGACGAAATTTTTCGACATAGGATTCGAGATAGTCGCGAATTTGTTCTGCCGTCGGAAATATGTCCGCACCATTGGGATAGGAATGATCGGAGAACGCGTAGGTTTTTAGCGGGTTGTTCGAGCGAAGGCCCGGATAGGTCCGCGAAGCGATCCATACTCCGCCGAGCGCGGATTCCTTTTCGAAAATGGCCACGTCAAAACCGTCGTCGCGCAGCACTTTGGCGCAGACGAGCCCCGCGACTCCCGCGCCTATCACGCAAACCCGCTTGCCGGAAGGCTCTCCCATCAGAGCCGGCGCTTTCGCATACGAATGTAGAGTGCGCCCTCTCCTCCATGGGAAATGTGTGCCGCTTCGAAGCCAACGACATAAGCGCGGAATTCAGGCTGGGCGAGCCACATCGGCACCTGGCGCTTTAGTACGCCGCGCTCACCGTCGCCCGCACTGCCTTTGCCGGTGATTACGAGCGCGAGCGCTGCCCCGTCATTTTGCGCGCGATGCAGAAAATTGAGTAGCGCTTGATGTGCTTCGCGTTGCGTGCGGCCGTGCAAATCGATGCGGGCATCGATCGGCACCGAGCCGCGGGCGACGCGCTGCTTTAACCGGCGTTCAAGCGGTGCAAGTGGAGGAGCGCTTGTTCTGTGTGGAGACGAAGCTGGCGGCGCGACAGGCTTCGATGATTTCTTCGTTGTCGTCGGTTTTTCGGCGACTGGTTCTTCTGAGAAGGTTTCTGGTTCCTGATCACGCAAGGGCTTGATCGATTTTTTCACCTGATTCCACAGTGCGCGATCCGTGCCGGAGAGATTGCGCGAACGCCGGCCGTTCCGCGCCATCACGGCTTCGATCTCGGCAATGGCGCGGGGTCGATCAGCTTCGAGGGGTCGGCGTCCCGTGGCACTAGGATATAAAAACGTCCCGGATGCCGGATGCGTCCTGCGACCGTGCCCGCTTTCAGGCCCGCGCCGAAATAAATATCCGCACGAGCGGGGCCTAGGATCGCGCCACCGGTGTCCTGCCCGATCATCAGGCGGCGAAACTGGTTCGAGGACTTCTCGCTCTCGAGCGGAAGATCAGCCTCTATCCAGAAAGGAGTACCGTAGATATGCAAATTCTTGTCGACGGCGACGCTGCGCTCGCGCGTGAGATTCACGCCCTGCGCGCCGGGCGGCTCGATGTCAGCCGGCAATTCGCTGATCTCGCGGAAGAAAACGTACGACTTGTTGATGCGCATGATCTCGCGCCCTTCTTCCGGCATTTCGGAAAAATAGGTGCGAATCGCATCCATCGACATTTCCTCGCGCGGCACGATGCCGCGTTCGATCAGGACGCGGCCGACCGAAATGTAAGGATAACCGTTATGGGAATCGAAGTTGAGGCGCAGCAACTTTCCGTCTTCGAGACGAATGCGAGCCGAACCCTGGATATGAATGAAGAAAGAATCGATCGGGTCCTTGAGCCAGCAGATTTCGAGATTGCGTCCGGCGAGAGCGCCGTTTTCGATGGCCGCGCGGTCGAAATAACCCACCACGCGTCTTCCGACACGATGACGCTTGCTACGCCGATTCTGGCTCGCTTTGGCCCCAAGATCGGCCGGGCGGCGATACATCGGATATTCGAAGCCGTCGCCTCTAGTGCGCCTTCCTTCGACCTCAGGCTCGTAATATCCGGTTAGAAATCCATCGCGCTCGCCTAACCGTGAGATCCGGATCGGGCGAAAGTTTTCCTCGAAAAAAGTGCGCGCGACCGCCGGATCAGCGGGGAGGGAAATCCTTGCCGCCCTCTCGCAAACGCCGCGCAAATCTTCCTCAAAGGGACGCAGCGGGCCACGCCGCTTCAAGATCGGGCTACAGCTCTTCCGGAAGGTCGCAAAGGAAGCGGCATGATCGTCGACCGCCCATCGATCAAGGACTGAAAAGTCGGCGGGCTCAAGTTCGGTTTCGTTGATGCGCAGCGGCTTCGCGTCTGCCGCCGTCATTAAAATCACGTTCAGGATCAGGGCTGCGAGAAGCCTGGTTCGCTGCGTCTTGCCGCGCATTGCAATCCAATCAGGCAGATTCGGTTGCAACCAGCTTCCAGTTCGGATCCCGCGCGCCGATGTCGCGTGCGAAAGTCCAGATATCGGTAACGTCGGTCAGGCCGTTGGGACTGCCGTCGACCGTTTCGCCTGCGCTGTTGCGCGTCACCGACACTAGTTGGGAAACGAAGCGCACTGTTACCTGTGCGGCGCTTCCCTTGACTTCGGCCGCGGTGATGTCGGTCTTCTCGATCGCAACGAAGCGCGACTCCATCGTCTCGCCGCGATTTTCTCGATCGGCGATTGCCTGCGCGAAACCATCGAACACTTCCTTGCCCAACAAATTCTTGAGCGTCTTGCGGTCGCCTTCAGCAAATGCGGTTACGATCATTTCGTAGGCCGCCTTGGCGCCGGAGAGAAAATGACCGACATCGAAATCGGGTTGCGCTTTGAAAATTGCATCGAGCCCCACAGCGAGGGGCGTTCCGGCCTCTGCGATGCCGGCCCAGCGATCGGCCTTCGGCTCGTCGATATCCTTCTTGCGTCCGGTAGATTTCTCGGCTGCCGGATCGGGCAAGGGGAGTGCCTTGTCGGGGCCCGCCACGGGCTTTGCTGCATCCCGCGCCGAATAGGGATCGTAAGGCGGCCGCTCGCGGCCGGTCCGCTGGCCGAGCACGCTTCGCAGCCGTGCGAAAATGAACACGGCGAGTGCGAGGAAGATGATCGTGTAGATGTCCAGCACGTTAGCTTTCTGCACGCCCGGCTGTTGCGGTCATCCTATAGAATATGGGTGCCGCGCGATGGTGTCCAAGCCCTAAGGCGCTACTTCCGCCAAGCTAGACGATCCGGCCCAATCAGCCAACAGAAAGCGTAAGTGGCTTTTTCGGGCCATTCTTGTGCCCTCTTTCCAAGCATGGTAGCGAGCCGCCTGCCGCAATCTATGCGGCATTAAGCTTTCTCGATCTCGGAGACGATCATGGCGACCACGAATGGTGGGCCCGGAACAAATGCGCCCATGCCATCCATCAATGTACTGGCGCAGTACATCAAGGATATGTCGTTCGAGAATCCGAACGCCCCAAATTCATTGGGGGAGTTGAGTAAGGCTCCCAGCGTCAACATCAAATTCAACGTCAACGCGAAACCGCTATCGAACACGGACTTCGAGGTGGAATTAGTGGTGGAAGGCAAGGCGGAGCACGAACAAAAGGTATTGTTCGGCGTTGAGCTGGTTTATTCGGGTGTCTTCCGGATCATGAACGTTCCGCCCGATGTCTTGCAGCAGGTCGTGCTGATCGAATGTCCGCGAATTCTGTTTCCGTTTGCTCGCCAGATTGTCGCCGATGTCATTCGAAACGGCGGTTTTCCGCCTCTGATGATCGATCCGGTGGATTTCGCGGGCCTTTATCGCGAGCGTTTTGCGCAGGGACAAGCACAGGCGCCGGCTACACCGCAATAATTGCCGCGTTTATTCAGCCGCCAGTTTTGGCCGCCGCCGGATACTGACCCCAAATCGCATCAGCCCCCATCTTTTCGACCATGGCGCGGTGCGCCTCACGCTCTTGCGCACTGATGCGCGTAGCAAGTGGCACGGGTCGTAGAGTAGTGGATGCCGTATTCGCGGCGAGCGCGCCCACTCTTTGCTGGTCGAGTCCGAGACGCGCCTGACGGCCACCGATGAGTTCCGCATAAACGTCCGCAAGTAGCTCAGCGTCGAGAAGTGCTCCGTGCTTGGTGCGGTGGCTGTTGTCGATACCGTAGCGCACGCAGAGATCGTCAAGACGGTTTGGTCCGCCAGGATGGCGGCGACGGGCGAGCGCCAGCGTGTCGACGATGCGCTCGCGCGCGAGTGGCGGGCGTTTCAGGCGATCGAGCTCAGCGTTGATAAAGCCCAGATCGAACCCGGCATTGTGGATGACGATTTTAGCGTCAGCGAGAAATTCGATCAGCTGCTCCGCGATTTCCTCGAATTTCGGTTTGTCTGCGAGAAAAGCGGAAGACAATCCGTGGATCGCCTCGGCTTCGGCCGGCATGTCGCGCTCGGGGTTCAGGTGGGTGTGGAACACGGCGCCTGTCGGGATGCAGTTCACGATCTCGATACAGCCGATTTCGACTACGCGATGACCCTGGAAAGGATCGAGGCCGGTTGTTTCCGTGTCGAGAACGATTTCGCGCATCTTGATTCTACCTTACAACTTTTCGGACAGCTTCCGCAAAATCGCCCGCACATCCTCGCGGGCCGCTTTAAAACCGCGTGACGTATCGATGAGGAAATCGGCGCGGCTGCGTTTTTCCGAATCGGACAATTGCCGCGCGAGGATGGCCGCGAATTTTTCCTCCGTCATCCCCGTTCGCTCGAATACACGCTTTTTTTGCAGTTCTGCCGGGGCCGTCACAACCACGACCTTTTCGATGCGCGGGTCGCCGCCAACTTCAAACAATAAAGGAATATCGAGCACCGCGACTTTGACACCAGAGCGTTTGGCCTCTTCGAGGAAGGATTTACGGGCCTTTTGCACCAGCGGATGAATGATAGCCTCCAATTTCGCCAAAGCAGCCTTGTCGCCGACAACCTTGGCGGACAGACGATCGCGATCGACACGGCCATTAGCCGTCGTACCAGGAAACGCCGCTTCAATCAGGGGCGCGGCTTCGCCCTCATAAAGGCGGTGAACGACCACATCCGCGTCGAAAACCGGAACGCCCTCCTCCGCGAACATCTTCGCTGTTGTGGACTTTCCCATGCCGACGGAACCGGTAAGGCCGATCACAATCATCGAGCGGTCTCGCGTTCAATATCGGCCGCGACAAGCGACCGCAGCGCCGGCGTGACTTCTGGGCGAACGCCGAACCAGCGCTCGAAGGCGGGCGCGGCCTGATGCAGCAACATGCCGAGCCCGTCAACGGCGGCGAAACCGCGAGCGCGGGCATTTGCAAGCAACTTGGTTTCCAGCGGCACGTAAATAAGATCGTAAACGATAGCGCCGAGTTTCAATGTCGCGAGATCGACATCGAGCGGAGGCTGCCCTTTCATGCCGAGCGAAGTCGCGTTGATCAGCAAATCTGCATTCGCCAGATGCGCCGGAAGATCAGCGAGCACTGCGGGCGTCGCGTGTTTCTCGAAATGCGTTGCGAGATTTTCTGCGCGCGCGAGCGTACGGTTGGCGACAATGACGTTTTGAACCTTGCGCTCGATCAGCCCGTGAACCACGGCGCGGGCAACGCCGCCCGCTCCGACAATCACCGCAGTCTTGGTGCGCGCGTTCCAGTTCGGCTGTGACTGATCGAGATGGGTGAGAAAACCGTAGACGTCGCTATTACCGCCGGAGAGTTTTCCGTTCTCGATCCACAACGTGTTCACGGCCCCGAGCGTTTTGGCAACCGCATCGGTTTTGGCGACCTTGCGAAAGGCGATTTCCTTGTGCGGCACCGTTACGTTTCCCCCGACGTAACGGCTTTCTGGAAACGAGCGGAGAAACGCTTCGATCGTTTCGGGTGGTACGTCTTCGCGCACATAGTCTCCGGCAATTCCGTAGACGGAGAGCCAGTGCCTGTGAATCATGGGCGAGCGCGAATGTCCGACCGGATGTCCGATGATGCATGCGATGGGCCTGTTCATGACTGGACGAGTCCTGCCGAACGGAAATAGGCGAGCAGCGGCATTAGGGGCATGCCGAGAATTGTAAAGTGGTCGCCTTCGATGCGTTCGAACAAATGAACGCCGAGGCCTTCGAGCTGATACGCGCCGACACTCAGCGAAACGCGTTCGCCCGCTGCCGCAAGGTAGGCTTCGATAAATTCCTTGGAGATTGGCCGCATGGACAGGCGCGCCGTCACGACCGTCTCGAACGTCACCTTACCTTCCCGTACAATAGCGAGTGCCGAATGCAATTCGTGAGTCTTGCCGGCAAGGACTGCGAGCTGGTCGCGCGCGGCATCGAGCGTTGGCGGTTTCGAAAACCGGCGCTCGCCTAGCGCAAGCGTTTGATCGGCGCCGAGAATGACCGTATCCAGCCTTCGTTTTGCAACCTCCAGTGCTTTTTCGCGCGCAAGCAGTAACGCTACGTCTTTTGCCCCGGCAGATTTGCCCTTCGAGAGTTCGAGTGCCCGCTCGTCGATATTGGCGGGATCGATGACGATCGGAATGCCTGCGGCTTCGAGCACCTGCCGCCGCACCGTGCTTTTCGACGCGAGGACAAGCGGCTCACCGCGCCACAAGCTCATGACTGCTCGGCTTCCCGCCGCCGGTCATGCAGCAGCGCGATCACGGCCGCGGCGGTTTCCTCGATCGAGCGGCGCGAGACATCGATGCTTGGCCAGCCATGTGTTGCGCAAAGACGCTTGGAGGCCGCGATCTCCTGCGAGACGCGCTCGCGGTCAATATAGGCGGAGTCGGTTCGCGGTGCGTTTAGCGCAAGCAGCCGGTTCTGCCGGATCTGCACGATGCGCTCGGGACTGGCGTAGAGCCCGACCACCAGCGGCTTCGAGACCGTTTCCAGCTGCGCCGGCGGATCGATGCCGGGCACCAACGGAATGTTCGCGGTCTTGATGCCGCGGTTGGCAAGATAGATGCTGGTCGGGGTTTTCGACGTGCGCGAGACGCCAACCAGGATCACATCGGATTGTTCGAGGTCTTCAGTGTGCTGCCCGTCGTCATGCATCATGGTGAAGTTGAGCGCGTCGATGCGGCGGAAGTAATCGGCGTTCAGCGTGTGCTGACCACCAATACGCGGGGTTGTTTCGGTTCCGAGATAACTATGGAAGAGCTGCAGGACCGTGCCCAATATGGACAGGCAGGGCACGCCGATTTCCCGGCAACGATTTTCGATCCGCATCGCCAGCGCTTGATCCACCAAGGTATAAAGAACGATGCCGGGATGCGCCTCGATCTCCAACAAGGCATGATCGAGCTGCTTTTGATTACGCACGAGCGGAAATACATGCTCGATCGCCGAAACCGTCGCATATTGTGCCGCTGCCGCGCGCCCGACCGCCAGCAGCGTCTCGCCGGTCGCGTCCGACACGAGATGGAGATGAAAGAAACTCTCGGTCTGGGGGACTTTAGGCGCCACGCGGTATCCGGCTGAAATGTGGACAACTATGCAGAATGGCACTCTACCACGGTCGTTGCCTCGCCGTCTGGGGACGACGGCTGCTTTCGTCCACAGAGCAGTCGAATGGGAATTTGTGGCGTGGGAATCGAGTGAGAATCGAGAAGATTCGATTCAGGGCCTTACATCAACATTATGAGGGTTCAGCCCAATGGAAATTGACCTGAAGAAGCTGTGTGTGGACTGTGGATGAATGTGATTACCACTACCCTCAGTCACACAGACTCAGACTCAAGATTCTAAAAAGGATTCAAGTTGAAGGATTTAGGTGGAGCGATAGAAATTGATCCAATCACTTGCGTGCTTGGAGGGAAAACTGTCTCTCCAGTTCCGATCTGGATGATGCGGCAGGCAGGGCGTTATCTGCCGGAGTATCAGGAAGTAAGAAGTAAAGCCGGGGGGTTTGTCGAACTCTGTCTCAGTCCAGATTTGGCTGCTGAAGTAACGCTGCAACCTATCCGTCGGTTCCAGTTGGATGCGGCAATTATTTTCTCGGACATCCTTATCGTTCCACATGCAATGGGTGTGAAGCTTTGGTTCGAGGAAGGTGAGGGTCCGCGGCTTGATCCGGTAGCAAGTCGTGAAGCGTTGCAAAGAATGCGGGAAGAACTCGACCGAAAAATTGTTGAGCGTGTCTACGAGGCGATTGGGCGAGTGCGTGGGGCACTGACGAGTAATGTTACGCTCATCGGCTTCTGTGGGGCGCCGTGGACGGTGGCAAGCTACCTGGTGGCAGGACAAGGTACGCAGAATCAAGGGCCGGCGCGACAATTGGCGGGGTCGGATCCGAAGTTGTTCGAAGAGATCATCGACCGGCTGACAAACGCGACGGCTGAGCACTTGATCGGACAGCTTAGGGCAGGCGCGAGTGCGGTACAGATTTTCGATACCTGGGCGGGTGTCCTCGATCCCGCGTCACTCCAGAAATGGTGTGTGAAGCCAACGGTGGAGATCACACGGCGCGTTCGGAAAGCGATACCGGAAGCGAAAATCATCCTTTTTCCAAAGGGTGTCGAGGTGAATGACCTAGCGGGCCTTGTGAAAGCCACCAGCGCTGATGCTGTAAGCATCGATCAATATACGGACCGCAAAGCGGCACGCGCGATGCTCTCGGACTATTGCGCAATTCAGGGCAATCTCGACCCGGATGTATTGATCGAGGGTGGCGCGGCTCTCGATCGCGCTGTTGACGTTATCAAGCAAGATTTTCACGGGGTCCGGCACATTTTCAATCTTGGTCACGGCATTAAGCCGACGACGCCGATCAAGCATGTGGAACAGATGATTGCACGCGTGCGGGAGGGTTGATGCTGTACTTGTGGCTCAAGGCATTTCACGTGATTTCGGTCATCGCCTGGATGGCGGGAATGCTCTATCTGCCGCGCCTATTCGTCTATCATTGTGAAGCAGCGCCGCAGTCCCAACAGTCGGAAACCTTCAAGATGATGGAACGTCGGTTGCTGAAAGTGATCATCAATCCGGCGATGATCGCGACGTGGATCCTCGGCCTCATGCTCGTCGTGATGGGTGGCTTCGAAAAGTCCTTATGGATGCAGGTGAAATTCGCGCTGGTGGTCGCCCTGTCGGCATTGCATGGCCTGTACGCGAAGTGGGT